>Ga0334722_10003139_pt1 | contig 18023 bp, 18 predicted proteins | sample C3_bottom_MG_FD_207210 | JGI IMG/M metagenome (GOLD analysis project Ga0334722, IMG submission 207210) | Sediment microbial communities from Yellowstone Lake, YNP, Wyoming, USA - C3_bottom | ecosystem: Environmental > Aquatic > Freshwater > Lake > Sediment | place: USA: Wyoming | collected...
CCTCACATCGGCAGGTTTGCCGCGGAGCATTACCCCCTTTTGGAGGTGGGTGCGGGCGGCGCTACCGGGTGCTGGAGGCGGCGTCGCGCAGGGCGCCGATGGCCGCCGAGAGCTCCAGCGAGCCGGTGCGCGCCCCTGACGGGTCGCCCGCGGCCGCCGCCGCCTGAACCCGCTCCATCGCGGCGATCACGGACCCGAACGCGACCGCGTTCCGCCCGCGCTGCTCGTCGAGCCGTCTGTCGGCGAGCCGCTCCGCGGTGAGCCGCTGACCGACGAGACGCGCAGACGCGAGCGGCTCCTCCAGCCGTGGCGCGACGGCTTTCAGCGCGGGCGCGGTCGCGGGCGTACCCACCGTCGCGAGCTGGGATGCGAACGCACGGGCCGCTGCGGCGCCGGCGGCGGCGTCCGCGAGATATCGCCCCGCGTCGACGGTGGCGCCCTCGACCGCGGTGGTCGTGGGCGCCGGCGTGGTGCCACCGCAGCCGGCGAAGGCCGCCACGAGGGCCGCGACGATCGCGACCGCGGCGGCAGGGACGCGAAGTCTCACGTCCGTCACATTAACGGGGGCCTCGGTCCGCGTCAGCTATCCTCGTCGCGTGACGCCGGTTCCCGAGCTCCCGCTGGCGCTGTCGTATGACGACGTGCTGCTGGTTCCGCAGCGCAGCCCGATCGCGTCGCGCGCGGACGTCGACACCGCGTCCCGGTTCACGCGGCGGATCACCCTGTCCGCCCCGGTGATCTCCGCGAACATGGACACCGTCACCGAGGCGCCGATGGCGATCGCCATGGCGCGCGCCGGCGGCATCGGCGTGATCCATCGCTTCCTCTCGATCGACGAGCAGGTCGCACAGGTGGCGCGGGTGAAGCGCGCGGAGGCGCTCGTGATCGAGGACCCGTTCACGATCCCCCCGGGCCTCACGCTGGAGCGCGCGGTCGCCGAGATGCACGCCAAGGGCGCGAACGGGCTCGTCGTGGTTGACGGCGAGCACCGTCCGATCGGAATCCTGACGCGGCGCGACACGCTCCTCCGGGACGACCCGACGACCCCGGTGACCGACCTCATGACGCCGGCGGAGCGGCTCATCGTCGCACCCGTCGGCATCGCCGCGGACGACGCCGCGCGCATCCTGCGCGACGCCCGCATCGAGAAGCTGCCCCTCGTCGACGCGGACGGGCGGCTCGCGGGGCTCATCACGCTGCGCGACCTGATGCAGCGGAAGGAGCGGCCGGAGGCGACGAAGGACGCGCGCGGCCGCCTCGCGGTGGCCGCCGCGATCGGGGTGCGCGGCGACCACCTCGAACGCGCGAAGGCGCTCACCGACGCCGGCGCGGACGCGCTGGTGCTCGACATCGCGCATGGCCACATGGACCAGGCGCTCGCCGCCATCGGCGACGTGCGGGAATGGGCCGGCGACACCGACGTCATCGCCGGGAACGTCGCCACAGCCGCCGGAGCGCGCGATCTGATCGCCGCCGGAGCGGACGCCGTCAAGGTCGGCGTCGGCCCGGGGTCGGTGTGCTCGACGCGGGTGATCGCGGGCGTCGGCGTCCCGCAGTTCTCGGCCGTCGCCGAATGCGCCGAGGTGTGCCGCGAGCACGACGTGCCGCTGATCGCCGACGGCGGGATCCGCGCGGGAGGCGACGTCGCGAAGGCGATCGGCGCGGGGGCCGACACCGTGATGGTGGGGAACCTGCTCGCCGGAACGGACGAAAGCCCGGGGATGGTCGTCAACCGAGGCGGGGTCCGGGTCAAGGTCTTCAGGGGGATGGCGAGCGCGGGCGCGGCGGCCGCGCGCAGGGCGGTCGACGGCGACGCGCGGGAGGCGCTGGCCCAGGAGGACCAGACGGACTTCTCGCCGATCGTACCCGAGGGCGTCGAGGCCGTCGTCCCGCTGCGAGGCGATGCCGCATCCGTGGTCCTGGAGCTCGTCGGGGGCCTGCGGTCCGGGATGAGCTACTCGAACGCCACCACGATCGAGCAGATGCACGACCGGGCGCGGTTCGTCCGGATCACCCCGGGCGGCCTGAAGGAGAGCCACCCGCACGACGTCTCGTTCTGACGCACCGGGTCGCCGAACCTCCCGCGGCGGGCGGAGTCAGGAGACGAACAGGCGCAGGTCGGGCTCCCGCAGGCCGCGCAGCTCCGCCAGGTCGACGGTCGCGGTCTCGATCCCGCGCGACGCGGCCAGGGTTCGGGCCTGCGGCTTGACCGACTCGCCGACGAGCATCCCACGGCACTCCGCCATTCCCGGATCGGCCCGGATGTACTCGAGGTAGCGGGAGAGCTGCTCGACCGCGTCGATCGTCGCGACGCGCTTCACCTCGACCGCCAGCCAGCCGTCGCCTTCGGCGCACAGCAGGTCGACCGGGCCGATCGGGGTCGGGTACTCGCGCCGGAACAGCCGCAGGCCCTCGCCGAGCGACTCCGGCGCCGCCGCGAGCGCCTCCTGGAGGTCGCGCTCGATGCCGTCCTTCTCGAGGCGCGCGGCCTCGCCCAGGTCGTGCTCGCTGTCGGAGACGATCTGCTCGATGCGGATCTCCAGCCGCTCCTGCCTCGCCCCGGATCCCTTCAGCACGACGAAGCCGTCGCCCGTCTGCTCGATCCGCGTCGGCGGGGTCATCCAGTTCTGCGGCTTGAACCCGCCCGCGTCCGAGTGGACCATGATCGAGCCGTCCGCCTTCAGCATGATCACGCGCAGCGCCATCGGCAGGACGCTGGACACGCGTCCGCCGTACACGACCTCGCAGCGTGCGACGATCAGGCGCAGAGGGGCGGCCTCCGAGACATCCCCGCCATCGTACCCGCCGCGGCGTGTGCGGGAGGACTCTGGTAGACACCGGCCATGGCGATCAACCCGACGCACCGGATCCGCATCGAGTACTGCGTCCCCTGAGGGGCCGCACCGAACGCCGCCGGTCTGGTGGCGCGGCTCTTGCAGGGGTGGGGCGCGGTGCTCGAGTCCGTGGACGTGATCGCCGGCACCGGCGGCGTGTTCGACGTCCACGTCGACGGCGAGCTGGTGTTCGAAAAGCGGATGCTCGGCCGCTACCCCGACCCGGACGACGTGCTGCCGCTCATCGCGGAGCGGGTCGGGCCGGAGGTGATGCCCCGGTAGCGGCGGTCAGGCCGCGACGTTTCGCACGTACTCCCCGCCCATCAGCGGGCTCGAGAGCACGAAGTCCGCCGTCGAGCGGTTGCAGGCGATCGGGACGTTGTAGACGACGGCGATCCGAAGGAGCGCTTTCACGTCCACATCGTGCGGGTGCGGCTCCAGCGGGTCCCAGAAGAACACGACGAAGTCGATCCGCCCCTCGGCGATCGCGGCGCCGATCTGCTGGTCGCCCCCCATCGGGCCGCTGAGGTACCGGTGCACCGGCAGGTCCAGCGCGCCGGCGATCGTCGCGCCGGTCGTCCCGGTCGCGAACAGCTCGTGCCGCGCGAGCGTGCCGCGGTTGAACCGGGCCCAGTCGAGCATGTCGTCCTTGCGGTTGTCGTGCGCGATCAGCGCCACGCGCTTGCGGTTCGACATCGTCCTGGAGCGCATCGGCCCCCCTCGTTTCGCGTTCGCTGTCATGCGTTCACCGTAGCGCGGCCCCGTCGGATCCGGTTCGGCCCCGGGGCCACCGGCACCACCTCGTAACCGGCCCGACCGCCGAGCGACGTCCGGCCGCGCGCGCCGGCGCGCAGCGTCAACTCGGGTGGGAACGGACGACTCGTGTCGTGATTCGGAAATTCGTGTGCAGTTCGGTGAGCGGGACCGAGCGAGGCGGTGGACGCAGGTCGTCGCGAATACCGGGAGTATTGCGACACCGAGGACGGCGCATCGCGAAGGTCGCAGCCAGCGGACTGCCACGACATTTGTGGATCACGACACTAGACTCGGCGGGTCCTGCGAAGGAGGGTCATGTCCAGCGCTCTCGCTCCACCGGAGCTTTGCATCACCACTGTCCGCACGCTCGCGATCGACGCGATCGAGAGGGCCAAGAGCGGCCACCCCGGCGCCCCGATGGGGCTCGCGCCCGTGGCCTGGCAGCTCTACACCACGGCGTTGCGTCACTCCCCGGAAGACCCCGACTGGCCCGACCGGGACCGGTTCGTGCTGTCCGCGGGGCACGCGTCGATGCTCCTGTACGCGCTGCTGCACCTGACCGGGTACGACCTCCCGCTCGACGAGATCAAGCGGTTCCGCCAATGGGACAGCATCACGCCGGGACACCCCGAGTACGGCCTGACGCCCGGCGTCGAGACCACGACCGGGCCCCTCGGCCAGGGCTTCGCCAACGCCGTCGGGTTCGCGCTCGCCGAGCGGATGGTCGCCGCCCGCTACAACCGCCCCGGCCACGAGATCGTCGACCACCGCACCTGGTGCATCTGCTCCGACGGGGACCTCATGGAGGGCATCTCCCACGAGGCCGCGTCGATCGCCGGGCACCTCGAGCTGGGCAAGCTCATCGCGATCTACGACAGCAACGGGATCTCCCTCGACGGCCCCACCTCGCTGAGCTTCACCGAGGACGTCCCCGGCCGGTTCGCGGCATACGGCTGGCGGGTGCTGCACATCGACGACGGCAACGACCTGGACGCGATCGACGCGGCCCTGCGCGACGCCGCCGAATCCGACGGCCGCCCCACGCTCGTGGTCTGCCGGACACACATCGGGTTCGGGTCGCCGAACAAGCAGGACAGTCACAGCTCCCACGGGTCGCCGCTCGGCCCGGAAGAGGCGGCCGCGACGAAACGGGCGTACGGCTGGCCGGAGGACGCCGAGTTCCTCGTCCCGGACGGCGTCGCCGCCTGGGCCGGTGAGATGACCGACCGCGGGCGCATGGCGAAGGCGGCGTGGCAGGAGCGGTTCGAGGCGTACCGGGCCGCGCACCCCGATCTGGCCGCGCAGTTCGAGCGCACCGCCTCCGGCGAGCTGGCCGCGGACTGGGACGCCGATCTCCCCCGGTTCGGCCCCGACGACACGCTTGCCACGCGGGCGGCGGGGGCGCGCGTCGTCAACGCGCTCGGCGCGCGCGTTCCGGAGCTCGTGCAGGGCTCCGCCGACCTCTCCAGCTCCACGGACACCACGCTCAAGGATCGGGGCGTCGTCGTCCCCGGCGACTTCTCGGGCCGGAACCTCTACTACGGCGTCCGCGAGCACGCGATGGGCGCGATCACGAACGCGCTGACCCTGCACGGCGGCCTCCGGCCCGTCGCGTCGACGTTCCTGATGTTCTTCGACTACATGAAGAACACGATCCGGCTCGCGGGGCTCATGGAGATCCCGTCCGTGTTCGTCTTCACGCACGACTCGATCGCCCTTGGCGAGGACGGCCCCACGCACCAGCCGGTCGAGCACCTGCCGGCCCTGCGGGCGATCCCCAACGTCGTCACGATCCGCCCCGCCGACGGGAACGAGACCGCTGCCGCGTGGCGCGTCGCGATGCGGCGCGACGACGGCCCGACGGTGCTCGTGCTGACACGTCAAGCGCTGCCGACCCTGGACGGGCCGGCCGACGTCGAGCGCGGCGCATACGTGGTCGCAGACGGCGATGACTGCGTCCTGATCGCCACCGGCTCCGAGGTCTCGACCGCGCTGGGGGCGCGCGACCTGCTCGCCGCGAAGGGCATCGGCGCGCGCGTCGTGAGCATGCCGTCCTGGGAGCTGTTCGATGCGCAGGAGCCCGAGTACATCGACTCGGTCCTTCCGGAGGGGCGACCGACCGTCGCGGTCGAGGCGGCCGCCACGCTCGGGTGGGAGCGCTGGGCTGACATCGCCGTCGGGATCCACACCTTCGGGGCATCGGCCCCGGGCCCGGAGCTGATGGAGCGGTTCGGCATCACGCCGGCCGCGGTGGCGGAGGTCGCCGAGGCGCTGACGAAGGCGTGACGCCGTGATCCAGCCCCCCTTCACCCTCTTATCTCAGGTTCAAGTTGACCCTGAGATAAGCTCCCACCTGGTGGGTCGGAATGGCTGATCAGGAGGTCGAGGCGGCCATCGACCTCGGTGCGCGACTCACGCGCTCGCCACCCCCCGCGGCGATCGTGATCTTCGGCGCGTCGGGCGACCTCACCAAACGGAAGCTCGGACCCGCCCTTTTCAACCTGGCCCATCAACGCCTGCTCCCGCCGGAGACGGCGATCGTCGGGTTCGCCCGGACGACGGTGAGCGACGACGAGTTCCGGGCGAACATCCGGGCGGGCATCGACGCGCACAGCCGGGTCGAGGTGACCGACGAGTCGGTGTGGGACGGGTTCGCCGCGCGGCTGCGCTACATGCCCGGCAGCTTCGACGACCCGGATGCCTACGGCAGGCTCGCCGCCCTGCTCGGGGAGCTCGACGCGACGATGGGCACCGCCGGCAACCGCTTGTTCTACCTCGCGACGGCGCCGGAGTTCTTCCCCGTGATCGCCGCGAACCTGGGCCGCGCGGACCTGTCGCGGGAGGACGACGGCCGGTTCGCGCGCATCGTCGTGGAGAAGCCGTTCGGCACGGACCTGGCGTCGGCACGGACGCTGAACGACGAACTCGGGCAGGTGTTCCGGGAGCGGCAAGTCTACCGTATCGACCACTACCTCGGGAAGGAGACCGTCCAGAACCTGCTCGTGTTCCGGTTCGGGAACGCGATCTTCGAGCCGATCTGGAACCGGCGCTACGTCGACCACGTGCAGATCACCGTCGCCGAGGAGATCGGGGTGGAGCGGCGCGGCGGCTACTACGACCAGAACGGTGCGCTGCGCGACATCGTGCAGAACCACATGATGCAGGTGCTCGCCCTGATCGCCATGGAGCCCCCCGCGCGCTTCGACGCCCGCGACGTCCGCGACGAGAAGGTCAAAGTGCTGCGCGCGATCGATTCGTTCGGCGAGCCGTCGGCGGCACAGTGGGCCCTGCGCGGCCAGTACACCTCGGGCTGGGTCGGCGGCGAGCGGGCGCCGGCCTACCGGCAGGAGCAGGGGGTCGAGCCGGCGTCGGCGACCGAGACGTTCGTCGCGATGCGCGTCGAGATCGACAACTGGCGGTGGGCGGGCACGCCGTTCTACCTGAGGACGGGCAAGCGCCTGCCCCGCAGGGCGACGGAGGTCGCCATCCAGTTCAAGCCGGCCCCGCACCTGCCGTTCGCGTCCACCGCCGTCGACGAGATCGAGCCGAACCTGCTGGCGCTGCGGATCCAGCCCGACGAGGGCGCCGCGCTGCAGTTCGTCGCCAAGGTCCCGGGACCGAAGATCGCCCTCCGGCCCGTGAACATGGACTTCGCGTACGGAACGTCGTTCCTGCAGTCCTCGCCGGACGCCTACGAGCGCCTGCTGCTGGACTGCATGCTCGGCGACGCGACGTTGTTCACCCGCTGGGACGAGGTCGAGCGCGCATGGGAGATCACGGACCCGCTCGTCCAGCGGTGGCGCGACGGGGACGACGGGCTCGCCCTGTACGGCGCCGGCTCGTGGGGACCGGCGGAGGCCGACGTGCTGCTCGCCAGGGAGGGCCGCGAGTGGCGCAGGCTCTGACACACCGCACCCGGGGGGGCCGATGACCGCCGCGGGCCGCCGCGGCGACGCCGCGCAGGCGCTGCCGGACGTCGGCCTCGACGGAGCCCGCCGCTGGCACGGCGAGGCGGTCAGGATCGCCGACGTCGCCCGAAAGCTGCGGGAGCTTCGAAGCGGCGACGACTCGGACGTCCATTCGACGCTGACCCGCGTGATGAACCTGGTCGTGTGGGCTCCCGACGCCCCGTCGGCCACCGATGTCGAGGCCCTCGCGGACGCGCTGTCGACCCACCACCCCTCGCGCGCGGTGATCGTCCGGCCGGCGGGCGGCGGGGACGGGATCGACGCGCGCGTCGAGGTGATGTCGCGGCCCGACCACCCGGGCGGCAAGGGGCTTCAGGTCGAGCAGATCGTGCTGACTCTTCACGGCGCGGTCGCGTCGCATGCGGCGAGCGCCGTCATCCCGTTGCTGCGGTCCGAACTGCCGACGTTCCTCTGGTGGCCGGGCGCGCCGGATCCGGCCTCACTGCAGTTCACCGACCTCGCGTCCGTCGCGGACCGGATCGTGACCGAGGCCGGCCGCGACATGCGGGGCGCTGAGGCCGTGGCCCGGCTCGTCGCCGTCGTGGCCTCCGTCGACGCCCCGGTGACCGATCTGGCCTGGGCGGCGATCAGCCCGTGGCGTCAGCTGATCGCAACGTCCCTCCGCGGCGACGCGCTTCTGCGTCTGCGCGCCGGGGCCGCGCGGGCGACGATCACCGGGCCGGCGGGGGAGCCGCCGCTGGAGGCGTCGTTGCTCGCCGGATGGCTCGACCACGTGCTCGGTCCGGAGCTCGTGACCTCCGTCGCGGCCGGCGCGGGCCACGGCGCGGTGCAGGGCGTCAGGCTCGACGTTGACGGGGCGTGCCTGCTTGATCTCGCGTGCGGCGACTCGACCGCGACCGTCACGCTGCGCACCGCCGCCGGGGGACCGCGGTGCCTGTCGCTGCCTCACCCGGATCGCGGGTCCCTGGTGGCCGGGGAGCTCGAGCTTCGCGGGCGCGACGAGTCGTTCGAGGAGGCCGTCGCCGCAGCGTCGCGGCGGAGGGACTGACCCCGGGGCGGCGCTCAGCCTCAGCTGAGTGGGAGCACATGACGGCGCAGGCGAACGTGAGGCATGGCGGGTGAATCTCAGGATTGCGTGCGTAGCGGGTCCTGAGGCGGCGGAAGTTGTGCAGGTGGGCGAAGACGCGCTCGACGACGCAGCGCTGCGTGCCCAGCCGCGAGCCGTGCTCAACGCCGCGGCGAGCGATGACCGGCTTGATGCCGCGAGCCCAGAGCAGGCGGCGATACCTGTCGTGGTCGTAGCTGCGGTCGGCCGGGACGAGGTCGGGCCTCTGTTTGGCGCGGACGCCCGACCGGCCCCGCGACCGGCCGGGCGTGCAGGACCTCGAGCAGCGGCAACAGCTGCGTGACGTCGAGCAGGTCGGCGGGTCTCCGGGGTTGAGACGAGCGAATGGCCGCGGTGGTGGCGGCCAAGTGGCCAAGAGGCGAGGGCGTCCGGTATCCGGGGTTGAGACGGCCGAGCGGTCACGGGAGCGGCGGCCGGGTGGCCACGGGTGCGACGGCCAAGTGGCCACGGCGGTGACGACCGAGTGGCCGCCGGAGCGGGGCCAAGTGGCCAAGGAGGCAGGTCGCCGGGTGCACCCTCCGGCGACAGCCAAATGGCCACGGGTGCGACGGCCAAGTGGCCGCGGTCGCGACGGCCGAATATCGACCGATGCGACGGCCATGTGGGCCGCGGAGGTGACGGCCATCTGGCCATGGGAGCGGCGGCCAAGTGGCCACGGGGGCGGCGGCGGGTGCCGCGCGCGTGGAGGGGAAGGGGTGGGCCGGTGCCCGGGATGGGTCAGGCCCCGCCTGCATGGCGGTGGTCGCTGTTACAACCCGACGATCAGGTCGCAGACGGCACCGGGCTGAGAGAGGAATGGGTGGTGGCCGGCGTCGAGTTCCACGACGGCGGCTGCTCGATCGGCAAACTCGCGTTGCAGGTCAGCCGGGGTGCCCCGGTCCTGCGCGCAGACGAGGTACGTCGACGGCACGTGCCGCCAGGCCGCTGACTGCACCGGCTGCCCGAGGACCGCCAGGCTCTGACGGGCCGTCCTGCCCATGGCCTGTCGCTGGATCTCCGGATCGCAATCCTGCAGAAACGTCTCGGCCAGGGCCTCCGGCCGGACGGTGAACGTGCCGCCCTCGGGATCGATGTCGAGGAACGGGGCGGGCCCATCACCACCGAACGAGGAGAGGCTCTGCCCGACGTCGGGCAGGTAGCTCGACACGAGCAGCAGATGGCGCACGGCGTCGACGCCCGCAGCCGCCTCCGCGGTGACGATGCCGCCGTAGCTGTGGGCGACCACAACGGTCGGCTCGTCGCTCGCGGTCAGGATTCTCCGGACCGAGGCGACATCCTCGGCCAGCCCCGGTCCCTGCGCACCCGTCGGCTCACCTGTCTCGCCACAGCTGGGCAAGACGGGTACCTCGCTGGCGACGCCCCGTTCGGCCAGCAGCTCACCGGTTCGGTGCCACCACCACGATCCGTCCTTGACGCATGCCCCATGCACGAAGACGACCCGCATCCTGACCTCCTTGTCGTGTTTCGATCTGCTGTCGAGCGATATTAGACGTATCGATCGTTACGTGAAAAGGTGCCCTGATGGGCAGGCAGCGCCAACCGCAGATCAAGCAGCGGCTTCTCGACGCGTGCACCGACTACGCCCTCGAGCACGGGCTTCCTGATCGGCTCGGGCCGTTGGCGGCCGCCGCGGGCACCTCGAGCCGGATGCTGATCTACCACTTCGAGACGCGTGACGGACTGCTCCGCGAGGTCCTGGGACATGCCCGGCAGCGCCAGGTCGAGGCCTTCACCGACCTCATACGCCTGCGACCCAACGAGTCCTACCTGGTGACCCTGGCCCGCGCATGGTCGGCGATCTCCGGGCCGCAGGGCGAGGCCTACCTGCGCATGTTCAGCCGGCTGCACGACACCGCGGGAGAACCGCTCTGGCCCGGCTTCCGGCGCACCGCGACCACCGACTGGCTCGCACCACTCGAGCACGGCATGCGCAGCCTCGGTCGACCCGAGCTGGCCACCGTCGTGCTCGCCGTCATCCGCGGCCTCCTCATGGACCTCGACGCCACCGGCGACACCGCACGCACACACCGGGCCTTCGCCGACTTCCTCACCACACTCGACAGCACCTGACAACCCGGAAGGGGCCGTTGCCGGCGACTCACTTCCAGCCGCGGTCCCGCTGCGGCGCATCCGGTCGTTGAGGGCGCAGGGGCGACGTGGCCTCAGGGCGCCCATCTCTCCAGCGCCGCTCATCCGCGTGGCGCGATCAGGGCCGGTCATCGCGTCAATTGCGCCGAGCCGCACTTGACCTCCAGCTGCCGCCGACACCGGCGACCAGTGCCGGCTCAGGAGACATACCCCTTCACTCCGAGACAACCTCTCAGCAGTGGAGCGCGTCGAGCACCCCTTCGGGCCCTTCGACGAGGCGTAGCTGCGCGAGCTCGTCCGGACCCAGCAGAAGCTCGTCGGCGAGGATGCGCACCACCCGCTCCCACCGTTCGCCCACCAGGATCAGCGGGGCGGCGGTCTGGTGCTTCTGGATCAGGTTCCAGGAGAGCGCGACCTCGGCGAGTGTGCCGACGCCGCCGCCGACCGCGATCAGCGCATCCGCCCGGACCAGCGTCCCGAGCCTCCGCACGAGGTCGGGCTCGCGGCGTTCCTCCGCGACCCAGGCGTTGGGGCGGTTGCGCCCCTCCCACGCGGCCACGGTGACGCCGATCACGTGGCCGCCGGCCGAGTGCGCGCCGCGGGACGCGGCCTCCATCGCCCCCTGGTAGCCACCGGTCATCACGGCCCACCCGGCGCCCGCGAGCAGCTCGCCGGTGCGATGCGCGACCTCGTACTCGGGGTGGCCCTGCGGGACCCGGGCGCTTCCGAAGACCGACGCGACCCGCATCGTCACGACGCCGCGGTCATCGCCTTCGCCTCGTCGACGACCCGCTCGGCCTCGGCGTCGGCCTTCTCGCGGTGTTCGAGCGGCACGTCCGGACCGGGGTCCTCCATCAGCCGCGGCGTGAAGTCGCGCCCGACCCGCTCCCGGGCCAGCGCGAGCCAGGCCGGGTCGATCGCGTCCGGAAGCTCGGCCCCGACCATCTCGGCGAACAGCAGCGACCAGGCCCGGGGCAGCACGTCGGGGTTGTAGCCGCCGCCGCCGAGCGCGACCCACTTCCCGCCGGCGGCGTCGAACGCGAGGTCGTGAAGCGACCGCCACAGGCGGGGGAACGCTCCCATCGTAACCTGGAGGTGCGCGAGCGGGTCCGCGTGATGGGGGTCGACCCCGTTCTGGGTGACGAGGACGTCCGGCCGGAACGCGCGGACGGCGGGCGCGATGACCTCGTCGACCGCACGCAGGTACGGTGCGCTGCCCGCGAACGCCGGCAGCGGGATATTGATCGACGCGCCCTCCCCCGCCCCGACGCCGCGCTCGGCCAGCCCCCCGGTGCCTGGGAACAGGAACCGGCCGCCCTCGTGCACGGAGCACGTCAGGACGCGCGGGTCGTCGTAGAAGATCCACTGGGTGCCGTCGCCGTGGTGAACGTCCACGTCGACGTACGCGACCCGCTCCGCGCCCGCGTCGAGCAGCGCCCGGATCGCCACCGCCGGGTCGTTGTAGATGCAGAACCCAGCGGCCCGGTTCGCGAAGGCGTGGTGGAGTCCTCCGCCGGGGCAAAACACCTGGTCGACCGTGCCGTCCCACACCGCGAGCGCCGCGGTGATCGAGGCGCCGCAGATCCCGGCCGCGGCCTCGTGCATCCCGGCGAACGCGGGCGTGTCGCCGCCGGCCGCGAGACCCCAGTTGGCCGCCTCCCACGCCGCCGCGAGCGCCGGATCGGCACTGTAGCGGCGCACCGCGGCGACGTACGCCGGGGCGTGCACCTTCTCGATCTCCTCGTCCGTCGCCGCGCGCGGCTCGATCTCGACGACATCGTCGCGGTCGAGCAGCCCGTACGAGCGGATCAGCTCCACCGCGAGCCGCCGCGTGGTGGGCGACAACGGGTGGTCGTCACCCAGGTCGTACGCGCCCAGCGCGTCGCGGCCGACGAACCCGGTGCGCGTCACGGGCACGTCACGTGACGACGGTCCAGGGGACGACCCGCCAGCCGGCCACGAGCCCGGCGGCGACGTACGGGTCGCGCTCGACGAACTCCCGCACCTCGTCTTCGGAGGGGACGTCGAACACGATGGCGGCGCCGGTGACGGGGTCGCCCAGGGCTCCCCCCGCGATGACCGCGCCACGGTCCTTGAGGGCGCCGATCGCGGCGAGGTGGGCCTCCCGGTGCGGGGCCCTGCGCTCCATGACGTCGTCCACGTAGTCGTAGAACAGGATGAGGTACCGGCCGCGCTCCACGTCCCGCAGCATACGCCGTCGGGCATGCTGCGACCGTGCCCGCGACGCGTTCGACACCACGCCTGCGGCCCGTGGCCGCGACCGCACCTGAGACGCTCCTCCGGGCGCTCGCCGACCGGCCGCACCCGGTGCTCGTCTCGTTCGCGGGGCGCACGATCGTGGCGTGCGACCCCGTGGAGGTCGCGACGGGGGCGGACGTCTGGGACGCGCTCGCGATCGTCTGCGAGCACCGGTCCGCCGGGGCGGCCGCCGCGGCCGGGGGCTGGATCGGCCTGCTGGGATACGACCTGGGCGCGACGGTCGAGCGCCTGCCGGAGCCGCACCCCGACCCGGGCGGTCCGCCGGTCGCGCTCGTCGGTCGCTACGAGACCGTCGCGATCCTCGAACCGTCCGGGGGCTGCACGCTGGCGAGCACCCGCTCCGAGTCCGCGCTCGACGACCTCGAGCGCCTCGTGGGCGCCGCGACGGCGCCCGCAAGCGCCACGCCCGGGCATCACGCCGCCTCGCCGTCGCTCGACGCCGGCGCGTACCGTGCGGCGGTGGCACGGGCGCGCGAGCTGATCGCGGCCGGCGACTGCTACCAGGTCAACCTCGCGCAGCGGCTCACCGCACCGTGGGACGGCGGGCCCGTCGACTTCGCGCTGGCCCTGTGGCGCGCCGCGGGGACGGCGGGCCATCGCGCGTACGTGGGCTTCCCTGACGGGGCCGTGGTGTCCGCCAGCCCGGAGCGCCTCGTGCGGGTGGCCGACGGATTCGCCGGCAGCGAGCCCATCAAGGGCACCGCGCCGCCAGGTGGGTGGGAGCGCCTGGCGCGCAGCCCGAAGGACCGGGCCGAGCACCTGATGATCGTCGACCTCGTCCGCAACGACCTGGGCCGCGTGGCCACGGCCGGCGGGGTGTCGGTGCCGCGCCTCTTCGACCACCTCTCCACGCCGTACGTCGAGCACATGGTGAGCGAGGTCCGTGCGGAGTTGCGCCCGGCGGTGACCGCGACCGACGTGTTGCGCGCCGTGTTCCCCGGGGGGTCCGTCACCGGCACGCCGAAGGTGCGGGCGATGGAGGTCATCCGCGAGCTGGAGCCGGTGTCGCGCGGCCCGGCGTTCGGCAGCGTCCTCACGGTCGGCACCGACGGTGCGGTGGAGGCCAGCATCACGATCCGCACCGCGTGGGTCTCGGGAGGCGAGGCGCGCTACTGGTGCGGGGGGGCCGTTGTCTGGGACAGTGAGCCGGAGGCCGAGCGGCGCGAGGCGTGGGCGAAGGCGGAGCCGTTCCTGCGCGCGGTGGGCGCGACGTGAGCCGCGTGGTGTGGCTGAACGGCGGCCTCGTCGACCCGGCCGCCGCATGCCTTTCGATCGACGACCCCGGTGTGCGCTCCGGCGCGGGCCTGTTCGAGACGATGCGAAGCCGCGGCGGGCGCGTGCCGCTGCTCGACCGCCACCTCGCGCGGCTCGCCGGCTCGATCGGGGCGCTCGGCATGGACCCCGTCCCGACCCCCGACGCGATCCGGACGGCGGTCGAGGGCGTCGCGGCGTCGCTGGGACCCGGGCTCGGGCGGGTGCGGCTCACGGTGACCCCGGCCCCCACCCTGCTCGTCGAGGGCGAGCCGTTCACGCTCGACCCCGGCGCGGTGCTGACGGCCGTGTCGGTCAGGAGCGCATGGAGCCCGGGCCGGCGCATCGCCGAGCACAAGACGCTGTCGTTCCTCGCGTGGCGCGACGCGCAGCGGCGGGCGCAGGACGCGGGCGCGGACATCGCGCTGCTCCTCGACGGCGAGGGACGGCTGGGCGAGGCGAGCACCGCGAACGTGTTCTGCGTGGCCGGCGGCGCGCTCGTCACCGCGCCCGTTGACGGCATCCTGCCCGGCGTGACGCGCGGCCTCGTCCTTGAGTTGGCGGACGTGCGCGAGGAGGCGCTCGACGAGGCCGCGTGGCGCGCCGCCGACGAGATGTTCGTGACGAGCGCGGTGCGTGGCGCCGTGCCCGTCGTCAGCTGCGACGGCCGCCTCGTGGGCGCCGGCGGTGTGGGGCCGGTGACGGCGATGGTCCGTACGGCGGTGGCGGCTGCCCTGGACGGCGCCTGACCCGGCGGGCGGCTGTTTGGCGCGTCCGGCCGGCATCCCTACAGTGCCTTCGGACCGGGAGGGATGTATGCGGCTGGGTGGAGCGAGGCGTTTGGCCGGGGCGGTTGCGATCGCAGCCGCGCTGCTCGCCGCGGGCGCGGCGCAGGGCGCCACCCGCATCGTCGGCGGCACCCCCGCGCCGCCCGGCGCGTGGCCGTCGATCGTGGCGCTGACCGGGCACGGCGTCCCGCCCTTCGGGACCATGACCAACGTCGGGCAGTTCTGCGGCGGCACGCTGATCGACCCGAGCTGGGTCGTCACCGCCGGGCACTGCACGTTCGATCCGGTGACCGGCCCCAGCGCGCCCGGCAGCATCGACGTCGTCGCAGGCATCACCACGCTCAGCCAGCCGGCGGGCAGCCAGCAGATCCAGGTGGACGGCATCGTGAGGCATCCGAGCTTCTCCGACGTCGTGGTCCCCCGCAACGACGTGGCGCTGCTGCACCTGAGCCGCCCGGCCACGCTGGGCCCGGCCGTCGCCACGACCGACCTGCCGCCGCCCACGGCGGTGGAGTCCGGGGGCGGCAGGGTCGCCGGCTGGGGCCTGCTCGCCGCCCCGCCGGCGATGGCGGCGGACCAGCTGCAAGAGGCCGCTGTTCAGCTCCTTCCAGACTCCGCGTGCGCGTCCCAGCTGGGGTTCGAGCCGGCGATCATGCGCTGCGCGGGGGTGCCCGCGGGCGGGATCGACGCGTGCTTCGGCGACAGCGGCGGCCCGCTGATCGCCGCCGACCTGCCCGGGAAGCCGGTCGTCGGGATCGTGAGCTACGGGAACGGCAGCTGCGCGGATCCGGGATTCCCCGGGGTATACACGCGAGCGTCGGCGTTCAGGCAGTTCATCTACTCCACGATCGGCGTCCAGCCCCCGGGTCAGGCCGGGAGCCTGCGGACGGCGCCCGGCACGACGACCACGGTGCTTTGGGATGCGCCCACCGCCGACGGGGGCCGCCCGGTGACCGGCTACGACGTCACCGCCTTCCGCGGCGGACGCATCGCGGCCCGCGCCGAGGTCCCGCAGTCACAGCGCTCGGTGACGTTCCCTGAGCTCGCGAACGGCCTGCGCTACCGGTTCCGAGTCCTCGCCTCGAACGTCTTCACGGATGGCGCGGCCGCCGAGCTCGTGCCACCGCCGTTCGCCGTGCGCTCCAGGCAGGCGCCCATCGTTCACCGCTCCAGGCGCGGCGTTGTGACCGTTACGCTCGGCCTGCAGGTCGAGCTCGGAGCGCGGCTGTCGGTCCGGGCCGTCGACGCCGCCGGCAGACGCCTCCCGATCCTCGCGACGAGGAGCCGGATCGGGGGGCGCGTCCCGCAGGGCGGCTCGAGCGGCATTGCGGGGACGGCGCCGTCGTCCGGCCCCAGCGGCGTAAGGGTCGTGCTCAGGACCTCGCGCACCGCCCCGCCGCGCGGCATACGCCTGCTCGTCGCAGCCTCGAACGAGATCGGCGAGCGGGCGCGCAGGGTCGTCGCCGTCCGCATCGCCCCCTGACCGGGCTCCGCCCTCCCTACCCGGACAGCAGGAGCTGCGTGCAGCGGAACAGCGCGACCGTCCGGCCGTCGCCCTCACGCCACACTCGCGCGTCCCACACCTGCGTCGTCTGCCCCGCATGGCTCACGGTCGCCTCGCAGGCGACCCAGCCGTCCAGCGCGGTCCCGACGAAGTTGCACTGGAGGTTGATCGTGGTGAACCGGCTACGCCGCTCGGCGGGCAGGCTCATCGCGGTGCCGAAGCCGCACGCGGTCTCCGCCAGCGCCGTGACCGTCGAGCCGTGCAGGTAGCCGTTCGGCGCGAGCAGATCCGGACGCACCTCCAGACGCGCCAGCGCCCGCGTCCCGTCAACCTCCAGGAGCCGGAACCCGATGAGCCCCGCCATGGTGCCTTCGCAGAGCGCGTTCGCCTCGTCGACCGTCACCGGGCCCCGCCTGCGGTCAGCGCCTGCTGATCCTGAGGGAGTACTCGCCGCCGCGAAGGAACGCCCCGACCACCACCAGGTGGCGGCCCGACTCCCGTGCGCGCACCGCGACGGTGCGGACGCGGGGGGTGGACCGGCGGGTGCGGCCCAGGAGCTTCGCGTCGAACTGCTTCTCGGTCTGGCGCGCGAGCGACTGCACGCCGGGCCGGAACACGAAGACGCCGAGCTTACCGGCGCTGGTCGTGATCGTGACCTTCAGGCGCTCGCCCTTGCGCAGCAGGACCGGGTATGCGTCGATGCGGTCGTCGTTCGCGTCGGCCCACGCGGTGACCGTCACGGGGGTCCGCCCCGGGCGGTAGTCGAGGCTCTTCGGGAGCCACCGCACGTCGTCGTTCGGCTCGACGAGATCGTCGACCGGCGCCTGCGCCTGGGCGGCCGCAAGCGGGTTGACCTGGCCCCAGCCGTCGGTGCTGTTGCGCGGCTGCGCGGTGGCGGCGCGGTACGCGGTGCTCTCGAGCAGGCGGGTCACCTGGAACGGCGTCGCGCCGGGGTGCGCGCCGAAGACCAGCGCCGCGGCGCCCGCGACGTACGGCGCCGCCATCGAGGTGCCGTCCTTGAGCCCGTAGCCGGGGGCGAAACGCCCGTCGGCGACGGCCAGCGGGATCGACGAGGGCACGTTGACGCCGGGGGCGATCACGTCGACGGACGGGTTCGAGTTCGACCACTTCGCCCGCGCGAACGGGAGGGGGCAGCCGAAGTTGACGTCGACGACTCGGTCGCACTGGGCGCCGACGCCGATGACGTGGTCGTACGCGGCGGGGTAGTTCAGGAAGTTCTCCTGATCCCCCTCGTTTCCGACGGACGCGACGACGACGGCTCCGCGCCGAAACGCCCAGTCGATCGTGTCCTGGAATGCCTGGGAGTACCCCGGGCCCCCGGACGAGATGTTGATCACCTTCGCGCCGTGGTTCACGGCCCAGCGGATGCCACGGATCATCGTGGAGTCCGTGCTGCGCCCCTGGCTGTCGGAGATCTGGATCGGCATCACCTTCGACGTGTACGGG
>Ga0334722_10003140_pt1 | contig 18020 bp, 17 predicted proteins | sample C3_bottom_MG_FD_207210 | JGI IMG/M metagenome (GOLD analysis project Ga0334722, IMG submission 207210) | Sediment microbial communities from Yellowstone Lake, YNP, Wyoming, USA - C3_bottom | ecosystem: Environmental > Aquatic > Freshwater > Lake > Sediment | place: USA: Wyoming | collected...
AAAAGAAGAGGCCGCCGGTTCCTTCACTGCGGTCGCGCCCACGTTCAGGCCTGACCTGACGCGCGAGGCCGACATAGTAGAGGAGGTCGCGAGGATACACGGCTACGGCAGGATAAAGAGCGCGCTGCCGAGCTTCACCGTCACGCCGAGGATGCCGGACAGGGTCAGGGACTGCGCTACGCAGGTGAAAGACTTGCTGTTGACGCTCGGCTACAACGAGGTCGTCAACTACAGCTTCATAAACCCCGCGGACTTCGACAGGCTGATGCTGCCGGAAGACGACTCGCGGCGCAAGGTAATCGCCATCCAGAACCCGCTTACCGAGGAGCAGTCCGTGATGCGCACGACGCTCCTGCCGAGCCTGCTTTCTAACCTCGCGTGGAACGTAAGCCGGGGCGTGCGTGAGCTTAAGGCGTTCGAGCTTGCAAGGGTATACCTCTCTATGGGGCCGGGCCTGCCCGAGGAGCCGCTCAGGCTCGCAGGCATAGCCGCGGGCAGGCGCACGGGCAGCCTGTGGGACGGCAAAGGCGGAGGGTACGACTTCTTCGACCTAAAGGGCGTGGTGGAATCCGTGCTCGAAGGGCTCAGGCTCACGGATGCGGTATACAGGCCCGCACAGGACGTGCCTTTCCTGCACCCCGGCAAGTCCGCATGGCTTACGATAGGCGGCAGGCAGGCGGGATACATGGGGCAGGTGCACCCGGACGTGACTGCCGCATATGACCTGCCGGTGGACGCGTTCGTCTTCGAGCTCGAACTCCAGTCGCTCATTGAGATGGGCGGCGAGACTCCGAAGTACAGCCCGCTTCCCAGGTTTCCGGCAGTCGAAAGGGACGTGGCTGTGATACTGCCCGCGGACATAAGTTCTTTCAGTGTCGTCAAAACAATCGAGTCGCTCAACATCGAGCTGCTCGAGGGTATAAAGCTGTTCGATTATTACGCGGGCAAGCCTATACCCAAGGGCAGGAAAAGCCTGGCGTACACGCTTACATACCGCGCCGCATCCCGCACGCTTACCGACGAAGAGGTGAACGCGGTACACGCAACGGTCGTCTCTGCGCTCAAGGACAGGCTCGGGGCGGAGATGAGGGAGCAGTAGATTATGCTTAAAGGCAAGATACCCGCAGCCGTAATTGGCGTTGCCGTATGCCTTCTTATGGGATGTGCATCAGCATCCTTCGCGGGCGAGATTAACGGCAAGAAGTTCATGTGCGAGTTCGCAGGATTCGTGAGGGGCAGGCTCGCCGACGAGGCAAATATCAGGCGGAAGCTTTCGGTTATCGTGCAGAAGCACAAGGACGAACTCAAGGACGGGCTCGGCATACACCCGGAGCTTTTCCCGGAGATGTTCGAGGCGGCGGGCGTGGACAGGATGAACTGCATAATGGGCAGGCACTACGAGGCGCTCGCAAGAGAGCTCGACGAGAAAGACAAACACGCCTTCTACGATGCATCCGAGAAGCTCGACCGCTGGGTATTGATGCTGGCGGAAGAGGAGGCGTACAGGCAAAAGGTGATGCCCATGCCGGGCTTCAGGGACATAGGCAACATCCCGTCGTATATCTCAGGCGAGATAATCAAGGAGATGCAGCCCTATCCGGCGCAGAAGTGCGAGGCCGGGGGCAAGGGCTTCACCGAGCTGTCGGCGGAGTGCAATTAGATGGAAGGTATAGCCGTCCTGATAACGACGCCCAACGAAGATGAAGCGGCAAGGATAGGACGCGCTCTCGTAGATGAAAAGCTCGCCGCATGCGCGAACATCGTAAAGGGTGTGCGCTCGATATACCGCTGGAAGGGCGAGGTTTGCGACGACCAGGAATGCCTGATGGTGGTCAAGACGGTGGATGAGCGGTTCGAAGCGCTCGAGAGACGCGTGAAGGAACTGCACAGCTACGATGTCCCGGAAATCATAGCCCTGCCGATACTAAAAGGCTCCGAGCCCTACCTGAATTGGGTGGAGGAGAACACCCGCCTTGGTTAGCCCCAAGCTCAAGCACCCCTGGCCGGACAACTACAAGGACGCGGTAAAACTACAGGAGAAGCTCCAGGGCCGCATCATCGCCGAGGGCCGTATCGGCAAAGTCAGATTGGTCGCAGGGGCGGATGTATCCTACTCGAAGAAAAGCGAATGGATATACGCCGCTGTCGTGCTAATGAGCTACCCGGAACTCGAAGTGGTCGAGGAGTCCTGGGCGGTCGGGAAGGCGGCCTACCCGTACATTCCCGGCACGCTGAGTTTCCGTGAAGGGCCGGTCACGCTCGAGGCGTTCAGGTGGCTTAAGAAGCGTCCGGACGTAATCATGTTCGACGGGCAGGGGATAGCCCACCCTCGGGGCTTTGGCCTCGCCAGCCACATGGGAGTGCTGCTCGGCATACCGTCCATCGGCTGCGCCAAGTCGGTACTCATAGGCGAGTATAAAGAGCCGGGCCGTAGGCGCGGGGCCTCTTCTCCGCTCGTATACGAGGGCAGGGAAGTAGGGCGCGCGCTTCGTACGCGTGACGGCGTGAACCCCGTTTATATTTCCATAGGCCACATGGTAGGCCTCGACTTCGCCTGCCAGCTCGCGCTGGACTGCTCCGCAGGGTACCGCATACCGGAGCCTACGCGCAGGGCGCACCTGCTGGTGAATAAAATTCGGTTGGAGCGTGGGGAGGGGAAAGCCCCCGCCCCCTCTCCACTAATTGAAATCTGCGACGCCCTGTACAAACATTACGGGCCGCAGCACTGGTGGCCGGGCGATACCGAATTCGAGATGATGGTAGGCGCGGTCCTGACGCAGAACACGAACTGGGGCAACGTCGAGAAGGCGATAGCGAACCTCAAGGCCGCGGGCGCGCTCTCCGCGAAGGCGATACACAATATGCCGGACGCCGAGCTTGCCGAGCTCATACGCCCGTCCGGGTACTTCAACATAAAGGCCGGTCGCCTTAAGGCGTTCATCTCGTACTTCTTGGAGAAGTACGGCGGGAGCGTCGCGCGGATGAAAAAGGCGGACTGCGGCAGGCTCCGGGATGAGGTACTCGCGGTAAAGGGCATCGGCCCGGAGACCGCCGACTCCATCCTGCTCTACGCGCTCGGATGTCCGACGTTTGTGGTGGACGCGTACACTAAGCGCATCTTCTCGCGCCACGGATTTTTCGCCGAGGACGCCGACTACCACGATGTGCAGAAGTTTTTCATGGACAGGCTGCCTAAGGACGTTCAACTCTATAACGAGTACCACGCGCTGATTGTCCGGCTCGCGAAGGACCGGTGCCTCAAGAAGGCGGGCAAATGCGGGATATGTATGTTGATGAAGGAGGGGAGGACAACTTGATCGAAGACAGCAAGATAAAAGAATTTCTGAACAAACTCGCAGGCGCTGTAATCGGCGCTATACGCGAAGGCTCGTCGGAGGACAGGGCGCGCCTCATAGAGGTGCTGAATGGTATGACCTCCGAGCTTCCCGACTCATCCGCCGAGGCGGCTCAGATAGAGGACTTCAACAACGCGCTCGTCAGCCTGCTCGAAGGCAGTCCCGTAAGCCCCGAAGGGCTGGTCGAGCCCTACGCCGGGATATACGCGAGGATAGTTGAAAAAGCGCTCTCGACCGGCAAAGAGAATACATCCGGGGACGACGAGATGAAGGAGTTCCTGACCCAGCTATCGGCAACGGTCGTGATGGTCATGAAGGAAAACAAACCGGAGGACAAGACGGCCCTTGCCGAAAAGCTCCGTGAGATGCAGCGCGGCCTGCCCCCAGACAAAATGGACGCCGGGCAGTTCATCCTATCGCTTGTGAGCATACTCGAGGGCGCCCCGATGCTTCCGGAGGCCCTGCCCTCGCCTTATGTCGCCGTATACCGCAGTCTCCTGAGTCTAATCGCGAGCAGTTCTCACTAATCCTTATCAATACTGGCTTCAGGGCAGAAAATTCTTGACAAGACTGCCCCGGTATGTTAGAAAAAGCGCACGACTGACCGAAAGGAGGAAGGCCGTTTGCTGGGCGTAGTACGTAAAAAACCTGCCAGACCAAGACAAAAAGAGTACTTCACGATAATGATCTTGCCGGGCCCGAACTCCAGGGTCCACAAGTTCAGCATCTCCAAGACACTCCTCAAAAACATCGGCATAGCCCTGCTTGCCGTGACCGTTATTTCTGCGGCCATGCTCGCCAACTATTTCCACATGCAGGGCCAGGTGTGGGAGCTCGCATCCCTGCGCGCCGAGAGCATGCAGCACAAGCAGGAGCTGAAACAGTTCGCCAGCAGCATCGTGGACATGAAAGGCCAGATGTCCAGGCTCAAGGAGCTCGACGAGAGGCTCCGCTCGCTCGCCCATATGGGCGGCGGTGAAAAAGACCAGAGGCTCGGCATAGGCGGCTCCAAGGAGATGAGCACCATTAACCTGGACGAGCTCGGCAACAAGACCCACAAAGAAATGATGGAGCAGATGTCCCAGGAACTCGATAACCTGAAGGGCGATGCCGCAAAGCAGGAGCTCAGCATGAAGCGGCTCACGGACTTCTTCGAGCACAGGAACTCCGTCCTGGGTGCGACGCCTGATATATGGCCTGTCAGGGGGTTCATAACCTCCGAGTTCGGCAGAAGGAACTCGCCCATCTACGGGACCACACAGTTCCATGAGGGCCTTGACATAGGCAACGGCATAGGCACGCCGGTAGTAGCGCCCGCAAACGGGACGGTTACCGAGGCGGGCTACCAGTCCGGCTACGGCCGGTACATAAAGATAGCGCACGGCTACGGCATGGAGACCCTTTTCGGCCACCTCTCCGAGTCCATGGTCATAACCGGCCAGCGCGTGAAGAAGGGCGAGACCATAGGGAAGGTGGGTAATACAGGCAGCTCTACCGGGCCGCACCTCCACTACGAAGTCAGGGTCAACGGTGTCCCCGTCAACCCGAGGAAATATCTCTAAGCCGTAAAGCTATTTTGCAGGGGAGGAAGAGCAGGGGCCTTCCTCGGTATTATAGTGTCTTTGAAAAAGGAGCAGCAGAGTATGGCGAACGGAAAGGTTAAGTGGTTCAATGCCGCGAAGGGTTATGGTTTCATCGAGCAGGAGGACGGTGAAGACGTATTCGTTCATTACTCCCAGATTAAGGACGAGGGGTTCAAGACCTTGAACGAGGGCCAGGACGTGGAGTTCGAGGTGACCACGGGCGATAAGGGCCTCCAGGCAAGGAACGTAGTGAAGTTATAGTTGCATTGAGATTAGCTTTTAAACCCCGGCCAGAGCACTCTGGCCGGGGTTTTTGTTTAACGGGCCCCAAGGACGAAATAATCAAAAAATAATGGCATTTAAGGGCCTGATTATGTATAATGCAATATTTGGGTGAGACAGCCCCGGAACGCCTCAAAATACCAGCTACGAAAGGTAATATAATCAAAAGGTTATGATAAACACTATATTCAGGAAGATAGTAGGCACCAAAAACGACAGGGAACTGAAGCGCATCAGGCCCATAGTGGAGCGGGTAAACTCCTTCGAGCCGGAGGTTTCCAGGCTTTCGGACGAGGCCCTCGTTGCAAGGACCGAAAAGTTCAAGGCCAGGCTCGCTCAGGGCGAGACGCTCGACGACATCCTGCCGGAGGCCTTCGCCGTTGCCAGGGAGGCGTCCAAGAGGGTGCTCGGGATGCGCCACTTCGACGTCCAGCTGGTTGGCGGCATATTCATGCACGAAGGCAAGATAGCCGAGATGAAAACCGGCGAAGGCAAGACCCTGGTCGCCACGCTGCCGGTATACCTGAACGCCCTGGAGGGCAAGGGCGTACACGTGGTCACGGTCAACGACTATCTGGCAAGCCGCGACTCTCAGTGGATGGGCGAGCTCTACAGGTTCTTAGGGCTTACCGTCGGCGTCATAGTGCACGGCCTGGACGACCAGCAGCGCCAGGAGAACTACGCCTGCGACGTCACCTACGGGACGAACAACGAGTTCGGGTTCGACTACCTGCGCGACAACATGAAATTCGACCTCAAGGACTACGTCCAGAGGGAGCTCAACTACGCGATAGTGGACGAGGTGGACAGCATACTGATAGACGAGGCGAGGACCCCGCTTATTATATCCGGCCCCGCCGAGGAGTCCACCGACCTGTACTATAACGTCAACCAGATAATACCCCGCCTGAAAAAAGACGAAGACTACACCGTAGAGGAAAAGACAAAGACGGCCGCGCTCACCGAGGAAGGCAACATCAAGGTGGAGCGTATGCTGAACGTCAGCAACCTCTACGACCCGGACAACATAGAGCTGGTACACCACGTGAACCAGGCGCTCCGCGCGCACGCCCTGTACAAGCGGGACGTGGACTACGTCGTGAAGGACGGCGAGGTCCTGATAGTGGACGACTTCACCGGCAGGCTCATGCCGGGCAGGCGGTGGAGCGACGGCCTGCACCAGGCGGTCGAGGCCAAGGAAGGCGTAAAGATAGAGTCCGAGAACCAGACGCTCGCCACCATCACCTTCCAGAACTACTTCAGGATGTTCAAGAAGCTCTCAGGCATGACCGGCACCGCAGACACGGAAGCGCCCGAGTTCGCCAAGATATACAACCTCGACGTCGTGGTAATCCCGCCCAACATGCCGATGGTCAGGAAGGACAACTCTGACCTGGTATACAAGACCGCCAGGGAGAAGTACAACGCGGTCATCGAGGACATCATAGAGTGCAACGAGAAAGGACAGCCGGTGCTTGTCGGCACGATCTCTATCGAGAAGTCCGAGCTGATCGCCTCGCTGCTCAAGAAGAAGGGTGTACCGCACAACGTACTGAACGCAAAGTACCACGAGAAAGAGGCCGAGATAGTGGCGCAGGCAGGCCGCTCCGGGACGGTGACCATTGCGACGAACATGGCGGGCCGCGGCACGGACATACTGTTAGGCGGCAACCCGAAGATGCTGGCCCTCCACGAGCTTGCGAGGCAGGACATAGACACGGATGAGGCCGAGCCCGCCGTGCTCGAAGAGGCCATAGAGAAGATGAAGGTACAGACCGACGCCGACCACAGGAAAGTGGTCGAGGCTGGCGGCCTGCACATCATAGGCACAGAGCGGCACGAGTCCCGCCGCATAGACAACCAGCTCCGAGGCCGTTCCGGCCGTCAGGGCGACCCCGGCTCCTCGCGGTTTTACCTCTCGCTCGAAGACGACCTGCTTAGGATATTCGGCTCAGAGCGGATAAAGGGCATCATGGAGAAGCTCGGCATGGAGGAGGGCGTCCCCATCGAGGCCAGGATGGTCAGCAAGGCTATAGAGAACGCGCAGAAGAAGGTTGAGGCCCACAACTTCGACATAAGGAAGCAGCTCATAGAGTACGACGACGTGATGAACAAGCAGCGCGCCGTCATATACGAGCAGAGGCGGCAGGTGCTGGGCAGCGAGGACTTAAAAGAAGACGTGCTCGGCATGATAGAGGACGTAGCCGACCAGCTTATACCGGCCTTCTGCGACAAGGACAAGCACCCGGAGGACTGGGACCACAAGGGCCTCTCCGATGCGATACGCCAGCAGTTCGCGGTCGAGCTCGATATGAACGCCCTCAAGTCCCAGCCTGACGTGGACTCCCTGAGGGAAGGGCTCGTCTCGACCCTCAAGGCCGCGTACGAGAAGAAGGAGTCAGAGCTCGGGACGCCGTTTATGAGGTACCTTGAGAGGCGCGTCCTGCTGGACATGATAGACACCAACTGGAAGAACCACCTCCAGAACATGGACCACCTGAAGGAGGGCATAGGCCTCCGCGGTTACGGCCAGAAGGACCCCCTTGTCGAGTACAAGAAAGAGGGCTTCGAGATGTTCATGGATATGGTAGAGCGCATAAAGACCGACGCGCTCGAAAGGCTGTACCGCGTGCAGGTCGTGCGGCAGGAGGCTGTGGAAGAGACCCGCAGGAGACAGCCCCAGAGGTTGATAATGAACAGGGGCGACGGCGACGAGGCCCAGAAGCCGGTCAAGTCCGAGAAGAAGCCCGGCAGGAACGACCTGTGCCCGTGCGGCTCCGGGAAGAAATACAAGAAGTGTCACGGGAAGTAGGGTAAGGTGTGTCCCGTAATGTAATAAGGCTGTCACCCCGTGCTTGACACGGGGCCCAGGAAGTTGGCTTAAAATGAGCGTGGATATAATTCAGATAGCTCAGATTGTTTCTCCAATAGCAACTCCTGTAGTTATTTTGCTATTAGGATTAAAAATTAACAAAACGCTTGAAGCCAACAAGACAACCTTAGCGAAAGACAAGGAATGGCGAACCGAATGGGCGAAGCGGTTTTACTCAGCAGCCATAGAGTTCAACTCTTCGGTTGACGAATGTGTATTAACGCTTTTTTCTTTTGCTCAAGTATCTACAGAGAAGTTGCCGGGATGGGAAGAAAGACTTCAAGAAAAACAAAAGAACATTCATGTCATCGTTGAAAGAGCCCAGCGCGCAGAATGGATTTTAAAAACTACGGTTGAGTTTGCGCCTAATTCTAAGGATGAAGTCTTGAAGCAAAGCAACAAGACATTCACCCTTGTAACGGAGCTCTTAAAGAACAAACAAGGCAACCTTGAGGTTATTCGCAGCGCTTTGTCTGATTTCAATAAAGCGGCGATGGCAGCCCATCGTGAAATACTTGGGAAATAATCGGGTGGGTATCTTTTGCATATTTATGCGCCAAAAGCTTGCAATAGTGTAATTAGCTGTCACCCCGTGCTTGACACGGGACCCAGGAATTAAAATATGACGGCGCATTGTAGATAAACTTCCTAATAGATGAACTATTACGTTTACATACTCTGCAACAAGCGTAATGGGACACAGTATACAGGAGTAACATCTGACCTTAGAAAAAGGGTTTACGAACACAAGAACAAGCTTGTCGAAAGTTTCACCAAAGAGCACGGGCTGGACAAGCTGGTTTGGTATGAAATACACGAAGACATCAAAGAAGCTATAAACAGGGAAAAGCTAATCAAGAAGTGGAAAAGAAAGTGGAAGCTTGAATTGGTTGACAGGTTTAACCCTTTATGGGACGAACTGTATGAGAAGTTGGATTAAAATTCCTGGGCCCCGTGTCAAGCACGGGGTGACAGCAAAAGCTTAACCGTAGTGACAGCAAAGCTTAATAAATGTGACATCTAAATATTAACCGAATACGACGTCAAAAGCATTATCGGGTCTTCCAATTAGGTAGCTTGACCCAAGCAGTTCGACCAAAAGGTAAAGAGGTAGCCATGCAGCTCAAAATCGCCGGCATACAGATGTCATGTTCCGACTCCCCGGAGAGGAACCTGAAAAAGGCTGTAGAGATGGCCGAGTACGCCCTCGAGAACGGGGCAAAGGTCATCGCCTTCCAGCAGCTCTTCCACCTGCCGTGGTTCGCCGCAGAGACGGACAAGGAGGGCTTCTCGCTCGCCGAGGGCGAGGACGGGCCGGCGATAAGCAGGATGAAGGAGATAGCGAAGAAGGGCGAGGCGGTAGTCGTATGCCCGATATTCGAGAAGTCCGGCGATAACTACTACAACACCGCGTTCGTGATTGATGCGGACGGGAGCATAGCGGGGAAGTACAGGAAGGTGCACGTGCCGGACATACCGCTCTGGCAGGAGAAATACTACTTCGCGCCCGGCGACCTGGGCTTTCCGGTGATACAGACCAGGTACGGCAGGATTGGCGTGCAGCTCTGCTGGGACGTGTTCTTCCCGGAGGGGTTCAGGGCGCTCGCCCTGAAGGGCGCACAACTCATCATCGCCCCGACCGCGGCGGCTTTTTCGTCGTCGGTCAAGTGGGAGCGGATGGTGACTTCAGCTGCAATAGCGAACGGGGTGTATGTATTCAGGGTCAACCGTGTCGGCGGGACGGACCGCCAGCGGTTCTACGGGAAGAGCTTCCTGGTGAACCCCTTCGGCGAGATAACGATAGAGCCGACCGGCAAGAGCGACGCGGTCGTGCTTGCCGACGTGGACCTGGACAATATAGAAGAGGCCAGGGGCATATGGGGCTTCTTCAAGGACAGGCGGCCCGAGCACTACGGCGATATCCTTGGGGACGGGGTTAATTAGACGATGCCGTGGTTCAAAAAAGACAAGGCGCCCAAGGCGCAGCTTTCGGACAAGAAGGTCAAGATACCCGAGGGCCTCTGGGTAAAGTGCGACAACTGCAAGGAGATAGTATACAAGCAGGAGATAGAAAAGAACCTCAAGGTCTGCCCGAAGTGCCGCTACCACTTCAGGATAAGCGCGAGGGAGCGGCTCGACCTTGTCGTAGACGAGGGGAGCTTCGTCGAGTATGACGCAGGGCTTTCGCCAAAGGACTTCCTTGGCTTCAAGGATACGGTCAAGTATAAGGACAAGATAAAGAGCTCTCAGTCCACCACAGGACAGAGGGACGCGATAATCTCCGGCAAGGCCGCCATCGGCGGGCACGATGTAATGCTCGCCGTAATGGACTTCAGCTTCATGGGCGGCAGCATGGGCTCTGTGGTCGGCGAGAAGATATGCAGGGCATCCGAGCGGGCCGAGGAGGCCGGCGTGCCGCTCGTTATATTCTCATCCTCCGGCGGGGCCAGGATGCAGGAGGGCGTGGTGTCGCTGATGCAGATGGCCAAGACCTCGGCGGCCGTGGCCAGGCTCGGCCAGAAGGGTATCCCCTTTATCTCGGTGCTCACCGACCCGACGTTTGGCGGGGTATCCGCGAGCTTTTCGAGCCTCGGCGACGTGATTATAGCCGAGCCCAAATCACTGATCGGTTTCGCCGGGCCCAGGGTCATCGAGCAGACCATCAAGCAGCAGCTCCCCGAAGGGTTCCAGAGGGCCGAGTTCCAGATGGAGCACGGGCAGGTGGACATGATCGTGGACAGGCAGCACATGAAGGACACCCTGGCCAGGATACTCGAGTTCTTTAAGGCCTCGCCAACCGCCGGGGTGTAATTAACATCTTTAAGTTATTCCAGGTTTGATTAATGGGGTTTGACGAGACCGTACAGTACCTCTACGGCCTGCAGAAGTTCGGCGTGAAACTGGGGCTGGAGAACACCCTGGAGCTGCTCCGGCTCCTGGGCGCGCCGGAAAAGGGCAAAAAGTTCCTGCACGTGACTGGGACCAACGGCAAGGGCTCGGTCTCGGCATTCGCAGCCTCCGCGCTCACTTGCGCCGGTATCCGGACAGGTTTATACACTTCGCCGCACCTTGTGAGCTTCACGGAGCGCATTAGGGTGGACGGCACCGCAATAACCGAAGAAAAAATAGTATCGCTCGCCGACAGGCTGAAGGGGCTGTTGGCGCTAGAGGCGCCCGGGCTTATGCCCACCTTCTTCGAGTTCACTACGGCGATGGCACTCGACTATTTCGCCGAGGCAAAGGCGGATACGGTAGTGCTCGAGGTAGGCATGGGCGGACGGCTCGACTCGACGAACGTAGTGACCCCGGAATGCTCGGTCATAACCAACGTGGAGCTTGAGCACAGGGAGTACCTTGGCGACACGTTAGAGGCGATAGCTTCTGAGAAGGCTGGCATTATAAAGCCGGGCATACCGCTTGTCACGGCTGAGAGGAAGCCGGCGGTGCTGGATATGCTGGAGGGGGCGTGCAGTGAGCTTGACTGCCCCATGTACCTGCTCGGGCGTGACTTCGATTACAGTCACAAAGGTACCCGGTGGGAACGGGGGATGGCGGTCCAGGAGATGGACTACTACGGGCCCGGCGGCGAGATCAAGGGCCTTGAGATACAGCTTATAGGAGAGCACCAGCTGGAAAACGCCGCGACCGCCGCATGCGCCCTGGGCGTCATGTCCGGACGCGGTATCCCTGTTGGGGAGGGCGCGCTCCGGGAGGGTTTCGGCAAGGCAAGGTGGGAAGGGAGGCTCGAGGTTGTATCCACCGGCCCGCTCCTTGTACTTGACGGGGCGCACAACCCCGCATCTGCCGCAAGTCTGGCGGAGTCCGTAAAGAAATATTTTGAGGGCCGCTACGAAAGGCTTTTTCTTGTGCTCGGCGTGCTCGCGGACAAGGACTTCGGCAGTATGCTCGAGATGCTGTTGCCGCTTGCGGACACTTTGGTGCTGACGCGCGCCGAGTACGAGAGGTCGGTCTCGCCGTATGAGCTTGTAGACGCGGCAAAGGGCCTCGCGCGCGAGGTGGCGGTCAAGGGTACGGTAGCCGAGGCGCTCGCATGGGCCCTTGCCTCCGCGGGCGAAGGCGACATGGTTCTTGTAACCGGCTCATTGTACGTGGTCGGAGAGGCGAAGGCATTTCTGGAGAGGAAAGAGCCTTTTTTAAAGGCCTGAAAGGCATGATGACAACAGTGGCGGGCAAAAAAGGAAGGCTTCTGTGTCTCGCGGCTGCGCTTGCCTTGATATTTCTATTTCAGGCCAGGCCGTCTTACGCCGAGGACGCAGTCCAGCAGAGGATGGGGCGTTTGGCGTCCTCGAAGTCCCCGGTGCTTCTGCAGGCCGACAGCGTGAGCTACGACATGAAGTCGAAGAAGTTCGTCGGCACGGGAAACGTGCGTATAACCCAGGGCAATACGGTGCTCACAGCCGATAGGGTAACGATGGACGAGGATTCCGGAGACGCGGAGGCTACCGGCCATGCACGTCTGACGACCGACAGCAACGTCCTGTTCGCCGAGAGTATCAAGGTGAATTTCGACACAAAGCTGGGCGTGATAGAGCGTGGCACTATCTTTGTCCAGAAGGAGAACTACCACATTACCGGTGACAACCTCGATAGGGTGAGCGAGGGCGAGTACAGGGTGACTAAGGGGACGCTCACCACGTGCGACGCCGTCACCCCGGCATGGATGATAACGGCCGGATCCCTCAATGTCAGGATGGACAGGGACGTTACCGCGAAGGACGTCGTGTTCAGGATAAAAGACGTGCCTGTATTTTACACCCCTTATGCGTGGTTCCCGCTGATAAAGCCCCGTACCACGGGTTTTCTTTTTCCCGGGATAGGCTACAGCACTAAACAGGGGCTGAGGTTGTTCAACAGCTTCTACTGGGCTCCGCTTGACAATTTTGACGCGACGCTGAACCTCGACTACCGGGCCAGGAGGGGGCTGGGCATCGGGGGCGATGTGCGGTTCGCGCTTGACAAGGACACCAATACAAAACTGAAAGGTTATTATATGGACGACCGGCTGGACAAGAGGGAGCGCTACAGCATTTCCCTTAAGCACCAGCAGCTCTTCATGGATAACCTCTCTGGAAAGGCGGACATAAACTTCAGCGACAGGCAGTTCTACCGTCAGCTGGCGGATACTGCCCAGGAAAGGACGCAGCGCAGCATTGACTCCAACGTCTTTGTTACGGACTGGTGGGACTACGGCAGGGCCTATTTCTTCGGGCAGTACACGCTTAACCTGGACACGAACGACCATGCGACCGTCCAGCGCCTCCCGGAGCTCGGTTTCAACATCGTGAAGAAGAGGCTGTTTGACCTGCCGATATACCTGGACACGGACGGCTCCGCATCTTACTTTGTCAAAAAGGAGGGGGTGGACGGCAGCAGGTTCGACGTCTCTCCGAAGCTGTCTGGAAACTTCAGCGTAGGCGGGATAAACTTCTCGCCGAGGCTCGGGTACAGGGAGACAGTCTACGGCCTCACGGGGAACGAAAAGGGGAAGTCCGACGATGAGCGAGGCCTCTTCGGGGCCGGGATAACCACACAGACGGCGGTCTCAAGGCTTTACACCTTCGTCTCCGGACCATTCACTGGACTGAGGCACACCATAGAGCCGGTGATTGCCTACGACTACGTGCTAAGGCGCGGCGGCACGGACTTCACCAAGTTCGACGGCGTGGACACGTACGGCAGGAGGAACCTGGTCGCCTATGCAGTCACGAACCGCTTCGTCCTGAAATACAGGGACGGCGGCAAGGCCCCTATGAGCGATTACCTCACTATCAAGCTCAGCCAGTTCTACGACCTGTACAGGGACAACAAGGTTTCAGGTGTCAGGAGACACTTCTCGAGCATATATGGCGAGGTAGTCTATAAGGCCGGCAACAAGCTGACCGTCAACAACGATTTCAGGTACAATATATACAGCGGTCAGTTTCTCTCGGTGAACACCGACGTGAAATATTCATTTAAAGGCGACGACTGGTACATGGTGCTCGGCCAGCGGTTCTCGTCCGACACCGACCAGACGTTCATGTCGCCTTCCCGTTTTGACCTCTTCACGCCCAGCACGGACTTCGTGTCCGAGTTTACCGGGGCAGCCACGAACCAGACCGAGAGGTTGAACTTCCTGACAGCGGGGGCAGGCGTGAAAATTACGCGCAACTGGTCAGTGTCAGGGAAGGTCTGGTACGACCTGCACAACAACAACTTCAGGGAGACCGACGGCGCTGTCTCCTACAGCTCGCAGTGCTGGGGGGTGTCTGCCAACTTCGTCAAACGGCCGGGCGAAAGGCAGGTCATGGTCGTGGTGCAGTTGAAGGGCCTGGGCGCGGTGAAACTGTAAAGGGGGATTAAATGAAAGGCCTCATACTTTCCGGCGGCAAGGGCACGAGGTTAAGGCCCATCACGTTCACCAGCGCGAAACAGCTCGTCCCGGTAGCTAACAAGCCGGTACTGTTTTACGGCATAGAGGCCATCAGGGATGCGGGCATTAAGGACATCGGCATAGTCGTAGGCGACACGAAGGAAGAGGTCATGGCCGCAGTTGGCGACGGCTCTGCCTTCGGGGTGAAGGTCACATACATCGAGCAGGAGGCACCGCTCGGCCTTGCGCATGCTGTCCTGGTGTCGGAACTGTTCCTCAAAGACTCGTCGTTCGTCATGTACCTAGGCGACAACCTCATACTCGGCGGCATAAAGGAGCTGGTCAAGGAGTTCGAAAGGGACAAGCCGAACGCACAGATACTGCTTGCGCGAGTACCGAACCCGAACCAGTTCGGGGTGGCTGAGCTGAAGGGCGGCAAGGTCGTAAGGCTCGTCGAGAAGCCGGAGAAGCCCAAGTCCGACCTGGCGCTTGTCGGGGTCTATATGTTCGACAAGAACATATTCAAGGCGGTAAAGGGAATAAAGCCGTCCGGCAGGGGCGAGCTGGAGATAACCGACGCGATACAGTACCTGATAGACCACAAGTTCACAGTACACCCGCACATGGTGAACGGCTGGTGGAAGGACACGGGCAAGCTCGAAGACATGCTCGAGGCGAACCGAATGGTGCTGGACAGCCTCACCAGAAGGATAGACGGGCACGTGGATTCGATATCCAAGGTGGAGTTCAAGGTAGTCATAGAGAAGGGCGCTGAGGTAATAAACAGCGTGGTGCGCGGCCCGGCCATAATCGGCACCGGTACCAGGATAGTGAACTCCTATGTCGGCCCGTTCACTTCAATTGACAAAAACGTGCAGGTGCTGGGCTCGGAGGTCGAGCACTGCATCATACTCGAAGGCAGCGTTATTTCCGAAGTGGACAGAAGGATTGAGGACAGCCTGATAGGCAGGAACGTCGAGGTCGGCAAGTCGCCGCTCAAGCCCACGGCATACCGTTTCATGTTGGGGGATAATTCTAAGGTGGGATTGCTGTAGACCGGAGAAGGAGAAGCCATGATAGACGGTGTAAAAGTTAAACAGCTCAGGGTGATGTCTGATGAGCGCGGTCGGCTGATGGAGGTGCTCCGGGTGGACGACCCGGAGTTCATCAGGTTCGGCCAGGCATACGTCACGACCGCGTACCCCGGGGTCACCAAGGCGTGGCACTACCACAAGATACAGTACGACAACTTCTGCTGCGTCAAGGGCATGATGAAGGTGGTACTCTACGACAGCCGTGACGGCTCGCCAACGAAGGGCGAGGTCAACGAGTTCTTCATAGGGGATCACAACAACATACTGCTCCAGATACCGCCCTTGGTGTACCACGGCTTCAAGTGCATAAGCGAAACAGAGGCCATGGTGCTGAACTGCTGCACGGAGGCATACAACAGGGCCGAGCCGGATGAGTACCGCCTCTCGGCGCACGGAACCGATATCCCGTACGACTGGGCGAGGAAGGACGGGTAGGATGCGTCAGCCGAAGAGGATAATGGTGACGGGCGGATGCGGTTTCATCGGTTCCAACTTTGTCAGGCACGTCCTTGAGACATACCCGGACGCGCACGTGGTCAACCTGGACGCCCTGACGTATGCGGGCAGCCTGGAGAACCTGCGTGACGTAGAGGGAAACCCCAGGTACAGCTTCGTCAAAGGCGACATATGCGACCCTGGCGCGGTGCACGCCGCGATGGACGGCGCGGACGCGGTGGTGCACTTCGCCGCCGAGTCGCACGTGGACAGGAGCATCGAAGGGCCTTCCGTGTTCGTAAAGACCAACGTCATAGGGACACAGGTTCTGTTGGACGCCGCTCTAAAGGCAAAGCCCGAAATATACATCCAGATATCCACCGATGAGGTGTACGGCTCGCTCGGTCCGGATGGCCTCTTCACCGAGACGACGCCTCTTTCACCGAACAGCCCGTACTCTGCCAGCAAGGCCGGTGCAGACCTTTTGGCGCTGGCCTACCGCCACACCTTCGGCTTGCCCGTGGCTGTGACCCGCTGCTCGAACAACTACGGCCCGTATCAGTTCCCCGAGAAACTTATACCGCTTTTCATCAACAACGCGCTTCGGGACATACCCGTGCCTCTCTACGGCGACGGGCTGAACGTGCGCGACTGGATACACGTGCTCGACCACTGCCGGGCTGTGGACATGGTGATGCGCGGCGGGCGCCCTGGAGAGGTCTACAACATAGGCGGCGGCAACGAGAGGAAGAACATCGAGATTACAAGGTACATACTGCGCAGCCTGGGCAAACCGGAGAGCCTTGTATCTTACGTGAAGGACCGGCTCGGACACGACAGGCGCTACGCCATAGATTCTTCCAAGATACAAAAAGAACTCGGCTGGAAGCCGCAGTACGACTTCGAGGCCGGGCTTGATGATACAATCCGCTGGTACGGGGAGCATCAGGAATGGTGCCGGAAAGTCGGTAACCCGGAATGAATGCCGGTTGCCAGTCATCGCCGTCCCCGATGAAAGCTTACGCCTTATGAAGATACTGGTTACTGGCGCCGGCGGCATGCTCGGCACCGACCTCGTAGCGAGGCTGGGCGGCGGCCCTGATGTAATCGGCGTCACGCGCAATGAGTATGACATACTCGATTTGCAGTCCATCCGCGAGTATACTGCCGGACTGAAACCGGACTGGATAGTACACTGTGCCGCTTTTACTAACGTGGACGGCTGCGAGAAGGAGCCTGATAAGGCGTTCAGCGTGAATGCCGACGGAGCGCGGAACGTGGCGAAGGCGGCATGGGGCGTCGGTGCGAGGATGGCGTTCGTCAGCACCGACTATGTCTACGACGGCAAGGCCGGCCGGCCTTACGTCGAGACCGACCGAGTATCGCCCATGAGCGTTTATGGGAGGTCGAAGCTCAAAGGCGAGTACGAGGTGGCCAAGGTTTTACCAGATGCGCTCATCGTCAGGACCTCCTGGCTGTTCGGGGTTAACGGGCCGAACTTCGTTGAGGCCATACTTGGGCAGGTTGGTAAAAAAGACGAGCTCCGCGTCGTAAGCGACCAGGTGGGGAGCCCGACTTACACGCCGGACCTTGCTGACGCCATCGCGAGGCTGATAGAAGCGGGAGCCGGCGGTATAGTGCATGTATCGAACGATGGGGCGTGTTCATGGTACGAATACGCTCTGAAGATACTGGAGCTTGCCGGGATCCGGGGGACAAGGGTGCTGCCCATAAGCACGGCAGAGCTCGGAAGGCCGGCGGCCAGGCCTGCGTATTCGGTACTGTCGAAGGAGAAGTACTACAGGCTGACCGGGCACAGGATGAGGGGCTGGGCGGACGCACTGGCGGAATATATCAGGACGCGCGACTAATTATTTCGGCTTTTGATGCTTATTAACCGAGGGAGGCTGTATCCATGAATATCTGCGTTGTAGGCTCGGGTTACGTCGGGCTGGTTACGGGCGCATGCTTTGCCGAATTCGGCCTGAAGGTGACCTGTGTCGACAAGGACAAGGGCAAGATTGA
>Ga0334722_10003141_pt1 | contig 18020 bp, 13 predicted proteins | sample C3_bottom_MG_FD_207210 | JGI IMG/M metagenome (GOLD analysis project Ga0334722, IMG submission 207210) | Sediment microbial communities from Yellowstone Lake, YNP, Wyoming, USA - C3_bottom | ecosystem: Environmental > Aquatic > Freshwater > Lake > Sediment | place: USA: Wyoming | collected...
TGGCCGCTAGGCTGACTGCCGCTGCGTTCGGCCCGTCATTGACCGGTGCAATCGTCACCGTCACCGTGGCATCGCTGGTCAACTTACCATCGCTCACCCGGTAGATGATCGTATCGATTCCGTTTTTATTGGCTTGCGGCGTGTAAGTAAAGGCCCCGGTGGACGCATTGGTGATTACTGCCGTCCCTTTAGCCCCATTGGTGACGATGGTATAAGTCAAGGCGTCGCCATCGACATCGCTTCCCAACAATTGCCCGGACGCCATTACATCTTCCGTAGCCGATAGGCTGATCCCTGCCGCAATCGGCGCATTATTGCCCGTCGCAATCGTCACCATCACCGTCACCGTGGCATCGCTGGTCACCTTGCCATCGCTCACCCGATAGATGATCGTATCGGTCCCAGTTTTATTGGCTTGCGGCATGTAGGTAAAGGCCCCGGTGGCTGCATTGGTGATTGCTGCCGCCCCATTAGCCCCATTGGTGACGATGGAATAGGTCAAGGCATCGCCATCGACATCGCTTCCCAACAATTGCCCGGACGCCATTACATCTTCCGTAGCCGACAAACTGACTGCCGCTGCAATCGGCGCATCATTGACCGGTGCAATCGTTACCGTCACCGTGGCATCGCTGGTCAACTTGCCATCGCTCACCCGGTAGACAATCGTATCGATTCCGTTTTTATTGGCTTGCGGCGTGTAGGTAAAGGCACCGGTCGACGCGTTAGTGATTGCTGCCGCCCCCTTAGCGCCATTGGTGACGATGGAATAGGTCAAGGCATCGCCATCGACATCGCTTCCCAACAATTGCCCGGACGCCGTTATATCTTCCGTGGCCGCTAGGCTGATCCCCGCTGCAATCGGCGCATCGTTGACCGGTGCAATCGTCACCGCCACCGTGGCATCGGCGGTCAACTTGCCATCGCCCACCCGGTAGACAAAACGGTCGGCCCCATTGCTATTTGTTGCTGGCGTATAAGTAAAGGTTCCAACTCCGGAATTGGTCAAGGCAGCAACCCCGCGAGTCGGCGGCGTAATAATCGTGAAGGTCAGCGGGTCATTGTCGGGATCCGTTGCGGTCAAGGTGCCATTTGTGGGGGTGTCTTCCAAAAGGGTCAGCGTTTGGTCCGTTGCCGTGGGGGCGGAATTACTTGCGGGGGGGGCCCCTGTTGGATTTGGGTCAAACGTAATGGTATTAGAAGGACCGCTCTCGGTGTTATTGGCCCCAAGAGCCGTAAGGTAAAACGACTGCACGCCAGATGTTTTCGGGAACTGGCAAGTCAAGGTGCGGACCAGAGGATTGGAGGTCTCGCAGAGAACCTCCTTGTTCTTGTAAAGTCTGAAGCCCGTCACCCCCGGAGCTGAAGTGGCATAGTCCCAGGTATAGGTGAAAGACTGGGTTGGGTTGGTCACGGTAATGGCAGACGTCTTCGCGGAAGAGAAGACGCCTGCATCGTTAGCAACGGTCAACGTTACTATAGGGTTGCCCGTGGCGGCAAAGATATGATCAATGAATTCCCCTGTGCCAACCGCGCCATCACCAAAGTTCCATGTCCAGCGGTCGACAACGCCGCAAGAATCCGAAGAACTGCTGGCATCAAATTGAATTAACAACGGCGCCGCTCCAGACGTAACAGAGGCCGTGAAGTTAGCTTTTGGTGGTGGGCATAAGATGTAAGGTGGGGATTTAGGGCTCTGTCGCCCTGCCGCGTCTACCGCGGTCAGGGTAAACAGCATAGGCGCGTCATCAAGTTCCACGATACACTGGGCTTGAGCGACAAAGGGGTCAATGGTGCAAACAGGATCCGGAAGATTATTTTTATAAAGGTAATAATTGACTGCGGTCCCGGGATAGCTCACCTCCACGTCAAGCTGTCGCGTTTCAACGCTTAAAGCCATCCCTGACATTAAAAAGCTCAAAAAGAGCCCACTGCAAATAATAACTTTTTTGCTCAATATCGGCATTTTTGGACGGTCATCCCGCAAAAAGACCTATGAATATCATCTTTTGGCGTAAACTGTTTCTGACAATAAGGGATATCGTTGTTTGTTGATGCGTGACATCATTACTTTCGATAACGAACCGACAAATGGTAACTAGTTAAAATCATGGGACAAAATTCATTTACAGCCTGACGCAACTTGATCCAATATGAGATCTTTTTTCAAAGAATTTATGATTACCACACCAATCATTAAGTGACAAGACAAACCTTGCTGCCGAAGTCCGGGAGCGGCTCAGATAGCATAATAGAAATTGGCATTTTTACTGTTTCCCCGGTTACAAATGGGGTGGCAGTGCCTGTTGTTTTTTGATTTTTGCTGAGTAGTTATCCTACATCGCTCTATGGCGTAAACTTCAAACTGTTAGAAGGAGTGGTTGCAGTCGCATTTACGTCAATGGCAGTCAGATAAAACAATTTTTCTCCAGAACTTTTCGGCACCTTACAGGTCAATTGCCGGGTTGCAGGGTTAGATGTTTCACAGATAAGACCGCCATTCATATACAGCTTGAAACCAGCAAGCGATGGAGCGGTCTCTATATAGTCCCAGGTATAGGTTACAGACTGCAGAGGAATTCCCACAACACAGCCATTACCGCTGGTGGTCCAGGCGCTACCGGTATAGCCGGTCTTGGTGGCGTTCACCCGGTAATAGTAGATGACCCCCTTCAAGCGTCCACTGATGGTGCTGCTCAAGCCTTTTCCACTGGATACCGTCCGCAAGCCTGCCGTGAAGGTGCTATTGGTTGCCTCCTGCAGGGTGTAGCTCACTCCAGCAGTGGCTGATGCGGTCCAGATTACAGGGTAGCTGCCATCGGCATCATTGGCAGGGACTGTGAGGGTGGCTGGAGCGCCAGCACGTATAATCACCACACAGCCATTACCGCCGCTTTTCCAGGCGCTACCTGCATAGCCGGTCCTGGTTGCCTTCACCCGGTAATAGTAGGTACCCCCGTTCAAGCGTCCACTGATGTTGCTGCTCAAACCTGCGCCACTGTATACCGTCCGCAAGCCTGCCGTGAAAGTTCCATTGGTTGCCTCTTGCAGGGTATAACTCACTCCAGCAGTGGCCGATGCTGCCCAGCCTACAAGGTAGCTGCCATCGCCATCATTGATCGGGACTGTAAGGGTGGCTGGAGTGCCAGCGATTAGGGTCACCACACAGCCATTACCTCCGCTTTTCCAGGCGCTAGCGGTATAACCGGCCTTGGTCGCCTTCACCCGATAATAATAGGTGATCCCGCTTGAGCGCCCGCTGATGTCGGCACTCAACCCTGTGCCACTAAATGCCGTCCGCAGTCCCGCCGTGAAGGTGCTGTTGGTCGCCTCTTCCAGGGTGTAGCTCACCCCGGCGGTGGCTGAGGCTGTCCAACTTATCGGGTAACTGCCATCGACATCCTTGGTCGGAACGGTGAGGGCGGAAGGCGCGCCAACAGTCATGGTCACCACACAGCCATTGGCACCGATTTTCCAGGGGCTGTCACTATAGCCAGTCCTGGTCGCCTTCACCCGGTAATAATAGCTGATCCCGCTTGAGCGCCCGCTGATGGTGCTGCTCAACCCGGTGCCACTGAATGCCGTCCGCAGTCCTGCCGTGAAGGTGCTGTTGGTCGCCTCTTCCAGGGTGTAGCTCACCCCGGCGCTGGCTGAGGCTGTCCAGCTTATCGGATAACTGCCATCGACATCTTTAGTCGCAACGGTGAGGGCGGAAGGTGCGCCAACTGGCATGATCACTGCACAGCCATTGGCTCCGATGCTCCAGGGGCTGTCGGCATAGCCAGCCTTGGTTGCCTTCACCCGGTAATAATAGGTGGTCCCACTTGAGCGCCCGCTGATGTCGACGCTCAACCCTGTACCACTGTATACCGTCCGCAGTCCTGCCGTGAAGGTGCTGTTGGTCGCCTCTTCCAGGGTGTAACTCACCCCGGCGGTGGCTGAGGCTGTCCAACTTATCGGATAACTGCCATCGCCATCGTTGGCCGGGACTGTAATGATGGCACCTCCTGCACATGCCCCCACAATAGCGATAACGTTTGTCTTTTCGTTGACGGCACCGATATCGTTAACAACGGACAGCCTGACTGTATAGTTAGCATCAACAGCAAAGGTATGATCAATATATTGGCCGGTGCCGACACCACCATCGCCAAAATCCCAAGCATAGCTAACGATAGATCCCCCATAGTCAGATGAATTGCTGGCATCAAAATGGACCACCCCCAAACTGATAGTTGTCGTAAAAACAGCCTGGGGCAAGGGATCCAAAACAAAAGAGGCGGAGTGGGGACTCTCTACGCCATCCGCATCAATCGCGGTCAGGGTAAAGGCCATGGGTGTGGCGTCGAGATCGACAAGGCAATCCAGCTGGAAATTGCTCGGGAGATGATCACATACCAGAACATCATTTTTATAGAGGTTATAGAAAAATGCCGGTTCAGAATAACTCAATTCCACGTGAAGTTCCCGAAGGTCTCCGCCGGCAGCAGGTCCTGGCACAAAAAGACTCAAAAGGAGCCAAACTGAAAAAATTGTTGAAAAATACATTTTCACCCAAATTGAACCAGCAGTACAACAAAAAAGGCCATCACAGCAGCCACTCGCAGCAAATAGGCTTTTCAGCCGCAAAAAAACACCGGCGCCACAGCCTTGGTGCTCGGTCAGGAGTTGGCCGCTTTGCGGCATCCTTGACCTTGATCTCAGCCGTGAGGTAGGGAAATGGTTCAATTTATGGATAACACAACCTGACGCCAGGGGAGACTACCGATGACTTCCCCTCGAACAGCAATACCCGTGCCATCTCAGTATTTTTACTGACTAACACATTAATTTTATTTATATTAAATATTTTTCCAGTAGAAAGTTACGAAGATTTTAATTGCCCTTCCAGCCAAAGGCTGTCGGCAAATAGAGACACTATTATTCCAGAAGGTGCCGCCAGCAGGAGACCATTGCACTAACAAACTTAAATCATTAATAAAAAAAGTTTTTCAGGTTGTGTCATGAAAACAAGACACAACCTGTTGCTACCCTACAATACAGGTAAAAATTTGTTTGGGTAACGCGTCGTTGGCCTTGGATGCAATAAATTGGATGTATAATAGTCGCGATTCGAGTATTCTTAGAGCTATGCGTATGCGTCCAAATCACGGGAAGGAAGGGCAACCGAACTAAGTTCGCTTCACCCCAAGCCTGTAACCGGTTGCTGCTTTGTATCGCCGACGCACTCGATTTCGGCAGGGGGAATGACCTCCTCGTATCAACATTTTCGCCCCGAAACCCTGACCCTGCCAAAATGGCCAACCGCCTCAAGACAAGCCTTTGCTGAAACAAATCACACCATGTCCCAAAGCCACATCCGTATCCGGGGCGCCCGGATGCACAACTTAAAAAATATCAGCCTTGACTTGCCCAGGGACAAGTTTATCGTCTTTACCGGCTTAAGCGGCTCCGGCAAATCCACCTTGGCCTTTGACACCCTCTACGCCGAGGGTCAACGCCGGTATGTGGAATCGCTCTCCACCTATGCCCGCCAATTCCTGGGCCAGATGGACAAACCCGAGGTGGATAGCCTGGAAGGGCTCTCCCCCGCCGTCTCTATCGAGCAGCGGACCACCAACCGCAACCCCCGCTCAACCGTCGGCACCATCACCGAAATTTACGACTACCTGCGCCTGCTCTACGCCCGGGTCGGAAGACCCTTCTGTCCCCAGTGCGGCAAGTCCATCCAGGCCCAAAGTATCGAAGACATGGTGGCAAGCCTCCTGGCCCGGCAGGCAGGCAGCAAGATCATCCTGCTCGCCCCCCTGGTGGATGGAAAAAAGGGGAGCCATGCCGGGGTCTTCTCCAGGCTGCAAAAAGAGGGGTTTATCCGGCTCAGGGTCAATGGCGAATTTGTCGGCCTGGATCAGGAGATCAGCCTCGACAAGAATAAACGCCACCGCATCCAGGTCGTGGTTGACCGCCTGGTGATCAAAGACAGCATCGAACGCCGACTTTCCGAGTCGGTGACTACTGCGGTCCGCCTGGCCGATGGTCTGTTACTGGTCCTTTTCCCAGAAACCAATGAGGAGATCCTCCTCTCCGAACGAGCCGCCTGTACCGCTTGCGGCATCAGCCTGCCGGATCTCTCCCCCCAGATCTTCTCCTTCAATAACCCTAAAGGGGCCTGCCCCGACTGCGGCGGCTTGGGGGTCAAACAATTCTTTGATCCAGGCCTCATCGTCCCGGAGCCTAATCTCAGCATCGCGCAAGGGGCCATCGCCCCTTGGCGGAACAGCTCGCCGATGTCCTACAGCCATCAACTGTTGGCCTCACTCGCCCGTCATTACGGCTTTAGCCTGACCACTCCGTTCAAATCCCTGCCCCAAGAGGCCAAGGACGCCATCCTCTACGGCACAGGCACCCAGGAGATCGCTTTTAATTATGAACGCCGGCAGCGTCTGCTCCATTTCGCCAGGCCCTACGAAGGGATTATCCCGCAACTGGCCCGACGCTTTCAGGAGACCAACTCCGGGCCGGTCCGCGAAGACCTGGAGAACTACATCAATGTCCAGCCCTGCCCGGTCTGCCATGGCGCTCGCCTCAGTCCGGCGCCGCTATCGGTCAAATTCGGGCCTTGGAATATCCATGAGTTGTGCTCCTTAAGCATCGACAGGCTGCTGCATGAATTGCCGCAGGTACCAATCCGGCCGCAGGAAGCGGTCATCAGCGCCCCCATCCTGAAAGAGATCGGCGAGCGCCTGAACTTTTTGAAGGGCGTGGGCCTGGGATACCTGTCGCTGGCCCGCAACGCCTCTACCCTCTCCGGCGGCGAGTCCCAGCGCATTCGCCTGGCCTCCCAGATCGGCACCTCGCTGACCGGCGTCCTCTATATCCTCGACGAACCGAGCATCGGCCTGCACCAGCGCGACAACCAGCGGCTGATCTCGACCCTGATCCGGCTGCGGGACTTGGGCAACACCGTGATCGTGGTCGAACACGATTCCGACACCATCATGGCCGCCGACCATGTCCTCGACATGGGTCCAGGGGCGGGTATCCATGGCGGGGAGGTCGTCTATAATGGCCCGGTGGCCGGCCTCTTCAGCGAGGAAAAATCGGTTACCGGCGGCTACCTCTCCGGTCGTCTGGGCATCGCCCTGCCCAAGAGCCGCAGAAAACCGCGGCGCGGCAAGGCCATCACTATCCGCAAGGCTCGCGCCAACAACCTGAAAGAGCTGACCGTCAATTTCCCGTTGGGCCTTTTCACTTGCGTCACCGGGGTCTCCGGCTCAGGCAAAAGCTCGTTGGTCATGGAGACCCTGCTCAAAGGGACGGCGGCCCTCTTAAACGGCGGCCATAGTCCAGCCCTCGACTGCGACCAAATCCTTGGGCTTGAAGCGATCGACAAGGTCATTGACATCGACCAGAGCCCCATCGGCCGCACCCCTCGCTCCAACCCGGCCACCTACACCGGAGTGCTTTCGCCGATCCGGGATCTTTTTTCCCGGCTGCCCGAGGCCAGGGCCCGCGGCTACCAGCCAGGGCGCTTCAGTTTCAATATCAAAGGTGGCCGCTGCGAGGCCTGCGAAGGCGATGGCGTGATCAAAATCGCCATGCACTTCCTGCCCGATGTCTATGTCACCTGTGAGTCATGCCGGGGCAAACGCTACAACCGCGACACCCTGGATATCCTTTATCGGGCCAAATCCATTGCCGATGTCCTGGCCATGAACGTCGAAGAGGCCTTGGATTTTTTCAAGGCTATCCCGCCCATCAAGAGCCGGTTGCAGACCCTGTTCGACGTAGGGCTCTCCTATGTCTCGCTCGGCCAGTCCTCGGTCACTCTCTCGGGCGGCGAGGCCCAGCGGATCAAACTGGCACGAGAGTTGAGCAAACGGGGCACGGGCCGCACCCTCTACATCCTGGACGAGCCCACCACCGGACTGCACCCCGCCGATATCCAGCACCTGCTGGCCGTCCTCCGGCGTCTGGTTGACGCCGGCAATACCATTGTGGTCATCGAACACAACTTGGATGTCATCAAGACCGCCGATCACCTCATCGACCTAGGCCCTGAAGGGGGGGAAGGCGGCGGCCAAATCATCGTCAGTGGCACCCCGGAAGAGGTGGCGGCCTGCTCAGGTTCCGCCACCGGCCTCTTTCTCAAGCAGGTGCTGGATTCAGAAGGGGAGGGGGGCTGAACCATGCGTCGTTTCTGGCCAAAATCATTTTTTGCACTGGTACTCCTGGCCTTGGCCCTGGTCTCGCTACCCCTCTTCGGGGTTCTGCTGGCCTCAGACCTCTTGATGGACCGTCTGGTCCGCGACAGTTCGGCCTCAGTCTACCGATCGGTCGCCGCAAGCCAAATGAGCCAGACTTTGCAGGAGCAGATCACCAATCAGGAGCGCCGTTTCCGCCAATATCAAATCCTGGGCGACACCCAATTTTATGATGAACTGCTTCTCATCATTAAACAAATCACCATCTCGGTTACCAGCCTGCAGGATCTGCCACACGGTGATCAGGCCAAGGAGAGCCTGACCCGTCTCACTGACGCGGAAAGAAACCTCTCCATGTCCTTACAGCAAGCCACCAGCCCGCAAGCGGTAGCCATCAGCGACGACGAATTCAAGGCCATCAACGACTTAGGCCGCCAGGTTTACCAGATGAGCCTTGATGGGGTTTACCAGGAGATCACGACCTTGCACGAAGAGGAGGCGCATGCCGAGAAGCTCCTGCTGACCTTGGCCAGCACCTGCCTGCCGTTGACCATCCTCCTGGTCCTCTTCCTCACCCGCCTAATCGCGAGGCCCATCAAACAGATTGACCAAGGCATTCACCTGCTGGGCCAGGGAGAGTTTGACCGCGAGATTACGGTCAGCGGCCCGCAAGACTTGGTCTTTCTCGGTCAGCGTCTCAACTGGTTACGCCAGAAGCTCAAAGGATACGAGCAGGAAAAAACCAAATTCGCCTCCCATATCTCCCACGAGCTCAAAACCCCGCTGGCTTCCATCCATGAGGCTGCCGAACTGCTCTGCGACGGGGTCGTCGGCCCTGTCTCCAACGAGCAGAGAGAGGTTCTCCTGATCCTGCGCAAAAACTGCGGACAACTCAAAAAACTGATCGAAAACCTGGTGAGCATCACCATGGCCCAGGCCGAAAAGACCTGCCTTAATCTGACTGATTTTTCCATTGAGGATCTCATCAACGAGACTATAGCCTCCCACCGGCCAGCCATAATCAACAATGGGCTGAATCTGCAAACCATTGTTGAGCCCGTGATTGTTCATGGTGACTGGGACAGACTGAAAACCGTACTCGACAATCTGCTGTCGAACGCCATCAAATACACCCCTGCCGAGGGCTCCATCAGCATAAACGCCACGCGCCAGGAAAGCAACGCCATTGTCGAAATTCATGATTCCGGCCCCGGGATCATAGAGGCTGAAAGGGAGCATATTTTCTCCCCCTTTTTTCAAGGCAGCGCGGTCTGCCGCAGCCACATCAAGGGCACCGGCTTAGGGCTTGCCATTGCCCATGAATACGTCGTCGCCCATAACGGCACCTTGGAACTGGCCCGGCTGGACGAGGCAGGCACCTGCTTCCGGCTCACTCTTCCCCTGCTCAATTGAGAAAAAACATGCGCAATCTTTCCCACTCACTCATTTTATTCCTGGTTCTTCTTCTGGCAAGCTGTGTCCCGACGCCACCGCCACAGCCAACAATAGTAGCTCCAGCCCCACCGCCAATTATAGAGCTTAACGCCGGCCCTTATTGGCACAGTTCAGCCACCGGGGCTAACCTTAACGATGCCTTGGCCTATTATGCGGCACTTAAGACCCTGTCCACCGATGAGCTGAACCGTGAGCACAAACGACTCCTTGAGGAGATGGAAAGCACCCCCGACAACCGCGTACCCGCTCTTCAGTTGGTCTTGCTGGCCGTCCTCCCTGGCCAAACCCTTATCGCTACCGACCAGGCCATCAAGTTCCTTGAGACTGCGCGCCAGGATGCCGACCTCCATCGCCAATTGGCCGACCTGTTCATTCTCTTGGGCGACCAGATCTCCTCCCATGTGACGGTGCAGGCCCAGAGCAAACAGGAAAACAAGGCCTTGCGCTCCACCCAAAAAAAATTAAGCACCCAGGCCGAGGATCTAGCCACATGCCATCGAGAACGCGATGATCTGGCCGAAAAACTCCAGAAATTACAAAATATCGAGCGTGACTTATTTGACCGCGAACGTAAAAAATAAGGTATCTATTCAGAATACAAAAAGGTGTGGGTTCCTGCTTATGGAAGACAGGAACGCCCCGGTTTCCCTCCTGACTCCCGAGTTCCGACTCTAAAGCAAATTCCAAAATCCAAAAACTTGCCATGAACATACCCCAAAACACCATCCTGTTAGTTGACGATGACACCGATCTGCTCAGCCTTCTATCCATACGCCTTGCCGGCGCCGGCTATCTGGTCCGCCAAGCAACCAGCGCCGAAGAGGCCCTGGCCATCCTGCCGGTGGTCCGCCCGGCCCTGGTGATCACCGACCTGCGCATGGACGGCATGGATGGCCTGAAGCTCTTTGAAAACATCCGCACGCTCAATGCCTTTTTGCCGGTGATTATCATGACCGCCCACGGCTCAATCCCCGATGCCGTTGCCGCCACCCAGAAAGGTGTCTTTTCCTTCTTGACCAAACCTCTGGACGGCAAGACACTGCTGCGCGAGGTTGAAAGAGCCTTGAATCTGAGCGGGACCGCACAAAATCCGTTGGAACCGTGTGCGGAGGACTGGTGCCGGGGCATTATCTATCAGAGCCGGATCATGGCCGACATCATGGCTGAAGCCAAATTAGTGGCGGAGAGCAGGTCTAACATCCTGATTATGGGCGACAGCGGAACTGGCAAAGAGCTCTTGGCCAAGGCCATCCACCGGGCCAGCCCGCGACGCACCAAGCCCTTTATCGCCGTCAACTGTGGCGCCATCCCCGAGACCTTGCTGGAATCTGAGCTCTTTGGTCATGTCAAGGGCTCGTTCACCGGGGCCGTGCGGGATCATCACGGCCTGATCCGGGCGGCGGATTCCGGCACCCTGTTTTTGGATGAAATAGGCGACACGCCTTTGGCCTTTCAGGTCAAATTGCTCCGGGTCATCCAGGAACGAATCGTGCGTCCGGTGGGCTCAACCGAGTCGGCTAGCGTCGATGTCCGCATCCTCTCCGCCACCCACCGTCCCTTGGCCAAGATGGTTGCGGACGGCAGCTTCCGGGAAGATCTCTACTACCGTTTGAACGTCGTATCGCTGAACTTGCCATCCCTCGCCGAACGGGCGGAAGACATCCCTCTTCTGGCCAACCATTTTTTGCGAGAAAGCGCCATCCAAGCCGACAAGACGATCCACGGCTTCGCGCCAGAGGCCATGGAAATGCTGATTGGCGAACCTTGGCCCGGCAATATCCGTCAGCTCTACAATGTAGTTGAACACTCGGTGGCCTTGGCCACATCCCCGATTATTTCCGCGGCTCTGATGGGGACTACCATCAAAAAGACCTTTACGCCTTACCCAACCTTTGCCGAGGCCCGTCTCCGTTTCGAGCAGGACTACCTGATCAGCCTCCTGAAAATGACTGAGGGCAATGTCAGCCAGGCGGCCAGGATCGCCGACCGCAACCGAACCGATTTTTACACGCTCCTGCAACGTAACTATATCGTCCCCTCCCTCTTCAAGAAAACGTGAACGTACCGCACCGCATCGGTTGCATTCATCCCTTGCCCAGCCAAAAAAAACTTTCAACTTTCCTCGGTTTCCAGTATAAGTGGCGAAACTTTACGGCAAAATAAGGTACTCATTCCCCATACAAACAAGGATAACACCATGACTGATCAAAATAGCGACCAACAAGCCAACAACCAGACCGAAGCCCCTATCTTTCGCCTCCAGAAAATGTATGTGAAGGATCTATCCTTTGAAAACCCCAATGCCCCGGCGGTCTTCGCCACCAAACAAAGCGAGCCGAAGGTCGAGGTCAATTTAGGCCTCAAGCATAATCCGATTGAAGGGGATGGTCTCTATGAGGTAACGCTTTCCCTTACCGCCAAAGTGACTCAAGGCGAGGAAGCGAAGACCATGTTCATCATCGAAATCGAGCATTGCGCTGTCTTCACCATCAAAAACGTACCTGAACAGCATATTCCAACCGTACTGGCCGTGGACTGCCCCTCCATGATGTTCCCCTACACCCGGCAGATCATCAGTCAACTTACCGTCGACGGCGGCTTTGTCCCTTTCCTGATGGAGCCGGTCAACTTCCTGGCCCTCTATCAGAACCAAATGCGGCAGGCGGCAGGACAAGAGCAGAAGCAGCAGTAAATGTAAACGTTCAGCAGTCACCGTTCTGGTGAATGATTACAATAAAAAAGGCGGCACCCTTGTCCGGGTACCGCCTTTTTTATTGCCGCTAGATACGACTGCGGATGGTGTTAACTGTCATTACTTCTGCCGTTTCTCCCAATCGGCCAGAAAGCTTTCGATGCCTCGATCCGTGAGCGGGTGCTGGGCCAGTTGCAGGATGACCTTGAAAGGAATCGTGGCGATATCGGCGCCGATCAGGGCTGCATCCAGAACATGGGTAGGGCTGCGGACCGAGGCGACAATTACCTCGGTTGAGTAGCCATAGTTATCGTAAATGGTCATGATATCGCTGATCAGATCCATGCCGGTGAGGGCGATGTCGTCGAGACGCCCGACAAAGGGACTCGCGTATGTCGCGCCGGCTTTGGCGGCCAGCAAGGCCTGGGTGGCGGAAAAAATCAGGGTGACGTTGGTCTTGATGCCCTCTGCCGCGAAGATGCGGGTGGCCTTCAAGCCGTCCGGGGTCATAGGCACTTTGATGACGATATTTTTGTGGATGGCCGCGAGTTTCCGGCCTTCCGACACCATGCCCTCGGTTTCTAGGCTGATGACTTCGGCGCTGATCGGACCATCGACAAGCCCCGTGATCTCCTTGATAATCTCTTCAAAGGGACGTTTTTCACGAGCGATGAGCGAGGGGTTGGTGGTGACGCCATCCACCATGCCCAAGGCCACTGCCTCTCTGATTTCTGCAACATTTGCGGTATCGATAAAGAATTTCATGCATTAGCTCCTTTTTTCATAAATAATCAGAGGTAGCTTCAAAAGTAGCGCACTACCCAGAACTGTAAGCGATTGCAGGGTGCCGCAGATGCACGAAATCGGCCTGCGCGCTATAAGGCCGATGACACAGCAGATGCGGTATCCTGTGATCGCTTACCTTTTTTCGGATTGAAATTTTTTGCGGCACTCCTGGCTGCAAAAATAATAGGTTGTCCCCTTAACTGTCAGCGAGTCTGCCCCCTGTTGGGGGATGTAGAGATGGCAAACCGGATCCTCCACCAGCACATCGTCAGCCTGCTGATTGTGATGTGCAGATTGCGGCGGCGCGGCACTCGTGCTAGCAAAGTTTTTGCCGAAGAGCAGCCGGTAGAGGATATAGCCCAAAGCGGCCAGGATCAGTAAACGAATGGGACTCAAGGCACTCTCTCCCAGGGGATTTGATCGGCCGTTTGGTCTAACACCCGTCGTTGCATCTGCAGGCTGGTCAAACCGGTCACCGGATGTATATGGTCCGGGGCTAATTCCGCCAGTGGCGCCAGGACAAAGAGCCGATTTGCAATTTCAGGGTGGGGAATGGAAAGCTCGGCCCCCTGCATGACATCGTCATCATAGTAGAGGATGTCCAAGTCGATGACCCGGTCCTGGCCTTTAGTCCGATCCCGGCCCATGGCCGCCTCGGTCTGCAGCAGACCGGCCAGGAGTGCCTGGGGAGACATTTTGGTCTCGCAGACGCCGACGGCATTAGTGAACATCCGGGTTGAGGCCATGCCTATCGGTGCGGACTGATAAGCATGGGAGAGTATCAACGTCTGCACACCAGGCGTGACGCCAAGCCGACGCCAGGCCTCTTTCAGGTTGACCCGGCCATCACCGAGATTGGAGCCAAGGCCGATAAAGACTAAGGCCATTAAAAGTCGTAAACGTTCAGCAGCACCGCATCTGCTTTGTCATAGGCCTGCGCACATAGGCGGGCTATAGCTCGCAGGCCTATTTCGCGCATCTGCAGCGCCGCTAAACGTTTCCCCGTCAGAGATTGATTCACGTATTTGCGTTCCTTGTTGACGTTAGCTAAAAGTCCTGCAAGCCCAGCACGTCAAACATGGTGTAGAGGCCGTTCTTCTGGCTGGTGACCCAGGCGGCGGCCAAGGCGGCCCCCTGGGCAAAGTTGTCCCGGCTGTGGGCACGGTGGGTGATCTCGATCCGCTCCCCGGCCCCGGCGAAATAAATGGTATGCTCGCCAACGATGTCGCCGGCGCGGATGGTCTGGATGCCGATCTCCTGGTCGGTGCGGGCGCCGATCATGCCGTGCCGGCTATAGACACCCACCTTCTCCAGTTTGCGGTTGACGGCCTCTGCCACCACCTCGCCCAACTTAAGCGCCGTGCCGCTAGGGGCGTCTTTTTTCATGCGGTGATGGGCCTCAACGATCTCGATGTCGTAAGCGTCGCCCAGAACAGCGGCCACTTTGGCGGCTGCCTTGAACAAGACATTGACGCCAACCGCCATGTTGGGGGACTGCACACAGGGGAATTTTTGACTCAACTCCTTCAGCTCCGCCAAATTTTCCTGAGTCAGGCCGGTAGTGCCGATGACCATGGCCTTGCCTTTCCCTGCGGCAAATCGCGCCAACTTCATGGTCGCCTCGTGAAAAGTAAAATCGATGATGACATCGCCCTGGTCGATAATATTATGCACATCATCTGCAATGGTCACACCAAGGGGGCCAATCCCAGCCACCGAACCGATATCCTGGCCCACGCAAACGTTGCCGGGCATCTCAAAACCGCCGGCCACCGTGAGCTCCTTATGCTCGTTGACCATGGCGGCGATTCGCCTTCCCATGCGGCCAGCAGCGCCGGCAATAATAACTCTCTTCATCTTTCTTTGTTCTCCTTCGCCGTTTAGATCAGGCCGTAGGCGCTCAATTCGATTTTCAGCTTGGCCAGATTGGCCTCGGTCATCTCAGCCAGTGGCAGACGCGGAGTGCCGGATTTGATCTTCCCCATCAACTCCAGGCTCTTCTTGGCCGGCACCGGGTTTGTCTCGATGAACATGGCGGCCATCAACGGCAGGAGCTTATAGTGCGCCGCCCTGGCCTTGTCGTAGTCGCCCGCCAGGGCGCTATTAATAACCTCGGCCATGTCGCGCGGGGCAACGTTTGAGGTGACCGAAATCAGCCCCGTGCCGCCGATAGCGATGGTCGGCAGCGCCGTGAAATCGTCGCCTGACATGACCACAAACTCTTTCGGGCAGAGCCGAATCACTTCGCTGATCTGGCAGAGGTTGGCGGTGGCCTCCTTGATGCCGACGATGTTCTTGATGGCGGCGCAACGGGCAACGGTCTCCGGCATCATATTGACCCCGGTCCGACTCGGCACATTGTAAAGGATAATCGGCAGGTCAACCGCCTCGGCCACGGCCTTGAAGTGCTGATAGAGGCCTTCAGGCGACGGCCGATTGTAGTACGGGGTGATGATCAGAGCCCCATCGGCCCCTGCCTCCTTGGCATGGCGGGTGAGTTCAATGGTCTCCGTCGTGCTGTTGGAGCCTGTGCCCGCCAGGACCGGAACCCGACCGTTCACTGCTTGAATAGTCAACTCAACCACCCGGTGGTGCTCCTCGTGGCTCAGGGTTGCCGACTCGCCGGTAGTGCCGCAGGGCACAAGACCGTTGGTGCCATTTTTGATCTGAAACTCAATCAGATCCTTTAACCCCTGTTCATCGACCTTGCCATCAATAAATGGCGTGACAATCGCAACAAACGCCCCTTTGAACTGTGTCATTTTTCTCTCCGTCAAATCTTTTCTCTATTCGATAAGTGTAGGTCGGGTTAGCGTCCTTTGCGTAACCCGACAACGCTCCGTTTCTTGCAAATTCAGCTCAAGGCCTCAGGCTGCAATTGGCCATCATAAATGATTTTTGCCGGTCCTTCCAGATAAACCGCCGGCTGATCGCTATCTCCCTGCCTCTCCAAATGAATGACCAATTTCTCGCCGCCTGACGTTGTGATTCGTACCGGACTTTTGGCTAGGCCGATCTTGGTGGCGATCAGGGCCGAGGCAACCGCCCCGGTACCGCAGGCCATGGTCTCACCCTCGACACCACGCTCGTAGGTTCTGACTGAGAGGCCGTCGCTCGTGGCCTGCACGAAATTGACATTGGTACCGGCGGGTTGATAGACTTCGTGGTAACGGATGATTCTGCCCCTTTCCGTGACCGGCACGAGGGCCAAATCGTCGACAAAGCAAACGACATGCGGCACACCGGTATTGACGCTGTAGACCGTCTTGGTCACTTCGCCCAGGTCCAGGCTGCGTTCCATCTGTAAATTGGTGGGCGGGGTCAATTGGATCTTGACGCCACTCCCGACGATCTCGGCGGCAATCACCCCGGCCATAGTCCGAAAACGCATTGTGGCCTTCGCAATCCCCAATCGGTAGGCAAAGCGGGCGGCGCAGCGGGCGCCGTTGCCGCACATCTCGGCCCGGCTACCATCGGCGTTAAAGAACTGCCAGCGGAAGTCCTCGCTCTCGTCCTCTTCAATCAGGATCAACCCGTCGGCCCCGGCAGAGAATTTTTGGCGGCAGACCAGCCGGGCGAACTCCGGCAGATCGACTGCCGCCAAAAAAGGCTGGCGGTGATCGATAATGATAAAGTCGTTGCCCGTCCCGCTCATCTTGGTGAAGGGGATGGGGAAGGGCAGGTTTGAGGTTAACATTTGGCTCGGCATTTATGGCTACGCAGGTTGTTTAGACTATTAGACTGTAGTCTGTTAGGTGGTTAGGATAAAATTTACGTAACTATACAGCTTAAACGGAAAAACGAGCTGATATCCGGAACCGTAACTGTTCAGCAGTACCGCAGATGCGCGAAAGCGGCCTGTGAGCTATACACCTGTACGCGAGCAGGGCGCTGACAAAGCAGATGCGGTGCTGCTGGACAGTTACAAATTTACAACCAAAAAATGATCGGAAATAAAGGTGCAAGCTTGCCTCTTCTAGTATTTTTCAGTTGCTAATAGACTAAACAGCTACAGTCTATCCACCTAAAATAGTTACTCCCACTCAGGGATGCTCTCGCCCTGAATCAAAGCGGCAAAGGTCTCGCGCTTCCGTATCACCTGAAACTCATCGCCCCGCACCAAGACTTCGGCCACCCGAGGTCGCGAATTATAATTCGAGGACATCGAAAAACCATAGGCCCCGGCACTCATCACCGCCAGCAAGTCGTTACTCTCACAGACCGGCAGCATCCGTTCCTTGGCCAGAAAATCGCCGGTCTCGCAGATCGGGCCGACGAGATCGGCCACCACCTTTTCTTGACCTTTCTCTTCCACCGGTTGGATACGGTGGTAAGCGCCATACAGGCTTGGCCGGGCCAAGTCATTCATGCCGGCATCGACAATGATAAAATTCTTGGCGCCACTCTTGGTGTAGAGAACCTTGGTCACCAAGATGCCAGCATTGCCCACTATAACCCGTCCCGGTTCGATTATCAAGGTGCAGCCGGGTAGTTCCCGCAAGGCCTCTTTCAAGGCGGCGGCATATTCCGTCGGCAGCGGCGGCTCTTCCTGATCGTAATTGATGCCAAGCCCTCCCCCCATGTCCAGATATTTGATCGTAATCCGGTTCGCCGACAACCGCTTGACAAAGGCAATCACCTTGTTGATGGACTCGACAAAGGGCGCCACCGTGGTTAGCTGCGAGCCAATATGGCAGCTCACCCCCACCACGTCGATATGGGTCATGGCGTGGGCCTCGGCGTAGACGTCCGCGGCCTGGTCGAGGGGCAGGCCAAATTTGTTTTTGGCGAGTCCCGTCGAGATATAGGCATGGGTCTTGGGATCGACATCCGGATTGATCCGCAAGGCCACCGGTGCCACCAGGTTCAGGTCGGCCGCCACC
>Ga0334722_10003142_pt1 | contig 18014 bp, 14 predicted proteins | sample C3_bottom_MG_FD_207210 | JGI IMG/M metagenome (GOLD analysis project Ga0334722, IMG submission 207210) | Sediment microbial communities from Yellowstone Lake, YNP, Wyoming, USA - C3_bottom | ecosystem: Environmental > Aquatic > Freshwater > Lake > Sediment | place: USA: Wyoming | collected...
CAACCGGCTACGCCGCCGATCCCGTGGGAGTCCCTTATTTCACGTACGCTGACGCCCAAAAAGCCCAGCATGCCGTCTATTTTGACGATTTGCTGAGCTGGGAGGCTAAACTGGCGCTGCTCGATGAGTACAACCTGGGCGGGATTGGTGCTTGGTCCCTCTATTGGGTCAGCAGCGACACGGCCAAGAACTTGTTCCCGCTCTTGCAGCGGCATCTGCGGTAAAGTTAAGCGCAAGCCCGAAGGGCCGGCAGCATCGCCTCCGGCCAGCAGGAAGCAAAACGAGGGGCTGTCCTTTGGCATTTAATCCGGCCGATCCGGTTAAATGTTGGGACAGCCCCTCACCGTAGCCAAGAATTGGCGGCGCTGATGCGTTACTCTAATTGTCGGGAAACCGGCATACCTGGGACGTTGCCGACCTCCTGTTTGCATAGGGGATTACTCGAAGCGACCAACTATGGCACAACCTCCTAATACGCCCCTTTCCCCGCAAACACCACAAAGACCGTGCGCCAGAGAATCTTCAAGTCCAGCCCCAGGCTCCAGTTGCGCACATACTCCAGATCGTAAGCCATGGTCTCGCCGAAGGTCAGCTCACTGCGGCCGCTGATTTGGGCAAGCCCGGTGATGCCGGGCAAAACCCGCAGGCGCTGCCATTGCTCCGGGGTGTACAGCTTGACAATCTCCGGCACCTCCGGCCGCGGCCCGACGAGGCTCATCTCGCCATTAAGCACATTGAGAAGCTGCGGCAGCTCATCCAGGCTGGTCTTGCGCAGGAGCTTGCCCACCCGCGTGATCCGGGGATCGTCCTCAGATTGGTAGACAAAGTTCTCCAGGTCTTCATCCGGCCGCGGGGCAGGCTTGAAGATGGCCTCGGCATCCTGCACCATCGTCCGGAACTTGAAGATGGTGTAGGGCCGGCCATCCCGGCCGATGCGGATCTGGCGGAACAGTGCCGGGCCCGGGGAGTCCAGCCGGATCCGGACGGCGAGATAGAGCCAGAGCGGGGAAGTTAAGACGAGCAAGACCAGGGCCGCAATCAGGTCAATTAGGCGTTTGAGCGCCAGCTGCCAGCCCGGATACGCCAAGGCTTCCGCTTGGCCGGAAACTGTGTTGTCATTTAGGCACTGTGCCAATGTGTCGACCCTCCATCGCCAGCGGCTACTTGCGGTTGCGCCCGATCACCCGCCCCACTGCGGCGATGACGTCGGCGGTGTCTTGAGCGCTCATCTTCGGATAGAGCGGCAGGGAAATGATCCGGTCAAATGCCGCTTCAGAGTGCGGGAAGTCTCCCCGCTTGTAGCCATAGGTTTCCCGGTAATAAGGATGCAGGTGCACCGGAATGAAGTGCACGCTAGTGCCGATATTTTCGGCTTTGAGCTCCTCGATGAACTGAGCCCGGTCGATCTTAAGCATCTCCAGGTTCAGCTTGACAATATACAAATGCCAGGCAGGGCGGGCATAATCCTCTACCACGGGAATTTCCAGCTCAGGCATCCGCTCAAAGGCTTCATTGTAGCGGGCAGCGATGTCTTCACGCAGCGATTGCATCCGCTCCAGCTTGGCTAACTGTGTCAGACCTAAAGCAGCCTGGACGTCCGTCATGTTATCCTTGTATCCTGGATAGAGGATTTCGTAATACCAGGAGCCAGCGGCCGTATAGCGGTTCCAGGCGTTGCGGCTCATGCCGTGCGAACTGAGAATCCGGATCTTGTCCGCCAGCGCTGCATCGTCTGTCGTCACCATACCGCCTTCGCCCGTAACCAAATTCTTGGTAGCATAAAAAGAGAAGGCTGTGGCGTCGCCGATTGTGCCGATCAGAGTCCCCTTGTATCTGGTATAAACGGCGTGCGCAGCGTCTTCCAAGACAAAAAGATTATGTTTCCGGGCAATGGCCATGATTTCGTCCATCCGGCAGGGATGCCCGGCAATATGCACAGGAATAATCGCCTTCGTGCGGGGAGTGATCTTCTCCTCGATCTGGGCCACATCAATGTTCAGCGTCGCCGGGTCGATGTCGGCAAAGACGGGCGTGGCCCCCGTGTGAATCACGACGTTGGCTGAAGCGGCGAACGTCAGCGGGGTGGTGATCACTTCGTCGCCCAGGCCAAGGCCGGCGGCGACCAAGGACAGGTGCAGGGCCGCGGTGCAGGAATTCACGGCCACCGCATATTTGGCTCCTACATATTCGGCAAACCGCTTCTCGAACTCGATAGTTTTCGGGCCTTTGGTTATCCAGTTGGATTTCAGGCTGTCCACTACCGCCGCAATATCATCCTCTTCAATGAGAGGCAAAGCATAGGGCAAGAACTCTGTGCGCACACTCATATTCTTTTCCTCCATTCCTTCCGCCCGGCTTGTCATCCCAGCGGGCTTGTCATCCCAGCGGGCGAGCCCCCGCGCCCACGTATCCTTCCACCCGGCGCATCATCCCAGCGGGCATGTCCCCGCGTCCGCGTATCCTGGCGCCCGGCGCGCCGGGCAGCCTCGGGCGCACAACAGCTCGACGCCAGGCATGGCCCGAAGGCGTGCCGCCGCTTGCACCGGCAGGATCGCCAGAGCGCAGGCTCACAAGATCCTTGAAAAGGCCCTCCTAGATCCCCAGTTCAGCCAGCCATCGCCGCAGGATCTGGCTCCAGGCGTAATTCTCCGCCACGAAGCGCCGGCCGCGCTCACCCATAGCCCGGCGCTGCGGGTCGTGGCGCAAAGCCACAACAGCTTGAGCCAACTGCTCAGGATTCTCCGGCTCGACAACCACACCGCCGCCGGACTTGAGCACAAGGCCGGCAGCCTCCCCTTCCCCAGCGTAAATGACCGGCACTGCGGAACCCAAGGCCGGAAACATCTTCGACGGGCGTGCTCCCTCAAACAGCTTGCGTTTTTTCAAAGGCACGATGCTGGCCCCGGCCAACGAGAAATAGCGCGGCATCTCCCGCACCGGCTGGAACTCCACGAAGCGGACGTTGGCCAGTCCTTCCTGCCGGGCGATCTCCTCCAGTCTTGGTTTCTCCGTGCCATCCCCCACAAACAAGAACTTGATCTTGGGATCGTGGCGCAGCATTGCCGCCGCGGCCAGCACTGACTCCAGGCCTTGGGCATAGCCCATCGTTCCGGTGTAGATCAGCACAAAATCATCGTCTTCGTACCCCAGCTCGGCCGCCAACCCCTGATCCCGCGGCCGCGGCGCAAAGAGCTCCAGATTGACCCCGTTGGGCAAAAATGTCACTTTCTCCTGCGGCACCCCCCTGCGGAGCAGAGAATCCCGGATGCCCTCCGTCTGCGTGGAAATTTTCCAGGCCTGGCGGTAGAGCAGCCTCTCCAGCCATTCCGCCGCCCTGATCATCCAGCGCGACTGGACGAGACCCAGGGCGACCGCTGATTCCGGCCAGAGGTCGGAGATATTCATGATGATCTTGGTCCTGGCAAACCAGGCGTAAACCAGAGCGGTGATCCCGAGGAAAAGCGGCGGCGACTCAAAAAGCAGGATGTCGTGCTTGCCGGCTTTGCTCAGGCCCCAGAAAGATGAAAAAACGAAGGAGAAATAATTAAGCAGCCGTTTCCAGAAACGCCCCCGCTGGACCGGGTAGATCCAGGTGCGCCACACCGGGATCCCGTCTACTTCGTCTCTCATCCGCCAATGTCCCCGGTACTCGGGCGGAATCACGCCGGTGGGGTGGTTGGGGAACCCAGTTACTACTGTCACCGTGTGGCCAAACCTTTGCAGACCTGCGGCTACTTCCTTCAGCCGCACCTGGGCCGCTCCTGCTTCCGGCGGAAAATATTGGGTCAATAACAAAATGCGCATGCGCTGCTCCTAAACATGAAGTAATTTTTTGATCTGCGACCCGAACTTGGCATAGGCCCACCGGCCCAGCCGTGCCCGCCAAGTGCGGCTGCGGTAGGCATAGAGATAGGCCCGTTCCTTGCTGCCGAAGCTCTGCTTGAATTTGGCAATGCTCGGGATGTTGGCCCCGACCATGTCATAGTGGGTGATCCCGGCCTGCAAGGCCCGTTTGAGATACTCCCATTGAATCAGGTTGTTGGGCACTACTTTATTGTACTCCCGATCGGACACCCCGTCCAGGTAATAGGCCGCCTGGCGGTCCCGGGGGAAAATTCCTCCCGCAATTATCTTGCCCTCAAAGCGGGCCAGCAAGACTACCAAATCGCCAGCGGGCTTGAGCTTGCCCCAAAGCGCCGCAAAATAAGCCTTGCTGAAGGGCGGTTCCTTGCCCTGCCGGAGGTAAACCCCGCGCGAAAGCTCGTGATAAGCGTCCAGCCAGTCCTCCAGATGTTGCGGCTCATAGACCTCCACACCGGATTTCTCCGCCTTGCGCACGGCATTGCGGCAGCGAACTTCCAGGCCGGACCAGAGAGTCTCCTCATCAGGGGGCATGTGGATTTCCAGCGTCTTCAGCTCCTCCACGGCATAGCCTGCGGCCAGAAGAACCTCCCCTTGCCCCGCCTCCGGGCAGCCGATTTCCACATAGTCAAGCCGGTGTTCCCGGGCATACTCTTCCAGGGCCGGCAGAACCTCGGCCAGGGAGATCCCCAGCGGGCCGCTGTGCGGCGTGGCTACCCCAGACAGTGGGCTCCCCGCCAATTTGAGGCCGCCCAGCTTGCGCTCAACCAGGGGCAGCAGGCCCCGGAACCCTCCCTGCGCATCGAAAATGCCCAGCCGGCTGACCTTGACGCCAAACCCCGCTTCCAGTATGTCTTGCCACTCCCAGCGGTGAAAAAGCGATCCGGGGGAGTGCTCCATCAGAAACTCCTGCCAAAGTTCGCGCTCAACCGCGCGCAGTTTCAAGCCCACTGCCACTTTTGTCCTCCCTGCTTTGCGACAATTTAACCAACAACCCCATCCCGATCCAGATGATCGGATCTTCAAAAAACCTCGCTTCCGCTTGCGAGCTGATAAACACCGTCAGAATCCACAGGAAATAGCCCGCTCCCAAGACGTAAGCTTCTCCTCCTGCCCGCTTCAGGCTGCACAGCAACCGGACGAGAACAACCCACACCCAGGCCAAGGCCGCCAGACCAGGCAATCCCAGCTCGGCAGCAATCGTCAATACGGTCGTGTGGGACAGAGTAGCCCCGTCCGGAACCGTCTTCCAGGCCAGATAATGCTCCAAAAAAGTCTTCTGGAATCCGCCGAGCCCGACCCCGGTCAGCGGGTGGGAGCGAAAGATTGCCCATGCTACCTTCCAGAGGTACTGCCGCTGCGCGTCCAGGGCGCCCAAGCCTTCCTTGAGGGTTGCCAGGCGCTGCCAGACTGTGGGGCGCAAAATGGCGATGAAGAAGCCGATGAGACCTAAAAAGCCAACCGGCTGCCAGATTCTCTTGCCGGGCAGCAGGGCCAGCAGTCCCACCAGAATAAGCGCCAAAGTCAAGATCCCGCTGCGGGACAAGGTTGCGGCCAAGCCTCCCGTCAACCCGAGCAGGGTCAGGAAATAAACCCAGCGCTGCTTGCCGGACGGAGCCAGGTGCTGCAAAACCAGGTTGGCCACGATCGCCAAGACCAAATAGCGGGCGAAAATATTCGGGTCCACGAAGGTGGCATTGACCCGGGCCAGCATCCCCTCGGCCAGATATGCGCGCCAGAGGAAATGCCGCGTGAGTCCCTCATAGAGAGCCAGCGGCACCAACGCGGTCCCCACCCAATGAACCACCTGCAGGGGGAGCCGGGCCTGTTCCAGCCGCACCAGGAGACAAATTCCCAGATACAGGGCCAACAGCACCAAGAGCCGGACAAGTTCAATCAAGGTCTTGCCCCGGCCGACCGAATAAACCACGCTGAAAGCCCCTAGCGCCAAGTAAATCAGCAAAGCCCGGGTGAGAGCGTTGTGCAAAACCGCCTTGAGCTCCCGCCGCAGCTCCTGGCTGCACCAGACCCGCGCGCCGGCGGCTATGATAACCGTCAGCGTCAGAATCCGAGTCAGGTCCACCGTTCCCAATTCCGCCCCCAGCTTGCCCAAATCCGGATACCAGGTGCGCGAGATCTCCAAGGCCACAGCCCCGGCCAAGAGCGGAATCAAAGTCTGCGGCTTCTGCCACCCCAGATAAACGGCCCCTGCCAGCGTAGCTATAAAGATCAACCATAGGAGAAGTCCCACAGAACCGCCCCCTCGTCAAAAATATCGGCCTACTTGCCGGTAGGCTAGCGGGCTCGGCGCGCCCGTGAGCCGCACAGCGAACACCCCTGCAGCCGTGGCGGACAGGGAAACCGCACGCGCCACAGACGCTCTCGAAGAAGCACGTTCACGGCTCTACCCTGATCTTGACCACCGGCTGCGCCGCAAAATCCACATACCCATTCCCTAGCTCATAAGGCGCCGAGATATCCTTGATCTTCTCCGGCGGCAAGTGCAGGCGCACGCGCACCGGCGGCAAAGCCCGCCCTGGGCCCGCACCCAGCGCAGACTCCTCACCCAGCGCAGAATCCTCACCCAGCGCCGAATCCGCGAGCAAGACAGCATCCGCGCCCCACTCATAGCCAAGGCCAAGCCCAGAATCCGCGCTGAGCCGCAAACCGGTGTCCAGCCCCGGGCCGGCACCACACCCTAAGCCGGTGACCGGCCCAGTACGCGCGCCTGGCAACGGGCCGGCGCCAAGAGCGGCAGCCGCCGCTGCCTGGGGCTGCCTCCCCTGTGCGGCTCCCGCTGAGGACAGCGGCACCCGGCACTTGATCGTCCATTCATTGTCAGCCGCTGTCACTTCCACGGCACATGCGCGCCGCTGCCCAAACCAGGCCAAGATCTCGCGCGGTGTGGCTATCCAGGCCTTGTCTTGCTGCGCGCGTTCGATCAAGCGCTCGTAGACTTCGCCCCAAAACCGCGGCGCCGTAAAACTCTGGTTGTGCCAAAGCAGGGAGACCGCTCCCCCGTACTGCTTCGCCCAAGCCAGGATTGGTTCGGCCCGGCGGCAGGCTTCCTCCCGGGTGAGGTCGCCGTGTTCCTCGGCCAGCAGCGCGCCATCCTGAATGTGCAGGGGCAATTCCCAAAGCCGCCGGCAGTTGAAAGGGCGATAGGGCTGCAAAGTTCCCGCCCGGAAGCCGACAATTTCATTGTAGCCAAAAGTGGAATCGTACAAGAAGCCGCCGTCTTCCAAAGCGGCAAACGACTCGGGCGGCCGAAAATACAACCAGTGCATGCGCACACCGAGGCCGCGAAGCCCGCTCAAATCGGCCACCCGGTCATGTTCGGCAGCCGCAGCCGCAGCGCCGGACCAGGCGTCGATGCCGTGCACTCCCACTTCCCAGCCTCCGGCTTCCAGATCGTGAAGCAACTCCCGGTAGGCGCCGATGTCGTAAAAACATGCCCGGTTAGCTGGAGCCGCACCCTCTGCCCGCCCTGCTCCCGCCAAGCCGGTTCCCGGCCGGCGGGGGAAAGGCAGGAAGTAAAGGCTGGAACGCACTCCCAACCGCCGCTCCAAAGCCAACAGCTGCGGCAAAGCCCTCTGCCAGGCATCCTGGCCCAGACCGAGTTTGGCCGCCAGCGTCCGGCCCATCTCGGCCAAAGTTGCCAAGAACTCGGCGGTCTTCACTTTGCCCTGACGCCAACGCCGCCAGTTCACCAGCGAACTGCGGTAGAAATAGCCGAGAAAAGTGCGCGCTACGGGCATCTCCCGCAAACTGAGGATATCGATGTCATGGGTAAGAGTCAAAGCGTAAGGATGCCCCCATGGCTGCGGGGGCAGCTCGATCCAGCCCGCCGCTTCCCGGGCCAGCAGGCGGCGGATCTCCTCCAGCATCCTGTCCAGCGTGGGAACAGCGGCCTGGTCTTCCCGCCAATCCTGGCCGCTCATCAAGAGCCTTGCGGCCTCTGCACCCAGGTTGAACGGCAAAACCACCTGGCGCAAGGCGGGGTTAGCGCCGGACACCGGCCCGCACACTAGCACAAGCGGCTTGCCCGGGACGGTCTGCAAATCAATGCCATCCGCCAGAACCACTTGGGCCTCAGAGTCATTCCAGCACAGGTTAATCCCCAACAAGTGGCCAAGTTCTGCGTAAACCGGCCTTAAATCTTCCGCCACCAGGCAGCCGATTCGCATCCCCGGGTTCAGGCGGCGCCCATCCCCGCCCGCGCGCTCTGCCTGCCTCAAGCCTTGTCCCTTCTTTCAGGCGGCATCCCCGCCGCCATGGCCGCGACGATCTCCTCGCTCGCCCGGCCATTGCCGTAGAGATTGTCTTGGTAAGCCGGCAAGGGCTCACGGCGGTAACGGTCGACGGCCGCAACGATGGCTTCCGGCTTGGCGCCAGCCAGAGTATTCCAGCCGGCCTCAACCGTTTCCACCCATTCAGTCTCTTCCCGCAAAGTCACGCACGGCACCCGCCAGAGATAGGCCTCTTTCTGCACGCCGCCCGAATCCGTAAGGATGAGCTCGGCGCCCTTCTCCAGCAGGACCATATCCAGATAGCCCAAAGGCTCGATGACCGAGACATTGGCCGGCACCTTGATTCCTCGCGCCGCCAGCAGTTTGGCGGTCCGGGGATGCAGGGGCAGGACGATCCGGCCGGGAACTTGCGCGAAGGCCTGCAAAATGCTCTCCAGCCTGCCGGGCGTGTCTGTGTTTTCGGCACGGTGGACCGTCGCCAGCATATACGATTGAGGGGCAAAGAGAGGCGCGCGGCCCGCGGCCTCAGCCCGTCTGGCATGGAAGTACAGGGCATCCGCCATCACATCGCCGGTTCTGACCACGCCGGCGGTAATGCCTTCATGCCTGAGGTTGCTTACCGCTTGGTCGCTGGGGCAGAAGAGCAAGGCCGACAAGTGGTCCGTGACCACCCTGTTCACCTCTTCCGGCATCTGCCGGTTGAAGCTGCGCAGCCCAGCCTCGACGTGCGCCACGGGAATGTGCAGTTTGGCCGCCGCCAAAGCCCCGGCCAGCGTGGAATTCGTGTCGCCGTAAACCAGCACCCAATCCGGCCGTTCGCGCAGCAGAACGCCCTCGACCCCGGCCAGCATCTCCCCGGTCTGGGCTCCGTGCTGCTTGGAGCCGACTCCCAGGGAGTATTCCGGGTGGGGCAGCCCCAGCTCCGCAAAAAAGACATCAGACATTTGATAGTCATAATGCTGCCCGGTGTGAACCAGGATCTCCGTATGCTCTTGCCTCAACACCGCCGACAAAGGAGCTGCCTTGATGAACTGCGGCCTGGCTCCCAACACGGTAACGACTTTCATCTGCGTCAACCCCTCACTTTGCCCAGCCTGGCCCCCTGACGCCAGGCATATGACCCAATCCGCCGGAAATCCCGGTCGGCTGCCAGCAGTACCGCTAGATACACCACTCCGGCAAAGCCGGCGGCCACCACCGGATGCAGGCTGCGCAGGGCGAAGGCCACCGCCCCCATGACCAGAGAGGCGCCCACCACCACAGGCAGCTGCCGCCAGATTCTGACCCGGTAAACCCTTCGCCGGACAACCCAGTAGTAAGCGCCAAAAACAAAAACCTCAGTCGCAATCGTGGCCCAGGCCGAGCCATAGATCCCGTAGCTGGGGATCAAGAGCAAGTTCAGAAGGATGTTGCCCGCGGCAGCGATTCCTTGAATCCAAGTACGGCTCCACTGCCGGTCGGTGGTCGTCAACACATCGCCGAGCGAAAAGCTCAGACACTCCAGCGCAAAAAACCAGCTCAAGATCATCATGATCGGCACCGACTCCGCGAACCGCCTGGCGTAAAGCCAAGCCAAGAGCGGCTGGGCCAGGACAAAAAGGAGAACACTGCCCGGAATCCCCACCGCGCTCAAAACCTTAAAGATCTTCTCGATCGTCTCCCGGTGCTTTTCCTGGCTGGTTACGCCTAGTTGATAGAGCACCGGATAGAGGACGCTAGTCAAGATACCGGGAATGAACAGAAGAATCGAAACCAGCCGGTAGGCGGCCGAGTAAATTCCCACTTCGGCAGGAGTGCGCATGATCGAAATGATCACCGAAGCAATCTGAAAATAAACATTGTAAAAAATATAGGCAATGCCAAAGCCCAGACCCCGCTTGAGCATGAAGGGAAGTTGCCCCAGATCGGCGCGCAGGCGCAGATCCTGGCTGACTGCCCGGTACAGCAAGAGGCTGATCAAGGCAAAGGTCGCCAGGTGCGTCCAGGCAATGCTGACAACACTGCCCCTGGCCATGACGACGAGCACAGTCAGCCCCCCAATCAGGAACATCGAGAGGAACTGGTACCCAGCAGCCACGTACATGAGCTGCTTGGCCTGGTAATAGTTGTAGATCGAAGCATCCAAAGCATTGAGAATGCTGGCAAGGCCAAGAATAACGACCATCGTCTGCACGGTCGCATCATAACCTGCCGGGTGCATCAGCACGAGCATGGCGATATAGACGACGGCAGACGCAGCAATCCGAAAAAGCAAGGTGTTACCCAGTGCCACCGGCAAGACCCTTTCGTCCCGCGAGCCGTCCTGCACCATGAGTTGGCTTAAGCCAAAGTCCGTAAACAAGATGAACGTGCTCACAAAGGCATAGGCGGAACTGTATTGGCCAAAGGGACCGGGCCCGAGGTAGCGGGTAACTGCGATGCCCACAATCGCGGCAATCGCTTTCGCCAGCACGCTGGCCATGCTTAAAGCCGCCGCGTTCTTGAGAACCAGCTTAAGTTCCATGCTTAGCCCCTCTCCAGCGCTGCGCAACTTCTTGGTAGGTAGCCAAAACCTCCCGGGCATTGGCCTCCCAGGTGAATTGGGCGCGCACCAGTTCACGCCCCCGTTCACCCATCCTGCGGGCCCCCTCCCGGTCGCGGAGCAGCCGGCGCAAGGCCTGAGCCAAAGCTTGCGGATCGCGGGGGGCTACGGCCAGGCCGACCTCTTCATGGGTGAGGATCTCGGCGATCCCTTCGCCGGCCGTGCCCACCACGGGCTTGCCATGGGCCATGGCTTCCAGGTAGACAACGCCAAAAGCTTCCCGCCAGCTGGGCAGGACAAAAACCTCGCACTGGGCCATCTGCTGCATCGCCAGGGGATGCGGCAAGCTGCCCAGAAATTCCACATGTCCGCTTAAGCCCAGTTCTGCGGTCAACCTCTCCAGCGTCCGCCTCTCCTCCCCATCCCCGACTATGCGGTAGAGCAAATCCGGAAACTCCGGCAGCAGCTCTCTCAAAGCCCGGAGAACGATGGCATGCCCTTTGTCCGGCCGCAGAAATCCTACCGACAGCAAAATGCGCCTGGCTTGAGCCGCCTTGGGCGCAGCCGGGCCTGCAGGCTGCGCCTCCTGCCTGCGCCAGTCAAACGCCGGTTCCTCCGCCCGGCTGGGGGGCGCCTGTGCCGGCGCTTCTTGCTCCGCGCCCGGCGGCGGGACCTCGTCCAGGTCGACTCCGTTGTAAATCACCCGGTATTTGCTGAGATCATCCGCCCAGGAGGCCAGGCCGTACCGGTCCCGGAGCTTGGCACTGACCAGAATCACAGCGGCCGCCTGGCGCAGCGTCTCGCGCACGCTCTGGGCGCACGTCTTGCTCCGCTGCAGCGTGTAAGCAAAATCTTGGCCGTGAATGGTTACAACCACCGGAATGCCGAAGTGGCGGCCAAACCGCAGCGCGGCCGCTCCGTCCGGATGGGCCACATGCGCATGGATCACATCTACGCCACTCTGGATCTGGGTTGTGAATACATCCCGGATGCCCCAGGCATAGGTGTGGGAGTAATACTCGAAAAAAAGCGAACGCGGGAATTCCAGGACCCGCGGATGAAACACAGGAAAGCCTCCGCCTGCCTCAACTGCAGGCACCCCGGCATAGCCTCCCCATTTTCCCTTGCCGCGCATGAAGCCGGGCACCCAAGGCACCGGAGCGACGACCCTGACCTCGACACCGAGATGGGCCAAGGCCTTGACTTGCTGCTGGACAAAAATGCCCCCCAGGGGATTGACGGTATTGGGGTACATATGAGAAAGCACTAATACTCTCATCCAAACCCACCTTAGACAGAAGCCGAAAGTTGCCAGCCGGACCGGCGAGGGTATGCGGCGACGTGTGAACATTGGCGCCCCGGCCACTCGCTGCTTGGCGCCTAGGCCAAGATCTGTTCGTACAGGGCAAGAAGCTTAGCTTGCTCCCTTTCCCAGGTGTACTCCCGGTGAAAAGCGTCCCAACCATTGCGGCCGAACTCCAGGGCCTGCTCCGGCCGTTCCAGCAGCTCAACGATGCTGGCAGCCAAGGCCGCCGCATCTCCCGGCTCGACCAACAGCCCGCAGCGGTTGCGTTCGACAATCTCGGCAATATAACCAAACCTGGAGCCGATCACCGGCAAGCCGGCCGCCATATATTCCAGCAGTTTAACCGGAATCGCTTTTTGGTAGTTTAAGGTCGGCAGCAGCGGCACCAAAGCGATGGCGCTTTGCTGGAGAATGCCGGGAACCTGCTCATAAGGAACCTTGCCCCGCAGCCGTACATTGCCGCGATCCAACCAAGCGCTCAAATCACTGAATTCCGGGCCGAGATCTGCCGTGTCTACCGGACCGACCAGTTCGCAGACGGCCTCGGGATGCCGCTCCACAACTGCGGCCATCGCCTTGAGCATGACTTCCAGGCCGCGTTCCCGGTTGATGCCGCCCAAGTAAAGGATCACCGGCGCCTTGGCCGCCTCCGGCCGCGGCAGCTTAAACTGCTCCTTCAGGGGGTAGTTGTGCAAGATGGCCACCCGCGGATTTTCCTTGCCAAACAGCTCGGCCATATGCTTGTTGACCGTGATGATCCCCGCAAACGACCTGGCCGCCCGCTTCTCGACGCGATCGACAGCCCACGAGGCCCATTTGCGCAGAGGTTTCGGCAGCCAATACCGGGTCAATAAACTGTCGCCATAATATTCATGGACATCGTAGATTACCGGCTTGTGGTGTTTCTCATGCAGCAGCCAGGCCACCGGAATCAAATCAGGATCGTGAAAATGGTACACGTCCGCCTGCTCGCGGACGGCGGCCCGGTAGATGTCCTTGAGCCGCCAGATCCGTTCCCACCGGGACCCAACGGGTCTGACAGCCCGGATCTCGATGCCGCCTGCCACCTCGGTCTGGCCATGGGGAGCGACGATCACGACTTCGTAGCCGGCTTTACGCAAGCTCCGGGCTTCTTTATGGAAAATGCGTTCATCAAACGGCGAATGGGCTGATGTCAGTATGCAGGCTTTCAAACCGTTTCCCTCTCACCAGAATAAATCAGGCCCATAAAAATGGCGTATAAAGTCATCAGCTGCAGATTGTAGAAAATACCCGCTGTCAAGTTATAGATCAAAACCGCGATGGTCGCCGCGGTGAAAGCGATCGCCAGCAACGGCCGCACACCGGGCTGGAAATCCGTCCCCGTCCGGCCTAGACGTTTGACCTGCCGCCAAGCCGCCAGCGCCGGCCTTAAGAAGAACCAGAGGTAAGCCAGGAGGCCGACGAAACCATAACGCCTGGCGATCAAGACATATTCGTCATCCACCAATGTCGTCATGCTGCTCTTGGCCGTACCCCAGCCGAGAACCGGCGATTTCTTGATGACATCCCACGCTTCGCTCCAGCGCTGCATATGGCCGATAGCTGAAGTGCTCTTCTGAACATTGGTGGCTTCACTCATGCGCGTGGTAAAATCCCGCGGCGAAGTGACAAAGAGAGTCACCGTCAGCAAGAAAAGAAGCGCTACCTTCATAATTATGCCCCGGTTCCAGCGGCGCCTGAAGAGGGCCCATAAGCTTAAGAAGGAGAGTATCGCCGCTGTGGCCAGCAAGGCTGTCCGCGATATGGTCATGAAGGCAAGCTTGATGGTCAGACCGCTCAGCACAAAGAGCAGCAATGCGGACCGCCGGCTGTCTTCGCGAAAATAGAACCAAGTTGTGAGCAAACCGAGAGTGAATACAGCAAAAATCCCCATAACATTGGGATTGTCAAACGTACCCAGAATCCGCGGCGGGTTGGCATTCACCAGATTGTTCAAGTGCGACGGCGCCAGCAACGGTGTCAGCCAAGCGTTCATATTTCCGGCATTGAGGAATTGGCCCCAAGACAGCAGCACAATCAAGGCAAATGCGGCCAGAAACGCTCCTGTTAGGATCTGGTATTCCGCGGCCTCAAATTCGATCGAAATCACCAGAGTGGTTACCAGATAGTACTTAGCAACGGTGACAAATTCCATTACGTCCCGGACGCCGAAAGAGCTCTTTAAGACAAGGACAGCATAAATATTCGAAATCACCATGCAGGCGACCAGAACCAGGAACACTAAGTTTACATTTCTGAGCGCCGCAGCCTGCCGCTCGTGGTAGACCTCCAAATCATAGGGATTTATTTTCCTGCCCTGCACCAAGAAAGCGGCGATATTAAGGCCCAACGCCCCAAACAGGAAAACTTCGTCCAGGCGAATCCGCGGCAATGCTGCGCTGATCGGAAATGAAGGCAAGAGCATCCCGGAAAGCATAATCCCTAGAAGCAAGATCAATTTGTGCGAATTCTGTCGGGTTGCCCCTATATTCCAAAACATTTTTCTCCCCCAAGTCGGTCTCTTAGCTTTGCACGAGCTTAGCAATCTGTTCTTGCTGTTCGCGTGTGAGTTCAGGGTAGCACGGGATCGCCAGGGCTTGGGCGCAGGCTTCTTCCGCCACCGGAAAATCGCCCGGCTGATAGCCGAGATGCCGGCACGCCTTCTGCAGGTGCAGCGGCAGCGGATAATAGACAGCACTGGCTACACCGGCTGCCTTCAAACGCTCCATCATCGCCTCCCGCCTGCGCGTGCGCAAGACGTACAAGTGATAAATGGGCAAGGCCCTGGGATCGCGCCCTGGCAAAACCACATCGGCATGGGCCAAGAGCTCGTCATAAACCCTGGCCTTGGCGCGCCTGGCCTCATTCCATTCGTCCAGGTGGCGCAGCTTGACCCGGAGAATCGCTGCTTGCATCTCGTCAAGCCGGCTGTTGTAGCCCACCTTCTCGTGATAATACTTAGTTTGGCAGCCATGGAATCTGAGCATGCGCAGTTCGGCGGCCAAATGCTCATCATTCGTGGCAATCATGCCGGCATCGCCGTAAGCGCCCAGGTTCTTGGTCGGAAAAAAGCTGAAGGTGCCCGCGTCGCCGAGCGAACCGGCCTTCCTCCCGTTGTACTCAGCGCCGATGGCTTGGGCCGCATCTTCAATCACTTTGAGATCATGGCGGCGGGCAATTTCCATGACCCGCTCGACATCAACCATTTGGCCAAAGATGTGCACCGGAATGATCGCTTTGGTCCGCCTGGTGATCTTCGCCTCCAGCTTGTCAAGGTCCATATTCAGGGTCACCGGGTCGATGTCCACGAACACCGGCGTGGCCCCTAGCTGCAGCACGGTTTCCGCTGACGCGAAGAAGGTAAAAGGCGTCGTGATCACTTCGTCTCCGGGACCGATGCCCAGCGCTTTAAGGGTCAGCATCAGCGCGTCTGTGCCATTGGCGACGGCCACGGCAGCTTTGGTCCCGCAATAAGCCGCGATCTCCTCTTCCAAGGCTTGCATTTGCGGCCCGAGGATAAATTTGGCCGACTCCAGCACGCCTAGGATCGCTTCATCGATCTCGTCTTTGATAGTCAAATATTGCGCTTTAAGGTCTAGGAGCGGAATACCCATCAGTTACCTCCCTTTCTGCGCCTTCGCCGCATTTGCCCCGCTTGCCGCGAGCTGTGGCTGGCCCGCCGGCCGGCGGCGGCGCCCAAGAGCTCCTGCACTCTGACCGTTCGCGCGGGCAGCTGCGTCAAAGACCTGATTCTCAGGAAACACAGTTTACGGCAGCAGTTCCTCTTCGGGCACTGGGCGGACTGCCTTGGCCGGAAAACCTTTGACCACGGTTTGGGGAGCTGTATCTTTAGTCACTAAAGCCCCCGCAGCCACAAAGGTCTCCGGGGCGACAGCAATGCCGGGCAGAAGGATCGCCCCGCCGCCGATGCGGGCCCCCCGGCCGATGGTGGCTCCTTTGACCAGCTTGAACCGTTTCTCGGTCCGGCCCATAAAATTGTCATTCGTCGTCGTGACCATGGGAGCGATGAAGACTCGCTCGGCAATATCCATATAAGCTGTGATATAAGAACCTGTTTGGATCTTGGTGTAGGCGCCGATCGTGGTGTCGTTCTCGACGGCTGCCCCGCTGCCGATCACCACATTGTTTCCGATCCGGCAACGCTCCCGCACGGTCGCGCAATCCCCGACAAAAACCCTGTCCCCGAAGTCGCTGCCGGCATAGAGGACTGCCGAACAGCCGATGATCGCCTCACAGCCAAGCGTCAAGGGCGGCAGGTCGGCCTGGACTTTGACCGTGCTCGTCGCCGCCGGGCGCGGCGGCTTGCCCACAGAGGAGTTGCTGCCCACTGCACTCTTTGCTCCCATGACAGTCCCGGGATAAACCGTGCTGTGGTCGCCGATCTGGCATCCTGCACCCAGGCGGGCTGCGGCACCAACGGAAACATAATTGCCCAGGCGGCACCCATCCCCCACCTGGGCGCCGGCAGCGAGCACACAGCCTACACCCAGCACAACCTCCTCGCCCAAAATCACGCCTTCAGCGATGACGCAGAACGGCGCCAGTACCGCAGTCTCCGGAACAACCACGCCGGGCGCGACGATCACATTTGGAGGCAAATCACGCATTTGATCCCCGCCTTACTCATTGTTACTCACTCGTTGCGTTGCGCTTGGTCCAAGCATGGGCTCGCCCCCTACTCGACCAGCGGCAATACCACCGGCTGCTTCGTCTCTTGGCACTTGTAGATGGCCAGGATGATTTCCAAGGCTTTGCGGCCCTCTTCACCCGGAATGGCTGGTTCGCGGTCTTGCCTAAGAGCATCGATCATGTCCTGGATTATTTCGCGGTGGCCAAAGCCGTACACGGTGGGCGGGTCGCTCTCCTGGCTTGCAAAGATTTGCTGCTTCTCTTCTTCGGCATCCGGAAACTCCCAGACTTCGATCCGGTTGACGGCAATGCCGCCGACGATAACCGAACCGGTTGCCCCGAAGATATTCAGAGTCTCCTCGATATTCTTGGGATAGATCGTGGAGGCCGCTTCAATCAGGCCGATAGCGCCATTGCGGAACTTGATGACCGCCGCGCCCACGTCTTCCATCTCGATCTGGCGCAATTGGGTCGCGGTATAGCCAAAGACTGACTCGGCCGGCCCGAACATCCACTGGAGCAAATCGATATTATGAATCGACTGGTTCATCAGCACGCCACCGTCCTGGAGCTTGGTCCCCCGCCAAGGCGCTTGCGCGTAATAATTCTGGTCGCGGTTCCAGCGGATTGTCGCCTGGCCGTGCGTGAGCTTGCCGAACCGCCCGGCCTCCAAGGCCTGCCGCACCAGTTTGATCGATTTATTGAACCGGTTCTGGTGAATCACCGCCAATTTGACCCCGGCAGCGCGGCAAGCGGCGATCAGTTCATCCGCGCTTTTCAGGGTCATGGCCATCGGCTTTTCTACCATGACGTGTTTGCCGGCTCCGGCCGCGGCAATGCCGATTTCGGCATGCAGCCCGCTCGGTGTGGCGATCGTGACTACATCCAGATCAGGCCGCTCCAGCATCGCGCGGTAATCAGTGTAAGGGGCTGCGCCGTACTTGTCCGCAAAGGCTTGAGCGCGTTCCGGAACAATGTCGCATACCCCCACCAGCTCGGCATCCGGCAAAGCCACGATCGATTCAGCATGTTTGGGGGCAATCCGGCCGCAGCCGATGATGCCAAAACGAATTCTTGCTTGCTGTTGCATGTGTCTTCTCCCCTGTCGTATTCTCCCCGGGAGCCAGTCTGCCCTTGAAGTCAAGTCTCTGAAGAGTCGGCTACAACGGCTTTTTCACCACTCCTGCTTCAGTTAGCTCCCGCACCATGGCCTTCGTGGTTAAGGATAAGGGAATCAGGCCTGTTCCCGGCTGGCGGGAAGCCTCATTCCCCTCTCTGTGCTGCTCTTTGCTCTGCTGGCAAGCGAGTGCCCGGCATGGACAATCCTTAGATCTTGACGATCTTGCCGCGATTGTCAGCAACATTCTTGGTGGCATTGCGGGTATCTACGACGAGCTGGGCCTTT
>Ga0334722_10003143_pt1 | contig 18011 bp, 14 predicted proteins | sample C3_bottom_MG_FD_207210 | JGI IMG/M metagenome (GOLD analysis project Ga0334722, IMG submission 207210) | Sediment microbial communities from Yellowstone Lake, YNP, Wyoming, USA - C3_bottom | ecosystem: Environmental > Aquatic > Freshwater > Lake > Sediment | place: USA: Wyoming | collected...
CGTCGAGACGCGCGGCCGGAGAACGATGTCGGACGCGCCGACCGGGATGCCGAGGTCGCCGAAGATGCTGGAGCCGTCCGCGCGCTCGCCGCCCGCGAGGACGTCCCGGAGGTGGGCGGCATCGCGAGGGACGAAGTCGAGCGTCTTGAGCCAGCCGTCGCCGCCGACGTGCATCAGCGACAGCATGCGGATCCCGTGGCCGCGCACGAAGGCCGCGAGATCGTCTACCGTCCACGCGGCCGACGGCTTGCCGATCTGCTGGTGGAGCAGGTGGGTGGTGTAGGGGCGATCCTGGGATGAGGCCGAACCGGTATGTGATGAATTCATGGGCGTTCTCGTCCCGCTATCTTACCTTGGCCGCCACGGCCCCCGGCCAATCGGCTATGCTGGTGCGGTTCTCAGAACCGGATCGAAAGGCCTGCCATGCGCCGCATTCTCATTGCCTTCGTCGCCTGTTGTCTCGGCGTTGCCGCCGCGTCTGCCGCCTGGGCGCAGCCGGCAGTCAAACCGCAGCCCAAGCCGGCGGGCCAGCCGCCGGCACAGCGGGCCGTGGCTCCCGCCCTGACGCCGGGCGCGCTCGCGGCGGCGTGGGACGCCGGGCACGTCTCGTGGCCGGTTCCGCCTCTCGTCCGGCATGCCGATGTCGAGGCGAAACTCGCGGACGTGAAGCGCGGGGATTCCGACTTCTTTCAACTGGAGGAGATTGGCCGGTCGGTGGAAGGGCGGTCGATCAACCACATCTGGTTCGGCAGCGGGCCGCTGCACGTGCTGCTCTGGTCCCAGATGCACGGCGACGAACCCACGGCGACGGCCGCGTTGTTCGACATCTTCGAGTACGTGCGGCGCCACCGGTCCGAGCCGGCCGTGGCGCGGATGCTCCAGGCGCTGACGATCGACGTCGTGCCCATGCTCAACCCGGACGGCGCCGAGCGCTCCCAGCGCCGGAACGCCCAGGGCATCGACATCAACCGCGACGCGCTGCGGATGCAGTCGCCGGAAGGCCGGGCGCTGAAGGCGCTTCGCGACCGGCTGAAGGCGCCCGTCGGCTTCAACCTGCACAACCAGGGCTGGCGGACCGAGGCCGGCAAGACGGGCCAGCCCGCCACGATCTCGCTGCTGTCTGTGGCGTTCGACGAAGCCCGCACGGAGTCGCCGGGGCGTCTGCTGACGAAGCGGATCTGCGCCGTGATCCGCGATGCGCTTGAACCGCTGGCCCCGGGCCGGGTCGCGCGCTACGACGACGAGTTCGAAGAGCGGGCGTACGGCGACAACATGACGAAGTGGGGCACGAGCACGGTGCTCATCGAGACGGGCGCGTGGCCGGCCGCCGACCCGGACCCGTACCTGGTGCGGCTCAACTTCGTAGCGATCCTGAGCGCGCTCGACTCGCTGGCATCCGGCCGCGTGGCGCAGGCCGACAAGCGCCGCTACGAGTCGCTGCCCGTGAACCAGTCGACCCTGTTCTACGCGATTGTCCGCAACGGCACGGTCGCTCCCGGGACAGGCGTCGCGCCGTTTGCGGCGGACGTCGGCATCGTCGCCAGCCGATCGGTTCGCGTGGCCGGCAGCGAGCGCACGATCCGGCAGACGGCCCGGATCGACGATCTCGGCGACCTGCACAATTCGGGCGCCATGGAGTCCATCGACGCCACGGGCCTGGTGGTGGCGCCGCTGTGGAGTCCCTCGCTGAAGGCGGGCGACGTGGTGACGCTGCCTGACTGGAGTGCGCAGCGGGCGGCGCGGGTTGTCGCCCAGGGCGAGGCGGCCGAACTGGTTCTCCTTCGCCTGCAGGGCAGCGCTTACGTCGTCGAGCGCGTTGTCAGGTACTGACTCGTGAGTCGTCCGGCGCACCGAGTTGCTCCCGCCGTCCGCCGGTGTCCTGGTGGATTCGTCGCGGTACTGCTGGCGGCCCTGCTGAGCCCGGCCGCGCCGCTGATCGTACGCGCGCAGGCGCCGGGCGCGACCGCGGCAGAGGCCGGATCGCCGGCGGCCCAAGCCTCAGCGGCTCCGGGCGCCCCGCCGGCGCCTGCCGCCCGTGCCGCGGTGACGGCGGAACCATCGACGAAGATTGGCGTGCTGGTGTTCGGCGACTACTACTACTTCGCGTCCGACCACGCGGCGGCGTTCGATGGCCAGCACGGGTTCTGGTTCAGGCGCCTGTACCTCACTGTCGATCACGCGTTCGGCGCGACACTGTCGGCGCGATTCAGGCTCGAAGCCAACAGCAACGGCAAGATGACCGCGCCGGCGACGTCGATCACCCCGTACGTGAAGGACGCTTATGTGCGGTGGCAGTTCAGCGGTACGCACCAGGTGATTCTGGGCATTCAGCCGACGGCCACCGTCGAGTTCGTCGAGACCTTCTCCGGCTTGCGCTACGTCGAGAAGGTGGCTGTCGGCTTGTACCGGCTGGATTCCTCGCGTGATTTCGGGCTCGGCTTCTCGGGTCCGATAGACGCGGGACACCGGCTGCACTACGTGGCGCAGTACGGCAACGACTCAGGCATCACCTCGGAGATCGACCGGTACAAGAGCGTGCGCGCGGCCGTCCGGTACGAGACGAATCCCGGGCTTGTGGCCCAGGTCGCCGGCGGGTACCAGGCGCGGGCGGGCCGCGGCAGCCGGTCGATCATCGACGCCTTCGTCGGGTATCACAACCCGGCGGCACGGGCGGGCGTGGAGTACGTGCGGAACATCCGGAGGCCTGCCGCCGGCACGGCCGACACGGCGGTGGACATCGACATCTTCTCCGGCTTCGGCGTGTGGAACGTCAAGCCGGACAAGGTCAGCATCTTCGCCCGGGTGGATCATTCCACCGCCAATCCCGACGCGGACGGCATCGACTACCTGCCCATTGATCGTGGATCGCCCTTCACGATGGGTCTGGCCGGCATCGAGTACTTCCTGCTGCCGTCGGTCCGGGTCAGCCCGAATGTGGAGTTCGTCCGATACGGACCGCCGAAGGCTGGCGGGAGCGTCACTCCGAAACACGACCTGGTGATGCGGCTCTCGTTCTACTGGAGTTGGTGAACGCATGTCTGACTGTCTTTGTCCCGGCCGCTCGACCTACGCGGGATTGATCGTTGCGGCGTTGATGACGCTGACGATCACGTCGCTCTCCGCCCAGGAAAAGCCGGCTCCAGGCGGCGGCGCCACACCGCCTGCGGCAAAGCCCGCGCCAGCAGCCCCCGCGGCGCCTTCGTTCAAGATCAGCGGCCTGATATTCGGCGACTACTACTACTTCGCCGGCAGCAACGCGACGTCGTTCGACGGCCAGCACGGGTTCTGGTTCCGCCGCATCTACCTGACCTACGACCAGACGCTCGGCTCGAAGTTCTCGACCCGGTTCCGGCTCGAGGCCAACAGCAATGGGAAGATGACGGCGCCGGCGACGTCGATCGCGCCGTTCGTGAAGGACGCCTCCCTGAAGTGGGTCTACAGCGGGCAGCACCAGGTGACGGTGGGCATCCAGCCCACGACGACGTTCGACTTCGTCGAGGCCGTATGGGGGCTGCGCCACGTCGAGAAGACGCCGGTGGACCTGTACCGCATCGATTCCGCGCGCGACTTCGGGGTGAGTGTCGCCGGTCCGATCACCGCCGACAACACACTTCAGTACACCGCCCAGTTCGGCAACGACTCCAGCATCAACTCGGAGATCGACCGGTACAAGTCGTTCCGCGCAGCGCTCCGCTACGTGACGAACCCCGGGCTCGTGGCCGAGGGGGTATTCGCCTGCCAGAGCCGGGCGCTCGCCGCGACCCGGACGATCGCGCAGGTATTCGTGGGCTACCAGGGTCCGCAGGGCAGGGCGGGTGTGCAGTACGTGCACAACAGCCGGCAGCCGGCGAGCAACACGACGAACGCCACGGTCAACGTCAGTGTCGTCTCCGCGTTCGGCATGTGGTTCGCCAGGCCGAACAAGCTCACCGTGTTCGGCCGGGTCGATCATTCGAGCGCCAACCCGGACGTCAACGGCATCGACTACCTGCCGCTCTACCAGAAGGCGCCGTTCACACTGGGCATCGCGGGCGTGGAGTACTCCATCATCCCGTCCGTGCGGGTGAGCCCGAACGTGGAGTTTGTCCGCTACGGAACGCCGGCCGCCGGGGCCGCTGCGCCGAAGAACGACACCGTGATGCGCCTGACGTTCTACTGGAGCTGGTAGCGCCCCGCGCCGGCCGAATTAACATCCCCGCAACTCCGGCGCGACGTCTCCGTAACACCGCCTCAATAGGATTGTCTGCGAATAGCACGCAAGGACGTTTCAAGGAGGCAGGAACGCATGTCTGGTTACCTTCGTCACCGCCGCATCACCGGTTTGGGCCTGCTGATCGCGGTACTGGTCGCCTTCGCGGCATCCCCGCTGTTCGCACAGGGGCTGTATTACAAGGAAATCCCGAAGGACGGCCGCCTCTACGTCTTCAACGACGCGGCCGAGGCCGCCCGGTTCGAGAAGTCCGGGGAAATGGGCAAGTCGATCACGAAGCTGGGCGCCGGCCAGAACGGCGAGACGCTGGTGGGTGACTCCGAGCGCGCCCTGCAGCTCTACTTCTTCAAGCACGGCATGTCCGAAGCGGTGCCCGAACCGCCGCCGCCACCGCCACCCGCCGCGCCGCCGTTCAAGATCAGCGGCCTGGTGTTCGGCGACTACTACTACTTCCTGGGCAGCAACTCCTCGACATTCAACGGCCAGCACGGGTTCACGTTCCGCCGTATCTACTTCACCTACGACCACACGTTCAGCCCGGCCGTGACGACGAGATTCCGCCTCGAGCTGAACAGCAACGGCAAGATGGCGTCGCCGACGGCCGCTATTACGCCCTACATCAAGGACGCGTCGGTCAAGTGGCTCTACGCAGGCAAGCAGGCGGTGGCGGTGGGCATCCTGCCGACGGCCACCTTTGACTTCATCGAGAACTTCTACGGCCTGCGCCACATCGAGAAGACGCCGGTCGACCTCTACAAGATCGACTCGTCGCGCGACTTCGGCATCACGTTCTCCGGCCCGATCACCGACGACGGCGCGCTTCAGTACACGGCGCAGTACGGGAACGACTCCGGCAGCACTTCCGAGATCGACAAGTACAAGAGCTTCCGCGTGGCGCTGCGCTACGTGACGAACCCCGGGTTCGTGGCCGAAGGGTTCTTCGCGTATCAGACACGCGCGCTGGCTGCGACGCGCACCATCGCGCAGGTGTTCGTCGGCTACCAGTCCCCTCAGGTCAAGGCTGGCCTCCAGTACGTCCACAACAACCGGCAGCCGGCGAACAACACGACCAACGCCGCCACCAACATCAATGTGTATTCCGGGTTCGTGAACTGGTTCGCCAAGCCGAACAAGTTCAGCGTGTTCGGCCGCGTGGACCATTCGGGTGCCAACCCTGATGTCAACGGCATCGACTACCTGCCGCTCTACAACAAGGCGCCGTTTACGCTCGGCATCGTCGGCGTCGAGTACTACATCCTCCCGTCGCTGCGGGTCAGCCCGAACGTCGAGTTCACGCACTACGGCACGCCGCTGGCCGGCGCGACCGCCCCGGCGAAGAACGACATCGCCTGCCGCCTGACCTTCTACTGGAGCTGGTAGTACGCGAGTTAACACGGAATTAACAGGCGCGAAACCGGTCCGTTCGACCCGCTCGTCAGGATGGATACGAACATACAGGATTGGTGTCGCCCGAGGATTCGGAGGAAAGCCATGAAACGAGCACTTGTCGCCGCAGCGGTGGTCGCGATCTCCGCGACGATTCTCACCGCCCAGTCGGCCATCCAGGTGGACCCGGCGCTCCCGTCGTACCAGCGGGTCAGCGGCGTGTCCGGCAGCCTGACCAGCGTCGGCTCGGACACGATGAACAACATGATGACGCTCTGGGCCGAGACGTTCCGGAAGATGTACCCGAACGTGAAGATCCAGATCGAAGGCAAGGGATCCGGCACGGCGCCGCCCGCCCTCATCGCCGGCACGGCGCAGTTCGGTCCGATGTCCCGCGAAATGAAGCCGGGCGAGGCGGATCAGTTCGAAACGAAATACGGCTACAAGCCCACGATGCTCAAGACCAGCTACGACGCGCTGGCGGTCTGGGTGAACAAGGACAACCCGCTCAAGTCGATCACGCTGGCCCAGGCCGACGCGATCTTCGGCAAGGCCCGCAAGCGCGGCGAGAAGGCGAACCTCACGACCTGGGGCCAGCTCGGCCTGACCGGCGAATGGGCGAACCGGCCGATCAGCCTCTACGGGCGCAACTCCGCGAGCGGCACCTACGGGTTCTTCAAGGAGCACGTCCTCGTCAACGGCGACTACAAGGACACGGTCAAGGAGCAGCCCGGGTCCGCGTCCGTCGTCCAGGGCGTCACCGAGGATCGCTTCGCGATGGGGTACAGCGGGATCGGCTACAAGACCTCCGGCGTGCGCGCGCTGCCGCTGGCGGACAAGGGCGCCGCGATCAACGGCACCTACGAGAACGTGAAGAGCGGAGCCCATCCCCTCTGGCGATTCCTCTACATCTACGTGAACAAGGGGCCGGGCAAGGCGCTCGATCCGATCGTTGCCGAGTTCGTGAAGCTGATCTTCAGCAAGGAAGGCCAGCAGGTGGTGGTCAAGGACGGCTACATGCCGCTCTCGGCCGCGCAGTGCCAGCAGGAACTCGCGAAGATTCTCAAGTAGGCGTGTTCGACCGTGGGGCCGGCGGCCGTATGTGCCGTCGGCCCGTTCTTGTCTGACGATGACCGCAGAGCATTCGAGCGTTCGCGATCGAATGGCCGCCGCCTCCAAGCGGATCGGCCGCCTGAAGCGCGTGGACCGTGCCGCCGTCGGGATGATCACCGCCGGCGGCATCGCCGTCATCGTCGCCGTCCTCGGTATCCTCGTCTTCATCGCGGCCGAAGCCGTGCCGCTGTTCCGCCCGGCGTCGTTGACGCCGTTGCCCCGGGTGCCTGGCGCGCCGGCCGCCCCGGGTGCCGTCGCCGCCGCACCCGGCGCATTCCGCGCCTTCGGGTCCGACGAGTACCGCAAGTACCTCTACGCGATCGAGCCGGACGGACATCTCGCCCTGCTCGATTTCGCGACCGGCCAGCCCGTTCGCCGCCTCGAGATCCCGCACGTCGGGGCCTCGACGGTGACGGCATCGTCGCGCAGTCTCGCCGGCGGCTACCTGGCGGCCGGGACCGACGACGGGCGCGTCATCCTGATGCAGGTCCGCGCGGTGCCGCAGTACACGGACCAGACCATGACGGGCGTGGCGCTCGAATTGCGGGACCGCGGCGTGGCGGAGATCGATCCGGCCCATCGCGCCGTTCGGCAGGTCTCTTCTCTCGAGGACGACGGCAGGAAGTTCGTTGCGGCGCTCGTCTCCGACCGCGAGATCCGCTGGTGGACCATCGACGCCGACGGAGCGACGACCGTGGCGGAGCTCCATGTCGCGGAACCGGATCGCGTGACCCAGATCCGGCTCGGGCGAGGCGGCACGCTCATCGCCGGGACGGATCGCGGTCACGTCTATCACTGGGACGCGCAGCCGGAGATGCACCTGACCGACGTGTCCCCGGTCAGCCGGACGCCGATCACCGCGCTGGAGTGGGTGCTGGGCGGCAACTCGTGGATCGCGGGAACCGAAGACGGCCTGGTGTCTGGCTGGTTCCGCGCTCCGATCGGGGAGAGCGGGACAACGGCGATGGTCCGGGCGCACGACTACGAGCCCCAGGGGGCGGCCGTCACGGCGATCGCGATGTCGGCGCGCGAGCGTAGTTTCGCAACGGTCGATCGCGACGGCACCGTCGTGCTCCGGCACTTCACGTCGGAGCGGACGCTGGCCACGCTTCGCACGGACCTGCCCGTCAGCGCCGCGTTCATCACGCCCAAGGCTGACAGTCTCGTCCTGCTGCATCCGGGCTCGGTTGACCGCATCGCGATTGCCAATCCGCACCCTGAGATCAGCCTCGCGGTGCTGTTCGGGAAGGTCTGGTATGAGGGCTACGCGAAACCCGAGTACGTGTGGCAGTCCACGGGCGCGACCGACGACGTCGAGTCGAAGTTCAGCCTGATCCCGCTCCTGTTCGGCACGCTCAAGGGCACGCTCTACGCGATGCTCTTCGCCGTGCCGCTGGCGGTGGCGGCGGCGCTCTACACGTCCCAGTTCGTCCACGGATCGATCAGGGCCAGGGTCAAGCCCGCCGTGGAGATCATGGCCGCGCTGCCGAGCGTCGTCATCGGCTTCCTCGCCGGCCTCTACCTCTCGACCGTGGTCGAGAAGCACCTCGTCGGCATCGGGCTGATGATGCTGTTGTTGCCGGCGGCGGGATCGTCCGGCGTGCTCCTGTGGCGGCTGCTGCCGAAGGCGGTGACGCAGCGCGCGCGGCCCGGCAGCGAACTGATTCTGCTGATGCCCCTGCTGGTGCTCGCGGCCGGGCTGTCGCTGCGGCTGGGCCCGGGACTCGAAGCCGCGTGGTTCGGCGGCGACGCCCGCTTCTGGCTCAGCCAGGCGTTCGGCGTGACGTACGACCAGCGGAACTGCCTCGTGGTCGGACTCGCGATGGGGTTCGCGGTCATTCCGATCATCTTCACGATTGCCGACGACGCCTTCTCGAGCGTGCCGTCGAGCCTGACCGCCGCCTCGCTCGCGCTGGGGGCAACGCGCTGGCAGACCGCGATCCGCGTTGTGCTGCCGACGGCCAGCCCCGGCGTCTTCTCGGCCGTCATGGTCGGCTTCGGCCGCGCGGTCGGCGAGACAATGATCGTCCTGATGGCGACGGGCAACACACCCGTGATGGAGTGGTCGATCTTCAACGGCATCCGGACGCTATCAGCCAACATCGCCGTCGAGATTCCAGAGGCGCCGCACGGCGGCACGCTGTACCGCACGCTGTTCCTCACGGCGGCGCTGCTGTTCATCCTCACTTTCGTCGTGAACACCGTGGCCGAGCTTGTCCGACAGCGGCTGCGGGAACGGTACAAGGCCGTATGACCGCGGGCTTGCGGACGATCGTCCGGCGCGGCGACCCCGCCATCTGGCTGGCCGGCACGGGCCTGGCGATCTGTCTGCTGATGATCGCGGGGATGATCCTGCTGATCCTCACGCACGGCCTGGGCTACTTCTGGCCGGGCCCCCTCGTCGAGTTGACGCTGAAGGACGGAACGGTCCTGCTTGGCGAAGTGTCGGCCCGGGAGGTGATACCGAAACCGGGTTCGCCCGACCTCCAGCCGCGCTATCGCATGCAGCTGAAACTGGGGAACCGAGACATCACGGGTTCGGACTACCGCTGGGTGGACGAATCCGAGATCGCGAGCCGCCGGACGCCGGCCGACGCGCTCTACGTCGAGCGGCGCGAGTACGGACCGTTCATCGGCCGCCTGGTGCGCATCACGGACGGCGATCGCGAACTCGCCGGCGCGTCAGACGCGGGGCTGCGGATGCTCGCGACCCTGGCGGCGAAGGCGGCGATCGACCGAGACGCGCTCCGATCGCTCGAGAGCGGCCGGATTGGCGCCGTGAACGCGCGCCTCGAGCGGGCGCGCCTGCGGCTGAAGACCCATCCGGGCGACGCCGACGCGATCGGGCGGGATGTTGACGCGCTCAAGGCCCAGTTCGCGCTGCTCGAACAGCGGCAGGTGGCGCTGACCGACGAGGCGTCGCGGGTCCGCGTCGTGTGTGCCGCGGCGAACGGGACGGAGAAGGACGTCGCGGCATTCGACCTCTTCCGGGTCTACGAGGCGAACCGGCTGAGCGCGGCTGGCCGGGCGCGCGTCTACGGCAGCCGGCTGTGGGAATTCCTGTCGGGCGACCCGCGCGAGTCGAACACCGAGGGCGGCATCTTCCCGGCGATCTTCGGCACCGTCATGATGGTGATGCTAATGAGCCTGCTGGCGGTGCCGTTCGGTGTGGTCGCCGCGCTGTACCTTCGCGAGTACGCACGACAGGGGGTGATGGTCCGGCTCGTCCGGATCGCCGTGAACAACCTCGCCGGCGTGCCGTCGATCGTCTTCGGCGTATTCGGGCTCGGTTTCTTCGTCTACGTGCTGGGCGGCGCAATCGACCGGGCGTTCTACGCCGACCGCCTGCCGAACCCCACGTTCGGGACCGGCGGGATCCTCTGGGCCTCACTCACGCTCGGGCTGCTCACGGTGCCGGTCGTCATCGTCGCCGCGGAGGAAGCGCTCGCCGCCGTGCCCCGATCGATGCGCGAAGCGTCGCTGGCGACCGGCGCGACGAAGTTCCAGACCATCCTGCGTGTCGTGCTGCCGGCGGCGGCTCCGGGCATTCTGACGGGGCTCATCCTGGCGATGGCCCGCGGCGCGGGTGAAGTGGCGCCGCTGATGGTGACCGGCGTCGTCAAGCTCGCCCCGGACCTGCCGATCGACGGTGTGTTTCCCTTCGTGCATCTCGAACGCAAGTTCATGCACCTCGGCTTCCACATCTACGACGTGGGCTTCCAGAGCCCGAACGTCGAGGCCGCGAAGCCGATGGTCTACGCGACGGCGGTGCTGCTGCTGATCATCGTCGTGCTGCTGAACCTGACAGCGATCGTCGTCCGCAACCGGCTGCGCCGGCGGTCGCACGTGGGGGCATTTTGAGCATCGCAGTACAGGAAGAGCGAATGAACCAGGTCATGACCGAACCGCAGGGGATCGCCGCCGACCCGGGCTTGCGGCTCCGGGTGATGGCCGGAGCCGAAGCGGCACTGCACGCCGAGGCGGCCGGCCAGCCCGTTCCGTCGGCCGTCGCGCCCGCCGGCATGCCAGCCATCTCGGTCGAGCGGGTGAGCCTCTGGTACGGCGCCAACCAGGCCCTGTTCGACGTCTCGCTGGACATGGCCGACCGCCAGGTCACCGCGTTCATCGGACCTTCCGGCTGCGGCAAGTCGACGCTGCTGCGCTGCTTCAACCGGATGAACGACCTCATCGACAACGTCCGCGTCACGGGGCGCATCGGCGTCCGCGGGCAGAACATCCTCGATCCCGCCACGGACGTCATCGAGGTCCGCCGGCGGGTGGGGATGGTGTTCCAGAAGTCCAACCCGCTGCCGAAGTCGATCTACGAGAACGTCGTGTACGGCCTGAGGATTGCCGGCATCAAGGATCGCCGGACGCTCGACGACGCGTGCGAGCGGTCGCTGCGCGGGGCGGCGCTGTGGGACGAGGTCAAGGACCGGCTACCTACGAGCGGCCTGTCGCTCTCGGGCGGACAGCAGCAGCGCCTGTGCATCGCCCGGGCGATCGCCATCGAGCCCGAGATCATCCTGATGGACGAGCCGTGCTCGGCCCTCGACCCCATTGCGACGGCAAAGATCGAGGAGCTCATCGTCGAGCTCAAGCGGGATTACACGATCGCGATCGTCACCCACAACCTGCAGCAGGCCGCGCGCGTCTCGGACTCGACGGCGTTCTTCTGGCTGGGCCGCCTCGTCGAGTACAGCCGGACGGCGGAGCTGTTCACCAATCCGCGCGAGAAGCACACCGAGGACTACATCACGGGGAGGTTCGGATAATGCAGCGCCACCAACTCGCCGCCGATCTCGCCGGCCTGCGCCGGACGATGACGCTGATGGGAGACCTCGTGATGGAGCGCCTCACGCTCGCCGTGCGTGCGCTGGTCGAGCGGGATCCCGACCTCGCCCGGCTCGTGATCGAGCGCGACCGCGAGATCGATGACCTGCAGATGCAGCTCGACGAGCGCGCGCTGCTGCTGCTCGCGCTCCGGAGCCCCGAGGCCGGCGACCTGCGTCTCGTCATCGCGTCCATCAAGGCGAACGCCGATCTCGAGCGCCTCGGCGACCAGGCCGTCAACCTCGCCGAGTCCGCGCTGAAACTCGCGGACTGGCCGCCGCTGGCCGACACCACCGTGCTGATCGACACGATGGCGAGGCGGGCGCTGGACATGGTGCGGCAGTCGCTGGCGGCCTTCGCCGACCGCGACGTCGAGGCGGCCCGGCACGTGCTCGCTCACGACGATGAGGTCGATTCGATGAAGGTGCGCGCGCAGCGGGTCGTCGCCGAGTGCGTGGCCCAGGACCCCGCCGCGATCGAGCGCGGCATCGAGACCGTGATCGTCAGCCGCAACCTCGAACGCATCGCGGACCACGCCACGAACATGGCCGAAGACGCGATCTTCCTGGTCGAGGCGCAGGACGTCCGACACCACCACCGAAAATAGTCCTGCTCCCTTTCTCGGTCAGCGGATGCCGAACAGCCTGATGGTGCCGTACGTGACGGCTCCGACGAAGGCCGACGCGGGAATCGTGAGAAGCCACGCCCAGACAATCTGACCTGCGACCCCCCAGCGAACGGCCGAGAGACGGCGCGTGGATCCCACGCCCACGATGGCGCCCGTGATCGCGTGGGTCGTGCTGACAGGGATGCCGAGCAGCGTCGCCGTGAAGATCGCACCCGCCGCGCCGGTCTCGGCGGCGAACCCGTGAACCGGTTCGAGCTTCGTGATGCGGCCCCCAAGAGTGTGAATGATCCGCCAGCCGCCCGTCAGGGTGCCCAGGCCGATCGCCGCGTGGGCCATCAGGACGACCCAGAACGGGATACTGAATGTCGGCAGGTAGCCGGCGGTGAAGAGCACTCCCGCGATGATCCCCATCGTCTTCTGAGCGTCGTTCGCGCCGTGGTTCAGGCTGAAGAGCGCCGCCGACACCAACTGCAGCTTCCGGAACCACCCGTCGACCCGGTGCGGCGTACTGCGGCGGAAGATCCAGTAGATCGCAATCATGAGGATCAATCCGGCCAGCAGCCCGATGAGCGGCGATACGACGATGAAGATCAGAGTCTTGGTCCAGCCTGACGGGATGATCGCCATCCACCCCGCCTTCGCCACGGCCGCCCCGGCATAGCCGCCGATCAGCGCGTGCGACGAACTGGTCGGCAGGCCGAAGTACCACGTGATGAGGTCCCACGTGATCGCCCCGAGCAGCCCCGAGAAGATCACCGCAAAGGTGACGACATGAATGTCGACCATCCCGGAGCCAATCGTCTTGGCCACCGCCGTGCCGAAACCGAAGGCGGCCACGAAATTGAAGAAGGCCGCCCAGATCACGGCCTTGCCTGGCGTGAGCACACGCGTCGACACCACCGTCGCGATTGAGTTGGCGGCGTCGTGGAATCCGTTGATGAAATCGAACGTCAGCGCGACCGCTACCAGCAGGACAACGATAGCGAGTTCCATGGCACATCCGCCCGGGACCGGGGGACCGTCGCGCCAGGACACGCCGTGGGAATCGGCGGGCGCGCGCGCCCCGTCACGGGCGGTACCGATGGTACCGGCCCGTCGGGCGGCGGCATGTTACGTGTGTGTTACAAATCGAAGCCGGAGCAGATCGACCTGTCTCCGGGGCAAAGGGAGCAGGACTGATCTATGGCGATGTCCGGCTACGGATCTACGGCAGCACCACCGTGAAGATCGCGCCGCCGTCGGGGCGGTTGGCGGCCCGGCACTCGCCGCCGAGCACCCCCACGAGGTGTTTCACGATGGACAGGCCCAGCCCGGTCCCGCCCGACTCGCGGGATCGCGCCTTGTCCACGCGGTAGAACCGCTCGAAGATCCGCGTCAGATCCGCCTCGGGGATTCCCGGTCCCGAATCGGCGACGGTGATCACGGTCTGGCCGGATCCGCCGGGTTCCCGCGCCACGCTGACGTCAATCGCGGTCCCCGCCGGAGAGTACGCGGCGGCGTTCTCGACGATGTTGCGCAGCACGTCGTGGAGCTTGGCGCCGTCGGTCGTGATCGTCTCGGCGCCCGGCGCCACATGCGCGGTCACCTGCTGCTGCCGCGCCGTCAGCGTCGGCGACAGGTCGCTCACGACCTCGTCGATCAGCGCAGCCGAGGACACCTGTTCGCGTTCCACGGGCTCCTGCCCGGCCTCGAGCCTGGCCAGGCGCAGCAGGTCGTGCACCAGCCGCTCCATCCGCTTGGCGTGCCTGGCGATCACGGCCAGGAACTGGCCGGCTTCCTCCTGCTGCGGCGGCACGTCGTCCTGCAGCGCCTCGACGTAGCCTTGGATGGCCGTGAGCGGCGTGCGCAGTTCGTGGGAGACGTTCGCGACGAAGTCGCGGCGGATGCGGTCGGCCTGCCGGAGATCCGTGATGTCGTGGAGGACGAGCACCGCCCCGGGCGACGCCGATGCGCCGATCGGCGACACCCGCGCGACGACGGTCCGGTTCGCGTCGCGAGGAGGGGCGAACTCGACGCTGTCGGGCGATCCGCCGCCCTGGCAGGCGGCGACGAGCCCGGCGAGCTCGGGCTGGAGGATGACGTCCCGGTACGGCTGGCCCACTGCGTCGGCATCCACATGCAGCAGCCGGCGGGCCGCGTCGTTCACCAGCGAGACCCGTCCCTGCTCGTTGACCACGACGACGCCCTCGAGCATGCCGGCCAGCATGGTCTCCATGCGGGCGCGGTCCTGCGCCAGCTCGCCGATGCGTCGGCCGAGCTCGCGGGCCGTGTTGTCCAGCACGCGCGCGACGGTGCCAAGTTCGTCCCGGCCGGCATCGCCGGTGTCCCGCGAGAAGTCGCCGGCGGCATAGCGCCGCGCGACGGCGGCAATTGCGTCGAGCCGGCGGGCCAGGAGCTGTGACGACAGCCAGGCAAGGCCCAGCGCGAGGACGAGCGCGATGCCGAGCGCGGCGAACAGGCCGCGCCGGACGGCCGCCACCTGCGCGTCGATGTCCGTCAGCGGCAGTGCGAGGCGGACGATCGCGACGTCCGGGCTGTCGGCGGTGACCGCGACGTACAGCAGGTCGATGCCCAGCGTCGCGCTGTGCCGCTGTTCGACACCGGTGCCCGACTGCCGGGCCGCCACGATCTCGGGCCGCTCGGCATGGTTGTCGAGCTTCGCCAGCCCGGCGAGGTCCTCGGCCGAATCGCCGACCACCCGGCCGTCAGGCGCCACCAGCGTGACGCGCGCCGCCGTGAGTGCGCCGATCCGATCCGCCTCGGCGTCAAGCGCGGCGAGGGATCCGTCCGTCCGGTGCCCGGCAACGATGGCCGCCGCCATCCGGGCTTCGGCGACGAGGCTGCGTTCGATGCTGCCGAGCAACTGCGACTGCAGCTCGGATCGGATGATGAGCATCGCTACGGCTAGCGCGACCGCCGCGACGGCGAACACCGCCGCGAACGTGCGGCCCCGCAACCCACTGAACGTCATCGTCTGTTTCCCCTTCTGCGATGGTCGTCTATCTTCCCTGCGGCGTGATGGGCTCGCTCATGCGGTAGCCGAACTGTTTGACGGTCTCGAGCGCCTCGGCCAGCAGCGGCAGTTTCTCGCGCAGCCGCCGGACGTGCACATCGACCGTCCTCGTCCCGCCAGTGTATCGATAGCCCCACACGTCAGTCAGCAGCAGGTCGCGCGACAGCACCCGGCCGCGGTGCTGCAGGAGATACTCGAGCAGCAGGAATTCCTTGGCCGTGAGCCTGACTTCCTGATCCCCGTCGGTCACCCGGTGGCGCTCGCGATCCAGGACGACGCCGCCGAATCGCAGCCGGGATTCTCCAGACTCCGCCCAGCGCTGCGCCCGCCTCAGCAGTGCGCCCACGCGAGCCACCAGCTCGTTCGGGCTGAACGGCTTGGTCACGTAATCGTCCGCGCCCAGTTCCAGGCCGGCCACGCGGTCCGACTCTTCCGATCGCGCCGTCAGCATGATGATCGGCACGGCCCGGGTCGCGGCCGCCTGCCGGATCGCGCGGCAGACCTCGAGCCCGCTCAGCCCGGGCAGCATGAGGTCGAGCAGGACCAGGTCCGGCACCCGCTCGCGCACGCTCGCCAGCGCGGCGTCGCCGGCGTGCACGATCTCCGCCACGTGGCCGGCCCTCGTCAGGTAGCGGTGGACCAGCTGCGCGATGTCGTCATCGTCCTCGACGATGAGGATCCGGCTCATGCTGAGAGTATACAAGCGGGACCGGCACAGCGGGGCGCCGGGACGGCCGCCGCGCCCGCGTTTCGCAGGGCCGAAACATACGCGAAACACGCCGGAAACATGCGGTCGCCGTCCCGCGTTTGACACCCGCGCGGCCGGTCCGCTATGGTGGAGGAACAGCCTGACATGACGAACGTCCTCGGATCCGCCCGGCACCACCATCACCATCACTGCACTTCGTGCAGGCTGGCGGTGCCATGCGCTTGATCTGAGACCTTCGAACGAACGAGCCACTCAGACGGCCCCGCTGGCAATCGCCGGCGGGGCCGTTTTACTTTTGGAGGGACATGTCGTGACGTTGGATTACTCGAAACTCGGCGGCCTGGTGCCAGCCGTTGTGCAGGACGCGGCCACGCGGGAAGTGCTGATGGTGGCGTTCATGAACGAAGAGGCCTACAACCTGACGCGGGAAACGGGCATGGCGACGTTCTTCAGCCGCAGCCGGGGGAAGCTCTGGACGAAGGGCGAAACCTCCGGCAACCGCCTGGTCGTGGAACGCCTCCTCGTGGACTGCGACCAGGACACCGTCGTCCTGCTGGTGCGGCGGCTCGGAGAGGGCAACGTCTGCCACACCGGGGAACGGACCTGTTTCTACCGCGAAGTCGGACTGCCGGCCCGTGCGGCCGCGGACGTGAGGGCGTCATGAAGCTGAAACTCGGCATTCCCAAGGGCTCGCTGCAGGACGCGACGATTCAACTCTTCGCGCGGGCGGGATTCAACATCTACGTCAACACGAGGTCGTACTTTCCGGCGATTGACGATCCCGAGATCGACTGCATGCTGATCCGGGCGCAGGAGATGGCGCGATACGTCAGCGACGGCGTCCTCGATGCCGGGCTGACGGGCCGGGACTGGGTGATGGAACAGGCGCTGACCAACACGGGCCGCCTTTCGATCCAGAGCGTCTCCGAGCTCGTTTATGCGAAACAGAGCTTCGGAAGAGTGAGATGGGTGCTGGCCGTGCCCGAGTCCTCGCGGTTCAACTCGCCGCAGGATCTCGAAGGCGCGACCATCGCCACGGAACTGGTCAAGGTGACGGAGGATTACTTCCGGCGCCTCGGCGTCCGCGTCAACGTCGAGTTCTCTTGGGGCGCCACCGAGGTGAAACCTCCCGTGCTCGCCGACGCCATCGTGGAGGCCACCGAGACGGGGTCGACATTGCGGGCCAACCACCTGCGCATCATCGACACGGTGATGGAGTCGGCCACCCAGCTGATCACCAACCAGACAGCCTGGGACGACCGGTGGAAGCAGGCCAAGATCGGGAACATCGCCATGCTGCTCCAGTCGGCGATCGCGGCGCAGGGCCGCGTCGGCATGATGCTGAACGTGCGGCAGGCCGACCTGGCCGGCGTGCTGGGCCTGCTGCCGGCGCTCCGGCGGCCGACCATCTCGCCGCTGGCCGACAACGAGTGGGTGGCGCTCAACACGATCGTGGAGGAAGCCACGGTCCGCGACCTGATCCCCCGCCTCAAGGCCGCGCGCGCCGAGGGCATCGTCGAATACCCGCTGAACAAGATCGTGGAGTAGAGACGTGATGGCGACTGTCAAGATCATCAGCGCGTCGGATGAACGGGCCGTAAGCCGGCTCGCGTCGGCCCCGGAACACCGCGATACCCGGGTGGCGGCGGCGGTCGAACGCATCGTAGCCGACGTGCGCCGGCGGGGAGATGCGGCGGTGAAGGCGTACGCCAGGCGATTCGATGGCTTCGAAGGGCCGATGGAGGTCAGCCGGGACGAAATCGATGCCGCTGTTCGCGCGACACCGCCGGCTGTGCGGCGGGCCCTCCGCACGGCGGCCGCGAACATCAGGAAGGTCGCTCGCCGGCAGGTGCCGAAACCGATCGTGACCGTCGTGGTCCCGGGGGTTGTGATCGAGCAGGCGGTCTCGCCCCTGCGCCGCGTCGGCTGCTACGTGCCGGCGGGACGGTATCCGCTGCCGTCGTCGCTGCTGATGACCGCAATCCCCGCGCGCGCCGCCGGCGTGGCAGAAGTGGTGGCCGTGTGTCCCCGCCCGGCGCCTGTCGTGCTGGCCGCCGCCCGCGAGGCCGGCGTGGACCGGATCTTCCGCATCGGCGGCGCACAGGCGATCGCCGCCCTG
>Ga0334722_10003145_pt1 | contig 18009 bp, 18 predicted proteins | sample C3_bottom_MG_FD_207210 | JGI IMG/M metagenome (GOLD analysis project Ga0334722, IMG submission 207210) | Sediment microbial communities from Yellowstone Lake, YNP, Wyoming, USA - C3_bottom | ecosystem: Environmental > Aquatic > Freshwater > Lake > Sediment | place: USA: Wyoming | collected...
TATTATCAGATTTCATATTCGGTTATTATGGTTTTATGTCATTATTTACGTCAGTATCAAAAAGATTACAATCTTTTGAGAAAAAGTTTGCTGTTTATAATAATATCTATATTTCGAAATCAGCCATATTATACAACTTTGATATATTATCAAAATTGTCACCAGGCGGATTAGTAATACCAGTGTTAAAGTCAAACGCTTATGGCCACGGACTTGAACAAATTGCAACAATTCTAAAGGATAGAAATCCCCCATATTTAGCAGTTGATGGGTATTTTGAAGGTCTGCGTATTCATGAAATATCTAAACAGCCAGTACTAGTAATGGGCGCGGTAAAAAGCGAGAACTTCGCTAAAATTAATCCAAAAAACAACGCTTTCGCCGTCAGCGACATAGCAACTTTAGACGCCATGGGATCCACCGGCAAAGCATTCAATATACATATCGAATTAGAAACCGGCATGGGACGACACGGCGTTAGATTAGACGAGTTAAGTGATTTCATCGACCAAATCAAAAAATATATAAACCTGCACGTAGACGGTGTTATGTCCCACCTAGCCGACGCCGATAATCCGAACAGTACTGACCACGTCGCGCTACAAACAGACCGATTTGACTCCGGTGTCGAGATTATCTTGCACGCCGGCTTTAAACCAAAATATATACACCTTGCTCAGTCGGCTGGCAGCGCTAAGGTAAAATCAAAATACGCCAATACGATTCGAACTGGTATTGCTCTGTATGGAATTACGCCACTAGAAATGTCGGACAGCGCGGCTGATAAATTACAAGCTATCCGACCAGCCCTAACTCTCACCAGCACAATCGCAAAAACCCTAGACGTCGACAACGGCGAGAGTGTTGGCTATGGCTGTACGTTCGTTGCCAATCGCAAATCTCGAATCGGCATACTGCCACTGGGATATTACGAGGGTGTGCCCCGCGCACTAAGCAATGTCGGTAAGGTAAAATGGCAAAGCGAATATCTGCCCATAGCTGGACGAGTATGTATGAATCACACAATGATTGATATGACCGAATCGCAAGCTAAATATGGCGATGAGGTGATCATAATCAGTGCCAGCCCCAAAGACCGGCTGAGTATAAACAATATATGCAAAGAGAACAATTTGTTTAACTACGGCCTACTCGTAAGCTTGAATGAAAATATTCGTCGAACAATAATCGAATAAACTAATTATCGTTTGATGCCGTTTTTAGGCGTTCCGATACTGAATTCCAATCAACTACACTCCACCATGATTTTATAAAATCATCACGTTTGTTTTTATAATCCAAATAATAGGCATGCTCCCAAACATCCAAACAAAGGATTGGCGCTTCAAGACCAATAGATAAAGGTGTATCTTGGTTGGGCGTTGTAATAATGTCACCATTAGGTTGCAAATACACCCACCCACTGCCAAATACCCCCAGGGCCTTAGTTGTAAATTCGTCTACGAACTTCTGGAAGCTACCGTATCTGTTATTTATCAGATTCGCGACGTCACCAGTTGGCTCACCGCCCCCATTGGGCGACATACATAGCCAAAATAAACTATGGTTGTAATGACCACCGGCATTATTACAAATTGGTTTTCGCGCAGACTCGGGTAGTGTAGCGCAATTGCAAAGAAGGTCTTCGAGTGTCCTGTCTTTAAATTCAGGATTGGCATCAAGCGCCGCATTTAACTTGTCGACGTAGGCTTGATGATGCTTACCATAATGATAACTCATAGTCTCGCCACTCATGCAGCGGCTGAGCGCATCATAGTTGTATGTTAAGTTTGGTAATTTATACATTTTATACCTCACTTTCTTGTACGTTCAACTATTGACTCTATCAATTTGCGATAGTTATATACTCTTTTACTTTACCACTACTAATTACGCCGTCCAAGGCGCTCGTAAACGCCGTCAGAGGTATATGTATATATTCATAGCTAACCTGAGTGCTATTGCTACCCAGTAATCGTATGACGTAATAGCCATCGCCCAAGGTTGATTTTATGACTGATGATATATGATTCTTTTTTAGCTTTATGGCCGCAGATGCCAAGCCACCGTCCTGGTTGTCTTTAGGGACTAGGCCGGAAGCGCCGTATGTAACTTTGACGCCTGACTGGTTAGATATAGTTTTTGCTAAATTTTTCATAACTATCTTTGGGTTCTTAATTAATGAAGCCTCTACGCCGTTTGATGCATCAAGAGCGGGCTTATCCATTGCATAAGAAACCTTCTGACGAAGTAGTTTTTCTTCAGTTACATGGCGATATTCGTCTGGGCTCCAGCCATAATAATCCAAAATTACGGCGTTGTATGTCTGTTCAGATATTGTCCCGTCATTAGACTGTCGCTGGGCTACCAAAAAGGCTTCCAACTCACTGGAACTAACCGTTATGCCCATGTCTTTCGCTAATTTGGAAGCGTAGGCGTCAGCGATAGCGTCTTTCATAGATTGCTGCTTGATATATTCGACTTGCCTTTTGCCGTCGTCGGTTTTAAAGCTGACTTGTTCTTTTTGACCAAGATAATGGATTGAGCTAAGATACTTCATTAAATAATCGCTATACAGAACTGGCTGACCGTCTACTGTGGCCACAGGTACTGGCAGGACCTTGGTTATTCGATACATAAACTCACTTGTATTCTGAGCTGGGTACAACTGCCACCAACCAACAGCTATGACGGCAATAAGCGCGACTAGACTAATAATAATTGCGTTGATAACCAGCTTGTGACGCGCATACTGAATTGGGTACTTAAAGCGTCGGCCTCCCGCCAAGATTTTCTCACGATGCTCGGCTACTGTTTCGCTAGTTATACGAGACGGTGGCTGTACATCGGTCTTTTTACGCAATATTTTATGCAATAACTTCTTCATGTTCTCCTTGGTGTTCGACAGCATTATTTACTGCGTCTTGCAGTTTATTGTAAATCTCATCAGGATGTTCGACTTTGTGAATCACTAAATCGCCCACAAAAGTCTGAATCACTATTGTACCAAACTTAAATATTTCTCCACTGAATCCTGGTATATTATAGCTTATGTTTTGGACCTTGGACAGTCGCAGCTCGATGACATCCTTACCGAAAAAACCACGTTGCGTCACTTGTCGGATGCGCTGATCGGTCACAATATAAATCGTAAAATACCACATAATGAAGTGGTATGAAAACAAAATCAAACCAATTGATAAGCCAACAAGTGGCAAAATATATAATTCAGTCTCGCTTTGCCAAATTAACATTGGGATGGCAGTAATAACCAAAGGTATAAGCAACATATAAAAACCTTTACGCATCGCAATAATATGGCGACGGAACACGAATAAAAGTTTTTCGTCATCACGTTGACCAATAAAATCAAGTTGTGGCTTGGCTTTGGCTTCGTTTGTCATATCTGTTCTCCTATAATAATGGTGCCCCGGGCAGGAGTTGAACCTACAACCTTATCCTTAGGACGGATCTGCTCTATCCAGTTGAGCTACCGAGGCTTGCCCTCCCATTATAACCGCAGTGGTGAACTTTTCGTTACTTTTTCTTTGGAACGCGTCCGCGAACAATTGGTCCCTGTGCCGTATCGTACTTATCGTAAATCTCGGTTTTATCAAACCAAAGTGCAATTTCTTGCTTTGCCTCTTCGGGATTACCAGATGCATGCAAAATATTTGGCAATGTGGCGCCAATTGGGTTAGTGTATCCCCTTGTTACGTGGGTATAGTCACCGCGGATTGTGCCAGGTGCTGATTCTTTTGGATCGGTCGTGCCCACCATTTTACGAACGTACGAAACCGCTTCTACACCCTCTAACACGAAAGCAATAACCGGAGCTTCCGTCATTTGGGCTAAAGTTACATTGTATATATCTTCACCCCAACGGCTAATCAAGTTGCTGATACCCTCGTAATGTTTGTGAAAATGCTGCTCATCCGGAGAAACCATTTTCATAGCAATAATCTTCAGACCAGCACGCTCAAAACGTGTAATAATCTCGCCGACTAGACCACGTTGTATAGTATCGGGTTTTAATATTATAAGTGTTCGTTCAAAATCTGACATTCTTGCTCCTTGGTTGATGTTTCTTACTTTGTATTAATTATAGCAAAGGTATGCGATTAATTGGCTTTTAGGCTATGCTATTACTATGTACATGTCAGAACTATTGTCCGACTACATCGAACACCTAGAAGTTGAAGGTGGTCGTTCGGCTCACACCGCCGAGAATTACGCCCTTTATCTGGAGCGTTTTATAGAATTTACAGATGATATTACCGTTGACAAAATAACATCGGAGATAATCCGAAAATATAGGCTGTGGCTAAACCGTTATAAAAATAGCAACGATGACGAATTGGCCACAATAACACAAAGTTACCATCTGATAGCATTGCGCGGTTTTTTGAATTATTTGTCCAAACGAGACATTCCTAGCCTATCACCCGAAAAAATAGAATTGCCAAAAACATCACGTCGCCAAGTAACGTTTTTACATTATGATGAGGTTGAACAACTTGTTTCACAAATCAATACCGAATCTGAAACAGGTCTTCGTGATCGTGCCATAATTGAACTACTTTTTTCAAGCGGTTTACGTGTGTCAGAGTTGGTTAATTTGAATCGCGACCATGTAAACACTACAAGACGTGAGTTTATGGTCCGCGGAAAAGGCCAAAAAGATCGACCAGTTTTTATTAGCGAAAGTGCTAGCCATCACGTCGAAAATTATTTAAAAGCCCGAACCGACTCGTTGCCACCGTTATTTATTAATAACAGCCGCAATAATCAAACTACCACCAGTGGCGATTACCGCCGCCTTGGCGCCAGAAGTATACAACGAATAATAAACAAATATGCGCGTCTGGCCGGTATCACCAAACATGTTAGCCCGCACACTATGCGTCATAGCTTTGCAACCGATTTGCTGATGAATGGTGCTGATATTCGTAGCGTCCAAGTTATGTTGGGCCATAGTAGTATTATTACGACTCAGGTTTACACTCACGTCACCGACGAACATTTACGAGAAGTACACGAAAAGTTCCATAGTAACACTAACGAGTAATTACCGACTTACGGCGTACATCTGTTTTTATAGTCCGCAGTGTCGTCGGTAACTGTAAAATCTTTACAAAGATTACCCGTAACATCAACTGTGGCATCAGGATAGGGGAAGTTAACGTCTGTTAGTTGTACCCTGGCTTTTACCCTTCTGAATAAGTCGCTGGTTCGTCCAGTTGAGTCTACTTCTGGCTGAACGCCGTCGAATTGTACTAATTTGGCGACTGGGCCGCTTCCCTTCCAAAGCGTGACTTGGTAATTAGCTTTGGTATATAAAGACGTAAGATTCAAATATTGAGTGTGGTCGATGCCCGTTACTGGTTTTGGTAACGTAATAGTTGCCGAACAAGCATAATCTTGCGCCCCACTAAGGTTATTGCAATTTATTTGAGTTGGGACATTAGCTGCTTTTGCCGTCTTGCGTGTATCACTAGCAAAACTCTTAACTGTACTGACAATGTTCGTTGGATATAAAAACAAGGTGTTATTTGATCCATTTACGCTCGCACCGCCATCAAAATCACCAAGGCTAAAGCCTGTGTTGTTAAATTGAATTAGTTGCGCACGCATGATTGACGGTCTGTTTGGCCCTGGTAAAATAGCCCAACTTGCTTGGTCTAGTAGCGGTGCTGATGTGGCTGAAAAGTTAGGAATATTAGCCGTTGTAGTTGAAACTTGTAAATCCTTCGTGCTGAACCAATCAATTTTTATAGTATCAAAGTCAGACACACCAATGAGCGGAATAAAATTGCTGGTATTTTTTTCTAACACACCCTCAAAGTTATCCGTTTGCATGATAATTTTTACACAGGTATACGCCTGATCAAGCGCGTTTGTTCCGCCGGTTTCGACTTTAACCTCATCTCCCGACGCAGATACGTCAAGTAATTTTTCAATCGATTCGTTACAAGTCGACGAACTGATGGCTTTATATTCGATTGACGAGGGGCTACAATCTCCACCGCTATTGCATATGCTCTGGAACCTTAGTAGCGCACGTTTTGCGTCCTCAACACCAGCCTGAGCCGAGTCATACGCACTTTGCGATAAGTCCGTCGTGCTAGCCTGTTGCTGGTCTTGTATCATAATACGTACGAAACTGACCGTGATGATTGTTAATAACAAGGCCGCAAAAACAACCACAAATAATGATACTGCCCCGCGTTGTTTGAATTTATTAGTTATTGTCGTCATCATTCTCTCCTTTATTATTGGACCGAATTACCCGCTCGCGCGACTATATCAAATTGATTAACCGAGCAGTAGGCTGGATCCGCCCCAGCAATATTTGATAGCTTACAGCCGTCAGCAAACCCATTCGCATCAGTTGTTAATGCATTTTGATCGTTGGTGCCTAATACAAATTGTATAGCATATAATTGTTGACCGGTTTTTGAATCAGCAGCCGTGGCGCTGGTTGTAATCGAAAAGTTATGAACCGCCAAATAATGTTCGCCTATGTTTAACAGTTCAACAGCACTGGTCGGATCGACTTTCTTGGCTGGGGTCGTACAATAACTGTTGTTTGGATCGAGAACTTTTACAAAGCGGATTTCCGCGCCTGTCGGGTTTGGTGAATATACATTGCGATTTGAATCAAGTGGTGCACTAATTGCCTTTCCGTAATTCCAGATATACGTGTATTGCCCCAAGCACAAACGTCCACCCCAAGCGCTTGGTATATATTGGCTACCAATACCAGGATTAATATTAAATATCGCACTCTGCGCAATACTGCGCTGGAGTTCGCTGGCAAGCGAGCGCCCAGCTTGATTTACCTCTTTGAGTGTCAAGCCGCGATTATATGTGTTGGCAATCTGAATGACCGTCATCGCAACTGCGATTAATAATGCCGAGACAAAGGCCATCGCCAACATTAATTCGATTAACGTAAATCCATTTCGTTTATCCGCGTGGTTCATACAACCTCACAATCGTACCTATTGTTACTGGGACGGATTGGCCGGGGCTATCCCAACATGCGCGTATATTAAAATCAATGTAGCCAGCATTGGCTTGATTATTACCCGCCACCGTTGCTGAACGAACCGCCTCTACCCAGATGCCATAAGCCATCGTTACTTGCCCGCCACCGTCGTAGGCAACTTGCGCGAAAGACTGAGCCAGGCTAAGTTTGCCGTCTGATGGCGCTATAAAAGTTGCGTTGTGTGTATTAAGGATAAAACTACCAGCAGGCGGCGCTGGACACGTTGTAATATTGCCAAATGGCGATGCTTGCGAGTTGCCAGTTGCGATAATACTATTTTCCATTAGTTGCCATTGTCCAGCCGGAGTAGTACCTGGATAAGTAGCTCCTCCTGATTGATAAGCGGCGATAAATGATGAGTTTAGAAAACGCAGAGTTTCTGCCTGCGCATCTACTTCATTACGCACAAGCGTAATTTCAAGGGCACGCTGTGCTGTGTCCGAACCTTGGTTCATTATCGCTAAACTACCCACTGCCACTAGACTGAATATGGTAATAGCAAACAAAACCTCTATAAGGGTATCACCACGAGTTTTAAGACGTCCGTTTATTAACATCCGCTTGATACCTCGCCTTTGGTTTCGATACCACTACCGCTCGTTGAATAGGCGTCAATTATAACTGATGACTTACCACTGCTTGATAATCCGTTTGGGCTTACACAAGCTGTAATCGTTTGCGCTAACGCCGGAGTATTAACAAGATTTTGAAGATCTTTGACTACACTGCCATCAATATAGGTATTCGGAATAATGAACGTACGCAAGACACCACTAGCTGGAGAACGAAGCACCAACATCGAAAAAGTTAGTGGCGTATTGCCACCAGGACGCACAATTGATGCGCCCCATTCGATACTGTATGTTTCTCCGGGTATTGGTGAGACTTGAATATTGTATTGCTGCAAAGCCGAAACGTCATTTTGCGATAATACTAAATTATCTGGTTCGTAACCAATAATGTTTCTTTGGTATATAGTTTTACCGTCAGGCGTCGAGATAAGTCGGCCCAGTAATACGCAATTGGATTGACCGCGTGCGCTAGTACTACCATCACCGTAACATGCCAAATTGCCGGCATTGTCATTGCTGGCGTTCGAAACATCTGAAAATTGTTGCTGTAAAACCGACTGGAGCGATGTGACGCTGTCGTGATATCTTTGTATATTTATCGAGGTACCAGTGCCGACTAAAACTCCCATGATGAGCAAAGCGGTGATACCGAGAAAAAGCATCGTTTCAATTATCGTAAAACCGGCTGTATTATCGAGCTTCATTTGCCCATAATTATAACATAAGCGAGTTAGGCATTTAAGCCTACGGCAGATAGATTGAGTAAGCACTTATTAGGATGCCGCCAAAAAGTCCCGCCAACACAAAACCAGCAATCAACAGCGGCCCAAACGGCACATGCGAATCACGTTTTAACTTGCCCATTATCAGGGCGGGTATGACTATAATGCAACCAATAAGATTGGCGCTAAACAAAGTGATGAATGCCAGCTTCCAATCGGCCAGCAAAAGCGCCAGACCCAACCCCAATTTGATATCGCCAAACCCAATCCATTTGCCTTTTGAAATCATGTACAAAACTAAATATATACCACTTAATATCAAAACGGACCCTACGACACTAAAAATTGCTCCAAGTTTGTCACTTGACCCAATAACAATTAACACAGTGCTAACAAAACCAAGTCCGATTACCGCAAAGTTTATTGGATCGGGTAATAGGAACCATCTGACGTCGTAGATGAATAAAATTGCCAAGCCTACACCGGCTATTAGCCAGACTACCAAACGTGCAATTTCTAGACCGCTATGAAGCGGAAGTGGCCAGAAAGCGTATGACAAAACAAAGAAAGTCGCCATTCCCAATTCAATCAATGGTTCCATATAGCCTATTGGAACACGACATTTGCGGCATCTACCACCAATCGACAGCCAACTAAGTAGTGGAATCAAATCATACCACTTTAAAACATAGTCGCAGCTAAGACATTGCGAACGGTCACCGAGTAAAGATGATTGGGTTAACTTTTTGAGACGTTTATACTCGTGCACATCAACTTTTTCACCCTCTGCCCTGTCCTGTATCAATTGACGTGCGCGTAAACGCCATATCGACGCACCGGCAAAACTGCCCAAAACCAGCCCAACTAAAATCAGCGCAAGATATATAACAAATTGTTCCATAAGCACTATCATACCGTAATTTCCGACAAAAAGGAAAACCCCGGCTTTTTTTGGCCGGGGTTTTGATTGAATCAATTATTTTAGTTGTTTTGGCAATCGACGCCGCCACCCTCAAGCACCATGCGGAAAGCAACTTTCCTGGCACCAGCACCGGTTGTGGTAACTGCTGCCCCATTGGCTGGGTCACATATATTACCGACTGAGTAGTAAATCACATTCTGCGCATCAGCAAATGCAGTTGATGACAAATCAGCATTTGAAGGCGTCAATGCATACGATAATACAGCGTTACCCTGAGCCGTAGACGGACCAGATGGATCGACAAACGAATCACCATTGGTTAACAGATATGAATCCTTGAAAGCAGACCAAGCGGCTGCGTTGCCAGGCAAAGCACCACGGTTGTTTGACGCGTAGCTTGTAAGTTGTGTTTCCAAACGAGATAAGTCTTGTTTGCGCTGAGTATCGCGTTGACTTCGCTGAAGAGCTGGCAATGCAATAAACACCATCATGAATATTAAACCAGCGATGGCTAATACCAAGACAACTTCGATGATCGTAAATCCTTTTTCTTTTTGTTGAATGTTCACGAGAACCATTCCCACCTTTCTTATGAACTGCTTACATCGTACTGCGTTAAAACGCTTAGGCTTATATTACTACACCAATCATGCAATGTCTATACGTTGATGCCATTGACCAAGCTGTATATTGGCAACAAGATAGCGGCCACCATACTGCCGGCAACAATCGCTAGAAAAACCATCAAAATTGGTTCGATTGAAGTTGAAATCGTGCGAATTTGCTCATCCAGCTCGTCTTCGTAAACTTGAGCGGTCTTGCCCATCATTTCGTCGATTCGGCCTGATTGTTCACCGATTTTTATCATTTGCGGAACCAGTGACAAGATATATTTTTCGGGTTGAAGCGCGACTGATAATGCCTTGCCACCTTTGACCTTTTCGGTAGCGCGCATAATGCTATTTGCAACAATCGTGTTATTGACGGCTATGGATGTAAGCTTTAGCATGTCTAGCATACTAACACCAGTACTAAGAAGCGTTTGTCCAGTACGCACAAAACGCGCCATGTATAGTTTTTTGTACATTTGTCCAAACATTGGAACCTCCAACTTGAACGTATCCATCATCTTGATGCCAGTCTCTGTCTTAAGATACTGAATCAAGAAGTAAACGCCAGCTCCAATTACCAAAATCGCTATCCACCAATAGACAGTCAAAAAACTGGCTGCATTAACCATCACCTGCGTCAAAAATGGCAAAGGTCGCTTCAAATCGTGATACAGCTTTTCAACCTGTGGCACAACAGTAAATAACATAAAGGCGATAACGCCCAAAATGACGAACAAAACTATAACTGGATATGTTAACGCACCCTTAATCTTGCTCATAATCGCTGCGTCTTTTTCTTGCTGGTTGGCGATTCGTTGCAACGAATCATCGAGCGTTCCTGACATCTCGCCGGCGCCTACGAGCGCCAAAAAGACCGGGTCAAATACTTCCTGATGTTTCGAAAATGATTCAGAAAGCGACTTACCGCCTTCGATGGATGCCGTAACGTCTTGGATAATCGACTGCAACTTTTTGTTTTCAGTTTGTTCCAAAACGGTGTTAAAACTTTGAGCAAGTGGCAATCCAGCACCAATCAAGGTTGCCAATTGGCGCGTAAAGACAATCTTGTCCTTGGTCGTGATGCGACCTGATAAACGAGCGATGATATTTTGATCTTCACTCTGTTCTTTGATACTAAGCGGTGTAAAACCCTGATTAATTAAAAGTTTAGCAGCTGCGCTTTCAGTATCGGCCTGAACGGTCGCTTTGGTAATTTTATTAGTAGTTTGATCGCGCGCTTCGTATGTAAACTTTTTCATTTTAGCCTCTCATTAACCTCTCGAATTCGGCCAAATCGACTGCAACTTCACGAGCATTGTCATATGTAACCACGCCACTTTGGACTAAGCCAACCAACGTACGGTCCATTGTCTGCATACCTTGATCTGAACCAGTTTGAATAACAGCGTCCAATTGGTGCGCCTTGCCTTCGCGAATGATGTTTCGTACTGCTGGGTTGGTGACCAAGACTTCGGCCGCTACTACTCGCCCGCCACCGATTGCTGGGATTAGGCGTTGTGAACAGATAGCCATCAAGATATTTGAAAGCTGTGTGCGGATTTGTGGCTGTTGATGAGGTGGGAAGACGTCAATAATACGGTCAATCGACTGTGAGGCGCTATTGGTGTGTAGGGTCGCAAAGACTAAGTGACCAGTCTCGGCGATAGTAATAGCCGCGCTAATGGTTTCGAGGTCACGCATCTCACCAATCAAGACGACATCAGGGTCTTGGCGCAAACTAGAACGAAGTGCCGCGCTAAAGCTGTATGTGTCATAGTGAACTTCACGTTGAACAACTGCGGACTTTTTAGATTTGTGCGTAAATTCGATTGGATCTTCGATGGTAATGATGTGCTGTGAACGTTCGCTGTTAATCTTGTCGACAAGCGCTGCCAAAGTAGTTGATTTACCGCTACCAGTAGGCCCTGTAATCAAAACTAGACCGCGTGGATAATCGGCAAAGCCAATAACAACGTTAGGCATACCAAGTTCGGTAATCGTTTTAATTTCGTTAGGGATTAAACGCAAAGCTGCCGCCAAATTACCACGTTCGTGGTAGGCGTTGACACGGAAACGACCAAGCGTGCCGAAGGCAAAGCTAAAGTCGAATTCTTTGTCTTTTAATAATATCTGACGTTGATCTTGGTCCAAAATGGCAAAAATAAGTGTTTCGACAGTTTGTTCGTCGAGCGGATTAAAGCCAATAATCGGCATCAGCGCACCGTCGATGCGTAGCATCGGTGGCAAACCAACTTGAAGGTGAAGGTCCGAAGCACGCTTGCGTACCACCTCTTCAAGTAAAATTTCGATTCTTAGTTCCTGATTATTCATTTATGTCCACCCTTCTTACTATGCTGTGTCTGACGTCACGCGATTTACTTCTTCGATAGTCGTAATTCCCTGTAAAGCCTTTAGATAACCGTCCTGGCGCATCGTTATCATGCCTTGCTGCTGCGCTTTGCGCTGTATCTCGGCACTGGTTGCTCTGGCTACGATTAAGCTTTGAATGCTTTCGTTGACATCCATTACCTCATAGATTCCAGCTCGCCCGCTATATCCCCGTGGCGACTGAGGGCTATCGATTCCCTTCACTAAAGTATAAGCGCTTTGGCCTGCTAAGGGCAAGTCTTTATAGCCTAAATCTTGAGAAACTCGTGCAACATCAGCTTTTGTCTTCGGTAACAGATGACCGATTGTGGCCATAATGTTTTGAGTTTCGATTGGATTTGATTGATATGTCTCGCGTTTTGGAGCCACACGGCGAACCAGACGCTGGCCGATGATAGTATTGACGGTGCTAGCAATCAAAAATGGCTCAATATTCATATCCAAAAGTCGCGGCAAAACTCCAGCTGCGCTATTGGTGTGAAGTGTGCTAAAGACCAAGTGTCCCGTAAGTGCCGCCTGAACCGCCAAGTTAGCAGTCTCGCTATCGCGAATCTCACCAACCATCACAATATCAGGGTCTTGGCGCAAGATAGAGCGCAAACCGCTGGCAAATGTTAAGCCAACGTCGCCATTGACCTGAATCTGATTAACACCACTCATTTTGTATTCAACAGGATCTTCCAAGGTAACAATATTAACGGCTTCGTTTTTAATCTCTTTGATTAACGCATACAAACTGGTGGTCTTACCGCTACCGGTTGGCCCTGATGTAAGCACCATGCCGTTTGGTCGTTTGATGCCTTTACGGATTGCACGCAAAGCGCGGCCTGCATAACCCATTTCTTCGATATCAAAGGAATTACCAGATTTGTCGAGCAAACGAATGACTACTTGTTCACCCCATATAACTGGGCTGATAGCGATACGTAAGTCGACTTCTTTGCTGGCAATTTTAACCGTAAACTGGCCGTCCTGAGGCATACGGTGTTCATCGATTTTCAGATTGGATAAGATTTTTATACGGCTGACTAGTGCTGGTTCGATACTTTTTGGCAATTGCATAATCTCGCGCAACATTCCATCAACGCGACAACGAATCTTAAGCGAATCTTCTAGCGGTTCAATGTGAATATCGCTTGAACGAGTTTTCATGGCATATTCCAAAATTGTACTTAAGGCTTTGCTGATCGGCGAATCTTGGACAATTGTTTTAACTTCGCGGTTTGAGTCCTGCGTTGCTTCAATTTGACTGGCCTCAGCCGCCTCACCCACACTCGTAAGGTCTGTTTTGTATTGGTCCAGGACATGGCGTACGCCTGATTCTGATGCCATAAAGACCTTGAGTGGGCGTTCGATACGACTAGCTAGGTAGTCAACGGCCTGAACGTTGTTGGCATCAATCATGGCGACGGCTAGTCGATTTTGGACCTCAGCTAGTGGCACAGCCATAAATCGCTCTGCGATGTCTTCGGGCAATAGCCCGAGTATACTTTGATCAATAACACTGTTGGTCAAGTTAACGTACGGCACACCTGATACCTGGGCTATGGCGTGAGTTAACAACTCATCATCAACAATATTCTGCTCGGCTAATAACACCAAAAGAGGCTTGCTAGTCGATAAAGAGGTTTCCTTGGCGGCATTTAATACACTTTCGCTGACAAGACCTTCACTAATTAGAAGGCTAATCAGTTTACTCTGCATGTCGCCAGTGAGTAAAGCCATAGACTAATTGCCCCTATTTCGTTCCGTTAATTTGTACCTGGACAGCTGGGTTGATGGCCTTCTTGTTGAAGATATCAGTATTTGGCGGATCAATAGTTGAAGTTATAGCGTCAATTGTTTTGACTTTCGCAGAACCTGTGTAAACATCGCCGAAAATGCTTTTTGCGGCAAAGAAAGCGACAAGCACACTGATTGATGCTATAAGGATGATCATTGCTATATCTGTTTTTTTCATTATCTTACCGTTTTATCCCTTAATTGAACGACTCGTACCGGCTCATAAAAGGCACGTGCTTGCACACTCATAACACTTGTTGAACCTTGGCCCTCAATCTTTAATGAAATTACGTCGATGGTTCGAATTGATTTTTCCAGATTTAGTAATACTTGTTTTAATGCGTCATCGTCGCCACTTACCGAGAAACGGAATGTGATTTCGCTAGATGATGCGACCGAACCGATTGAAGCATCTTGAACCGAAGTATCGCTTGCCAATGACTCAACGCCAATAACTGGATCGACTTGCAATGAATTCAACGTAAGGCCCCTGATACCAGCTAATAATTTGTTTTGGATTGATGCACCAAGCGCCAACGAGTTAGCGTCCGATGGTAATGCGTCCAAAATTACCTGTATAGCCTGGTCGTCAGATGACGCCTTTGAATCAATTAACGCCTGGTTTGTGTCCAACACGCGAATTTGTGATTCAAGCTCTTGGATATTGTTGTTGTCGGCCGTCAAAGTAGCGACTGTTTTGTTCTTCTCGCTTAATACTTTTTCGTTAAACAACAGCATTTGCGTTAAAAAGATCGTTCCGACCAAAGCAACGCCGAATATGACCGATACGCCAGCAACCCACAAGAACATCACGCGATTTGCCATGGCTATCTGCGTGCGTTTACGAATTGCGGCACCCTTAGACTGCATATTATTGTCCCCCCGTTATATCTTGAGCTCGACTAGTGAAAAGACTCTTTGGGACACCTAGATATGAGTCGGTGGCATTACCTGAAGTAGAAATTACGATAGATAAGTTTTTCGAGATTGGTGAGAATAATTCTTCGGTGTAAACAAAGCTAATCGTAAATCGTAAAACTTTTTCGCCCGATGAATCTTCACCGTAACTGGTGTTGCTGGTGCTGACACTTGAGGCCAAGGTTATAGCCTGTTGAACACCACTGGCGTCGGTAAACTTTATTTGTGCACCTTCGATGGTTTTTCTAAACACTTCGACAGCAGCATAGCTATTCGATGCTTGGCCCTCGATAGTAATAAGCCCAGCGTCTGAATCAACTGTTAAGTTAGATATCTGAACATCATTTGGCGATGGTGGAATAATAGCTCGCAATAAATCAAAAATACGTGAATCGATTTTTTTGCCATCATTAAGATCGTTAATCTTTGTCAGCTGGTTTTGAATCGTTAAAGTCTTGGAAAGATCTTCAACACTAGTCAATTTGTCACTTCCCTGTTTAATAGCGGTATCAGCTAGGCTACTACGGACTGTCTGGACCGTAAAGACATAAATAGCCAACATCGTTACAACTGCGATTGATATCGTACCAACCAAAATGGATCCGGCGATGACCGTCGAACGAATGCGTTGTGCCTTTATAAGCTCGCGTTTTACATCAGGAATCAGGTTAATTTCTATCATTGCAGGTTCTTCCTTTGAGCTAGGCCGATTACGGTCGCAAACTCACTGGCAATAGAGCTAAGCTGTTGTTGGTCAGATTGCGCGACACGAACTCGTTGCCATGGGTTAGCCACACTTGATGCGACACCGGTTTTTGCAGTGACGTATTCGCCAAATCGTGGAACAATAGCCGCAAAACCAGATAGCAAAATGCCACCGACTGGAGTATTTGGATAACGAGTCTGGAAGAATTTGATAGATTTAACTAATTCGGCTGCGAAACTGTCTAATGTGCCTTCGATAGATCGGTAAACTTGGCCTTCTAGCCTATCTGGCGCTAGACCAAACTTTAGGATAAACTGTCGAGCTTGGTCGTCTTGGACATTTAGATTTTGTGTAGCCGCCTTGATAAGTGACCTAAGGCCAGTCGGAATCGTGCGGACTAGTCGTGGGCTGTCACCGAATGTGATTGCCAGGTCAGTTGACCGTTCGCCCATGTCGATAATCAGTCGTGCGTCTTGAACGCCGGTTGGTAACAGTGAACGAACCATCGCAATTGGGTCAGGTTCGGCCGCAATCACATTGAACCCAAGTCCTTCGATAAATTCTAGTCGATCTTCGGTGTAAGCGTTTGCGGTACTACAAAGCAGGACTTCCTGCTGTTTTGGATCGTGCAAAGATTGGCCTAATAACGCCCAGTCAACCTTGGTGTCATCAATAGCCATTGGAATATACTGGTCAATCTGATATTTGATGGTACTTTTAAGTTCGGCCTCGCCCATTGCCGGAACATCAATAACAGTTGTAAAGGTTTTGCTAGATGGCAAACCAATCACGACATTCTTTTCTTTGATACCACTTTGACCGACCGCAGTCATAATCACCTCACCTAGACGACGTTGGCCTTCGGCCGAATCATTGCTGGTAATCTTTTCATCAACAGGAGCGTATCCATAATGTTGCAAATTCCAGTTGCCCGGACCGGACCCAGAAAGTTGCACCACTCGTACCGCGTTGGTGCCTATATCTAAAGCAAAGAAGTCGCCCAGTCCTTTTAATAATGCCATATTGCCTTTCATTATACAGAAGCATTAGCGGTAAAAGCAAGCAAAAATTAAATATTAGAATCGAGGTGGAAGTTCAGTCACATATACTGTCTGAACATGACCGTTACTCATAGCTCTAGCCTCTGACCACAAATACACATCGGCACGTAGATTAAACACTTCCGCAGGGTCACCACTGGCTGCTCCAACACCCGAACCAGCTGTACGACGCAGATATAATTTATTCGTTATAACTGGACCGTTTACAGTCAATTTTTTATTACACATATTTGAGTCGAGTGGCGCTACAACACCTACCGCAGAACAAGTATTTATACTGCCTGAAGCAACCAACCAGGCGTCAACATTCTGAACAGAATCGTCAATGTTAATGTTCTTGGCAATAATCACCACTTGAGGAATATCACTTAGGCTTTTTAGGACACCATTCGTGTAATTGATGTCACCATCAATATTAATAGTGGCAGTTGGCGCGTTTATTACAATCCATTGGCCTTTATTGATTGACTTGCCTGCACCGCCGCCAGTCAATGAAACCGCGCCACTGGTCGTATATATTCCTTGGAGATTGCCACTGCTTAGATCGATATTGTTACCCAAATCACGCGTTGGATCACTGGCGTTCACCGTAAAGCTACCGGCAACATCAGGTTGGTTTCGAACCACCACATAACCACCAATCGGTGTGACTGGCGTACAGACCGAATTACCAGCATTCGTGAAACTTAGTGTCGAATATCCACATATAGTCGCGTTTTGCATACCAGATCCTGCGAATGCCGATCCAGAACCCATACCAGCAATCGAGCTGTTGGCAAATAATGCATACTCACCCCAGCTACCGAATGTCATCTGTTTTCCGCCAATATTTTTGACAGATGTGCTTGTCTGAATTAATCCACCAGATATGGCGTCTCCGGCCCATATTTGAACCTTTGGTTTTTTGCCAACAATCAAACAAATTGGAGCAGAGTGTAGCCAATCGGTATTGCTACTTGTATGCGGCTGAACTGATAATGCATAGCAAATCTTGGTACCGACATCATAGTCAGCCACAGTAATCGCTGCTGCCGCCAAAACCGTACCACTTTGCCAAGTGCCATTAGAGTTAAACGTAGTGTTACCAGATTTAACAGTTGAACAATCAGCGTTCGGTAATGCTTTAAAATATGTGCCGCAAGGCGTAATGCCAATTACCGAAGTACCACCGGCTGCATTCGGCACACTATTGCCTGGCAAGACGACTATTTGTGTTATCTGCCATTGAGTTGGCGCGGTCCTAGTTACGCCAGTTTTTGTAATTGATGGCATCACC
>Ga0334722_10003146_pt1 | contig 18009 bp, 14 predicted proteins | sample C3_bottom_MG_FD_207210 | JGI IMG/M metagenome (GOLD analysis project Ga0334722, IMG submission 207210) | Sediment microbial communities from Yellowstone Lake, YNP, Wyoming, USA - C3_bottom | ecosystem: Environmental > Aquatic > Freshwater > Lake > Sediment | place: USA: Wyoming | collected...
AGGGCGCTGGCTTTCTTCATAGAAGGTTTTTAATATTTTGGGGAAGAGTTTGTAAAACGAGACGGAGTCCTCTTCGTACAGAAGGCAGGCGGCATCTTCACTGAGGCAGGATTCGGTGACTGTGGTCTCGATACCGAATTTCCAGCCAGCCTTGCCGTTGTGGTAGCCTTCCACCCACCAGCCATCCATCGTGCTGATATTGGGCACGGCGTTAAGCGCGGACTTCATGCCGCTGGTGCCGCTGGCCTCAAGGGGCCGTTTGGGGGTGTTCAGCCACGAGTGAACTCCTGCCACCATCAGTTTGGCGATGGCCATGTCGTAGCCAGGAATGAAGATCAGTTTTGCCAGCCCGTTGCTCTGCTCATACAGCTCTTTTTGCCGGTCGATGAGGAGTTTGATTATGCTCTTGCCGGGTTCGTCGGAGGGATGGGCTTTACCGGCGAAGATGAAGTTGACCGGCCAGTTGTTTTGGACAACGATCTTGGCGAGAGTCGGGATATTGTCGAAGATAAGGTCGGCTCGTTTGTAAGTTGAGAAACGGCGGGCAAAGCCGATGGTAAAGGTGCGTGGGTCTAGCTCCCTCTCTTTCTCGTCCAAGTGGGAGATGAAGTTTGGCGGATCTATCCAGGTCTCATGCATCTGGTTGCGGTGCTGGATGAGCATCTGGTTGATATAGGTTGTCAGGCGGGTGGAGTCGGTCAGCCAGGCCTGCTCAAGATAGGTGCGGAATTTATTGTTTCCCTGGAGGTCTGCGGCATTGGCAAAGACGCCGGGGTCTTGACGCCAGTGGTTCAGTTCCTTAAAGCTGTCATACAGTTCGGACTTGGCCTTGCTGATCCAGGTCAGGTGGTGGATGCCGTTGGTCACCGCCATGATTTTTTTGGAGTATTTGGGGAATTGTTTTTTGGTGACTTGTTGGTGGATGCGGCTGACACTGTTGCAGGCTCGGTTGACCTTCATGGCCAGGTTGGTGAAGTTAAACATGTGGGGGCTGTCATCGTCGTCGGCGAGCAAGCCGAGGATCCGTTGGCAGAAGGAGTGGCCAATCTCGGCATAAAGATCCTTGCCAAAACGGTCATGCCCCGCCTTGACCGGGGTGTGAATGGTGTAGACCATTCGTTTGGCGGCTTGGTCGGCTGCATGAAGGATGTCTTTGTCGTCGGCCAGAATGGAGTAGTCTGGGCCAAGTTTTTTCTTGAGAAAATCGGCAATCAGATGGAGGACTACCACCACCCCGTGTTGTTCATTCAAATGAATGGTTTTTGAGGTGATCCCGAGTGCCTGCATAACCGGAATGACACCCGCCCCCAGGAGGCGGCGTTGGATGATCTTGGTCCGCTCCGAGCGGCTGTCATAGAGGTGCTCGGCCGCTTTGCAGATCCAGGCCGGCGAAGTGACAACGCTGTAATCAAGCAGGATCTCGGGCACGAAATAATCGAGTGCGCTGTTGATTTCCATCTTCATCCAGAGATTGGCGTAGGCGCTGACCCTTTTGTCGCCGCGTTCATAAAAGGGAATTTCGATTTGCAGGGGGACGTCAGGACTGGAGGGATCCTTCAATTGGTAAAGGTTCGCGGTTTCCTCGGGGCGCCATTGTGTCGAGTAGGCGATCTGCCCAGCCCGGGAATCGATGAGTTGGGAAAAATAGCCTTTGCGGTAAAGGAGTGAGACGCCAATTGCAGGTATTGCGCAGTCGGCATAACTTTTAAGCGTGTCGCCGGCGAGTACGCCAAGCCCGCCGCTGTAGTTCGGGATTTTGCCGGTATCGTGGAGGAACTTGTTGGCGAAATATTTGAGCCGCGAGTCTTTGCTGGTGAAGGGCAGCGCCTCCACGCGATCCTTCACCGGATTGAGAGCGTCGTTGTCTGCCCCGATTTCCATGCTCACGTATGTTACGGAATTTCCTTCCGGGGCGGTCAGGTTGCCCCAAACAGTGTCGAGCACCTCTTGTCTTACCCCAAAAAAAGTACCAAACTTATTACTAGAAATCATTTTCTCAAGGATTGTGTTGTTGTCCATAAGTCTCCCTGTAATTATTTTTTGTAAATGTTGAAGATTCTGTTTGCGAATTTTTTGTAATGCGGTATATTCGCTGGCATTTTGCTTGATTTGAGATGGATGTCGTGCCTTATGCGGCGGATAATTCCCCTCGCGACGTGATGGGCTGGATTGAATCGTTTCATTGCCAACTTGGTAACTACTCAGGTCGATAGTCTGCAGGGATGTTGGCTTGCCAACAGCAGAGAAACACAAGATCTAAACGTATTGTGTCTATTGCACTGATCTCTCCGCGCCGAATAGATTTCAGTCTAACAACCTGAGCATTTACGCAATAGGGGCACCTTTTAAGTTTGCAAAAAAAAAGGAGGGCTGTCAATTTATCATTTCGTCTGATGGTAAAATAATAAAAATAGAACTAGATTTTGCTGTGTTGGGGGGCGTTTTCAAGATATGAATTGCCTCTCATTATTTTTTGTGCAGTATATAAAATAGATTGTATTTTAGTTTTGTATTTTATATCATAAATCTCTGTTCCTTTATGGGCAGAGAAATTAACGTAGAGAATTTAACGTATACTTGGGAGGAGAAAAATGGTTAAAAGTTATTTGAAGTTAGTGGCTGTGTGTGTCATGATGGGTTCGGTATTAGTGGTGAGTGGATGTAGTCAGAAGAAGGTTGCTAAGACTGAAGAAACTCCTGCATTTGCTGGTCGTGCGGATAGTGGCGAAAGCCTTGATGCAAAGCCCATGGAGAGCAAATCCGCTTTCTCTATCCTGGAAGGCCGGACCACTGGTCCGATGTTGCCAGTCTATTTTGACTACGATAAGGATGCAATCCGGGCTGATCAGAAGAGCCGCATGGAGACCGACGCCACCTATCTGAAGGCAAACCCGAATGCCGTCGTTGCCATTGAAGGCAATTGCGATGAGCGGGGAACCAACGAGTACAATATGGCTCTTGGTGACAGAAGAGCAAACAGCGCCAAGAAAGCTTTGGCTAAGATGGGCGTTAATGTCAGCAATCTCACCACCATCAGCTATGGCGAGGAGAAGCCCCTTAACTTCGGTCATGATGAGTTGGCTTGGTCCCAGAATCGTCGTGACGATTTTGTTCAGAGCAAGTAATTCATGCGTTTGATGGCGTAACCGCCTCTTGTGGCATGAAAACCGTGGCATGTCTTCATCAGAAGATATCCCACGGTTTTTTTTATGCTTTTTTCGATTAACAGGGAATTTTACTAAAATCAATCTGAAGGAATTATTATGAAATCGTTATATGTTTCGTTGTGTGCGGGGATCCTTTTGTTGGTCATGACTGTCGCTCCTTCTTTGGCTGCCGATTCGATAAAGATTGCAACCTTCAATATCCAGGACATTATCGAGAAGTCTAAAGCTGGTTCAGAGGCCAAGAAGGTTATGGAGGCGAAGAAGACGGAACTGCAGCCTAAATTCAAGGGCGAGCAAGATGCGTTGAAGGCGCAAGCCGATGAGATTGAAAAGAAGGGTTCGGCTTGGAGTGAGGAAGTGAAGGCGGGAAAGGAAAGGGACTACCAGAAGAAGATGCGCGAGTATCAAGTGAAGATGGAAGATGCCCAGTTTGAAATGAAGCAACTTGAGAAAAAGGTGCTGGATCCGATTTTCAAGGAGTTGCAGTCAATCATTAATGAAATTGGCAAGGCGGATGGGTTGACCTTGATCTTCGAGAAATCTCGGAGCAATGGCTTGATGTACGCTGCGGACTCCCTCGATATCAGCGCTAAGGTTGTCAAGGCACTTGATGCCAAACTGCCAAAATAATTGTAACTGTCCAGGAGTTTCCCGCTCGACGGGGGGGCTCCTGGATTCTGATCCCTGACCAGCGTCGTAGTCGTAGGGCGCATTAGGCGGTAGCCGTAATGCGCCAGAAGTTGGGTCGCCATGTGGCGCATACGCCTTGGGCTATTGCCACCCTACTTTCTACCTGCCTGCCTTCTGTATTCTGGCTCCGGATCCGCCACTAATCACCTTCCCCTCTTGCGAAGTCCCCTCCTTTTCTCTATCGCTTTCCTGGATTGGAATGAAAAAGACCAGTGCCATTCCAGGTATCGAACACAGAAAGCTTATTCCAAAAAAAAGACCATACCCAAGCCAAGCGGTCAAGAAACCGCTTGCCATGCCAGCATAAAGACCGCTTACGCTCATCAGCCCGGTGCCGATGGCATAATGGGAAGCCTTGAATTCCGGACGGCAGATTCGCATCAAAAATGTCATCAGCACCGCCGTGCCGAGTCCACCGGCAAATTGGTCAAAGCCATGGACCAAGGCGATGGCGAACAGCAAGCTCAGGCTTGCAGGCGTAGGGGTTGGGTTGGCAGTGTTGATGGCGATGGTGTCTGCAAATTGGAGCGCCAACAGCATATTGGCGACAATGGATAAATTTTGGAGGAGCAGAAAAGGCCAGATCATTTTTTTCAGACTGGTCCGGCTGATTAGCCAACCGCCGAGCATAGCCCCGGCAATCGAGCAGGGCAGTCCAACTCCAGCTGAAATCCAGCCATAATGGGACTTCAATCCCAAGTCAACGATAAAGGGCGAGTACATGCTGGAAAGCATATATTCGCCGGTCCTGATCAGAATAATAAACCCGACTATAGACCCAATACCCGGCCGGTCGATAAAAGCGAGAAACGATTGGCCATAAAAGCTGTCCGGGTTGTTAAGGAGCAGTCGATGGAAATGATGACGAAAGCACCAGAGGAGGATCAACCCGGCAAAAAGGCCGAGGCTGATGATAGCGGGGGCGCGGCTGCTTAGGGTTGCGCCATAGTGGGATTGGCCGAGTAAACGTCCCCCGAGAAGGAGCGCCGCAGCCACCAGGATTTTTACGGCGTGCCTTTTGATGAACGGCCATGATGGTTTGGGTATGGGGCGTTGTTGCTGCTCGTCTCTCGGCAGCAGGAATGTATGGAGAGTAAGCAGTCCGATCATAACGATGGCGGCCAGGGCAAAGGCCAGAAACCAGCCAGCCATGGCGCCGACAGTCACGATTACCCCGGTGCCGGTCATCATGGCGATTCTGTAAGCCATGACCCGCAGCCCTAGATATTTGGCCTGCTCGGACAGGCTTAATGCCTCCATGTAAAAGCCGTCGATAGCGATATCGTGGGTGGCGGCGATGAAACTGCCCATGAAAAATAGGGCGGCGATGAAGGTGGTGGCGTTCGCCAAGGGAGTAAGGAGTGCAGCCAGCAGGATGATCAGGCAGAGCAGTTTCTCGCAGGTCAGAAGCCATTGACGTTTGGTAGCAAAGCTATCCACTTGCGGGCCCCAAAGGAATTTGAGAACCCAGGGCAAGCCAAAAATTGAGGTGACTCCCAGCGCCTCAAGACTCATGCCATGATCGCGGAAGAATAGTGACGAGATGGTGCGGATGATGGTGTAGGGGAAACCTTCGGCGAAATAGGTGGAAAAGGTCCAAAGAGATTTTTTGAAATTTGGGTTCAGGCGTCTATCTGTCGGCATGATGGTTTAGTGTGTAAGAGAGTATTTGCCCGGAGACACGGAATCTAGGCATTAAGGTCAGAATCAAGAATGATGGGCTCGCGAAAGGTCGCGCAACACAGGAGATCGGGCTTTTTGCGAGCCCATCAAGAATCATAGGTGACATAAGAGGTCTGCCGGGAGGTGAAGGCCTGCGCCTTTGCCGCCTGAATTCTGTTTCCTGACCCCAGATCGCTGCATGCTGCAGAATGACTCTTGCCGCAGCAAAGAAAAAATGCCCATTTTCTTAAAAACACTGGAAAAAGAAAATTATTTTTGCCAACATAGATGAGAGGCAGGATGCTGGCTCTAACATTTTGCGAATTCAGTCAATAATGGGGGGGTACGATGGCCAGGCATATTTTGATTGTTGATGAGTCCGACATGATGCGCCGAGTCCTGCAGACCAGGATTTTTGCTAACCTTGACGATGCAGTGATTTTTCAGGCCAGCGGGGTTGATCAGGCAGCTCAATTTCTGGGCAAAAACACGGTACATCTTATCCTCTACAGTTGGGATATCCAGGATGAAGCGGGCTTGCAATTCTGTAAGAATGCCGTCGCCGGCAAAAGCGGCGCGCCGATTCCGTTTCTGTTTTTGATCAGTGACAAGAAAGAGTACATTGAGATGGCGACGGATTTGGTAGGTCAGGCCTATTTGACTATGCCATGTTCAGCCGAGACCTTGGCGCACGCCATCGACCGGATTTGCAACCCTGTCAAGCTGCGTCAGGCCAAGCGATACAGCATCAATGATACCCGTTCGGTTATCAGTCAGCGCCAGGTAAGGATGGAGGCTGCGGTTGTGAATGTCAGCGCTGGCGGAGCTCTCTGCGAGTTTGAGTTGGATTCGCAATTTAATAGTGCCTTTCCCGTGATGATGTCGATAGAATTTAATAACGAGGAGGGGCTGGTCACGGTCAATGACCTGAGTGCCGTGGCCACCAATATGCTAGTTCTGACAAGGCATGATGACCAGACAGCAAAGTGTTTGCGGATGGGGTTTAAATTTATTCACCTCACCGATTTTGCAAAGAAAACCTTTGACCGGATATTTACTCAAATTAAAGAGTAAGGGGTTGCTTCCAGGCTACACTTCAAACGGTTATCGATTTTCCATGCTTTATTCGTCGGGGGGCTAAACTGAGTATCGTGCCTCTACCTCTTTTTTTCTCCCGATTCCTCTACTCGCACTTCTGTATCATTACTTTTTTTGTCCATCATCGCCATGGCGGCTTGACATATTGCTTGTGTGTCGATTCCGGCAAGGCTGCGTAAGGTTTCCTGCGGGCCTTGTTCCATGAAGGTGTCGGGGAGGCCGAGGACTGTAACCCGGACTGGCTGGTCGTGATCAGTGGCGAGCAATTCCAGGACTGCGCTGCCAAAGCCACCTTTTTTGACATTCTCTTCAATGGTGATGACTCGGCGGGCTTTAGCCGCCCAGGCAAGGATTAGGTCGCGGTCCAAGGGGCTGACGAATCGCGGGTTGATCACCGCCACGCTAATGCCCATCTTTGCAAGTTCTGCTGCTGCTGCCAAGGCTGCTTGGATTCGATTGCCAATTGGCAGGAGCAAGATGTCGTTCCCTTCCTGCAAAATCTCCCCTTTGCCGATCTCCATCTGCCGTAGTTCCGCATCAAGTTGGATGCCGGTGCCCTGGCCGCGCGGGTAGCGGATTGCCGCTGGCCCAGGGTGCAGGATAGCGGTGTGCAGCATATGCTGTAACTCGTTTTCATCTTTGGGCGCCATGACCACCATGTTGGGGATCATGCGCAGGAAGGAGAGATCGAAGACCCCATGGTGGGTCGGTCCGTCGTCGCCCACCAGGCCCGCCCGATCCAACATAAATGTCACTGGCAGATTGGGTAGGCAGACATCGTGGATCACTTGATCGAGTGAGCGCTGCAGGAAGGTGGAGTAGATGGCCACCACCGGGTGGATCCCTTCGGTGGCGAGTCCTGCGGCAAAGGTGACGGCATGCTGCTCGGCAATGCCCACATCAAAGAAGCGGTCAGGGAACTGCTTGGCAAAATTTGTTAATCCGGTGCCGGCCGGCATGGCGGCGGTGATGGCCACAACCTTTGGGTTCTGGGCCGCAATCCTGGTAAGGGTATCGCCAAAAAATGCAGTGTATGATGGCGGTCCGGCGCTTGCGGCATTAGGCTTGCCGGTTGCCAAGTCAAAGGGGCCGACGCCATGGTAGTCATCGGGGCGATCTTCTGCCGGTTTATAGCCTTTACCCTTGGTGGTGACGACATGGATCAGGATGGGGCCGCGTCCGAAGTCATTGACGTTGCGCAAGGTCTCAATCAGTGCGTTCAGGTCGTGGCCAGGGATCGGGCCTACATAGCCGAATTCCAAGGCCTCAAAGAGCATTCCGGGGGTGAAAAATCCTTTGAAACTGGTTTCGCTTTTTTTGAGAACCTGGAGAATATTTTCGCCGACATGGGAGAATGATTTCAGGAACTGTTCCATCTCTTTGCGGAGCTTGCTCATGGTAGCGCCGGTCATCTTACGGCTCAAAAAACTGGACAAGGCCCCGACGTTGGGAGAAATCGACATCTCGTTGTCGTTTAAGATGACGATCAGATTTTTGCCGAGATGGCCGGCTTGGTTCAGCGCTTCAAAGGCCATCCCCCCGGTCATGGAACCGTCGCCGATGACGGCGATCACCTTTTTGTGATCCTCAAGGATGTCTTTGGCGCAGGCGATGCCAAGGCCTGCCGAGATCGAGGTGCTGCTATGGCCGGTATCAAAGGTGTCGTAGGCGCTTTCGCTCCGTTTTGGAAAGCCGCTAAGCCCTTTGTACTGACGGATGGTCTTGAAGTGCTGGCGGCGACCGGTCAGGAGTTTGTGGGCGTAGCATTGGTGGCCAACATCCCAGATGAGTTTGTCGTCTGGGGTGTCGAAGACATAATGGATGGCCAGGGTCAACTCAACGACACCCAGGCTGGGGGCCAGATGCCCACCGACCTTGGCAACGGTCTCGATGATTTCGCGGCGAATATCGGCAGCCAACTCAGGCAGGCGCTCTTCGGGAAGCCGTTTGAGATCGGTGGGTGATTTGATTGACGATAGCAGTGAAGTGGGTAGGGTCATGGTCAGTTTTCAGTTGGTACGGCTGTAAATATAGCGGGCCAGTTCCCGCAACGGATCAGCGGCTGGCCCGAAGTCTGCCAAGGCGTCAATGGCGGACTGTATGGTCTCTTGGGCCTTGGCCCGTGTTTGCTCTATCCCGAAGAAGGCGGGGTAGGTGGCCTTGCTGTGTTTGGCATCGGCGCCGGAGGCCTTGCCAAGTTGGGCCGATGTCCCTTCGACGTCCAGCAGATCGTCAACGATCTGAAAGGCCAGTCCGATACTGTTGCCGTAAGAGGTCAAGGCCTGGAACTGGCGGGCTGCGGCTTGACCAATAATGGCGCCAGTCTGTACCGAGGCGGTGATCAGGGCGCCGGTCTTGCATTTGTGGATCATTTGCAGCGCTTCCAGGGAGATTGGCTTGTCTTCGGCCGCCATGTCAAGGGCTTGACCGCCCACCATGCCGAGGGAGCCTATGGCTTGGGCAAGGCAATGGATGATCCGTAGCCGTTGCCGGTCGGGCAGCAGGTCGCTGGTGTCGGTCTGGCTCATCAGTTCAAAGGCAAAGGTTAGCAGCCCGTCTCCTGCCAGGATGGCTCCGGCCTCGCCGTAGATCATGTGATTGGTTGGTTTGCCACGGCGGAGTTCGTCGTCATCCATGGCTGGCAGGTCGTCGTGGATGAGTGAGTAGGTGTGGATGCATTCCAGGGCGCAGGCAATGGGCATGAGCTGGGGGGCAAATTCCCTGCCGAGTGCCTCGGCGGTGGCCAGGCAGAGGATCGGGCGAATCCGTTTGCCGCCGGCCTTCAGGCTGTAGGCCAATGATTCGAGGTGCAGGCGGAGGTCGTTGTCCGGCTTCGGAAGTAAGGTGTCAAGCGCCTCTTCAACCTGCTGGCGTTTTAGGGAGAGATACGTTTTGATGTCCATTAGGTTCAAGTCCCGGCAGAGTGCTCATCAAAAGGCTCCTCGCTGAGAACGCCATCCTTGTTGACCAGGATGTCGATTCTCTTTTGGGCCTCGTCAAGTTTTTTTGTGCAAAAATCCGCAAGACGTATGCCCTCGTCAAATTTTTTGAGGGATGCCTCCAAGCTCAAATCTCCGTTCTCCATCTCACGGGTTATCTGTTCGAGCTTCTCAAGGCTCTCTTCAAAGCTTTGTTTTGCCATAATGGTCGTTGGAAATGAGGGTACAGTGTTTGTCGAGTTTACCAGGGGCCAGGGGTCACTCAAGTGTGTCCCAGAAACCGTAAGTGATCACAGGGGGCCGCAGATGCGCGATTTATATTGCCCCGATTTGTTGGTCAATCAAGAGGCCTGTTCGCTATACTCCAGTATGCGAGCAGGCCGATGACAAAGCAGATGCGGCACCCTGTGATCACTTACTCAGCCACCATAATCAAATTGAAGCAGAAAGCCAATAATGATAAAAGAATTTATGGATGGGCAATTTAAAAAAAATCTAGAGCCGTACACGGATTCATTTGGCCGCTGGCTGACGATTGAAAAAGGCTACTCCGATCACACGGCAGACAATTATCTTCGGGATATCAACGGCTTTGCGGCTGGTGTCGAAGAGGGGATTTCTCTCTCCGAGATTGGACCTGTCCAGATCAAGGCCTTTATCTACTCCCTGCATGGGGTCAATAAGCAATCGTCAGTGGCGCGGAAACTCTCTGCCCTGCAGACTTTTTTTCGATTCCTTGTTCAGCAGAAAGTGGTCGACCGCAATCCTTTGATCGGGGTGGCAAGACCCAAACAGGGCCAGTATATCCCGGTCTTCTTGAGTGTCGATGAGGTCTTTCTGCTCATGGAGGCACCAGGGCCGCAGGATCCGTTTGCGGCACGGGACAAGGCGATTTTGGAGCTGATGTACTCCTCCGGCATGCGGGTAGCGGAATTGGTCAGTCTGCAGTTGAATTTCCTTGATTTTGAGACAGAAATGGTTACGGTAACCGGCAAAGGGAATCGGGAGCGGCTGGCGCCCATGGGCAGTCCTGCCGTCGATGCCCTGCAGCTGTATTTCCCGCAGCGGCAGACCTTGCTCGAGGGAGGGGCGCGGCTTGGCGTGGACATCGACCGAGACGTCCTGTTTGTCAACCATCGGGGGGGACGGCTGACTACCCGTAGCGTTGAGCGGCTGGTTTCGATGTATGCCCAGCGGGTTGGGCTTTTGACTCGGGTTACTCCTCATGCCCTTCGTCACTCTTTTGCCACCCATTTGTTGGAAATGGGGGCTGACCTCCGTTTGGTTCAAGAGCTGCTCGGGCATGCCAGCCTCTCCACCACCCAGCGCTACACCCATCTGACAGTGGATCATTTGATGGCGGTCTATGATAAATCGCACCCTCAGGCTCGGAAAAGGAGAAAAGAGTTAGGGGAATAGCTTCCGCAGGGACGCTGGAGCGTCTAAAGGCTGCGTTCCCACCCTGGAGCATGGGAACGATAAAAGATAATCACAGTTGCTGAGCAGTGACAAGAAATCATGAAAATACGATCGACAACTATTATTTCTGTCAGGCATCAAGGGGAAGTGGTGGTGGCCGGTGACGGGCAGGTTTCTCTGGGTAACACCATCATGAAGCATAACGCCCAGAAGGTCAGAAAATTATACGATGGCAAGGTGGGGTGCGGTTTCGCCGGTTCCACCGCCGATGCCTTCACCCTTTTTGAAAGGCTTGAAAAAAAACTTGAGCAGTATGACGGTAATCTGATGCGGTCGGCGGTGGAGTTGGCCAAGGATTGGCGTACCGACAAATTACTCCGCAAGCTTGAGGCCTTCCTGGTTTGCGTCGACAAAAATCATTCTTTTCTGCTATCCGGCAACGGAGACTTGATTGAGCCGGATGACGGCATCCTGGCGATTGGCTCCGGCGGCCCTTACGCCCAAGCTGCAGCCAAGGCCTTGGTTCAGCACAGCACTCTTGATGCGGAACAGATCTGCCGGGCCGCCATGGAGATTGCCGGTTCTATTTGCATCTACACCAACAGCAATATTAGCCTGCTGAAGTTGTAGAAACTTAGGTTGCTAGACTATTCGACTGTGGTCTGGTAGTAAAAAAATGGAGCAAAGGCTTAACCAAGGACGTCTCATATATCGTATTTTGCTGTTGCTAACAGTCTAAACACCTACAGGCTATCGACCTGTGCAGTTACTACCCCCTGAGAAAATTCTACATGGCCAATTTGACCCCGAAAGAGATTGTCGAACAACTTGATCGCTATATTATTGGCCAGGCCGACGCCAAGCGCTTTGTGGCGGTGGCGCTCCGTAGCCGCTGGCGTCGGCAGCAGGTGAGTCCTCCTCTGCGTGATGAAATCGCCCCGAAGAATATCATCATGATTGGCCCCACCGGGGTCGGCAAGACCGAAATCGCCAGGCGATTAGCCAACCTGGCGCAGTCTCCTTTTTTGAAGATCGAGGCCTCAAAGTTCACTGAAGTGGGTTATGTGGGACGTGACGTCGAGTCCATGATTCGGGACTTGATGGAGATCGCCATCGCCTTGGTTCGGGCTGAGGCGAAGCAGGCGGTCGAGGAGAAGGCAGCCGTCCATGCCGAGGAGCGCCTGCTTGATCTCCTGGTGCCCCCTTTGCCAACTCTGGCCCAACGAGAAGAGGTTGAGCCTCCCGTTGAGAATCAAACCAGGGAGAAATTTAGGGATATGCTGCGGGAGGGCAAATTAGATGATCGGCAGGTGGAGATGGAGGTGGAGCAAGCGCAATCCATGCCGATGATTGAGGTCTTTTCCAATTCCGGCATCGATGATGTCGGCTCGGGCCTGAAAGATGTCTTCGGCAAAATCTTTCCCAAAAAGACCAAAAAAAGAAAGGTTGCGGTGGATGAAGCCCTGCGGATCCTTACAATAGAAGAGGCAGAGAAGTTAATCGATGATGAAAAAGTGACCAAACTTGCTATCCAGCGCACGGAACAGTCAGGCATCATTTTTTTAGACGAGATCGACAAGATCGCCTCCCGCCAGGGAGATGGACAACGTGGGGCCGAGGTCTCGCGGGAAGGGGTGCAGCGCGATCTGCTCCCCATTGTCGAAGGATCTATTGTCAACACTAAGTACGGCATGATTCGAACGGATCATATCCTGTTTATTGCCAGCGGCGCCTTCCATACCTGCAAACCTTCGGACCTGATTCCCGAGCTACAGGGGCGGTTCCCAATCCGGGTGGAGTTGACTTCCCTGTCGGAGGAGGATTTTTATCGGATACTTACCGAGCCGCAAAACGCCCTGATTAAGCAATATATCGCCTTATTGGCCACGGAAGGGATTGATCTCCACTTCGAGGAACCGGCCATCCGCGAGATGGCTAGAATTTGCGCGCTCGTCAATAAAAAGACGGACAATATCGGAGCCAGGCGTCTGCACACCATCATGGAACGGTTGCTGGAGGAGTTGTCGTTCAACGCCCCGGACCGGGAAGACAAATCGTTTATCGTCACAGCGGACTATGTGAATCAGCAACTGGCGGACATCTCGCAAGATGAGGATTTGAGCCGCTTTATTTTGTAACTCGAAACACAACACAGTCCAACTGGCGCCGCATAGTCGGCAGCCGCAATTCCATAAATCAAAAAAAGACATTACGCCCATGATCTCAGAGATTGATCCACAGATGCATTATTGCCTGCAATGTAACGATGAGTATATGCCGGACAGGAGCACCTGCGGGGTGTGCGGCGCAGCGCTGCTTACCGGCGCCGAGATGCTCGCGCAGCGTCAGTCCAGTCGCCAGCAGAAGGCTGGCAGAAAGGGGGCCTTGACTCCTGACGATGATATTATTACCATATTTAAGGCCTCCCTACTCGATGTCAAGCGACTTGAGTCGCAGTTGGAGAAGGAGAATATCGGCGTCTTGATTTGGGGCGACAAGCCATCCTGCGGCAAGGGCTGCTGCGGAGGGGGGGATCTCGAACTGCGGGTGCGGCGAGAGGACGCGATGGCTGCGATGGCGATTATTGAGGCTGATTTTAAGCGTCAGACCGCAAGCCATGGGATTCATAACGCAGTTGCCGATTACGGGTTTGATCCCGAGGTCGGCGAGAATAGCTGCCCGGCATGTGGCTGCACCTTTTCAACCAAAGGCAGCCAGGCCTTGACCTGTCCGGATTGTGGGCTTTGCTTTGGCTAGGTTGTAGAAGTTTCAGGCTGTGAGAGAAAATAAACGTAACAACTCTTGATTGGCGGTCGAAGGGCGAACCTCGCTCATCGCGGAATTTTTAACTAAAGGAGAAACGACATATGTACACTCAAATGGGACCACCACCGGTAGCAACCATTCAGCATGCCCAGGCGCAGGCCTCGACCGTTTTTTTGGCCAAGGTGTTCAATTGGATGGCCATCGGCTTGGGATTGACCGGATTCATGGCCTTTGTTACCGCCAATTCTCCGGCTATGCAGCAGCTTATCTTTGGCAACAGAATGGTGTTTTTTGGGCTGATGTTTGCCGAGGTTGGCATGGTGCTCTTTCTGTCGGCCCGGGTAGATAAGATCTCTTCCCAGACAGCTACGGGGCTCTTTTTGGGATATTCGGCTTTGAACGGCGTTACCCTGTCGGCCATCCTGATGATTTATACCATGTCGTCTGTGGCTGCCACCTTCTTTATCACCGCCGGGATGTTCGGGGCGATGGCCGTCTATGGGCTGGTGACCAAGAAAGATCTCTCCGGCATGGGCTCGTTCATGTTCATGGGCTTGATCGGGATGGTCATCGCCTCAGTGGTTAATATTTTCTTGGGGAGCTCCATGATTTCATGGATGGTGTCTGGCCTTGGCGTCATCATCTTCACTGGTTTGACCGCCTATGATGTCCAGAAAATTACGCAAATGGGGGCGGCAGGGATCATGAATCAGGGCGAGGCGGCGATCCAGAAGGTTGCTGTCATGGGGGCTCTGGCCCTGTACCTGGACTTCATCAATCTATTTTTAAGCCTGCTTCAATTCCTCGGTAACAGAAGGGATTAAGAGAAGATTATCTAAATTGTACCGAAAAGGCGCCAGACCAGGCGCCTTTTTTATTCCCAATCGAGGACGGGCATCATGTCGCTTCGCAATAAACTGATTATCTCGTTTGCCTCCATCTTTCTGTTGGTGGTCTCCCTGTTGTTTTTGAATTCCTCCATGGCGCGGGAAGAGGGGAGCTACGTCCAGAGGCTCCTGGGGATCCATCATCAATACGCCGCCTTGCTGAACTTAAAAAACGCAGTGAATCGTCAGCTAAGCGAGGCCCAGGATATTTTTATCTACGGCAAGACGGTCGATGACGCCAATTTCCAGGAGACCCTCGTCCAGGTTGGCCAAGAGATCAAAAGTTTACAGACGGCAGTGGATCTGCTTGAAACCCTGCCGGTTGCAAGCAAGAGCAGCGAGGCTGGAGTCGCCAGAGAGCGGATGGTGAATCTTCAACACCAGTATGAGGATCTGTACCGGGAGCTTATGCTGATGATCAGTCTGTTTCAGAATGGGAGGAAGGCCAAGGCACAGGAACACTTTCAGTCTGAAATTGGCAAACGGTTCGCCAATTTCTTTGGCGAAATCGATGCATGGCTGGTGATCCAAAAAGGTGAGCTTGTCAGCACAGAGGCGGGTTTTATCGCGATTAACCAGCGCCATAACCGCACCTCATTGATTGCCTTGGTGGCGATCATGGGGATCGTTCTTTTTTTTTCCGGTGTTTTCGCCTATCTCCTCGGCCCCCGATTGCAGGAGTTGCTGCGCGGCACCGAACGCATTTCCCGGGGGGATTTTTCAAGGCCGGTGGTGGCGAAAGGCAATGACGAATTCTCTAGACTCTCGCGGGCGATGAACCAGATGATGGCCGATCTTGCCGCCTCCCGCAAGAAACTCCTTGAGCAATCCTATTATTCCGGCATGGCGGACATGGTTTCCGGAACCTTGCACAATCTGCGAAATGCCTTGGCCCCTATCGTCATTGAGCTGGAGACGCAGAAACAGGTGGTGGATGCGCTTAAGATCGAACGGATGATCTTGGCCTGTGACGAACTCAAAAGCAAGGATCTTGACTCCGGGCGTCAGGCTGACCTCATTGAGTTTTTGACACTTTCTCTTGATCGCCTGACCGCTAAACTGCGGGACATGTCCGAGACCATGGCCCTTACCCGCAATAAGGTCGAGGTGGTGGAAAAGGTCTTGAACCAGCACAGCCATCTGGCGCGGATGGAGCGTCCTCTGGAGCCCATTGCCTTGGCGGAGGTTGTCCACGATTGCCTGGGTTTGGTTCGTCAGGAGCTACTGGAGAAGATACCTGTGCTGATCGACGAAAGTGTGGCGGCGATCGGGCCGATTGTCAGCCAACGGATTGTCTTGGTTCAGGTGCTGTCGAATCTGGTCAACAACGGATTGGAGTCGATTTCCCGTTCAGGTTCGGCTGACGGGCGGATCGTGATTGAGGCCATGGAGTCTGAGCATACTGCTGGCCGCCAGGTGCATGTCAAGGTCAGCGATAGCGGCGAGGGCATTGCCCCCGATATGTTGGAGCGGATATTTGAGCGTGGCATTTCCGCTAAAGAAGGGGGGAGTGGGCTTGGTCTGCACTGGTGCGCCAACGCGACAGCTTCGCTTTCCGGTCGCCTCTACGCCGAAAGTCCGGGGCCGGGGCAAGGCGCTACCCTCCATTTGATCGTCAAGGCAGGTTGAGGGAGCTGGTGCGGAATGACGTGTACAATTCGGCCCAATTCTTTACGGCTTCATTGTTCCGTTTCAGCCAACCAGAATAATGAAAGAGCTCTTTATTACAGAGGCTTAGTGGTCGCCAAGCTCACCTTCCAGTTCCTGCAACACTGTCTTTAAATTGGCCTTGGTATTTTTAATGCCGATTTTTTCCCTGATCCGGTCACGGTGGAAATCGACCGTCCGTTTGGTCATCTTCAGTTGATCGACGATGTCCTTAGTGGATGTCCCTAGCCGGATGAGGTTGGCGATATTGATCTCGGTCGGCGACAGCCGAAAGTATTTGTGGCCCAAGTCCTTCATGAAGGGTGCGACAATTTCGCTCAGGTTGGTGCGGATAATCTTGAGAAAGGATTGCTGATAATCGTTCAGTGGGCTTTTTTCCAGCTTGTCCATATAGGGCGCCACCATCTCGTTGACTGCGAATAACACCTTCTCCTCAATCTCCTTACGATCTTCCTCGTTTTTCCTCACCATCTGCTGCAGAGCCTGATTGGTTCCAATCAGGTCATCCGCCTTTTCCGCCAGGGCCGTTTCCGTTTTTTGCAGCTGCTTGGCCGTCTCCCGATATTTTTGGTTTGACGATTCAAGCGCCTCAATGGCCAGAGTCAGTTCCCTGGTTCGTTCCTGTACCAGTTGGTCCAAGTGAAGGTTCGTCGCCAGCAGCTCTTTTTCTGCCTGCCATTTGGCCGAGAGCGCTAGGGCGAACTGCTGGATTTCGTGGGTGTGAAACGGCTTCTGCATATAGAGCAGTCGGTCCGGCGGCTGCACTTGTTGATTGATTTTGGCAGGGCTGAGATCTGAATAAGCGGTGACGATGACAATATTGACAAAAGGGTCAAGTGACCGAATCTGGGCCGCGGTCCAGACCCCATCCGGTCCGGGCGGCATCCTGACATCAAGGAAGGCTACGGCAAAGGGGGTGCCCTGGGAAATTGACTCACGGACGGCGGAGACAGCCTCTTGGCCCTGCCGGCACAGGCAGAGTTCAAAAGGTGGGAGAAATTGGGGCGGGGAGGCGGCCTTGAAAAGCTTGGTCTCCAGTTCGTCAAGCCTGGTCTCCTTTGCATCAACAGGCTGTTGTCCTACAAAGACCTGTCTATAGGCCTCCAGCACGTTTTGCTCATCATCTACAATGAGGATGCGGGGTGGGGGATGCATAGTCATAATTGTTTAAGGGGCTAATTCAAGCCAATACCTTTGTACCCCTCCGCAGGGGCGAACTGAATCTTACCGTGAATGTGAAATTGAAAAATAATACTTACCCCTCTATGCATATAAAGAGGGGGCTCCCTGTTAGAACGGAGAGCCCCCTCTTTATTATTCTGAATTCGTAACTGTCCGTAGTTAGGAGCGGAGGCGCCGTTAGTATGCGGCGCCTCCGCCCTTTTTGTTGCGGCTACGGGGTAGTTATGCGGTACCCTGTGACACTTAATCCTTCAGCATTACTGGTTGCAACACTCAAGGTCGGTACAGCAGCGTTGTAAGGAATCCCCGGGAAGGTCGCAGTGCAGGGTGAACCACTGAAGCCGCCTGGGGCGGTGTTACCGTTGTAGGTTGCGGACAAGGCGGCACAGCCACTGGTGTTGGTCGCAGTAACCGTGATCAGCGAGCCGTTCCATGAAGCGCTGAGTACCCGGACATTATCAGCCACCGGTGTGGTCGTCGTGTTCGCCGGGAGTTGATCCGCAAACATTGGTATGGTATTGGACGCTGTGC
>Ga0334722_10003147_pt1 | contig 18007 bp, 17 predicted proteins | sample C3_bottom_MG_FD_207210 | JGI IMG/M metagenome (GOLD analysis project Ga0334722, IMG submission 207210) | Sediment microbial communities from Yellowstone Lake, YNP, Wyoming, USA - C3_bottom | ecosystem: Environmental > Aquatic > Freshwater > Lake > Sediment | place: USA: Wyoming | collected...
GCAGGCGCCGGTAGAGCGGCTGGCTCTTGCGGCGGTCGCTGCCGTCGGGCTGGACGCGGCTGCCGAGGGCCACGTCGTGCGTGGCCAGGGCCTCGGTCAGCAGCGGGATCTGGTCGGGCGGGGTGGGCAGATCGGCGTCGGTGAAGACGATGAGGTCGCCCGTGGCTGCCAGCATCCCGCCCCGCACGGCCGAGCCCTTGCCGCCGTGGGGCTGGCGGAGCATGCGCAGCTGGGGCGCCGAGCCGTTCGCTCCCGTTCTTGCCTCCGGTCGGCGCTCCACGATGGCCACGGTGTCGTCCGTGCTGCCATCGTCCACCAGCAGCACGTCCCAGGGCCCCAGCTCGTCCGAGGAACGGCCGCCCTCGCGAGCTGGACCATGGCGGTGCAGGTAGCCGAACAGCTCGTCCAGCGCGGGCCCGATGCGCGCCGCCTCGTTGTAGGCGGGCAGGACGATGGTCAGGCTGGGGCGATCACGGGCGGCTCGATGGCGCTTCCGATGCGGAGGAGGCGGTCGCGAGTCATGGTCGGCGGAGTTCCGGCCGCACGGCGGCGAGCGCGGATGCGACGACGATCGTGGCGCCGGCGAGCGCCAGCGGGAGCCAGGCGATCCCGACCGACACCAGCGCCGCGCCAGCGAAGAGAGCGGCACGCTGACGGCCGGCCGCCCGCCCCCAGGCGACGACGCCGACCGGGAGCAGCACCGCGAGGTAGTGGTACCAGAGGGCGGCGGGGAGGAGCAGCATGGCCGCCACGCCGGCCGTGACCGCGCCCTCCCAGCCGTCGGGACGCCCGGCCCAGCGCCAGCCGAGCATGAGGAGCCCGAGCCCGAGCCCGAGGGTGCCGACGCGCACCATCGCGTCCCACGGCGCACCGAGCCCGAAGGCATGGCGCAGCAGGGCGTCCGGCGCGAGGTTGGAGGCGTAGTCGGCCGAGCCTGCGAGCAGGTTCCCCAGCACGACCGCGTAGTCCCGCCAGGCCTGCGGAGCGAGGACGAGGCTGGGCACGACGATCGCGGCCGTGGTCGCCAGGAGCCCCGCCGCCGCCCGGCGGCCCCGGAGCAGCGCCAGGGGCACGAGCACGACCGGGGTCAGCTTCAGCAGCCCGTTCGCGGCCAGGGCCCCGCCGCTCGCCACCGGGCCCGCGAAGAGGAGGGCAACGAGGAGCGCCTGGAGGCCGCCGACGTTGCCCTTCCAGAGCGTGTCGAGCACGGGCAGGAACCAGGCTGTGGCGGCGCCGGTCCACAGCGCGCGCTCCAGGCTTCGCGGTAGCCCCGCGGTCTCACCCGCCAGCCACGCCGCGGCGAGCAGGCACGTGGCCTGCACCAGCAGCCAAAGCCAGGTGGCGGCAGAGAGCGACAGCCCGGCCAACGGCACCAGCAGCTGCGCCAGGGGCGGCGGGTAGCGGTAGCGGTCGAGGCCCTGGGCATCGACCGGACCGGCGAGCATGTCCGGCGCGTACGGGGATCCGGCATCCGCGAGTCGCTCCGCGGCGGCCCGGTAGTCGACGAAGTCGATGCCGAACTGACCCTCGGTCAGCGGCTGACCCGCTCGCGCGACGAGGTAGGCGCCGACGGCGACGATGCCGAGCGCCAGGAGCAGCCCGGCCACGGCCAGGCGGAAGCGGGCCGAGGCGAAGACGCGAAGCCCGGGAAGCGACAGCACCGCGCAAGCCTAGCAACGCCGTCACGCGCCCCGGATGGCCCGAAGGTACGGCCACACAGCGGGAGGCCGTTGCGTAGACTGCCCGCCGTGGGCATCCCGCTGGCGCTGTTCCTCGCCGCCCTGGCGGTCCGCGGGCTGGCGGCGGCCCTCTTCGCGCATCCCGCCTACCCCGATGCGTTCTACTACGTCAACGTGGCGCAGTCGCTCGCGGAGGGCGGCGGCTTCAACGTGGACTACATCTGGAACTTCGTCGACGTCGGCGGCCGCCTCCCGCTCGACCCGACGCTGCCCATCCCCTCGAACGCGCACTGGATGCCGCTCGCCTCGCTCGTCGAGGTGCCCTTCATCTGGTTGCTCGGCGCGGGACCGTTGGCCTTCGGCCTGCCCTTCTGGCTGATCGGCGCCGCGGCCGCCCCGGTCACGTACTGGATGGGCCGTGATGCCGGCTTCGAGCGGGGCCCGGCGGTCGGGGCCGGCCTCCTTGCCGCGGCCCCCGGGGCGCTCATCCCCTTCCTCGCCCAGCCGGACAACTTCGCCCTCTTCATGACCCTCGGCGCCCTCGCCCTGTGGGCCTGCGCTCGCGGCCTCCGTGGCGATCGACGCGCCTTCGCCCTCGGGGGTCTGGTCGTCGGGCTGGCCACGCTCTCGCGCAACGACGGCATCCTGCTCGGCCTGCCCTTCGCCCTCGCCTTCCTCGTGGAGCGCGTCCGGCTGTGGCGCGCCGGCGGCTACTGGCGGTCCGGCGTCATCGGCTGGCGCGCCGCGCTCGGGTGCGGCGTGCTATTCCTGCTCGTCATGGCCCCCTGGTGGCTGCGCCAGCTGGCCGTCTTCGGCGCCCTCTCGCCGTCCGCTGCCAACGGGCGCATCCTCTGGATCACGACCTACGACCAGCTCTGGAGCGTCAGCGGTGACACGTCGTTGGGAACGTTCCTGGGCCAGGGCCTCGGTCCGCTGCTCGTCAGCCGGGCCGGGGGTCTCGGCGTGGCGCTGGGCATCTTCGCGGCCGTGCCCCTGCTCCTCTTCCTTGCCCCGTTCACGCTGGTCGGCGCGTGGCTGCGGCGGCGCGACCCCGCCTTCGCCCCGTGGCTGGTCTACGCCGCGCTCCTCTTCGCATTCAGCGGCCTGCTCTTCGCGGTCCACGTCCCGTATGGCACGTTCCTCCACTCGGCGGTCGCTCTCGTGCCGCACGCCTACCTGTTGGCCGTGGCCGGCATCGGCGGGGCCGTGGCCTGGGTGGCGCAGCGCCGGCCGAGCTGGGACGCACCGCGGGCGACGCGCAACTTCACGGCGGCCGCGGTCGTGGCCGCCCTCCTCTTTGGCACCGCCGCCACCTGGCGGGTGCTGACGACCTGGCGCGACGAGGCCGAAGTGCGCGGGCCGATCGCGGTCGCCCTGGCCGCCACCGCGACGGATGAACGCGTCATGAGCCCGGACCCGGGTGCCTACGAGTACCTGGCCGGGCGCGGCGGCGTGGTCACGCCCAACGACGCGCTGCCGGTCATCGAGGAGACGATGCGTGCCTATGGGGTCCGCTGGTTGGTGCTGGAGCGGGCGCACAACGTGCCTGCGCTCGCCCCGCTGCTCCTCGGCGATGTGCGGCCGTCGTGGCTGTCGGCGCCGGTCGTCGAGTCCGGCCATGCGGAGCAGCCGGAGTCCTCGGCAGCGGTCCTCTATGCCGTCTGCTTCGCGCCGGGAGACGACCGCTGCGCCCCCTGAGCCGCCTGCCGGCCTGGCGTACGCCGCTTGCGCTGTACGTCGCGGCGCTTGTCGCCGGCGCGCTGGCCGCGAGCCGCGTCGCCTTCCCGCCGACCGAGGTGAGCGCATACGTGGCCGGTGTGGCCCGGAACGTCGTGGAGGGCCGCGGACCGGTCAGCGACGTGATCTGGAGCTACGCGGCCGGGCCATACGTCCTGCCTCGTCCCGCCTTCGACCTCTGGCAGCCGCTCCCCGGGTTCCTGGCCGCGCTGCCCATGGCCGTGGCCGGCCCCTCGTTCGCGGCCGCCCAGGCGGCCTTCGTGGCCCTTGGCGCCGCGGTCGCGCCGCTGACCTGGTGGATCGCCCGCGACGCCGCCGCGCGGGACGGCCTGGCGGGTCGCCGGGCCGCGAGGGTGGCGACCGGCGCCGGGATCGTGGCGGCGATCTTCGGGCCCTTCCTCGTGGCCGCGGCCGGCCCCGACTCGACGGTCCCCTTCACGGTCTTCGCGGTCGCCGCCTGCGCCGTGATGCCCCGGGCGCTCGACGGACGTCGCGGCGCCGGGCTCACGCTCGGCCTGCTCCTCGGCCTGGCCTACCTCTCGCGCCAGGAGTCCATCTGGCTCGGGCTTGCGTACGTCGTGCTCCTCCTCGGGCGGGATGGCGGGATCCGGGCGGCCTGGCAGGGCCTGCGCTGGCCGATGGTGGCGGGAGCGCTGCTCGTCGTTCCCTGGCTCGTGCGCAACGCGCTTGCCTTCGAGGACGGGCTCATCCGCCAGACGCTGGAGAACGCCTGGTTCACCCGGAGCGAGGATGTCTTCGCCTACCTCGACCGGCCAAGCCTGGCGACCTTCCTGGCCCAGGGGCCAGGGGGCATCCTCGCCCATGTCGCCGGCGGGTTCGCTCACCAGGTCATCGACGTCCTCCTCGTGCCGGCCTTCCCCGTCGGCCTCGTGGGCCTCGTCGCGTTGGTCGGCCTGCGCCGCACGCCGGCGCTGCGTGAGACGAGCCCGCTGCGCGCCCTCGTCGTCAGCGGCGCCATCACCTTCCTCGTCACCGGCGTCGTCTTCCCCGTGGCGACCCTGTGGGGCACGTTCCAGCACGCGAGCGGGCCCCTGCTCGTGGCGCTCATCGTGTTCACGGCGCTGGGGCTGGACGGGCTCGTGGCACGCATCCGGCGCCTGCGCGGCTGGTCGCGGGAGAACGCCTGGCTGGCCCCGCTGGCGACGCTCGCCCTGACCGTGCCGATCGCCGCGCTCGCCGTGACGCTGACCGCGGCCGGAGCCGCGAGAGAGGAGCGCCGGATGGAGGCTGTCGCGGCGGCGGTCGGGCGGCTCGACGGCCCGCTCATCACCGACCACCCGATGTGGGTCGCCGATGCGCTCGGCGTCCCGGCCCTCGCCCTGCCCGACGAACCGCCGGCGAACATCGCGCGCCTGGCACGGGAATTCGGAGCCGGGTGGCTCCTCGTGCTCGACGAGCGCGGCCGCTACCCCGGCATGCTGCTCGACGCCGCCTCGCCCTGCCTCGTCGAAGAGCCGCTCGCGAGCGTCGATGGCGCACATCTCCTCCGGATCGTGCCAGGGTGCACGCCATGAGGGCCGAGGAGGAGGGCCGCATCGGGCCCGGACGCCTGGCGCTCGCCATCGGGCTTTTCGCGATCGGCTTCCTCTCGCTGCGCACGGCGGTCGACTTCGACTACGGCTGGCACCTCGCCAACGGCCGCCACCTCCTCGACGGCGTCCTGCTCGGCGGCCGGGACGTGTACTCGTGGACGACCGCCGGAGCGCCCTGGGTGGCCCACGAGTGGCTGACCGAGGCCGCCATGGCCGCCCTGCACGATGCGCTCGGCCCGACCGCCGTGAGCCTGGCCGCGGCGCTCGTCGTGGCCGTGGGGTTCGGGCTCGTGGCCGCCCGCCTCCGGGGCCGCGGGTTCGGCCGTGCGACGACGCTGGCGACGATCGGCCTGGGCTTCGCCGGCACGCTGGTCTCGATGGGCGTACGGCCCCAGCTCCTCGAGCTGCTCTTCCTCGGTGCGACGCTGCTGTTCGTCGACGGCTGGCTCGGCGGCCGCATCGGTCGGGGGGGTGTCTGGGCGCTGGCGGGCGCCGGCGCGCTGCTCTGGGCGAACACCCACGGCTCGTTCCTGCTGCTGCCGGGCGTACTGGGGATCGCCACCGTGTCCGCTCTCCTCGGCCGCGGGCGGCGTTGGCCGGAGATGGCCGGGGCGACCGTCATCGCGGCGCTCGTGCCTCTGCTGAACCCCTGGGGTGTCACGCTCTACGGCTTCGCCGGCCAGTCGCTGACCAGCGACATCACCGGGCGCCTCGTCCAGGAGTGGCGGCCGCCGGACCCGCTCGCGACGTCGTTCCTGCCCTTCACGCTGACGCTCATCCTGGTCGGCATCGGGCTCGTGGCGATCCTGCGCCTCCGCTCGGGCGAACCCCGGGCGCGCCTCGTCTTCGACCTCATCGTGGCCGCGGCCTTCCTCGCCCTCGCGTTGCGCTCGGGGCGCCACGTCATGCTCTTCGGCGTCGCCGCCGCGCCACTGCTGGCCGCCGGCTGGTCGACGCTAGGGGCTCGGGCTGCCGGACTCCTCGGCCGGCGCCGGTCGACCGCGGCGCCCGAGCGACCCACGCGGCGCCCGATCGACCCCCGGGGCCGCGACATCGTCGACGCCGTCGTCTTCGTCGCCGTCACGGCGGCGCTCGTCGCGGGCGGGCTCCTCATGGTGGGCCCCGCAGCCCAGCGCCGCGCGACCGACGCCACGTACCCGACCGGGCTGCTCTCCGCACTCGACGAGGCCGTGGCCGCCGACCCCGACCCGCACCTCTTCAACGAGTACACCTGGGGCGGCTTCCTCATCGCCGCCCGGCCCGGTGTCCGCGTCTTCATCGATGGCCGCTCGGAGGTCTACGGGGACGCCCAGCTCGCTCGCTATGCCGCGATCGCGGAGGGCGGACCCGACGCCCCCCCCACGCTCGACGACCTCGCCGTGGACCTCGTGCTCGTCCGGGCCGACTCGCCGCTGGCGCGCGCCCTGCTGGAGGCGGGCGGTTGGAGCGAGCTGGCACGGGACGCCGTGGGCGTCCTCCTCGCCCGAGCAGGAGCGCACGCGTGAGCCCGCGCGCCGCCCGACTCGCGGGTCACGTCGCGCTCGTCCTTGCCGGCGCATTCGCCGTGGCGCTGCTCGCGAGCGCGCCCGCCGACGCCGAGTTCGGCTACGACCTCGATGCCTATCTCGGCGCCGCCGACCGGCTCGTGGCCGGCGAGCCCCTCTACCCGGCCGCGGCAGAGGACGGGATCACCCCGGGACCGGCGGGGGCTTTCTTCTACCCGCCACTCGTGGCTGCCGCCTTCGTGCCGCTCGCCGCGCTCCCGCCCGAGACGGCCCACCTGGCCTGGTTCGGCGTGCTGATCCTGCTTGCAGCGGTCATCGGGATCGCCCTCGTGCGCTCGCTGCCCGCGGACCGCCGGGACCTGGCGGCCGCGGCCTACCTCGCCTACCTGCCGCTGCTCTCGGAGCTGCGCTTCGGCAACGTGAACCTTGTCACCCTTGCGCTCTGTCTGCTGGCATGGCGCAACCGTGATCGGGCGCCGCTCGCGGGGGCCTTCCTCGCCGCGGCGATCGGGCTGAAGCTGCTGCCCGTGGCCCTGGTCGTCTTCCTCCTCGCGGCCGGTCGCTGGCGCATCGCGGCCTGGGCGGGCGCCATCGCCCTGGCCGCCGTCGCCGCCAGCTGGCCCTGGCTCGGGGGGACCTGGCTCGACTACATCGGGGTCGTGGGGGCGATCGGCACCGGCGCCCCGGCCTCGGGCTCGAACATCGTCATCGACCTGTTCGCCGATCCGCCGCTGCGCTACCTCCTGCCGGCGGTGGCCCTGGGCGTGGCCGCCACGGCCGGCTGGGCCGCTCGTCGCCGCCCCTCGGCCGAGGCACCGGCCTTCCGCACGGCGCTCGCTGCCGCCCCGCTGCTGGCCACCACGGTCTGGTATCCCTACCTCGTGCTGGCCCTGCCGGCGATCCTCGCCCGCGGGGGCGGCGACACCCGTACGGCTTCGGCCACCCGGACTGCCGGCTGGCTGGCCATCGAGTCCCGCCTGTCTCCGCTGCCGCTGCTGGGACTCACCGCCGTCGTGGCCCGGGGGATCCTCGGCCTCCGCGATGAGTCCGAGGAGGGGCACGAGTGAACCCCTATACTCGCGAAGCGATGGAGACGGGCCCGCGATCCGAGCGCCGGCGTGCACGGTTCGAGGCGCTCTACGCGGAGGCCAAGCAGGCCCTGAGCTACGCGGCGAACCAGGTGCGCGCCCTGACCGAGCGTGCCCGCGAGGTCCATGGCGAGGCCCACGGCGCCCCCGATCGGACCGATCGCCCCGAACCCGACGCGGGTGAACTGGTCCACGAGCGGGCGGAACTCCACCGTCTCGAGCTGGCCGTGCAGAGCCTCGAGCGCGACTGGCTCTTCCTCGAGCGCGGCACCGTGGGCTCGACCACGCCGGCCGACGGCGCCGGCCTCGGCCCGGAGCTCCAGATGCGCGTCCTCGAGGCACAGGAGGCCGAACGCGCGCGACTCTCGCAGGAGATCCACGACGGACCCGCCCAGGCCCTGGCCAACGCGGCCTTCCTCGTCGACATCATCGATCGCACGATGGACCACGACACCGACGCCGCTCGCGACGAGCTGCGCTCGCTGCGCGGCATCCTGCAGCGTGAGCTCGACGAGATGCGCGGCTTCGTCAACCAGCTGCGGCCGCCCCTCCTCGACCAGCTCGGCCTTGACGGCGCCGTCCGTGACGCCGCGGCGCAGGTCGCGGCCGGCGGCAAGGTGCACGTCGAAACCGATCTCCAGGCGCCGGACCGGATGCTCAACGAGGCGCAGCAGACGGTCGCCCTGCGCATCGCCCAGGAGGCGCTGCGCAACGTCCACAAGCACGCCGGGGCGTCGAAGGTCCATGTGAGCACGCGCCTCGAGCCGGCCGGACCCGGCGCCGACGGCACCGCCTGGGTCCTCCGGGTGGAGGATGATGGGCGCGGCTTCGACGAAGCCGAGGCGACGGTCGGCGCGGGTCGGCGGCGCTTCGGCCTGCGCTTCATGCGCGACCGCGCCCTCGCGGTCGGCGCCGACCTGGCCATCGAGACTCGACCGGCGACGGGGACGACCGTACGCCTTACCATGCGCACACTCGAAGGGAGAAGCTCATGACGGACTACTCGGGCTCGGAGCGGCGGCGCGGGGGACCGGATCGGCGCAATCCGGAACTGCGACGGAAGATCCTCATCGTGGACGACCACGCGCTCTTCCGGGTCGGCATCCGCAACATCCTCGAGCGCGAGCCCGACTTCGAGATCATCGGCGAGGCCGAGGATCCGCGCGGCGCGTTCGACCTGGCGCAGCAGTACACGCCGGACATCGTGCTCATGGATCTCTCGCTGCCCGCGCCGGGGGGCATCGAGGCGACCCAGCGCATCAAGCGCGAGGTGCCCAGCGCGGCCATCATCTGCCTCGCGGTCAACGAGGACGAGGACCAGCTCTTCGACGCCATCCGGGCCGGCGCGGCCGCCTTCATCCTCAAGGACGTCGGCCCCGACGACCTGGTCACGATCATCCGCCGCGTCGGCGCGGGCGAGTACCTCATCAACGACAAGGTCTTCGCCAAGCCGTCCGTGGCCAGCCGCGTCCTCAAGGAGTTCCGCGAGCTGGCCGTCTACGGCCAGGAGGCGGCGCCCATCTTCGCCCCGCTCTCCCCGCGCGAGGTCGAGATCCTCGACAACATCGCGCAGGGCATGACCAACAAGCAGGTCGCCTACGCCCTGACCATCAGCGAGCAGACGGTCAAGAACCACATGAGCTCGATCCTGCGCAAGCTGTCGGTGAACGACCGGACGCAGGCCGTGGTCTACGCCATGAAGCAGGGCTGGATCCGCATCCCGGAGGATTGATGGCGGCCCACGCGAAGTCCGCGGCCGAACTGGCCCGCGAGGCCGCCGACGAGCTCGCACGCCTCGAGCAGGAGCTCGCGGAGATCGACCTGCTCATCCAGCAGGCGCGCAACGAGTCGACCCGGCACGAGGCCAAGCGCGCCCAGGCGCAGGAGCGGCTGGGCCAACTGTCCGGCGGCCGGTCGTCGTCCGACGAGCTGGTCGAGGCGACGAACCAGCTCGTGACGGCGACCCGGCGGGCCTCGCTGATGGAGACGCAGATCGACGTGCTCGCGGGCAAGCAGCGCGTGCTGATCCGCTTCCGCGACCGGTTGCGACACCACGCCGACACGCTCGCCGCCCTGCCCGCGGGCGCCCGGGCGACCGGAGCCGAGGAGGTCGAGGAGGGGACTCCTTCCTTCTCGCGCGCGATCCTCGATGCCCAGGAGGTGCTCCGCCGCGACATCTCGCGCGCGATGCACGACGGTCCAGCCCAGAGCCTCACGAACATCGCGCTCCAGGCGCAGATCGTGGAGCGGTTGATCGAGCGCGACCCGGAGCGCGCCGCGCGGGAAGTGCACGAGCTGGTGACCATGGTCCAGCACACGCTGGAGGCGACGAAGACGTTCATCTTCGACGTCCGGCCGATGGTCCTCGACGACCTGGGGATCGTGCCCACGCTGCGGCGCGCGGCCCGCGACCGCGGCCGGGCGGCTCAGATACCGGTCGAGTTCGACTCGGTCGGCCAGGATCGGCGGCTCGGCTCGGACCTCGAAAGCGGCCTCTTCCGGGTCATCGACGACGCCATCTCCGGCTTCCTCTCGACGACGCCGGCGCGCGTCACCGTGCGCCTCGACTGGGGCGACGCGTCATTGCGCGCCGTCGTCCGGGGCGTGCGCAATGAGGAGACGCTGCTCGCCCTCCCGCCCGGCGTCGCCGGCGCGCCCGAGCCGGACCACCGGCGCGCCGCCAAGGGCCGCGCCGCCCAGGGTGAGGACCTGCCGCCCGCCCTCGCGGCGATGATCCAGGAGCGCGGCGCGGAGGCGGACGCGACGGCCGCCGCGGCTGCCGAGGCCGTCGCACGCGCCGGCGAACTGCCGTCGGCCACGTGGAAGTCCGTCGGGCAGCGGGCCCATGCCGCCGGCATCTCCGTGTCCCTCTCCGGGAACGGCGCCGAGCTGGCAGCCGAGGCCGCCTACCCGGCCTGACCGGTCGCCCCGGTGCGCCGCGGCACTGGGCCGAACGGCGCGTCCCGCTGACCAAAAGGCCCCTATCGTCGCGACCGCGCCCGGACCTATCGTTGCCGGCAACGCTCGGGCGGTCCGGGTAGCGCAACGGGAGGTCTCACATGTCGATCCTGCCGCTCAGGTGGCTCCGCGACGAGGAGGGCCAGGGCCTCGCCGAGTACGCCCTCATCCTCGCGCTCATCGCCATCGTGGCCATCATCGCCCTGCTCTTCCTGGGCACGCAGATCAGCACGATCCTGTCGACCATCGGCAACGCTGTCTGATCCGGAGCGGCCGCCGTCGATTGACGCGGCCGCCTCCGTTCACCTATGGTCCCACTCCCGGGCCCACTCCGGCAGCGGCCGAAGGGCCCGAGGCCCGTCCGTGATGGACGGAGTTTCCACGGGAAGGAGGTGATCCCTACATGACGCTCATCCAGAACTGGCTCGCATCCCTGCTCCATCGTGAGGAGGGCCAGGGCCTCGCCGAGTACGCCCTCATCCTCGCGCTCATCGCGATCGTGGCCATCATCGCCCTGCTCTTCCTGGGCACGCAGATCAGCACGATCCTCTCGACCATCGGCAACGCGATGTAGTCGCGCGCCTTGACCTCGAAGCGAGCGCCGGCCCGACGGCCGGCGCTCGCGATTCCCGGTGTCCCGTGACAACGGACACGCCCCGCCCGGGCCGTACCGCACTTGACGTAGATGCCGACTCCGGCTACGTTGCCGCCCCCGGCCCGTCCGCGCGCCCTGGCGAGCCTGAGGATGCCACTGGTACCGATTTCCTATTGGATGCGTTCGGGGCCGGCATCATCCTCGCGGGAAGACCCGTCCCGCGGGGCGGAGAACGGAGGAAAGGAGGTGATTCCGCATATGACGCTCATCCACAGCTTCCTTGCGTCCCTGCTCCATCGTGAGGAGGGCCAGGGCCTGGCCGAGTACGCTCTCATCCTCGCCCTTATCGCGATCGTCGCCATCATCGCGCTGCTCTTCCTGGGCACGCAGATCAGCACGATCCTCTCGACCATCGGCAACGCGATCTAGCGCCAACCCTTGTGTCGCACCCGAGCGGTGCCAGCGACCGGGCGACCGGTCCGGCACCGCTCTCGCATTTCAGCCACCACACAGATCTTCACCACGGTCCTAGCCCTTTTGTACGGTGGCCGCGCTTCAGACCGGTGCTAGAGTGGTGCAAGCTGTCACACCGCGCGGGGAGTCCGAACCTTGAAACGATCGAACCGGCTGATCATCCTGATCGGCATCCTCCTGGCCGTCGTCGCGTTCGTCGGCGTCCTCATCCTGGGTTCCGGTGGGGGTGGCGGCGGTGGCGGCGGGGCGACGCCCCCGCCGACCGTCAAGGTCGTCACAGCCAAGGTCGACATCGGGCTGGGCACGGTCGTCACGGCGGACATGCTCTCGACCAAGGATGAGAACTCCGACCTCGTGCCGGTGAACGCCGTGACCGAGCCGAAGAGCATCCTCGGCGTGCCGGTGCGCCAGGCGGTCTACGCCGGCCAGGTCATGCAGACCTCGATGTTCTCCGCGGCGGGCGTCTCGTCCAGCGCCGAGATCCTCAAGAACCTCGAGCCGGGCTTCCGGGCCATGGCCGTGCAGGTGGACCAGGTGACCGGCGTCGGGACGATCATCCAGCCGGGTGACCGCGTCGACGTGGTCATCGCCTTCGAGGACTCGGACGCCAAGTTCCCCGTCGTCGCCGAGGGAGCGACCACCCGCGAGGGCGTGCCGCTCCAGGACGTCCGCAACTTCAAGGTCATCGACGACCTCCTCAGCAACACATCGATCAAGGTGCTGGTCCAGAACTCCAAGGTCCTGGGCACGCTCCTCCCGCCCCCGGCCGCCGAAGCGACCGGCCAGCAGGCGAGCCCGCCGCCCGCCTCGACCAGCGACCAGGTCGCCCTCACCGGGCAGGTGCAGATCGTCATCCTGCAGCTCACGGCGCAGCAGGTCGAGCTGGTCCGCTTCGCGCAGCTCGACGGGAACCTCTCCCTCGTGCTGCGGGCGACCGGCGACAAGGACGTGCCGCCCGACGTCACCACCGGCATCACCCTCTTCGAGCTCGTCGAGAAGTGGGGCGTGTTGCCGGGCGGGCTCATCATCCAGGTACCGCCGCCCCCGAAGTAGCACCGTCCCCCTCCCCGGGGACCCTGACAGCCAAACCGCGGGCGCGTGGACCGGACCGGACCGAGCGCCCACGGCACCTTCGGCGACCGGCCCGCACGGGTCGCGCGCCCCACCGATGAAGCGGGCCCGGCCCGAAACGCAGACGGAAGCAGATGGCAGAGCGCATCCGAGTCCTCATCGTCGACGACATCCCGGAGACCCGCGAACACCTCACGAAGCTGCTCGGGTTCGAGAGCGACATCGAGGTCGTCGGCGCGGCCGCCTCCGGCCCGGAAGCGCTCGAGCTGGCGGCCAGCCTGCAGCCGGCGGTCGTGCTCATGGACATCAACATGCCGGGCATGGACGGCATCGCCACGGCGGAGCAGCTGTCGGCCCGCGTACCGACCGCGTCGATCGTGATGATGAGCGTCCAGGGCGAGGCGGACTACCTCCGCCGCTCGATGCTCGCCGGGGCGCGGGAGTTCCTGGTCAAGCCCTTCAGCGCCGACGAACTGGTGACCTCGATCCGCCAGGTCTTCGCGCGAGAGCAGGAGAAGCTGGGCCGCATCGCAGAGCGGCCGACCCACGCGGGCGCCCATCCCGAGTCGAAGGCGGAGACGCACGAGGCGGGCAGGATCGTGACCATCTTCTCCCCCAAGGGCGGGGTCGGCCGCACGACGGTGGCCGTCAACCTCGGCGTGGCGGCGGCCGCCGACCTGGGCAAGCGCGTCTGCATCGTGGACGCCAGCTTCCAGTTCGGCGATGTGGGTGTCATGCTCAACATGAACCCCAAGAACAAGTCGATCGCCGACATCATCGCCGACGGCGTGGTGGACCTGGAGTCGCTCGAGTCGGTCATCGTCAACCACAGCTCCGGGGCACGCGTGCTGCTGGCCCCGTCGAGCCCCGAGATGGCGGAGCTCATCACCTCGGGCGCGGTGAAGCAGATCCTCGAAGCGCTGCGCGCGACCCACGACCTGGTCATCGTCGATGCCTGGCCGTGGTTCCACGAGACCACCCTCAACCTGCTCGATCTCTCCGACGAGATCGTCGTGCTCATGACGCTCGAGATCACCAACATCAAGAACGTCCGCCTCTTCCTCGAGCTCGCCGAGCAGCTCGGCTACACGAGCGACAAGGTCCGGCTCGTTCTCAACCGCGCCGACGCGGCCCTCGGCATCCGCGTTTCGGACGTCGAGCACTCCATCGGCCGGAAGATCGATGAGACCATCGTGAGCGACGGCCGCAGCGTGGTATACGCTCTAAATCGGGGCGTCCCGTTCGTCATCAGCAACCGGGAAGCCCAGGTCAGCCAGGACATCCTTCGACTCGCGCGCAAGCTGACCGCCGAGTCGGACGGGTTCGCGTCGCGGGACGCGAAGCCGGCCCAGAAGAAGTCTTTGTTCGCGCGGCGGTAGGATGACCGTGCAACTGCCCGCGAGGGCGGAAGGGGAAGTCGACCGATGTCGCTGCTGAAGCGGATCGAAAGTGCTCGGCCGGGGGCCGGGTCGGAGGCGCCCGTCGCGCCCGGAGCACCGGCCCCCGGGGGACCCGGCGGATCGCTCCCGGCGACGCCGTCGCGGATGCTCTCGCAGGCACCCGTCCGCGAGTCGTTCCGCGACGTCAAGTTCCGCATCCAGAACCGGGTCATCCAGGACCTGGATCCCAAGCTCGACCTGTCCAACCAGGTCGAGGTGCGGCGCCAGATCGAGGAGATCTTCGGCCGGGTCATCGACGAGGAGGGCCTGGCCCTCACGCGCGCCGAGCGCGTGCGAATGCTCGAGCAGATCACCGACGAGATCATCGGCCTCGGACCGCTGGAGCCGCTCCTGCGCGACGAGAGCATCACCGAGGTGATGGTCAACGGCCCGCGCCAGGTCTACATCGAGCGCTCGGGCAAGCTGGAGCTGACCAACGTCGTCTTCCAGAACGACGACCACGTGATGCGCATCATCGACCGCATCATCGCGCCCATCGGCCGCCGCGTGGACGAGTCGAGCCCGATGGTGGACGCCCGCCTCACCGACGGCTCCCGCGTCAACGCCATCATCCCCCCGCTGTCGCTCGTCGGTCCCGTCATCACGATCCGGAAGTTCTCCGCCTCCCCCTTCACGGTGGACGACCTGATCCGCTTCGGGACCGCGACGCCGGAGATGTTCGACTTCCTCAAGGCCTGCGTCGAGGCGCGGCTCAACGTCTTCGTCTCGGGCGGCACCGGCTCGGGCAAGACGACGACGCTCAACGTCCTCTCGTCGTTCATCCCCAACGACGAGCGCATCGTGACCATCGAGGACGCGGCCGAGCTGCAGCTCCGCCAGGAGCACGTGGTCACCCTGGAGTCCCGTCCGCCGAACATCGAGGGCAAGGGCGCCATCCCCATCCGGGAGCTCGTGCGCAACTCGCTGCGCATGCGGCCCGACCGGGTGATCGTCGGCGAGTGCCGCTCGGGCGAGGCGCTGGACATGCTCCAGGCCATGAACACGGGCCACGACGGCTCCATGTCCACCGGCCACGCCAACAGCCCGCGCGACATGCTCTCGCGCCTTGAGACGATGGTGCTGATGGCGGGCGTGGACCTCCCGCTGCGGGCCATCCGCGAGCAGATCGCCTCGGCCGTGGACCTCATCGTGCACCAGTCCCGCCTGAAGGACGGCACGCGCAAGGTCACCCACATCACCGAGGTCCAGGGCATGGAGGGTGACGTCATCGTCATGCAGGACGTGTTCGTCTTCGAGCAGACGGGCGTCCTGGACGGCAAGATCGAGGGTCGCCTCAAGCCGACCGGCATCCGGCCCAAGTTCGTCGAGAAGTTCGAGGTGATGGGCATCCATCTGCCGCCGGGCCTCTTCGGCTTCACCTATTAGCGGAGGCGAAAGGAGGTCGACGTGTCACTGACCCTCATCGTCGCGGCCGTCGCCGGCCTGGCCATCCTGCTCATCTTCCTGGGCATCGCCGCGGGCGGGCGGGGCTCCGGCCTGACCTCGCGCCTCGAGCGCTACGCCTCGGGCTCCAAGCCGGAGGCCGAGAAGAAGACCGGCCAGGGACCCATCAGCGACCTGCTCGCCAACAGCGCCGCGCTGGCCAACCTCAACAAGGTGGTCGAACAGCGCGACTTCGGCGCGAACATCCAGCGCGAGCTGGCGCGGGCCGACCTGCGCCTGAAGGTCTCGGAGTACCTCATGATCTGGGCCGGCCTCACGGTCGGCGTCCCGGCCGCCATGTTCATCCTCAGCCCGATCCTGCCCACGCTGGGCAACCCCATCGCGCTCGTCGTCGGCGGGGTCGTCGGCTTCTTCCTGCCGCGCCTCTGGGTCGCCCAGCGCAAGGGAGCGCGCCTGAAGGCCTTCAACTCCCGGCTCTCCGACACGATCATGCTCATCGCCAACGCGCTGCGCGCGGGCTCGTCCTTCCTGCAGGCCATCGAGATGGTCGTACGCGAGACGCAGCCGCCCGTCTCGACCGAGTTCGGCCGCGTCATCCGTGAGGTGAACCTCGGCCTGCCCTTCGACGACGCACTGGCCAACATGGTGCGCCGCGTCCGCTCGGACGACCTGGAACTGATGGCCACGGCCATCACCATCCAGCACCAGGTCGGCGGCAACCTGGCCGAGATCCTCGACTCGATCGCGTACACCATCCGCGAGCGGGTGCGCATCAAGGGCGAGATCAAGACCCTCACCGCGCAGCAGCGCATGTCGGGCTACGTGGTGGGCTTCCTGCCCATCGGCCTGGCCGGCTCCCTCTTCGTCGTCGCCCCCGGCTTCATGGACCCGATGTTCCTGAAGCCGCCGGACGTGCTCGGGCTCCCGCTCGGCCTGGTCATCCTCTTCCTCGGTGGCTTCTTCATGTTCCTCGGCTTCATGGCCATCCGCAAGATCGTGGACATCGAGGTCTAGACGATGGCCCTTCCGCTGATCGTCGCCGGCATCGCGGCCCTGGCGATCCTCTTCATCTTCTTCGGCCTGGCCGGCTCGCGGCCGGTCGATCCCGTCCAGGCCCGTCTCACGCAGCTCGGCTCGATGCAGGCCAGGAACCTCGAGGAGCTGGAACTCCAGCAGCCGTTCTTCGAGCGCACCGTGCGTCCGCTCGCGCTGCGGCTCTCCGGGGCCGTGCAGCGGGTCACCAGCCCGCGCCAGACGAGCCGCACCGAGCGGCGCCTGGCCCAGGCCGGCAACCCGGCGGACCTCAAGACGACCGACTTCCTGGGCCTCAAGGCGGTGGCCGCCATCGTGGCCGCCATCATCGCCTTCGTCCTGCTCGGCCTGCTGGGGGGCAACGCCGTCTTCGGGGTTCTCATGGCCCTCGTCGGTGCGGTGGTCGGCTACCTCGTGCCCGAGTTCTGGCTGGGCCGGCGCATCAAGGCGCGCCGCAAGGCGATCCTGCTGGCCATCCCCGACACCCTCGACCTGCTGACCATCTCCGTCCGCGCCGGCCTCGGCTTCGACGCCGCGCTGGGCAAGGTCGTCGAGAAGACGGTCGGCCCGCTCGCGGACGAGTTCCGCCGCGGGCTGGCCGAGATCCGCGTGGGCAAGTCGCGCCGGGAAGCGCTGCGCGACATCGTCGCCCGGACCGAGGTCCCCGCCCTGGCCAACTTCATCGGCGCGATCATCCAGGCCGAACAGCTGGGCGTCTCGATCAGCAAGGTGCTCCAGGTCCAGTCCGAGCAGCTGCGCATCGAGCGCCGTCAGCGGGCCGAGGAGATGGCCGCCAAGGCCCCCATCAAGATGCTCTTCCCGCTGGTCGGCTGCATCTTCCCGTCCCTGTTCATCGTCATCCTCGGGCCGGCCATCATCCTCATCGTGCTCAACATCGGGAAGGCCCAATAGGGCGCGTGCCCGGCCCCTTCCTCGCCGTCCGGAACACGACCCGCGAAACGACCGTCGCGGGTCGTGTCGTATCCGCGGGCACCTTCTGGACGAGCTTCCTGGGCCTCATGGGACGGGCGTCGATCGGCCCCCACGAGGGCCTCTGGATGCCCGGCGTGACGAGCATCCACATGTTCTTCATGCGCTTCCCCATCGACTGCGCCTTCCTGGGCTCGGAGGCACCGGACGGCACGCGGCCGGTGATCGCCGTCCGGCGCCGCCTCCGGCCCTGGATCGGCCTCGTGTGGACCGTGCGTGGCGCGCGGGGCGTGCTCGAGCTGGCGCCGGGGACCCTGGAGCGCTCAGGGACGCAGGTCGGCGACCGGCTGGAGTTCGCCGCCGCCACGGTCGGGCCGCTCGGTTAGGGACGCGCCTCCGACGGGGAGCGCCGCGGCACGAGAAACGGCGCCACGACGGCCAGCAGCGCGGTGAACGGCAGGGCCGGCAGCGGCAGCCAGGTGAGGAGCGGCAGCGCCAGCCCCCAGGGGCGGCCGCGCTCGGCCAGGAAGGCCGCGGGCAGC
>Ga0334722_10003148_pt1 | contig 18004 bp, 15 predicted proteins | sample C3_bottom_MG_FD_207210 | JGI IMG/M metagenome (GOLD analysis project Ga0334722, IMG submission 207210) | Sediment microbial communities from Yellowstone Lake, YNP, Wyoming, USA - C3_bottom | ecosystem: Environmental > Aquatic > Freshwater > Lake > Sediment | place: USA: Wyoming | collected...
GATCCATGCCCAGCGGCGAGCATTGGGTGAAGAAAATGGAAGGGATGAAGGAAGTGCTGATGGTGGTCACGCTGGGCATGGATCCGGCGAGACCGGCGATCTTATACGCGGGCACGAGCGGCGGAGTGTACAAAACGATCGACGAGGCCGGCCATTGGGAGAAGGTGAACAACGGCCTCGTGTCGCCTGACATCATCAAGTCGTCGCGGGCGCTCAACGTGACGTCTGTGTTGGTCGATCCGTTTGAACCGGATATAGTGTACGCTTCCACGCTGGCGGGACTTTACAAGACGATGGATGGCGGGAAGGCTTGGGTACGGATCGGACAGTCCCTACAAGACCAGATGTTATTTTCGATGATCTTGGATCGCACGAAGAAGGGCGTGATTTACCTGGGTGGCCGGGAGGGGATCCACCGGAGCGAAGACGGCGGGAACACATGGACCACGCTGAATAAGGGGTTGGCGACTCTGAATGTTCGATCCCTCGCTCAGAGCGCCATCGATCCGAAACTGTTTTACCTTGGGACAAACGGGAGCGGACTGTATCGCAGCAAGGACGCAGGCGAAACGTGGGAGCCGATGCCGCCAGTTGTGGCAGCCAATTAGTGAATGGGTCGATGCAGGTGGAGTGTCGACACTACTGCTGAGGGCCGGTGCCCCGTCCTTGGATGGTCGAACCGACTGAAGACGACCCGAACGACGAGCCAACACCAGACTCTCCGAGGCTTGAGCCCACGCTAGAGCCGCCGAAGCTCGATCCTACCGTCGAATCCGACAGGCTAGACCCCACGGTGGAGCGTTGCAGCGATGAGCCAACCGCCGAAGACGATTCGCTGTTGACCGTCGATTCTCCGATCGAAGGCCCGGCGCGACCCGTTCCGCCGATCGCGAAGCCGGCCGGCCCTGATGCGCCGATCTCGTGGCTGTGGCGCGTGGAGGCTCCGATATCTTGGCCGGTCACGCCTTCCGCTCCAATGGTGTTGCCGGTCTTTGGAGTTTTTCCGATACTCGGTCCTGCTGCTGGTGCGCTGCCAATGCTGGCACCCGTCTTCGGTCCTGTGGGCTGCTTCGGCGCGCGGATGTCTCTCTCAATCGATTCTTCCATCTCACGAATCGCGTGAGCCGCTCGCCCTGACTCTTCCAGATCGCCTGAGTCGCGGGTGTTGCTTGCGCTGCCGATGCGTTCGAGCGTGGCGCGCAGTTTTCTCAGATCCGCCCGGGCCTTGGCGACCGTCGGGATCATTTCGCGGAGCATGATGCCGCGCGAGGCCATGGAATGATTCGAGATATTGGTCTGGGTGGACTTGAGGAGATCGCTGACTTCATCTCCCATTACTTCTACTTGCGTGAGTTCCGTGAGGTCAGTATTGCAGCAGTCGAGGAAGTGGCGATACTTGTTCAGGAATGTCGATACGTCGCCCTGCAGATTCTCGATCTTGAAATCGCGTGGCGCTCTGTCGTTTGTGGGTGTTTCCGCTTCTTGCTCTATTGCCTGAGTTTCTTTCTTCTCAACAAGCGGCACGCACCCAGGCTCTTGCTCTGCTGAATATTGCCGATCGGCTTTCTGATCGGGGCACCAATAGAGCGGTGATGCTGCTGACACCGTGGCGGCGGTGATACCGATGAACGTGAGGGCGACTCCCCCCATGAAGACGGTCACGCAGAGTGCTTTGGCTGTCGTGAGTGAACGCATAAAACTATTTTCAACCCGACTCGAATCCTTGTCAATGAAACTCGCCAACTTCGTGCGTTCGACGGATTGTTGAATTGGCTAGGCTATGTCCGGGGCCATTCCACGTTGGAAGAAGATGTTCATGGGGGGTTCACAGTAATGCTACGCGGTTTACTCTGTCGGCCAAGGCGTGATGTAGTTAGCTCCCCATGTCCTGGTGGAATGAACATCAAGCGCTCGGCGGCCTGGATATGCGGGTTGGACCATCCTCGGGGGGGGGGGGGATTATCTTCCACTAGATGCCGCTGAATAGAACCCAAAGGGGGTCACCTCACGCCCCCTTCTACCCCATATCTTGGGGATGGTATGTCCTCTCTATACTCGCTCTTGGAGATCTTTGTATGTCGTGGGGCAGCCTCCAAAATGTTAGACACTTTGTCGACGGGACAAGGCTCCAAACAGAAATCTTCTAAGCTTCATAAGTCCATGAATTTTCTATTGACAAGTCTTTGAGTGAGTGTATACTGCGCGCCTTAGTGGGAGAAAGTGGGTGAGTTTGGTTTAAAAAGACTTATGGAGGTCTCTCGTCATATCCCGGTCATGTCAGAAGTGGTCCTGTTTTGGCTCGTCACAGAGGATAGCCGAACCTACCTTGACTGTACGGTGGGGTATAGTGGGCATGCTGAAAAACTTCTTGAGGCGAGCGGTCCTGACAGCAGGCTTATAGGCCTTGATCGCGATGCGGTGGCCATTGCAGCCAGTCGAGAAAGGCTCGCACGATTCGGTGACCGTGTGCTCCTTCTCCATGGTCACTTTGTGGATCTGAAACGGCATCTTGCTGCCAGTGGCATTGGCCAGGTCGATGGGATCCTGTTTGATCTTGGAGTCTCGTCCCCACAGTTGGAAGAACCTGCTCGCGGCTTTAGCTTTCAAGGGGATGGTCCGTTGGACATGCGTATGGATCAATCGATAAGCGGGACCGCAGCTGACTTGGTCAATCGATGGCCGGAAGCGCAGTTGGCCGACGCGATTTTTCAGTTCGGCGAAGAACGGTTTTCCCGAAGAATTGCGCGGGCCATTGTCCGCGCACGAGAACGCCATCTATTGGCGACGACGAAGGAGTTGGTCTCAGTGATCGAGGGGGCTGTTCCGGCGAATTATCGGCATGGTCGTCTCCACTGTGCCACCCGCACGTTCCAGGCCGTTCGCATTGCAGTGAATCAGGAGCTTGACTGTCTCGATCCGGCGTTGCGCGATGCGGTAGATGTGTTGTCTCCCGGTGGCCGCATCTGTGTGATTTCATTCCATTCGCTCGAAGATCGGATTGTGAAGCACGCGTTTCGGGCGCTTGCCGGCAAGGACGATCCTGCATTGGTGGTGCTCACCAAGAAGCCGCAGGTTCCCACCAGGGAAGAATCGGACCGGAATCCCCGATCCCGCAGTGCCAAATTACGGGCTGCCCAACGGGTAGCCAAGGAGGGTCACTCATGAAGATATTGACGATTGTGGCCGGTGTGCTGTTGGTCTTCGTATTTGTGTGGGAACGTGTCGATGTCGTTCGGTTAGGTTATCAGATCGAACGATTGAAGAGTCAGAAAGTATTGTTGGAGCGAGAGCGGGATCAATTGCAAGTGAAGTTTTCTGCACTGATGGCTCCGGAGCGGATCGCGAAGGTGGCGACGGAAAAGCTGGGGCTGGTCTCGCCGCAGCAGGGGCAAGTGCTGATGGTGCATCAGCCGGGAGAGACTCCGAGCCCGTCACTCCCTCCCGTCGATCAAATCCGTCTGGCGAGATATGACTCAAGCGGGAGGGTGAGCGAGTGACTGCCGGTCCTTCTCGCGGTCGTCGCTATGTGATGCTGCTCCTGCTCCTTTGTGGGTTCAGCATCATTCTATTTCGACTGGTCACGCTCCAGGTGTTTCAAGCAGCAGAACTCACGGCCAAGGCTGATCGGCAACATCAAAAGACCGTGTCCTTCGAGGGAGCCAGAGGCATGGTGTCGGATCGGCACGGCAAAGTGCTCGCGATGAATGTGGAAGTGCCATCCGTGTTCGGCGTACCGACGTCGCTGGAAAGCCCGTCGACCGTCGCCCGTCATCTTTCTTCGGTGCTCCATATTCGAAGCGGTGAGCTTGAAAGAAAGCTTCGGCAAGACAAGAGCTTCGTATGGTTGGCGCGAAAGGTCGAGCCTGAGCTAGGCCGTCGGCTAGAGCAGTTGTCGTTGGACGGCATCGGCGTGGTGATGGAGGGGCGGCGGTTTTATCCCAAGGGCACGTTGCTGGCCCATGTCCTCGGATTTTCCGGGATGGATGGGCAAGGGCTTGAGGGGCTCGAGCACCAATACGATTCGCACCTGCATGGAGAAAAGCGCGTCACCGTTTTGCAGCGCGACGCGTTAGGTCGCACGGTGTTTCCCAAGGGTTTGGCGGAGCAAGTGCCTACGCCGGGACATGCCCTCACGCTGACAGTCGACGAGGTCATCCAATACATTGCAGAAAAAGAACTCGAAGAGGCCGTCACTCATTCCCGTGCCAAGTCCGGGACGATCATCGTCGTGGAGCCGCAATCGGGTGCGATTCTCGCGATGGCCGTCAGTCCACGATTCGATCCGAATGTTGTCGCCGCGTTGACGCCCGATCAGTGGCGCAATCGTGCTCTGACGGATACGTACGAGCCTGGGTCGACCATGAAAATGGTGGTTGCGGCCGCGGCGCTTGAAGAAAAAGTCATGACACCCGGTTCAATGGTCTTCGGTGAAAACGGCCGTATGGTGATTGCGAATACAACAATTCACGACCATGACAAATTGGGGTGGATGACGTTCTCTGAAGTGATTCAAAAATCCAGCAACATCGGCGCGGCCAAAATCGGAATGGCTCTCGGAGAGCAGCAGCTCTATCGCTATCTCCAAGCGTTCGGATTTGGCCAACGTACTGAGGTCGACCTGCCGGGTGAAGTGAGCGGACTCTTGAAGGCTCCCAAAGACTGGGGCCGTCGATCGCTAGCGTCAATTTCGATGGGACAGGAGGTCGGCGTGACGCCCCTCCAGATGGTGTCGGCAGTGGCGACTCTCGCCAATGGGGGCGTGATGATGAAGCCCTACGTGGTGTCCGAAGTGCGCGATCAGAAAGGTCGCTTGCTTAAGGAAGTATTGCCACAAGTGAAGTGGCGAGCCGTGTCACAGGACACGGCCCGGACGATGACGACGATGTTGGAAGGTGTCGTGACGAATGGGACGGGAACGAAGGCGGCCATTCCTGGTTTCCGCGTAGCGGGTAAAACTGGGACCGCGCAAAAAATCGATTCGCGAACCGGCGCCTATTCCTCCACGAAGTTTGTCGGGTCGTTTGTCGGGTATGTTCCGGCAGAATCTCCGCGGCTGGCGATGATCGTAGTCCTCGATGAACCTCAAGGCGAGGCCTGGGGCGGGGCCGTGGCGGCGCCCGTCTTTCGGCGGGTCGGGGAGCAGGTGCTCACCTATCTTGGTGTGTCCAGAGAAGACACTGTGAAAATCGCACTGGCGATGAAGGACCACTAAGAGGCCATGGCGCGCGATCCCATCACCGTCACGCAGTTGCTCGAGGCGCTCCGTGGGCAGGTCGAGGTTCTGGAGCAGCGCGGGGATGTGAGTCGTTCGGTGCATGCGATCACGGATGATTCACGGGCCGTGACGGGCGGGAGCCTTTTTGTTGCCGTCAAGGGTGAGCGCGTTGATGGTCATGGATTTGTCGAGGAGGCCATCAAGGCCGGAGCGGTTGCGGTGGTTGCGCAGGCGCCTGTGGCATCAGGGCCGTTACCGTTCGTGCTGGTGGCTGATTCACGCAAGGCGCTCGGTCTTCTCGGTGGCCGGTTTCATGGGGATCCATCCGCCCGTCTCAAGATGATTGGCGTGACGGGCACGAATGGAAAGACGACGACGACGTATCTCTGCAAAGCGTTACTGGAAGGGATCGGCCGACGAGTTGGGTTGATCGGCACGGTGGGGTACCAGATCGGGCAAGAGATGCTTCCGGCCCCTCACACGACGCCCGGCGCACTCGACCTTCAAGCACTCTTGGCGAAGATGGTCGAGGGCGGACTCACCGCCGCAGTGATGGAGGTATCGTCCCACGCCCTCGCGTTAGACCGGACATCGGGCTGCGAGTATGACGTGGCGGTCTTCACGAATCTCACGCAGGATCACCTCGATTTTCATCACACGATGGATGAGTACTTTGAGGCGAAGTTGCAATTGTTTACCGGATTGGCCGGGGGGCAGAAAACGGGGAAGCGCGCCCTCGTCAATGTGGACGATCCCCGAGGAGCCACGATCCGCGCGGCCTGTCCTGTGCCGGTCTGGGGGTATGCCATTCAGAGCCAGGCCGATCTCAAGGCGGAACGAGTGAGTCTCTCGCTAACCGGTACCACTTTTACGGCAGCGACTCCCGCAGGCTCGTTCACCGTCGAGAGCCGGCTGGTCGGGGAGCACAACGTCTACAATTTGCTGGGGGCGATCGGAGTGGTGCTGCACGAGGGGGCGACGACCGATCAGATCTGCGAAGCGGCTGCCCATATTGCCAATGTTCCAGGACGATTCGAGCGGGTCTCTTCCGGACAAGGCTTTACCGTGGTCGTCGATTATGCCCATACCGAAGATGCGCTCCTCCGGCTGCTGACGGCAGCCCAGGCCTTGAAGACCGGGCGGATCATTACAGTGTTCGGCTGCGGTGGTGACCGGGATCGAGGGAAGCGGCCCAAGATGGGACGCGCAGCCGTGGAATACAGTGACGTGGTGGTCTTGACGTCCGATAACCCTCGAACCGAGGACCCGATGGCGATCCTCCATGAAGTCGAGATCGGCGTGCGCGATGCGCTGGAACGGCGCAGTCATGTGCAGTATCACCTGGTGCCGGATCGCCGCGAGGCGATTGGCGCCGCCATCCGCGAGGCGCACCGCGGCGACATGGTGCTCATTGCCGGCAAGGGGCATGAAGATTATCAGATCATCGGCACCAAGAAGTTTCACTTTGACGATCGTGAGGTGGCTCGCGAGGCGATTCAGCAATTGCGGGATTGCGCATGAAAGTCCAGGCCACGGCCAGGATCGCGCAGGATGAGGAATCGATGGGCCTCTTTACGGTCGAGGAGTTACGAGAAGTCATCAGCGTGAAAGTTCTCGCGGGGCAGGACTCGTTATCCGGGAAGTACTGGATCAGACAGATCAGTACGGATTCCCGATCGATTCGCCGTGGTGATCTGTTTGTGGCGCTCAGGGGTGCTCGGTACGACGGGCATGAGTTTGTGCCGGCCGTACTTGCTCAGGGCGCAGTGGGAGCTATCGTTCACGATGAATACCGCCTTCCTTTAGGCTCCGAAGCGGTACGCCGGATCGAGGGTCGACCTGCGCCCATTCTTTTCGGAGTGCATGATCCGCTGTTTGCCTACCAACAATTGGCAACCCATCATCGCAGTCGGTTCCATATCCCCGTCGTGGCGGTGACTGGGAGCAACGGCAAGACGACGACGAAAGATATGGTGGCGGCGGTGTTGGCCCAGCGGTGGCCGGTGCTGAAGACCGAGGGGAATTTCAACAATCGGATCGGCGTCCCGTACACCCTGTTTCGGCTCACGGCTCGCCATCAAGCGGTCGTCATTGAGATGGGGGTGGATCAGCAAGGGCAGACGACCAGGCTCTGTGAGATTGTCAGGCCCACGATCGGGGTGATTACCAATATTGGCCCGGATCATCTCGAGTTCTTCGGAAGCATGGAAGGATCGGCGCAAGCCAAGGCGGAATTGTTGGACCTGCTTCCGGCCGATGGCACGGTGATTGTGAATGCCGACGATCCCTACTTTGACTACCTCGCCGCGCGCGCGCAATGCCGCGTCATGTCGTTCGGATTTTCGGAGATGGCCGATGTCCGCGCGAGCGGGGTCATGTCCGATATTCGCCAAGGAACGACCTTTCGCTTGCACCTCCCTGGAAAGAGTCGTCCCACAATTGTTCGAATCAAGGTGCATGGTACCCACAACGTCGCCAATGCGCTCGCTGCCGCGGCGGTGGGCGCCGCCTTGAACCTGTCCGGTTCGATGATGGCCCAAGGGCTGGGCCGATTTCGTCCTGCCGCGATGCGGTCACAGGTGGTGACCCATCTCGGGGTCCATATCATCAACGATTGCTACAACGCCAACCCTGCGTCGATGAAAGCGGCACTCCAATTGCTGGCACAGTGGAGTCCTGCACGCGAACGGATTGCCGTGTTGGGAGACATGCTCGAACTTGGCCACGAGACCGGCCAGATGCACAGGGACGTTGGACAGTTTCTCGCCACACTGGGGCTGTCGCGGCTGATCGTCTGCGGGACGTTGGGTCGGGAAATTGCGGAAGGAGCCCGGCGGGGCGGGGTGGCAGGTTCGCAGATCGACGAAGTGGCCGATGCAGCAGCAGCGGCTGATCACCTCAAGAGGATCGTGCGGCAGGGTGACGTGGTGCTGGTGAAAGCCTCTCGTGGCATGAAAATGGAACAGGTTGTGCAGGTTCTGGCGGGGATGAAGGCAGTCATCAAGTAGGCGTCGTAGGGACGTTGGCGTCAATCCAAGGCTAGAGTCGGTCAGGCAGACAGGCTTATTTTTTTAAGGCACAGACGGCATGCTCTATAACTGGCTGTATCCGTTTCATGCGGAATATTCGTTCCTGAACGTCTTTCGGTATTTGAGCTTCCGGATCATCTATGCGGCCGTGACGGCGTTCTTGATCGCCTTTGTGCTGGCCCCGCGGGTGATCAGGAAGTTACAAGACATGAAGCTGGGTCAGCAGATTCGCGGCGACGGCCCTAAACATCACCTAGCGAAGAGTGGCACGCCCACCATGGGCGGGATTCTCATCCTCTTCGCCGTGGTTCTCTCGACGCTCCTCTGGGCCGACATCGCGAAGCCCTACGTCTGGCTTGTGCTCGCCGCCACGTTGGGATTCGGGGCGATCGGATTCGCCGACGACTATCTCAAGTTCATCAAGGCGCAATCCAAGGGGTTGTCGGTGGGGCAGAAATTCACGGCACAAGCGGCGCTGGCCTTGGCGATTGCGTTGGTCCTCTATTTCCTGCCCGGCTATACGACCAAGCTCAGCATTCCGTTTTTCAAGAATGTCGTTCCGGATCTCGGCTGGTTGTATGTCGCCTTTGCCGCACTGGTTATCGTCGGGAGTTCCAATGCCGTCAATCTGACCGATGGTCTCGATGGGTTAGCGATCGGACCGGTCATGATCGCGGCATTGGCCTACACGATTGTGGCCTATATCGCCGGCCATCGACTCATGTCGGACTATCTGCTCATTCAGCACATTGAAGGCGCGGGTGAACTCGCGGTGTTCACCGCAGCCATCCTGGGGGCGAGTCTTGGATTTCTGTGGTTCAACACATATCCGGCCTCCGTATTCATGGGGGATGTGGGCTCGCTTCCGCTGGGAGCGGCGCTGGGCACGGTTGCGGTGATCAGCAAGCACGAGCTGCTGCTTCTGATGGTCGGCGGAGTGTTTGTGATTGAAGCGGTCTCGGTCATTTTTCAGGTTATCTCGTTCAAGTCGCGCGGGAAACGCATTTTTCTCATGGCGCCCATCCATCATCACTTTGAGATGAAAGGATGGGAGGAGCCCAAGGTCGTTGTGCGATTGTGGATCATTGCCATCCTGCTGGCCTTGTTGAGTCTGAGTACCTTAAAGCTTCGGTGATGGCATGGTGGGAGTAGCGGCTGTGGAACTCGCGGGAGCACGTGTCACGGTAATGGGACTTGCCAGAAGCGGTGTGGCGGCTTGCCGGCTGCTTCAGGCGGCGGGAGCACGTGTCACGGTAGCCGACCGGAAGGAATCGGCAGAACTGGCGGCGGTCCTCGGCGGCATCGACCGCGATCACGTCGCCGTGACCGTCGGGGCGCGGTACGAATCGTCGCTCGACGAGGCGGATCTGGTAGTGATCAGTCCCGGAGTGCCCTATCGATTAGCCCCGCTCGAAACGGTGCGTCGGCGCGGCGTGAAGGTGATCAGCGAATTGGATCTCGCCTCGCAGTTTTTCCGAAGCCCACTCCTTGCGGTCACTGGTACCAACGGCAAGAGCACGACCGTGACCCTGATCGGCAAGTTTCTCGCGGAGAGCGGCCAGCGGGCGTTTGTCGGCGGCAATTTGGGCACCGCCTTGAGCGAAGCCGCGGTGGAAGACCTTCGCGCCAGCCAGGCCGGGAAGCCGAGTCCGTACGACTATCTCGTTGTGGAGGTCTCCAGTTTTCAGCTTGAAACGATCGATCGGTTCCATCCCTGGATCGCTGCCCTGCTCAACGTGACGGTCGATCACCAGGACCGTTATGAGTCGCTGGATGAATACGTCGCGGCTAAGCAGCGGATCTTCGAGAACCAAACCGCGTCCGATTTCGCTCTGTTCAATCTTGACGATGACCGTGTGGCGGCGCTGCGACAGCGGGTCCGTGCGAAACGCCTAGGGTTTACGACCGCGTCGACGATCGGCGCTGATTTGTCTGGGGGAACCTACCTCGCAGGTGATGTGATTGTGACGACGGTTACTGGGGTACGGCAGGAGATTTGTCGTCGGAGCGAGATCCGCATCATCGGCAACCACAACGTGGAGAACGTCATGGCGGCCGCGACCTATGCCGTGCTGTGCGGCTGTCCTCTCGACGCGATTCGTCGCGTCCTTGCGGCGTTTCCCGGACTCGAGCATGCCCTGGAAATCGTCCGCGAGCGTCGGGGGGTCCGATTTGTGAACGATTCAAAGGGTACGAATGTCGATGCCACGCTCAAAGCGCTGGAGAGTATCGATCAACCGATTTGGCTCATTGCTGGCGGACGGGATAAGGGTGGCGACTTTTCCCGACTCGCCCAGGCGGTTCGCCGGCGGGTTACGCGTGTAATTCTGATCGGAGAAGCGGCGCCGCTTTTGCGACAGACTTGGGAGAGTGTCGCCACGATGACCGAGGCGGCTACCTTGCGGGATGCCGTGGATCTTGCGGCGCAGGGGGCATCGCCGGGTGACGTCGTATTGTTGTCCCCGGCCTGTGCCAGCTTCGACATGTTTGTGGACTATCAAGACCGTGGTCGTCAATTCAAGGCATTGGTTCATGCCTTACCAGCGTGACGTGCAAGGCGAGGGAGGGGCGGCTCTGAACAATGGCGCATCGATCAGCGGGAACTCTGGCACTCCCATGGTCCCAGACCACCAGCCAACGATCGGGCAAGCAACGGGTGGCGGCGGACCACACGCTTCTGGCGGTCACCATGATCCTGGCGCTGGTGGGACTCGTCATGGTGTTCAGCGCGAGCGCCATCGTGGCGGGCAACCGGTTTCAGGATCCCGGGTTTTTTCTGAAACGGCAGATCGCCTGGCTCGTGTTCGGTTTTCTATTGATGCATCTCACGTCGCGTATCGATTACACGCACTGGAAGAAACTCTCCATTCCGATGTTGGCCTGCATGTTGTTGCTGCTCGTCATGGTGCTGGTGCCGTCGCTCGGTGTGGCGGTCAAGGGGGCGCGGCGATGGTTGCGGCTGGGGCCCATCTCGGTTCAGCCGGCGGAAATGGTCAAGCTCGTGGCGGTCATCTATATGGCGGCGTATCTGACCAAAAAGGGGGACAGGATTACGTTGTTTCGCGATGGACTTCTGCCGCCCCTGATCGTGATCGGACTGCTGAGCGGACTGGTGCTACTGGAGCCGGATCTTGGCACGGTCGTGGTGCTCGGATTGGTGACGGTCGGCATGTGTTTTCTCGCTGGGGCGCGCATCTCCCATCTCTTGGCCTTAGGCCTTTGCGTGATTCCGGTCGTGCTGATGCTGGTCCTTGGTTCCAGTTATCGACGCCAACGGCTCATGACGTTTCTTGCTCCATGGAAGGATGCGTCGGACGCTGGGTTCCAAATCACGCAATCCTTCTTGGCCTTCGGCAGCGGTGGTCCGTTCGGGGTGGGGTTGGGCGAGGGCAAACAGAAGCTTTACTTTCTTCCGGAGGCGCATACGGATTTTGTCTTGGCGCTGGTCGGCGAAGAACTGGGGCTTATCGGGACCGCCACCGTGACCCTGCTGTTTGCATTTTTTGTCTGGCGGGGGGTTCAGATCGCCGCGCGTGCGCGGGTGCCGTTTGGCCGCTATCTGGGCATGGGCATTACCTTGTTGATCGGCGGCCAGGCGTTGGTGAATGCGGCGGTGGTGACCGGGCTCTTGCCGACGAAAGGGCTCACTTTGCCGTTTGTCAGCTACGGAGGGTCGTCGCTGGTGGTCAGTCTGATCGGGGTGGGGATTTTGCTCAGTATTTCTCGCGATCGGCATGCCGGAGGGACCCGAGGTGGACGTGGTGGGTCGGATCACGAATGACGATTGTCATTGCAGCAGGAGGAACCGGTGGGCATCTCTATCCGGCTGTGGCGTTGGCGCGAGAGTTTCTCCGGCGCGATCCCAGGACCAAGGTACTCTTCGTGGGGACGGCGCGTGGACTTGAGTCGAACGTGCTCGCCCACGAGGGATTCGACATGGCTTTGATCAGTGCCAAACCGGTGATGGGCAAGGGGCTGTTCGGGGCGGTGACAGGCTTGTGCACCATGCCGGTCAGTTTGTGGCAGTGTCTCCGGATCCTGCGAACGAGACGGGCGGATCTGGTGATCGGGGTCGGCGGGTATACGAGTCCGATGACACTCCTTGCTGCAGCCTTGATCGGGGTAGCGCGGGTGATTCTTGAACCAAATGCGAGTCCCGGCATGGCGAACAAAGCGGTGGGGCCGTTCGCCCAGCGCGTCTTTCTCGCATTCGAGTCGGCGGCTGACTCGTTCAATCGTTCCAAGGTGCGCGTGGTGGGGACTCCGATTCGTAAGGCGTTCCTGGACGGCATGCAGCAGGGCCGGGAGAAATCGGGACCACCACATCTGCTGATCTTCGGGGGGAGCCAAGGGGCAAAGGCGATTAACGCAGCGGTGATGGAAGGATTGCCCGAACTGATGACACAACTGCCTCAGCTCACAGTGACCCATCAGACCGGCGAGTCCGACCATGCGCGGGTGGCCGAGGCCTATCGTCGCGCCGGTATCGAGTCGCAAGTTGTGCCGTTTCTCTATGACATGCCTGTGGCGCTACGAGAGGCGGATCTGGTCGTGGCGAGAGCTGGCGCCATGACGGTGGCGGAACTCACGGTGTGCGGAAAGCCGGCCATCCTCATTCCACTGCCGTCCGCCATCTACGACCACCAGATGCGGAATGCCAAGGTGATGGAAGCAGCCGGGGCCGCCGTGGTGCTCCCGCAATCTGTGCTCACAGGCCCTCTGTTGGTCCGAACGGTGGCGAGCATTCTCAGGGATCCGGAGCGATTGAGGGTGATGGGCAAGGCCAGTCTGTTAATGCGGCGAATTGATGCAGCCGAGGCAATTGTCCGCGAATGCTACGCACTCATGGGGGTTCATCATGATGTTAACCGGTCTATCGGAGCAGCAGGAGTCTAATGGTATTGGGCAACGCGGACAAGGATCACAGTCGTGTCCACCGGTTGGTGGAGTAAAGCGCGCGCCGATGTTCCGCAAGACGCAACAGATTCACTTAGTCGGAATCGGGGGATCGGGGATGAGCGGCATCGCCGAGGTGCTGTTGACGATGGGGTACAAAGTGACGGGCTCGGACCTGCAGGCCTCCGATACGACGCGGAGACTGGAAGAACTCGGCGGGCGCATCTTTGTCGGCCATCAGGAATCCAATGTGGGGGAGGCCCAAGTGGTGGTCATCTCCTCCGCCGTGTCGGCACAGAACCCCGAGGTCGTGGCGGCCAAGGCGAAGCAGATTCCCGTGATTCCTCGGGCCGAGATGTTAGCGGAGCTGATGCGCCTGAAATTCGGAGTCGCCATTGCCGGCGCTCACGGAAAAACCACGACGACGTCAATGGTGGCCAACGTGCTGGCGCAGGGCGGGTTGGATCCCACGATGGTCATCGGGGGCAAAGTGAATGCGCTAGGGAGTCATGCCCGCCTTGGTCGAGGCGATCTCCTGGTGGCGGAAGCCGATGAGAGCGACGGGTCGTTTCTTCGTCTCTCTCCGACCATTGTCGCGGTCACGAATCTCGATCGAGAACATCTCGATCACTACGGCAGCATGGAGCGCATCAACGAGTGCTTTCTCGAGTTTATCAATAAGGTGCCGTTCTATGGGTTGGCCGTGTTGTGTGCCGACGATGATCGGCTCAGGGCGCTCTTCCCGAACATCGTGAAACGCTATCAGACCTACGGGCTTAGTGAGCGTGAGGGGGTCACGCCGGACTTTTTTGCGACAGAGATCAGCTTGAACCAATGGGGCGCCGAGTTTCGAGCGCAGTACCGTGGACGCAACTTGGGCCCGTTCCGCCTGGCGGTGCCCGGCCGACACAATGTCTCCAACGCGCTCGTGGCAATTGCAATAGGGATCGAATTGGATGTGCCAGTGGACCTTATCAGGAAAGCGCTGGCGGCCTATGCTGGGGTAGAGCGTCGCTTTCATCTGCGAGGGGAAGCCAATGGGATTATGGTCGTGGACGATTACGGACATCATCCGACTGAGATCAAGGCCACCCTGGCCGCAGCGAAGCAAGGGTGGGGGGACCGGCGGTTGGTGGTGCTGTTTCAGCCGCATCGCTATACCAGGACGCGAGACTTGCTAGAGGATTTTGCGAAGGCGTTCGACCAATCAGACGTATTGTTCTTGACGGAAATCTATGCGGCAGGCGAGCAGCCGATTCCCGGGGTGTCCGGAACCAAGTTGGCCGACATTGTCCGTGTAGCCGGCCATCCGTCTGTGACCTTTGTAGAACAGAAGGACACATTGGTGGATCAGGTGCTGCCCCATCTGAAATCGGGTGATCTCGTCATCACATTAGGGGCGGGGGATATTTGGAAGACGGGGCTTGGGTTGTTGGCCCGATTGCCCCCCACCGCATGATGCCATGAAGCAAGGAGGTCGGCGTGTCACGACAGCGGCGAGAGTGCATGCGCGGTTCACGCAGGCAGATGTGCGGGCTGCAGTGGCAGGCCTCCAGGGATCTGTGTCCTTTCAGGCTCCGTTGCGAGAGTACACCTCGTTCAAGGTTGGAGGGCCGGCGGATGTCGTGGTTGAGCCGGCTGATATTGAGGATGTCTGTCTGGTGGTTCAGCAGGCGCGCACGCACAAGATTCCGTTGTTCGTCCTGGGCGGAACGAATCTGCTCATACGGGATGGGGGTATCCGCGGCATCGTGGTCAGCCTGGTGCGGTTGCGGGCGATCAACGAAGCACCGGGGTCCGTTCTCTATGCCGAAGGGGGAGTCGGGATGCCGACGTTGATCGGGTACGCTATCCGCCACTCCCTCGCAGGATTGGAATGGGCGGCGGGAATTCCCGGGACTGTGGCCGGCTGTGTGGTGATGAACGCTGGGACGAAGCTCGGGGAAATGAAGGATTCGGTCAAGGCTGTTCGCATGGTGAACATGAAAGGCCAGGTCGTGGACGTGGAAGCAGCCCAGGTGAGGTTCGAGTATCGACGGGCCTTGCTGCCGCGCGGCATCGTCGTCGGGGTGTGGCTTCAACTGAAGCAAGGGGTTCGATCTGAGATTGAGCGAGTGGTCAAGGACTACCTCCACTATCGACGGGACACGCAGCCGCTCGCGATGCCGAGCGCGGGTTGTGTGTTCAAGAACCCTCCGAACGATTCCGCCGGCCGATTGATCGAGGCAGCTGGCCTCAAGGGTGCGCGCGTCGGCGATGCGGAAGTATCGGTGAAGCATGCCAACTTCGTGGTGAATCGGGGGCAGGCGCGTGCGGCGGACGTGATGGCGCTGATTGGGAAGGTCCGCAGTGCGATTCATCGTCTGGAGGGTGTGCGGTTAGAGCTTGAACTCAAAATCGTAGGAAAGCCGTAGCGGTATGAGCGAACCTCGTCCGACAGCTCGTCCTCTTCTGACCCGCGCCCGCATCGGGGTGCTGATGGGGGGGCAATCGGCCGAGCGCGATGTGTCGCTCCGGACGGGCGCCGCGGTGCATCGGTCGCTGGTCCGTCGCGGCTACAACGCGGTAACCATCGATGTCGGACCGACGCTCTCTCAGGATTTGCACGACCAGAAGATCGACCTGGTGTTCCTCGCGTTGCACGGACCAGGTGGTGAAGATGGCGCAATTCAAGGATTCCTGGAAACCCTGGGAATTCCCTACACCGGATCCGGCATCCAGGCCAGTGCGATCGGCATGCATAAAGTCGCCGCGAAAACTCTCTTGGTCTCAGCGCGCATTCCTGTGCCGGCAGGCGCGGTCGTGAAGCGCGGGGAGAAGGTCTCACGCGCCACCGTGATGCGGGCGGCGAAATTGCGCTGGCCCGTCGTGGTGAAGCCTGCGTCGCAAGGATCCACGATCGGCGTCACGATCGTGCGGAAGCCGGCGCAATGGCGTGACGCCCTGGCCTTGGCCCATCGCTACGACGTGGATGCGATGGTCGAGGCCTACATTCCGGGGCATGAGGTCACGGTGTCGATCATTGGGAGGCACCATTCTTCTCCATTGGTGCTCCCTGCCGTGGAAATTGTTGCGCCGGGCGGGTTCTACGATTTTGCGGCGAAGTACGAAAAGGGAAACACGCAGTATCTCTGTCCTGCGCCATTGACCACGGCGGTGACCCTGCAGATTCGGACATTGGCGCTGCGCACCTATGAGGTGCTGGGTTGTGAAGGCGCGGCCCGAGTCGATTTCCGTATCACCCCGCGTGGTCGTCCTGTTGTGTTGGAGATTAATACGGCGCCGGGCATGACCGAAACGAGTTTGCTGCCGATGGCGGCGGCGCAGGCCGCGATTGACTATGACGAGCTGACCGAACGGATTCTCGAGTCCGCACTCGTTCGCGCAGCCCGCCTCGACCGTCCGTCAGGGGAAGGGAGCATGCCATGAGGGTGTTTTTGCGGAAGCGAGTGGTGCGTGCAATCGGCCCTCGGCTGAACCAATGGATAGGCGCGCGTGCCAGCCAGGTCTCGGATCAGCGGCAACAGGCGCGTCGGGAGAGACTTGTCTCGCGGGGACGACAGGCGCTGCGCGTGGGGCAATGGATCGTCGGTCTTGCGGCGTTGGCTTGGGGGCTGACTATGGTCATGAGAGAGATGGGGCCGGTTCTTCAGGGCTGGCTGGAAATCCGCGAGGTAGAGATTGAGGGTATTCACCATGTGACGAAGCCGGAAGTGTTGGAGCGGCTTGTCTTGAAGCCCGGGATAGGGCTCCATCAGGTCAGCACTTCATTTCTTGCCGAGCGAGCGCGAACCCATGTCTGGATCAAGGAGGCGACGGTCGAACGCAGGCCACCGCATCTGCTGCATGTCACCGTATTGGAACGCACGCCGGCTGCCGTTATTCGGACGGGCGCAGGCCATTGGTTGAGCGATGAGAGCGGGTACCTCCTTGCCGAGTTGGGCAGGCAGGATGACCAGACGCTGCCATTGTTGATCGGGCTGGATCCTCAGTCCCTTCAGCGCGGCGAGGCAGGCGTCCGCAACGCGGTTCAGTCCGGGGTCGTGCTGGCCAAGCTCATCGCCAATACCCTCGACGGGCGGGTTGAAGTCGATCTCACGAATTCCTCGAATGTGGTGGCGTCAGCCAATGGGGTGCGATTCCAGTTTGGTAGCGATTCTCTGGTTGATCAGTGGGAGCGGTTCAGGAAAGTGAAACCGTCATTTAAAACTGCCTCATCCGATGGTCGGAAACACGCGGTGAGCGAGATCGACTTGCGGTACGACAACCGTGTCATTGTTCGAGAAAGGGCGTGAGGGCTGTGCCAAAGCGTGATCAGATTCTTGTCGGGTTGGACATCGGGACCACGAAGATCTGCGCCATCGTGTCGGAAGTCACCGATGAAGGGGCGCTCAACATCATCGGGGTCGGATCCAGCCCGTCGCGAGGGCTCCGCAAAGGCGTCGTGGTTGATATTGAGAGTACCGTGGAATCGATCAAGAAGGCAGTCGAGGAAGCCGAGCTGATGGCGGCGGTCCAGATCAATTCCGTCTATACCGGCATCGCCGGCAGTCACATCTCCGCGGAGAACTGCAAGGGGGTCGTGGCGCTCAAAAAGGCAGAAGTCACGCGGGAAGACATCCATCGTGCGATCGAGAGCGCGCGGACTCTGGCGGTCATCCCCCATGAACGACGGATTCTCCATGTGCTGCCTCGTGAATTCATGGTGGATGGGCAAGAGGGGGTTCGGGAGCCCTTGGGTCTGTCCGGAAACCGTCTCGAAGTCAACGTGCATGTGATTACCGGCGCCGTGACTTCAGCGCAGAACATCATCAAGTGTGTGAATCGCGCGGGGCTCGATGTCGTGGATATGGTGCTACAGCCC
>Ga0334722_10003149_pt1 | contig 18002 bp, 18 predicted proteins | sample C3_bottom_MG_FD_207210 | JGI IMG/M metagenome (GOLD analysis project Ga0334722, IMG submission 207210) | Sediment microbial communities from Yellowstone Lake, YNP, Wyoming, USA - C3_bottom | ecosystem: Environmental > Aquatic > Freshwater > Lake > Sediment | place: USA: Wyoming | collected...
ATCATTGCCAATCATAATAATCCGTGTTCTATTAAGGGTTTATTCTTCTCTCCTCACTCTCTCCAGAGTAAAAGCCGGAACGCAAACAGAAACATATTCGCATGGCTGATCAAAAGGATTTGAGTAACGCACACGGCTTCCTTTCCTCACGCAGATAGATTGGTTCTTTTCTAAAATTATTTCCTCACCGTCTACTTCAAATTTTTTTCTGCCGCTGAAGATAAATGTAATCTCATCAAACTCCGGAACCTGGAACGGTTCAGACCATCCCGCCGGTGCGATCATGTGAGCAAAACTGAAATCTCCAACATCAATGCTGGCTTTGCCATAATGCTCTTCAATCAGTTTGCCGTCGTTTGTGGGAACGACGAATGGACTGGTTTGCAGTTCATAATTTTTCATGTGCTTCCTTCTTTAATAAATTTCGATTCTTAGAGTCTTGGTGACTTTGTGGCAATTAATAAATTTTATTTTGCCACCAAGACTCAAAGTCACGAAGAAATTATATTTTTACACGTTTCAAACGTAATGAATTACTTACAACCGATACGGAACTGAGCGACATAGCTAAAGCGCCAATCATAGGATTGAGCATTCCAAGCGCAGCCAGCGGAATTCCAACCGTATTATAAATAAAAGCCCAGAATAAATTTTGCTTAATTGTGCTTATAGTATGCCGGGAAAGATTTATTGCTTTTGAAACACCTAATAAATTTCCTTGAACCAATGTAATCTGTGCAGTTTCAATCGCAACATCGGTTCCCGTGCCGATCGCAATTCCCACATCCGCTTGAGCTAATGCCGGAGAATCATTTATACCGTCGCCAACCATTGCAACGACTTCTCCTTTATTCTGATATTCTTTAACAATATTAGCTTTTTCATCGGGCAAAACTTCGGCGCGGTATTCCGAGATTCCTACTTTTTTAGCTATTTCCTCGGCGGTTTTGTAATTATCTCCGGTAAGCATCACAGTCTTTATTTTCATTTCGTTTAATTCTTTAATCGCTCTAACAGAACTCTCTTTTAGTTTATCTTCAACAGCAATCATACCTTTTAGTTCGCCGTCAATTGCAATGTAAATAACTGTTCTGCCGCCAATAGCTAATTTATCAAATTGCTCTTTTACAATTTCTGTTTTGATCGAATACTCGCTCATCAAATTCAGATTACCAATTAGAAGCGCATGACCGTTAACAATTCCCGTTAAACCAAATCCTGATAAATTTTGAAATGATTCCGGTTGCGATAAAGAAATATTTTTCGATTTAGCCGCCTCAACAATCGCAATTGCCAATGGATGTCCGGATTTAGATTCTAACGAAGCACTAATCTGAAGCAATTCATTTTCTGAAATATTCAGCGGCACAATTTCGCTGACAGCGGGTTTGCCTTCCGTAAGCGTGCCGGTCTTATCGAAAATGACAGTTGTAATTTTTTGCGCAATCTCTAAACTCTCGCCGTTGCGTATTAAAATTCCATTTGACGCACCGAGTCCGCTTCCTACAATTATCGCGGTGGGAGTCGCAAGTCCCAGTGCGCACGGACATGCAATAATGAGTACTGCGACAAAATTAATTAAAGCAACACTAAACGAATTATGTCCGCCGATAATCATCCAAACTATAAACGTGATAATTGCGATTAGAATAACAACGGGAACGAAGACGGATGCAATCTTATCAACTAATTTTTGTATTGGCGGTTTGGATGATTGCGCTTGTTCTACAAGCCGGATGATTTGAGCAAGAACTGTATTGTCTCCAATTTCAGTTACTCTAAAATTGAATGCGCCGTTTTTGTTGATTGTACCGCTGATAACTTTTGATCCGATATTTTTTTCTGCCGGAATGCTTTCGCCGGTAATCATTGCTTCGTCAATTGCGGAACTGCCCCATACAATTATTCCATCGGCAGGAATTTTATCTCCCGGTTTGATTACAACAATGTTTCCAACTTGCAGGTCGGAAATCTTAATTTCGGTTTCTTTTTCACCAACTAAGATTTTTGCGCTTTTCGGTTTGAGCTCAATTAATTTTTTTATTGCGGTATTGGTTTTCCTTTTGGCATTATGTTCAAGCAGTTTTCCCATCAGTATAAGAGTGATTATCACACCGGCGGTTTCAAAATAGACATGCGGAAGTTCACCATGAATTGAGACTACTTCCGGAAATAAAGTTGCAACAGTACTGTAACCGTATGCGGCGCCGGTTCCTATAGCTACCAGAGAATTCATCTCGGCAGAAAAATGTTTTAGATTTGTCCAGAATATTTTGTAAAATCTTTTACCGCTGATAAATATTACAGGTGTTATCAATATCAATAATATCTTGTGAGTATAGTCTATAGAGAATGGCCAGACATTTTGGAAAAATTGATAATCCATCAGCATGCTGATAGCAAAAACTGGAAGAGTTAAAATAAGAGCAAGAAGAAAATCTTTTTTAATATCAGTAAAGTATTCATCCTTTTCTGAAATTGATGATTCATCGCTCTCTGATTGTGATTTCAAATCGGGAGTAGATTCTACTTTTAATTTGTAGCCGTAATCCTGAACCGCTTCTGCAACAGAATCAAGATTGAAATTATCATTCTCCACATCGAAAGAAACCCGTTCCGTGGCAAGATTAACATTTACATTTTTAACGCCGTCGAACTTGCTTATTATTTTTTCAACCCGCGCAACACAACTTGCGCAAGTCATTCCTTCAACGGGAAGATTAATCTGTCTCATTAAAGATCCTTTCTATTTTGCAACTTTATAACCTGCTTCGGTAATGGCGTTTTCAATAGTTGATGAATTCACTTTTGTTTCATCGAAATTTATTTTAGCCGAACCGATTTCAACTTCGGCAGATTCCAAATTTAATTTTGACAGTTCTTTTTTTACAGCCATAACGCAGTGACCGCAGCTCATTCCTTCAATTTTGAATTCTTGCGTTGTCATTTTAAATCTCCTTGATTGTTTTTATTGACGGAATAAAAATAACTCTTGGGAGGAACTTACCGTTACATAATTTTAGAAATATGTTATAAAATTTTATTGGTCCCGGGGCGGGGAAGAGTAGTGATTAACCGATTTTGTCCAACGGTTTGCGCATATTTTTTGTCATAGACTTAAATTGGCTGGCAGTAAATCCGGTTATCTTTTTGAATTGATTTGAAAGGTGTTGAACGCTGCTGTAACCTAATTTGTATGCAATTTCGCTTAGAGTAAGCTCTCCGTATTTAAGAAGTTCTTTTGCCCGTTCAATTTTTTGCAGAATAATATATTGTTCAATTGTGATGCTTTCTTGGGCGGAAAATAAACTGCTCAAATAATTATAGTCCAATCCCAATTCCTTCTCAATAAGCTGCGAGTATTTGTGGGTTTCACTAATAACGTTTTCATTCTCGTAAATCGTTTTGATCAAAAAACTTTTAATCTTTTCTACCGCTTTCGCTTTTTTGTTTTCAATGAGTTCAAAGCCGTTCTTTTCAAGTACTTCTTTTATCTTAACTAACGGCAATGTTTCTGTGGATTGCTCTGTTTCTACTTCTCCTAACGATATATTTTTTATTTCTACGCCAAGCTTTTCCAACTCTTCCTTAACAACTTTAATACAACGGTTGCAAACCATGTTCTTGATATATAAAATATTTTTTGGTTTCATTTCTTAACTGGAATTATTTTTTCGTTTTGTCCTTTTTTTCTTTTACGTTGAGCGTGTACATGTTTTTGTCACCTTCTTCAAAATATTTGTCAAGTATTTCACCGCCGAGTGAATTGGCCGGTTCATTCTCAATTTTCTTCTTAGAGTCTTGAATTTTTGTTTCTTGTTTTCTGTCGTTAGCAAGATTTTTTAGAATGGTTAATCTTTTATTCTGATTTTTAGGTTTGTCGGTATTCTTCCCGGAAATTTGCTTAGAAGAGATTTCCACAGCCGGCTTTTTTTGATCTTCCTCTTTTTTCTTTTCTCCGGCGGGAATTACTTTTTTATCTGCGAAAGGTCTTGGGATTGGTTTTAAATGATCTTCAATTTTTTCTTCTAGTTCTAATTGGCGGAAACTGTTCTTTTGCGGTTTAACAGTCTCTCCCTTTTTTAGTTTTACTTTATTGTAAAAATATGAAATTGCTAAAGTTAAGAGAGTTAAAGCAAGAACAATTATTAAAGCAGCAGATATGATTGGGACTATTTCCATATCTCAAAATATAAAAATATCCTTTCTGCAACAATCTCTTGTTGAAGTCTAAATTGCTTTGCTCGCTCGCGGAGCAGATAATGAAACTAAATCAAGATCTGATTTATCGCTATAAAAAGTCAGCAAATTAACATCTCCATGATTTGTATAACTATTTTGAGATGTTACTTTTTTGTTCTCTTCGATTGTGACTTTGGTTTTATATCTTTCAGAATTATTCATTACTTCAATTCTTGCAGAAATCGGTTTTAATTTATTGCTACTTTTTCTAATAGAGTTTTCATTCTGGTTAACTTGTTCATTCCTTTGTCTAGAAAATTTTTCTTTATTCATAACATTTACTGCTTGAGTGTATTCATCATTTCTGCTTTTCATTTTCACCGGACTTAAAGGAACTATTTTTTTCTGTGGCGGAAGTGAAACTGAAGAACTAGTCTGTTTAATAACACTATTGTTCATTGAATAAGACTGAACGGCAAGACGGTTTCCAAGCGGATCCAAATGTTTTAGATAGACAGGAACTCTATCTTTTGCTTTTGCTTTGTAAATGATATATGAAAGAGAGATTACAAATATCATGAAAGCTGAAAAAATCAGCACGCTTGTATATATGATGGGTAATAATGTCATTTTAAAAACCATATTTTTATAGAATTCTAAACAAACATTATACCATTAGGAAAATTGTGAATACGGTCCAATTTCGCACTATTAAGAAGAATTTGAGCGATAAACTATGTATTGAATTGAGGCAAAATTCATTTATTGAGATTACCCAAATTATTTCATTTTTTGAATCGTATCTAATTAATTTGTTTTTACCCTGCTTTTTGATATTTTTTGACCCACTTTTATCTGTAACTCACTTAAAAATTAGAGGTTAGAGATGACGAAGGCGGATATTGTCGAAAAAGTTGCTTCTGGAACCGGTTTAACCAAATTAGAAACCGAGGCAATTGTTGAAGGTTTCTTAAATACAGTTATTGGTGCTTTACGTGAAGGACGTGGAATTGAGATTCGCGGATTTGGCAGCTACCGTGTGAAAAAGAAAAAAGCACGCTATGCACGCAATCCCAGAACAGGCGAAAAAGTTTATGTGGGCGATCATTACGTTCCAATGTTTAAGTTTTCCAAAGATTTCAAGTCTGCCGTTGATGACGGAATGAAAGAGATGGATTTGAAAATAAATAAAGATTGATTTAGGAGAGTAAAATGGTAAGATGCCCGGTATGCGGAGAAGTTGTAAATGTTGATGACAAATATTGTTCTAGCTGTGGTGCGTCTCTTCAAAGTGAAAATAAAAATACAGCTCATGCTTCCGAAAAAAAATCTAATACTCCAAAAGGTGTAAGCAGTAAAACAGAAACTGTAAAAAACGGAAAGAAAAAAACATCTGATGAGGAAGTAAAGAATACAAAATCTTTTTCATCAACAAAATTATTTTATCTGGTGTTTTTTTTAATATTGGTTGGTGCCTTCATAATATATTCTTCCGGAATTTTTGACTCGGCACCTTTACCGGTTCAATCTCAACAGGTTGATACTAACAATCCTCACGCCGGTGTAGATCTCAATCATCTTGAACAGATTCAATCTCTTGAAGAAACCGTAAAGAAGAATCCAAATGATTTTCAATCTCTCTTAGAACTTGCACATTTGTTGAACGATTCAGGTTTTAAAGAGAGAGCAATAGAAAAATATAATCTTTACCTAAAAAAATTCCCTAAAGACGCAGATGTATTGGTTGATATGGGAGTTTGTTATTTCGAAACCGGAAAGAACCCGGAAGCAATGTCTTCTATGGAAAAAGCATTAAAAGTAGATCCAAAACATCAAATTGCTAATTTGAATCTTGGTATTGTAAATATGTCTGCAGGTAATACAGCTAAAGCACTTGATTATTGGAAAAAAGCAATAGCAATAGATTCGACTAACGAGATCGGACAAAAAGCAAAAGAATTAATTAAAACACATTAGAAGGAGGATGTAAATGCCTTGCGGTAGAAAAAGAAAACGCCACAAAATGGCTACTCACAAGCGCAAAAAGCGTTTGAGAAAAAATCGTCATAAAAAGAAATTGAGATAACTTGTTGATGGTCGAAAATCAGTTCGACTAAAATGCAATTTCAAAAGCCACCTTAGCTCAGCTGGTAGAGCAGCTCATTCGTAATGAGCAGGTCGACGGTTCGAATCCGCCAGGTGGCTCAATAACACACTAATAAACTTCACTTTATTTCCCCTTTTTTATTCTAGTTACTAATCTTGTTCGGAATTAAACAAACTTTGTGATATTCAACCTCCTTTGGAATTTTTCTCTTCTTTTTATGCAAAAAAACCTTGACAATCCCACATAAAAACAGTTATTTTGCATGCAAGTGGGTAATAGTGTTTAATTTTCCCAAATAGTGGATGGGTTATGTTTTTAGGAAGCTTTAAATATTCGGTTGATGCAAAGGGACGGGTTAGTATTCCTTCCATTTTTAAAAAATATGTCAATGAAGCTGCAAACGAAACCTTTGTAATGACAAGAGGCATTGTTCAGTGCATTGATATTTATCCGCAGGATTTTTGGAAAGAAGAAGTTCTTACCCGTATCAATCAGCTGGACGATTTTGATCCTGAAGAAGCGGCTTTCAAAAGAATGTTGTTTGAACTTGCTGCTGAATATAAACTTGATTCGCAATCACGATTGTTGGTTCCCAAAAATCTTTTAGACTTTGCGGGAATAGAGAGAGAAGTTTTTATCCTCGGGCAGAATAAAAAAATTGAGATTTGGAATCCCGAGATTTATGAAGCGCATAAAAAAGAAAACACTAAGCCGTTTGCGGAAATAGCAAAACAAATTATGCAGAAAAAACCGAAATGAGTCACGAACCGGTTCTCTTGAAAGAGAGTATTGATTTTTTGGTTACTGAAAAAAATGGAATTTACTTTGACGGCACAGCGGGATTTGGCGGACATTCGGAAGCGATACTTAACACGTTAAATGAAAAAGGAAAATTGATTGCAACAGATAAAGATCTATCGGCTTTTGAATATTGTAAAAACAAGTTTTACGGAGACAACCGATTTTCAATTTTCCATACCGGCTTTACAAATATCGATTCTATTTCCAAGTTTGAGTTCATTGAACAATTTGACGGCATCTTAGCAGACTTAGGTGTTTCCTCTTTTCAATTAGACACTGTTGAAGCGGGATTTACATTCCGGGAGGACGCCGCCCTTGATCTCAGGATGAATAAAGCTGAAGGAATTTCCGCATCTGACCTGCTGAATAAATTTTCACAAGAAGATATTGCCAAAATTTTATTTGAATATGGGGAAGAGAAAAATTCAAGACTAATTGCAAAAAAAATTATCGAATTCAGATTGTCTGAAAAGATATCACGTACTTCTCAACTAAAAAAAATAATTGAACAAGTTACTCCGGAACGCTTCTTAAATAAAACTTTATCGCGCGTATTTCAAGCATTGCGGATTTATGTGAACAATGAACTTGAAGAACTGAAGATCTTTATAGATAAATCAGTTTCGCTTCTTAAGCCGGGCGGCAGAATTGTGATTCTTAGTTATCATTCTCTGGAAGACAGAATTGTAAAAGAAAAAATTAAGTATGAAAGTTTGAGCTGTATCTGTCCTCCCGGAACGCCAATTTGTATCTGTGGAAAAGTAAAACGGCTAAAACTGGTAACTCATAAACCGGTAGTTCCTTCAGATTTGGAAATTGGAAAAAATAGAAGAGCAAGAAGCGCTAAAATGCGTGTTGCCGAAAGAGTCTAAATAATGAAGGGATCGTCATTAAAAAGTTTTATTGCAGTAGTGGTAATTGTTTCTTTGGTGCTTCTTGGTTATGTAATCGTTCGATCTGAAATAAAAAGAATTAACCGTGAAAAAATTACAAAGCAGGAAGTGCTGAATGAAAGATTTAAAAGAATTGAAGCAATGTTAGTGGAAGTTCAAAAACTAACATCGGAAGAGGTAATTGTAAAGATGGCGCAAGATTCAATTGGATTGATTAGACCGAGCGAAAATTTAGAAAAGATTTCCGTTTCGAAGGATCAAATAAAACAGATTGAGAAACTATTGAACGAAAAGTATGAATAACTCGCGCGCATTAATATTAGTTGCTGTTTTGCTGCTGATCTTTGTAGCGCTTGTTGCAAAACTTTTTACTATACAAGTGGCTAAGCATGAATACTATTCGCTTGTTGCAGAGCGCCAGCAAAATAAACCGTTGACTGTTAAAGCCGAGCGCGGACTGATTAAAGATGCAAATGGGGAAGTCCTCAGTTTTACTTCGGATAACATTTCCTTTTTTGCCGATACAAGAATGATGAATGCAAAAAGAATTGACTCTATTTCTTCAGCTTTATCGAGAGTTTTTAATAAACCGGAAAAATATTATAGAAAAATAATTGAGGACGGCGTTGGCAATGTTTGTCTGGAAAAGAAAGTCCCTATGGAAAAAGCTCTTGAATTGAAAAAAACTGTAATTGAAGGTCTCTATCAGCAAGAAGATTTTTCCAGAATATATCCTTATGGAAATTTAGCTTCGCATGTACTTGGCTTTGTCAACCGTGATATGGTGGGCGTAGAAGGAATTGAAAAAATTTACCAAGAAAAATTAGCCGGTACCGATGGTTATTATAATTTTGAAAGAGATGTTCTTGGAAGAATTATTTCCGTTGATGAAAATCTTTCCAGAGCAGCCGTTCCGGGGGACCAAATTATTCTTACAATTAACAAAACGTATCAAAAAATTCTTGAAGAAGAATTGGCTAAAGGAATGCAAAAATTTGGCGGGGAATCTGCGGTGGGAATAATTATGAATCCGAACACCGGAGAAATTCTATCTTTAGCAAATTCACCGGATTTCGACCCGGGCAATTATGAAAATTTTACCGCAGAGGCAAGAAAAGACAGAGCAATTACTGATACATACGAACCCGGCTCAACCATGAAATCAATTTCACTCTCAATTCTTCTTGATCAAAATCTTGTAAATGAAGATGAAGTGGTTGATGTAGAAAATGGAAAATACTTAATAAAGAATACGCCTATTTTAGATTCTCATCCGAATAGTATATTAACCGTGCGCGGTGTGTTGGAACAATCCAGCAATGTCGGCATGGCAAAATTATCCTCAAGAATATCAGATGATGTTTTTTACAAATATTTGCGCGACTTCGGTTTCAGCAACTCAACGCAAATTGAATTGCCTAGTGAGTCGGCAGGTTCGTTAAAAAAGCCAAGCGCGTTTTCGGGATTAACAAAACCATTTCTTTCTTTTGGTTATGAAATTTCTCTTACTCCTTTGCAATTGATTACAGCTTATTGCGCTTTGATCAACGGCGGAACTCTTGTTCAACCGTACATTGTAAAAAAAATAACAGACAATACAGGAAAAGAATTAGAAGAGACGCAACCAAGAAAAATCAGAACGGTTATTAGCAAATCTACATCCGACCGGATTAAAAATTTAATGATCGGCGTTGTAGAAAGTGGAACCGGAACCTCGGCGCGTCTTCAAAATGTATTGGTGGGAGGTAAAACCGGAACTGCTCAGCGTCTTGTAAATAATTCTTATTCAAGCGCACATCATAATTCTTCATTCATTGGTTTTTTCCCGGCAGATAATCCCAAAATAGTTTGTTTGATCCTCATTAACTCACCCAGAGTTGGAGAATATGGCGGTTTAGTTGCCGCACCGGTTTTTCATGACGTAGCAAAACGAATGATTGAAACTGATCTCAGTCTTGTTCCCGAGAAAAAAAATATTGAAAGAAAACAAAACTTAATAGACCGGCTTGTTGCAGATATAAAAACTTCGCCTAAAGTAAAAACAACAACTTTTGCCGATGTGGCAGATAAACATGTTACTAATATCTCAGCAAGAAAGTTTTTTAACGGGAATAATTCTTCAATGCCGAATTTGATTAATCAATCCATGAGAGATGCGATTGCTCAATTAAACGAACTTGGTTTGAAGTGTAAAATTTCCGGAACAGGAAAAGTTATTTGGCAAAGTCTTGAACCGGGCTCAAGTATAGCTCCGGGTTACGAGTGTATTATTAAATGTGAACCATCGATAAAAAAAATCCCAGCGGGTGTTAACTGAATGAAGCTTTCAGAACTCTTAAATAACGTCAAAGCCATTCAAGTAATTGGTAATGCTGAATCTAAAGAAATCAGCAGTATCACTTTGGACTCGCGCAAAGCAACAAAAAATTCTCTCTTCTTTGCTATTGACGGAGAAAAGCAAGACGGGCATAAATTCATTCCGGACGCCATAAATCAAGGCGCATCTGCAATTGTTGTACAAAATGCTAATGCGGTTCCAGATCAAATTTTTTCTCATAGCGGATGTGTAAAAATAGTTGTTGCAGAAAGCCGTAAATCACTCGCTGAATTTTCAAATATCTTTTATGGCGAGCCGTCTAAGAAAATAAAATTAATAGGCGTTACAGGAACAAAAGGAAAAACGACAACTGCATTTTATGTTAAAAATGTTTTTCAACATGCCGGTTATAAAACGGGATTGATCGGTACGATCGCAAACTTCATCGGTGATACTGAAGTTAAAACAATGCTTACTACACCGCAATCCAATGAAATTAATTCTCTCCTTAGGCAGATGATTAACGAAGGGTGCACACACTGCGTTATGGAAGTTTCATCTCATGCTTTGGCTTTGAATAGAGTTGACTATTTGAACTTTGATGCGGCAATTTTCACAAACATCACTTCAGATCATATGGATTATCACAAAACATTTGATCATTACCTTTCATCAAAAAAGATTTTGTTTGATATGATGCCGAATGACGGGAATATAATTTTTAATGCCGACGATCCAAGTTCATCCACTCTTGTAAAAGATTCACCGGCAAAAAAACATTCTTACGGCACTCCGGAAAATTCAGAATTTAGGATTCATAATTTAGAATATTCGCTTGATGGAACAACATTCGATCTATCATTCAGCAAAAAGAATTATCAGTTTAAAACTAGTTTAGTCGGACATTTTAACGCGTTCAACGCGGCATCGGCTTTTGCAACTGCTGTTATAAGCGGTATAGATCCTAAAGTGGCAGTCGAAGGAATTAACACTACTCCGCAAGTTCCGGGAAGATTTGAAATTGTTTCTCGTAAAAATAAAAAAGTGATTATTGATTATTCACACACAAGCGATTCACTTAAGCAGGCACTTACGGCAGTTCATCATATAGTTAAAGATGAACGTTGCGTTTACACTGTTTTTGGATGCGGCGGCGACCGCGATAGAACTAAACGACCAATTATGGGTGAGATAGCTGCTTCAATGAGCAAACGTGTTTACGTAACATCAGATAATCCGAGAACGGAAGATCCTTTCTTCATCATTGACGAGATTTTGAAGGGAATCAAAACTAACAACTACCGTGTAATCGAAAATCGTGAAGAAGCAATTCGCTCTGCAATTTTAGAAAGCGAAGACGATGCGGTTATACTAATCGCCGGTAAAGGACACGAAAATTATCAAGAAATTAACGGAGTGCGTAAACACTTCTCCGATAAAGAACTTTCTCAAAAATATCTGGCAGAATGGGCAAAGTAAAAATTACAATCGAGGATTTATTCAACATTCCAAGCGCGGAGATTTATAATCCGGACGCTTACAAATCTCTTTCTTCCGTAGAAATTGACTCGCGCAAAGTTAAGAAAGGATCTTTATTTGTAGCGATCAAAGGAGAAAAGTTTGATGGTCACGATTTTGTAAAAGATGCTCTAAAGAAAGGCACAGCCGCCGTAATTATTGATTCGAGAAAGTTTAAGAAATTCAGTTCTCTTGAAATTCCGGTTATAACAGTTGATGATACCACAAAAGCTTTTGGCGAACTTGCGAAAATTTGGCGTAATAAACTTTCTGTAAAAGTTATTTCGATTACCGGAAGCAACGGAAAGACCACGGTTAAAGAGATGACCGCAGCTTTGCTCGCAGAAAAATATAACGTGATTAAGACAGAAGCCAACAACAATAATCATATTGGTGTACCGCTTACAATTTTTAGCGCAGACGAAAAATGCGAAGTGTTAATCCTTGAACAGGGGACAAATCATTTCGGAGAGATTCCTTATTCGGCAAAAATTTCTCAGCCGGATTTTTCTCTAATTACAAACATCGGCGATGCGCATTTAGAATTTTTGAATAGTAAAGAAGGTATTTACAAAGAAAAATCCGCATTATATGATGAAACAAATAAACACGGCGGAACCGTTTTTATAAACATGGACGATCAAATCATCAGCAAAAAAGCCGGACAGTACGGATCAAAGGTTACTTACGGATTTAAAGGAAAAGTTGATGTTAAAGGAAAGATTGTCGGTTACACGGAAGATGGCAGAACGGAAATTCTTATCACTTATAAAGACAAAAAAATTAAAACAGTTCTTCCTCTTTACGGCGAATCAAATGCAAAGAATTTTTTGGCTGCATCTGCAATTGCATTAAAGTTAGGATTGACTCCGAAGCAGATTATAAATGGTGTTAAGAATTTTAAAGCTGTTCATGGCAGATTGGATGTAATGAAGTTCAAGAATGCTGTCCTTATTGATGATACGTATAACGCAAGCCCGGCATCAGTTATTTCTGCAATAGAGCTTGTAAAAAAAATAAAGACGTTTAAAAAGAAATTGTTTGTTCTGGGTGATATGTATGAACTCGGCAAAAATTCGCCGAAGATTCATAAAGAATTGGCAAAATTATTTTCTGCCGATAAAAATTTAACAGTGCTGACAACCGGAAAAATGATGAAGCACATGCATTCGGAATTACGGAAGAATAAAGTAAGATCAATTCATTTTTATTTACGTGAAGCGTTAGCTCTCTACTTGAAATACGAAGAAATTGAAAACTCAGTAATACTTGTAAAAGGATCGCGCGGAATGAAGATGGAAGAATTCGAAAACATTTTGGAGACAAGGTTTGAATAATGTTTTACTATCTCTTTGATTATATAAATAAAATTTTCAGCCCGCCGGGATTCGACGTCTTTCGTTATTTGTCGTTCCGTTCGGCTCTTTCTGCAATTACTGCATTGTTGATCTCTTTCATCTTCGGTCCAAAGATCATCAACAAATTGAAGAAGAACCAAGTTGATCAGCCGATACGCGAAGAAGGACCTCAGACACATTTGAAAAAAGCCGGCACCCCAACTATGGGCGGACTTATTATTCTTATTTCTGTTGTCATTCCGGTATTAATCTGGAGCGATTTAAAAAGCACTTACATCATTCTTGTTTTATTCGGAACAGTTTTTCTGGGCGGAGTCGGTTTTCTTGATGATTATCTAAAAGTTGTGAAGAAACTTCCCAAAGGTTTAATAGCACGTTACAAATTAATGGGGCAAATTTTTGTGGGATTGGTTGTCGGCGCTGCAATTTATTATTTGCCGGAGTTTTCACAATTCAGCACTCAAACAACTTTACCTTTTTTCAAAAACTTGAATTGGGATTTTTCCTATCTATATATACCGTGGGTTGTTTTCATAATTACGGCAATCTCAAACGCCGTAAATCTAACCGATGGATTGGACGGTCTTGCAATTGGAACAATCATAATAGTAATGATTGCTTTGGCAATTCTTACCTATGTAACCGGAAATGTTATTTACGCCGATTATCTGAACATTATTTATTTACCGGGAAGCGGTGAGCTAACTGTATTTATTGCCGCTCTAATTGGCGCCGGACTTGGATTTTTGTGGTTCAATTTTTATCCGGCTCAAATTTTTATGGGAGACACCGGTTCGCTTGCACTCGGCGGAGCTTTTGGTGTTATGATGATTTTGATTAAGAAAGATTTACTTATTCCAATTCTCGGCGGAATCTTTTTCATAGAAACACTTTCGGTTGTTATTCAACGTCTCTATTTCAAATACACAAAGAAAAGATTTGGTGAAGGAAAAAGAGTTTTTAAAATGGCGCCAATTCATCATCACTTTGAACAGTTGAATTGGGCAGAACCAAAAATCGTAATCAGATTTTATATCATCACAATAATTCTTGCAATCGTTAGTTTAGCTTCATTCAAGGTAAGATAGTGAACATCAGCGGAATGAAAATATCTATCATAGGCGCAGTCAGAAGCGGTGTTGGCGCAGCAAAGTTGGCAAAGAAACTTGGTGCAATTCCATTTGTAAGCGATAGCGGATCAAAAGAGAAATTACAAAACTCAATTTCAGTTTTTGAATCGGAAGGAATTGCATACGAATGCGGCGCTCATTCGGAAAAAGTTTTTGATTGCGGTTTGATGATTACAAGTCCCGGTGTTCCAACGGATTCTGAAATTCTTAAGACGGCTCGCAAAAGAAATATTAAAGTGATAAGCGAAGTTGAATTTGCTTCATGGTTCTGTAAGGGAAATATAATAGCAATTACAGGAACGAATGGCAAAACAACCACAACGGCGTTGATGAATCATACTTTGAACGAAAGCGGATTCAAATGCTATTCCGCCGGAAATATCGGCGAAGCATTTTCCGAAATAGTCCTTGATGTTAAGAAAGATGAATTTGTTGCGTTGGAAACTTCAAGTTTTCAACTCGACTTTACGGATAAATTCAAACCGAAATTTTCTTTGATACTGAATATTACGCCGGATCATCTTGACAGATACAACAATAATTATGATGAATACATCGCTGCAAAAATGAAAGTATCGGAAAATCAAAATGAAGATGACTTTTTCATCTACAACGAAGATGATTCTAACATCAAAATAAATTTGAATAACAAAAAAGTTCAGAAACTTGCCTTCTCTTTGAAAAGCGAAATTCCAGCCGGCGCTTTTTATAGGGAAGGCAAGATGTTCTTTTCCTTCTCCGGAAAAGTTTCAGAAGTTTGTTCGGCTTCCGATCTTTTTATTAAAGGTGAACACAACATAGCAAATGCTCTTGCCGTATTAGCCGTTGCAAAATTGTTAAATGTGCCGAATGATAAAATCAGAAATGCTTTCTCTTCGTTCAAAGGTGTTGAGCACAGAATAGAATTTGTACGCGAACTTGAAGGCGTTGAATATTATAACGATTCAAAAGCGACGAACGTAGATTCCGTAATTGTAGCTCTGAAAAGTTTTTCAAAACCGATCTACTTAATTCTTGGCGGAAAAGATAAAGGCAACAACTACGATGATATCCGGGATCTAGTTCTAAAACACGTCAAGAAAATTTATGCAATCGGTGTTTCAGCGCAAAAAGTTTATGACTATTTCCATCCAATAGTGGAAACGGAAATGAAAGATTCACTAGAAGCTGTATTGGAAAGCGCAAGAAGAGAAGCAGTTGAAGGTTCTGTTCTGCTTTTGTCGCCTGCGTGCGCAAGTTTCGACATGTTTGATAACTATGAACATCGCGGAAAAGTTTTTAAGAACATTGTAAACAAATTGGTTTAATGAATACACTAGTAAAAATATTAATAGTTCTGGTTGTTGGTATGATAGCGCTCGGTGCCATTTTGGTTTTAACCGCAAGCGGAACGTATAGTCTGTCAAAATTTAACAGTCTCTACTTTTTGTTTAAAAGTCATTTGTGGAAAGTAGTAGCCGCATTTATTGCAATGGTAATTTGCGCATACATTCCTTACGATAAATATAGGGCGCACACAAAAAAACTTTTGTTTCTGATCATTACAGTTCTTGTGCTAACATTTTTATTTGCGCCTAAAGTTAAAGGTGCTTCCCGCTGGATAGATCTTGGATTCTTCCAGTTCCAGCCGTCCGAAGCCGCAAAAGTAATTTTAATTATGCATCTGGCATACATGCTGGAAAAAATGGGCGATGATCTTCTCGATTTCAAAAAAGGTTTTGTCTTTCCGTTGATATCTATTGGAATTGTGAGCGGACTTGTTCTCATTCAACCGAACGTGAGTACAAGTTTGATAATCGCGATAACTTCATTTGCAATTATCTTTGCCGCTGGCGCGCGCATTAAACACATTGCCGCTATTGTAGTTCCGTCAATTGCAGTTGTAGGTCTTGTAATAATGATATTCAAACATTCACGCGAAAGAGTAATCACGTTCATTCAAAGTTTGATTAACGGCGGCGACATTAATATTCAAGTTAAGCAGGCAAAGATTGCGCTTGGAAGCGGAGGAATTTTTGGAATCGGTCTTGGGCATAGCAGACAGAGCGATCTCTTCCTTCCCGAATCTTACGGCGATTTTATCTTCTCAATTCTCGGAGAGGAATTAGGTTTTATCGGAACTGTAGCAATCCTCGTTTTATTCTTGCTCTTATTTTTTACTTGTCTGGTGATCGCGAAAAAAGCGCAAGATAGATTCGGACAGTTATTAGTGTTGGGTCTTGGTTTCAATATTATCGTTAGCGCTTTTATCAATGCTTGCGTTGTAACGGGATTAATTCCCACAACAGGAATAACACTGCCGTTCATAAGTTTTGGCGGAACATCAATTATACTTTTTGCAGTATCAATTGGAATTATAGTAAACGTTGGAAGACAAACAGTTAAAACAACAGAACTAAAGATTGCTCAGGTAGGATGAAGAACAAAACACCATATCGGTTTGTATTTGCAGGCGGCGGAACAGGAGGACATTTATATCCGGCTCTCGCTGTTGCTCAACAAATCCGTCTGTTGAAACCGGAATCCGAAATTCTGTTTGTTGGTGCGAAAAATAAAATTGAAGAAAGAGTTGTCCCTGAATATGGTTTCAACTTTAAGGCAATTTGGGTTAGCGGTTTTTCAAGAAAATTAAATTTGAGCAACTTACTGTTTCCATTTAAACTCTTTGTCTCGATGATTCAATCTCTCTTAATCAATTTTAGTTTCAAGCCGCGCGTTGCTGTTGGAAGCGGCGCTTATGTGTCCGGACCGGTTATTTGGTCGGCATCGGTTCTTGGCGCAAAAGTGATTTTGCTTGAGCAGAACAGCTATCCCGGCATTACAAATAGAATGCTTGAAAAGAAAGCTCACGAAATTCATATAACATTTGAAGAATCGAAAAAATATTTCAGAGATGAATCGAAATTAAAATTAAGCGGCAACCCGATAAGAATTAATCTAAAACTTGGAGATAAAGCAGAAGCAGTAAAAAGTTTTGGACTGGATCCGTTAAAAAAAGTTTTATTAGTAATAGGCGGAAGCGGCGGCGCAAGTTCAATTAATCAAGCGGTTGCTGCAAACTTAGAGAAAATGGTCGAAAGCGGAATTCAAGTTATATGGCAGACCGGACAATTTTATTATATGCATTATAAAAATCTTGAAAACAAATCCGTGAAAATATTTCCGTTCATTAGCGATATGTCCGCGGCGTATTCAGCATGTGATGTTGTTCTTGCCCGTTCCGGTGCTACAACAATTGCGGAAGTAGCTTTTTTGGCGTTGCCTGTAATTTTTGTTCCGTCGGAAAATGTTGCGGCGAATCATCAATACAAAAACGCTAAGGCATTAAAAGTTGCGAATGCGGCTGAACTTATAGAAGACAAAAATTTAGCAGATGAGTTATTGCCGGTTATAAATGAAATGATACTAAACGTATCGCGTCATGAAATTATGAAAAAAAATATTTCGGCTTTTGCAAAACCGCTTGCAGCAAGAACAATCGCCGAGAATGCAATTCGCTTAGCGGAAAAAAATTAGAGATACAGCCATGATGATGAAAACAATTAAAAATATTCACTTTGTAGGTATTGGCGGAATTGGTATGAGCGGTATAGCTGAAATTCTCCTTAACCAGGGATTTAATATCTCTGGTTCCGATCTTGCCAAATCCGAAGTTACAGACCGCCTTGAAAGTCTTGGAATTAAAATTTATGAAGG
>Ga0334722_10003150_pt1 | contig 17999 bp, 10 predicted proteins | sample C3_bottom_MG_FD_207210 | JGI IMG/M metagenome (GOLD analysis project Ga0334722, IMG submission 207210) | Sediment microbial communities from Yellowstone Lake, YNP, Wyoming, USA - C3_bottom | ecosystem: Environmental > Aquatic > Freshwater > Lake > Sediment | place: USA: Wyoming | collected...
GAATCGCCGCTGATGCACGGGCGCAATCTGAAGCCTCTGCTTGCGACGAGGGTCGCATTGATGCAGCGGCACGCCGCCGACGACCCCTTCATCGATCCGCACTACATGGAGCGGATGGCCGGGCGGTTGCTGGGGTTGGGTGGGATTGGGGATTGGGGATTGGGGACTAGGGACAATGCCATTCGGAAATTCGCTGATGCGAGATTTCCCTTGTACAAAGTTTTGGATTTGAGTATTTATCCTGGGAATGAGCACCCATTCCCAGCCTCATCGTTCGACGCCGCGCGGCGCACCCGCGACGACAGGCGGCTTTCTGCGTGCGTGGCGCGAGTTGATCGGCACGGCGGCCGTGCCGACGATCCCGCGCCGGCGCGGGCGCCCACCGCGGGTCCCACTCGCCGATCTGTTGCCCGCCTTGACCTATCATGTCGTGCAGGAGACGGGCACCTTGGCCGAGCACTTCCTGCAGTTGTTCGGAACGACGTTGGCCGACAGCTCGTGGTCGGATCGCCGCCAGCGGCTGCCGTGGGAAATCTTCACGGAGTTGATGCAGCGCGTGTTGCGCCCGCGTGCCAAGCGGACGCACGCCGGGTCGTTCTGGCGCGACTGGCGCTTGGTGGCTCTGGATGGTACGCAATTCAGTCTGACCAACACGGCTCAAGTGCGGGCCAGCCGCCTCAAGGCGCGCAGTCGGCGGGGGCGGGCGGCGTTTGCCAAGCTGACGGCCGTCGTGCTGCTGGAATTGGGCCTGCACAATCCGTTGGCGGCCGCCATTGGCCGGGCGCGCGAATCGGAATGGGCGCTGGCCCCGCAGCTGTTGAGCCAGTTGCCGGCTGGCGCGCTGCTGCTGGGCGACCGGTTGTACGGGTGTGCGGCGTTCGCGGCGCAGGCGTGGGCCGCGTGCCAGCGGGTCGGCAGTCACTTCTTGCTGCGCGCCCGGACGTCGATCAAGACCCACCCGATCCGGGCCCTGCGCGACGGCAGCCGCCTGGTCCGCGTCCCGGTGTACGATCCGCGGCGCAAACATCGGATCGTCGAGTGGTTGGAGGTGCGCGAAATTCGCGTGCGCGTCGGGCGCCCGGGTCACCGCGCCCATCTCTTGCGGTTGTGGACCAGCTTGCGGGATCCGCGCACCGCCCCGGCCCTCGAACTCGCGCAGTTGTACGCGCAGCGGTGGGAGCACGAGCTGTACTTTCGCGACCTCAAGCATCAACTGCGCAAGACGGCCGTGCTGCAGAGTCATACCGTCGACACGGGCGCCCAAGAAATCGCCGCCGTGGTGCTGGCGAGCGCGGTGTTGGCGGCCGACCGCGCGACGATCGCCGGCGACGACTTGGCCGCTTTGCGGATCAGTTTCCCCAAGCTGCTGCACGTCGTCCAAGGCATGTGGTTCACCGTCGCGTTTGGCGACGGCATCGTGAGCGAGCGCCAAATGCAGCGCATGCTCAAGCGTGGCTACGCGTTCCTGCGCCAGTGCCGCACCCCGGCCCGCCGGTCGCGGTCGTGTCCGCGCAAAGTCCGGCAGCCGATCAAGCGCTGGCCACGCCTGATGCGTAACGAATCGGTCGAAGGACCGTTTCACGTGGAGATCCTATGAGGCGGCGTCATGGAATTTCCGAATGGCATTGGGACTAGGGACTAGGGACTAGGGATTGGGGGTTGGGGATTGGGGATTCGGGATTCGGGATTGGCGATTCGGGACGAGCCTGGGATCGCCGGGCTCCAGCCCGGCCAAAAGGATGACGGCTGTTCATGACCTCCCGCGAGCGCTTACTCACTGCTCTGCGAGGTGGCGTGCCGGATCGATTGCCGGTGACGACGCACCATCTGATGCCGTCGTTCTTGCGGGCTGCGGGTTTTGCGAGCGATCGGGAGTTCTTCGATCGGTACGACCTGGATGCCATCCAGTGGATCACGCCGCTCCTTCCCGACGCGGCGCGCGGCGTGGAGACTGACCCCGAGGTCGACCTGTCGGTCGAGTCGTGGTCGTTCGTATCGGACCAATGGCGGGTCGAGCGCGAGGAATCGGGTCAGACCCCGTCGCGTAAGGGCACCACAGGTTCCGGCCCCATTTGCTCGACCCGATACCGCTGCATCACGCCACGCGGCACGCTATCAACGGCGCTGCAGGACGATGGCCACACCGTGTGGGTGACAGAACGCCTGATCAAGAACAAGAACGATGTCGATGTGATCGCGGACTTCGCTCCGGTTCCCAGGTGCCACGCTGACCCGGTGCAGGCCGCCGCCACGGCGATTGGCCAGCGCGGGATCGTCCGTGGAGCCATCCCTGGGTTTGCTCTGTACGGACAGCCGGGGTGCTGGCAGGACGCCGCCGTAATGGTCGGCATCGAGGCGCTCATTCTCGCGACGTACGACGACCCGGAGTGGGTATTGGCGCTATTGGGCGTGCTGCGTGATCGCAAACTTGCGTTCGTCAACTCGACTGACGGTGTCCCCTTCGATCTGCTCGAGCTCGGCGGAGGCGACGCTTCGTCGACCGTGATTTCGCCGTCGATCTTCAGCCGCTTCGTCGCACCGTTCGATGCCCCGCTCATCGCTGCGGCTCACGCGGCCGGACAACGTGTCGTCTATCACACCTGTGGCGGCATGATGCCGCTGCTCGAGCGCATTGCCGGCATGGAACCCGACGCCATGGAGACATTCACACCGCCGGAGATGGGAGGCGATACGCGTCTGGCCGAGGCCAAGTCGCGCATCGGCGATCGCGTCTGCATGATTGGCGGCTTCGACCAGGGCCACTACTTTGTCGGCTGCACGCCTTCCGAAACGCGGCACGCCGTCCGGGCCTGTTTCGATCAGGCCGGCGGCGGTGGCGGCTTCATTCTCGCTCCGTCCGATCACTTCTTCGACGCAGACGACCGACTGCTTAGCGCATTCGGCGAAGAAGCCCACCGCTGCTGTTACTGAATGCCGGGCTGTCCGCCGCCGCCCGACGGCATTCTTCGAGCTACGTCGGGCTATGGCGAGACCTCGACGAAGCTCGCGGAGCGAAGTCGGGGAGCCCGGCGATCCCAGGCCCGAGTCCCCAATCCCGAGTCCCCAATCCCGAGTCCGGGGGAGGTGCGTACTCTCCAAGTCGCAAAAAAAGAGGGCCGGCGCGAGCGCCGGCCCTCAGAGTAGCACTATCTACCCTTCGACTCAGGTTGCGCTGCGATCCAAGTGGTTCGCAGCGCACGTGAGCTCAGGGCTTAGAAGCGGTAGGTCAGCTTCGTGTAAACGACGTTGGCCTTGTATGCCCCACGGTCAGGCTTCATGAAGATTGAAACGCTGAACGGGATCATCGTGGTGCCGCTGGTGTAGGCATCGGCGTAGCTGTACTTCTCGTACATGTAGCCCGCGCCGAGCGTCCAGGCCTTGGCAACGTTGTAGTCGAGCTGCGCCCCGACCGTCGTCAATTCCGTGTCGTCCCAGTCCGTGATGTTCTGGGGCCCACCCAACGTCGAGCGTCCGGTGACGAAGCTGCCAGCGGCGTTAGGCGCCGTGACACCCATCAGGCCGTCCACCTTCTGGTGACGCGCCATGAACGTGAACGTCCACTTTTCGGGAACGAGCTGGAACGCGGCGTGCGCGCCGAAGCTGTTCGTCTTGTCGCTGCCGTCGTAGCGCAGCTTGTTGTTGATACCCAGGGGAATCAGCGGGGCAACGGCGGTAGCGCCGTTTGTCGTGGTCCACTGGTTGGTCTGCAGGTTCTTCTCGTACGTGTAGTAGGCGCCCAGTTCAACCCGCTCGTTCGGGGTGACCTCGAACTCGCCCGTGTACGTGTCGTACTTCGCGAACAGCAGGCCGCTGGGTGTGTCAGGGATAGGCTGTGCGCCGGCAATAGGAACGCCGGACGCCAGCGCGATCCGGTTTGGCCGGTTCGGGTAGTCGTCGTTCTTGCGGAAATACGCGAAGGTGAAGCTGACGTTGTCCATCGGCGTCAGTTCGATATCGACGCCGGTCCGCTTCGTGACTCGCTCGGCTTCGTCGGCCATGTAGCCATAGATGGTCGAGCCATCGCTCGCCGTGCGCTTCATGTCGCTGTAGCTGCCGCGGAATCCCAGCCACTCGTTGACGTGGAACAGCGCGGAAAACAGGTAACCCTGATCCTTGCCGGACGCCGCTTCGCGGTGACTGCGTGTCAGTTTGTTATAGCGATAGGCAGCCTCGAGCGTGAGGGCCTTGAAGTCGTAGCTGACCGACCCGTCGAACCGCTTCGTGCTGTTGTCGTAGTTCTGCGCCGTCGCGTGGCCGTACGGCTCGTCGGCCGTCGGTGTGTCGGCGGCTCCCCAGCTCCGATCCGGCGCGCCGGAGGCGTCACCGGCAATCACGAACCGGCTCGTCTTGCTCTTGAGCTCATAGCTGCGATAGCGCAGCCGGAGCCACAGGCCCTCGATCGGCCGCGACGTGAACCCGAAGTTCAGCGTCGTCGTGTCGATCTTGCCGTTGAGCGACTGCTGCTGCAGAGACGAGGTATTGTCCGTGCGTGCGCCAGCCGGCGTCAGAAGCGTCGAGTTGCTGGAGTACGGGAAGAACTGCGCGTTCTGCGTCCACGAAGACATCGCCACATCCCCGGTGAGTCGGGTCATGTTGGCGAACTTCAACAAGAGACCACCACTAAACGTGCTGGCTTCGTTGTCGGGCGCGGTCGTGAAACGGATCGTGCCAGGGCCGCCGTACGCCGGAGCGGTCGTGCCAACAGCCGCCGTGTAGAGCACATCGGACGACTTGAACGGGTTGTCGACGAGGAGCGTCTCTGCCCGGTTGTTGTACACGTTGCGGTTGAACGCGGCGTGGATGTTTCCGCCCTTTCCGCCCATGAAGTTGTACGCCGCCCGAATGCCGAAGTCCTGAGTCAAATCGTTCAGCGGCTCTGGCACGTCAACAACCGGCGCGATGGCGCCGAGGATATCGCCGCCGCCTTCGCCGCGCGTGCCCGACTTGACCTCGCGCATGTAGGTCACTCTCAGGTCGAACGGCAGGTTCTTGCTGAGATTGAGCTCGACCGTTCCGCGCTTGCGCAACGAGTCGAGGTTGACCAGATTCGCGTCGCCCAAGGTCGGGCTCAGCAATGTGTTGTAGAAGTCGTAGGTGCGCAGCGTGGTCGGGAACGCCGCATCGGCGGTGTTGCCAAGCACGTTCCGCAGCGTCGGACTCATGCCCCAGACACCCGGTGCGGTCTCTGCCCAAATCAGATGCGCGTTGTTGCCCATGCTGTGCGGAGTCTGGTTGTAGTCGAACCCCAGATCCATCCAGCCAAGGTTCGCCCAACCCGCGTAGCGCTGGTCGGTCTGCCGGACATTGAGACCAACCACGTTGAAGTCGAGCGTGCTGCTCTTCGAGAAGAGGTTCATGAAGGGAATCGACAGACCCTTCGGGACCTCGCGGTACTCGGTGAACTTCGATGAGTTCACGTCACTGGCACCGAGCAGGCCCAGTGTGACCTGGCCGCCGCTCGTAGTGGCCGGCGCGTCCTGCGCCGCCGCGAAGGAGGTTGCCATGAGGATTCCCATGGCAAAGAACGCTGCAACGATCATCGTTCGTTTCATGGGTTACCTCAGGAAGAATGCGCCGGACGGCGCGTTGGAGCCGTGGAGATTCACGTGGCAGTTCTTGCAGCTCTTCTCGACGCCGCGCGAACCCGAAGTCGGGTAGCCGGTCACTGCGCCGACCGGGGCCATCGGAACGCCCTTCTCGGTGATGAGGTTGTCGAGCGACCCGAAGTGGCCAGAGCCCGTCAGGTGGCAGTTCCAGCAGAGGTTCGGCAGCTTGTTGAGCAGCAGCCGCTTGTGGTTCGAACCGTGCGGCTCGTGACACGACACACAGTCCTCACGAACCGGCGCGTGCTCGAACAGGAACGGCCCACGCTTTTCAGTGTGGCACTTGTAGCAGAGCTCGTTGATTGATTCGCCCTGGATCATCTTCGGCGTGCCGCCGTCGTGCGGGTTGTGGCAGCTGGAGCAGCCCATCTTGCCTTCGCGGACGGGATGATGCGAGGTGCGCATCGCCTTGGCGCGCTCGGACTTGTGGCACGTGTAGCACGTGTCGGAGTCCATGGCGGTCTTGAGCTGCGCCTTCATCGACTTGGCGGAATGCGCGCTGTGGCACGACGTGCAGGCCACGTTGCGCCGAGCATGCATGCTGCTCATGTAGTTCGACTGTCTGGCCTTCTCATGGCAACTCAGGCACTTCTCGTTGACCTGGGCAGCCGTGAGATTCTTGAGCGCCGGCGACGGCGCGTTCTTGTCGCCGTTCATCTGCGCCTTGGCATGCTCAGCCACGTTGACGTGGCAGTGCGCGCAGCTCTGGTCGAGCTTGGCGTGCTTGGTGTTCTGGAAGCTTGTGCCAAGGGCCTTTTCGTGGCATCCCTGGCAATCCGTGACGCTCCATCCGGCTGCGGGCGTCGATTTCTGCGCGAGAGCCATTCCGCTCCCGAGCACGACGAACACAGCCGCGAGCGTCAGGACCAACATTCCTCGACGCATCAGGACTTCCCTTTCGGTGACGACCCCGCCAGCTGGACAGGGTCTCCGTAAAAAAATAAGAACTCCGGCGGACAGATCAAACTTCTAGGGGGAAGCCTTAGGGGGGACGGCCTGTCTATGAAGATCTGACAACCGGGCGATTCAACCCATTAGCAGCAAGACGGATACCGGCGGCACACACCGTTGAATAACACAGCAATCCAAGCCAATTATTAACGATTTGTAATTGAAATATTAAACACTGTATTCATGGGACACACGCCCTGCCGAGTTTTCGGCAGCGGTCGGTTCACCCTGGCAGCGATCCGGCAAGAGCTCATCCAATCGGTTGAAGAATACGGCCTCCAGGCGTGTGCTGGTTGAGTGGATTTCGCGGCTCGTCAGGTTGGGATCAGGTGCGAGTCAACTCTTCGGTTCCGGGCCTCGCCGGTCGTTGAAAATCGAAACACGCGAGACGCCGCTGTCCGACCAACCTGATGGCTGGACGTCGCGACTCATCATTTCCCTCTGAATCTCAGCTGTTTGACGACTAATTCTACGGTGAATTTATTGACATTAAGATTCCCTAACTGTAGAGTTTTCGATCGGCGAGAGGTCGACGCCCCTGTCGAAGGCCCCCAATGTCAACCCGCCGCCACTCGGTTTGTTGCCTGTGTCGTACTTTCTGAACGCAGGTTCACGCTTCGTGGAGCTCGCAGCCCCCAACGGTCGCGAGCAGATTCCAGACAGGGGATTCGCCAACCAGCACCAGCACCACATCGGGGGTGGTGTGCGTGCTGACGATCGACCTCGTCGTGACAGTCGGACCGTGCTTGTTTCATTGAGGGTGCCTGCCGCGTTGAAACTGACGCCCTCGCGTTCGCAGCTCTCATCATGGAGGTACGGAATGGGTAAGAGAACCGCATTACTGCTGGCCGCGCTCCTCGGGCTGGCGGTGCTGGTGGTCCGGGTCCCGCTCATGGCGGCCCAGGCCCCGGCAGCGCCGCAGGGGATCGAGGTCTGCGCCGCCTGTCACGAGGACATGGCCGCGGCATTCAAGAAGACGCCACATGTCCGAAGCGGCCAGGGCTGCGAGGGATGTCACGGCGACGGGAAAGCCCACGCAGCAGCCGGCGGCGGCAAGGGCACGATCAGGAGTTTCAAGACACTGGCGGCAGCCGACGCATCGGCGGTCTGCATGACCTGCCACAACAAGGGCGTCCAGAAGCACTGGGTCGGCTCGATGCACGACAGCCGCAGCGTGAGCTGCGTCACCTGCCACAACCCGCACCCGCAGGGCGCGGCGCCCAAGGCCCTGCTGGCCAAGCCGCAATTCGAACTCTGCACGGGGTGCCACCTCCAGAAGAAGGCCGCCTTGATGCGCTCGAGCCACATGCCGATGCGCGAGGGCAAGGTGGTCTGCACCAGTTGCCACAATCCGCACGGCACGCCGTTCCCCCGGATGTTGAACCAGGTGTCAGTCAATCAGAATTGCTACTCCTGCCACGCCGAGAAACGCGGCCCTTTCCTGTGGGAACACGCCCCGGTTCGCGAGAACTGCGTGAACTGTCATGACGCGCATGGCACGGTCAACGACTACCTCCTCAAAGCCAAGCTGCCGGTGTTGTGCATTCAGTGCCACAACGGCTTCGCTGGCGGCGGCATGGGCAACGCGCACGCGGCGCGAGACCGCTACGCCCTCAACCAGAGCTGTATGAACTGCCATCTGGCGATCCATGGCTCCATGCACCCGCGTGGCAACACGTTCAAACGCTAAGGGCAGAGGAGACACGATCATGACGACATATAACAAGACTCATCTGCTCACTCTGGCCCTGGTGTTCAGCCTCCTCGCCCTGCCCGCAAGGGCGCAGGACGGCAAAGAACCTCAATCCGGCGGCAGCGTCACGGTGGGCGCACAGACCGGTTCGGGACTCGACAGCTCGTCCAAACTCCAGCAGTACGAGACGGTGGCGAAGGGCTTCTCGCTGTTCGAAGTCAATTTCGACTGGGCGAACGCCGCCAACTACTTCATGACATTCCAGGGCAACAAGCTGGGCCTTGACGATCAGTCGGCGCTGTTCCAGGCCGGGCACCAGGGCTCCTGGAAGATCACCGGATCGCTCGACCAGAACCCCCGTTGGTTCTCTAACGTTGCCGAGACCATCTACAGCCAGACGTCGCCTGGCGTGTTCCGGCTGGCTGATGGCATGCGTCAGAGTCTGCAGCAGATCTGGTCGCCCTATACGACGGGCGGCGAGATCGCGGCACCTGCCAACTCGAGCGACAACCGGTTCTGGTCGGTGCGCGACTACATGAGCGGCGCGCAGCCGGTTGATCTGCGCTACGTACGCAAGACCGGGCTGGTCGGTTTCGATCTCACCGCGCTCAAGAACTGGACCTTCAAGGTGTCCTACCAGCGCGAGTTGCGTGACGGCACCCAGCCGGTGTCGTTTACGGCCGGCCCCGGCATCGACGAGATTGCCAACCCGGTTCAGTACACGACGCAGGACACACGCGCCGAAGTGGAATTCTTCAAGAAGAACCTCTTCGCGAACGCCTCGTATACGCACAGCACGTTCGACAATGCCGTGCCGTTTACAACCGTGGACAACCCGGTCCGGCTCAACAACACGGACTACTTCTGGACGGCCAATCCAGCGGTGACCACCAACGCGAATGCGACGGCGCGGCTCTGGAACGCGCCGAGCAACACGGCGGACAGCTTCGATCTCACGGGAGGCGTGACGCTCCCCAAGCACCACAAGGTCACACTAACCGGGTCCATGTCGACGATGAAGGTGGACTACACGCTGCTTCCGCAGGCCACCAATCCGAATCTGAACCTGGCGACCACGTCGGCCGACTACGGCAAGTTCACGCTGGTGCCTGAGTATGCCAGCGTCAGTCCCAAGCTCGATCAGACGTTGTTCATGGCGAACTTCACTGGCGATCCCAGCCCGAAGTTCGGCTACAGCGCGTTCTACCGGCTCTTTGACGTCGAAGACAAGACGGGTAAGGACTACACCTTCCACAGCACGGTCAACAGCGACGGCGGCGCCAGCTACAGCGCCACTGGCATCACCAGCGGCGAAGATGCGCGAGGCTACAAGACCGAGCAGACGAAGGTCGAAGCCCACGTCACGCCGATGAAGGGAGTCCGAATCGGGGTGAATGCCGGCCACCTGAAGTCAAGCTACGAAGATCGGAGCTACACCGACGTCGGAGACAACACGTTCGGGGTGAGCCTCGATACCAACATGAGCCGCGCGAGCCTGCACGCCAGCTACACCAACCTGAAACGTACGCCAGGCGGGCACGACCCGGATGAGGCGGCGGAAGGCACGACCGGCGGGCCGCTCGACATCAACGCGCAGTACAAGGACATCGCGAAGCAGAAGAGCGATCTCTACAACGCCGTCCTCACGTTGACCCCAACCGACGCCGCAGCGGTGTCCTTCTTCGTCCAGGGCATCAACAGCGACTTCCCCGATACGTCGATCGGTCTCAGGAAGAGCACCAGCAGGAACTACGGCGTCGACCTGACCTACGCCTTCAGCAACGTGTTCAGAGTGAACGCCGGGTACATCTACGAGACGTACCACATGGATACGAATCTCTGGTACGGCGCCAACGGGACTGTGGCCGCTCCGGTGGCGACCAACACCGCTGACCAGTACTTCAACAAGATCGCCGACAAGGTCGACACCTACAACGTCGGCGTGCGGTTGACCCTCATTGCTTCGCGGCTGGAGTTTGGATCGGATTACGACTACGCGAAAGGTCGAAGCGATTCGGGCTTCACGGTCAATCCGGGCGGAGTGGCAGGCGGTGACATGCTCTTCCCGACGAACACCACCACTGTCAATTTCACGCAGATGCAGTATCTGAACTACCCGCAGGTCTTCAATGCCACGACGATCTGGAAGACGTGGTTCGACTACCACGTGGACAAGAACGTGACGCTGAGCCTGATGTACTGGCACCAGAAGTTCGACCAGGCCGACTGGGCGTACGACGGGATCGCGCCGTACATGCTGCCGGGGTCGGCGCTGTACGCCACCACGCCAGGCGCTGTGGCCAACCTGTATCCGCAACTCGACGCGAGCGCCAACAGGGCCCTGTTCCTGAACGCGCGGGTGCCAAACTACAACGCGAACATCATTCGCGTGTCGCTCAAAGTTCGGTTCTAGATCCGCTTGATGCTCCGGGCCGGCGCCTTGCCGGCCCGGGGCAGTCTTTGTCGGCCCTCTTACAACACAACCTGAGGCGCGCTGTGTCTGGCTCGCCAGGCGGCGACCACGCGCGACTTGAAGATCGTGGCTCGATACAGCAGCGCGGCAAACAGGATGACCGCGATCAGCGACTGCCAGACGAGCAACCGCTGGTGCAGTGGGTGGGAGAAGAAGCCGTAGGCGATTTCGACATGAATCCAGTAGACGAAGAGTGACGACCGGCCGAACTCCAGCATCGGGCTCGATGCCGGATTCCTCGGCGCCGACGAGATCGGCCGCTGGACATAGAGATAGATGGCGCTCATCAACATGAGCATGATGCCGATCTTGATGACGAAGTAGGTCGGTGACGTCGTCCAGAAGTTCGATACGCCGGGTGGATAAGGTGATGGCAGGAACGCCCCTGCGTAACCTCCTGCGATCAGGACCACCCCGGCGACGAAGAACCAGCGGTTCATGCGCCACTCTTCGGCGGCGGTGCTCGCGGCATTGAGGATCTCGCCGAGCAGGGCGCCGGCAAACACAAAACCCGTCCACGGAAAGAACGTGAAGACGCTCATCTTCGGGACCGGCTTGATGTACCAGCCAAACGCTACAGCGTCCGGCCACGTCAGCATCCGGACCAGCGGCGTCACGCTCGTGAAGACAATCGCCAGGGCCGCAAATGCCGCCATCCGAACGGCGCGATTCGACAGCCGCCCCCACAGATACGCGGCGGCGGCAATCGACGGTCCCATGATGTTGAGGATGTCGGCCTTGAAGATGCCCCGGACCGTTGCGCCAACGCTCAAGATGTACGTGTAGAGCCGGAAGAGGAACGCGAGGCCGAAGATCTCCCATCCTCGCTTCTGAACCGACCAGGCGGCCTGCTTCCGGTCGCCGCTTCGTCTGGTCCGAGCCGCGCCCGCCATCGCCACCGACACGCCGGCGAGAAACAGAAACATCGGCGCCGCCAGCCCGCCGAGAAAGTCGGCCACGAAATACGCCGTCGTCTTGCGCTGGGCAACCTGCGTCCATGAGTCGAACGAGTGGATCTCGATCATGAACAGGACGCTCAGCCCGCGCATCCAGTCGATGTAGGCGCGCCGATTCTGGGTGGTGGCCACGGGAGCAGCTTCCTTCCTACTTCTTCTGCGGCGTCAGCACCAGGGTGGCGGCGGCATTGGCCACCACGGCTGCCCTCGAGTACACCATCGGGTGATACTGTTCCCCGGCCCACAGCGGCCAGAGGTTCGCGTAGAAGCGGCTGGCAGGCTGTGCCGACTCGCCGGGGACGTTGATCGTAGTCGACTTGTCCCAGTCCGCCAGATCGATCACTTCGCGGAACGAGGCGCCGCTGGTCTGACGCCCCCCCGCCCCGGTGGCAAACGGCGTGTTGCCGTCGCCGCTGCGCGGCGCATCGGGAAGATTCAGCAGTTCCCGCCTCGCCGGCGTCGACGCCAGCGGGTGTTCCGGCGACGCGCGGTGGATCCTTCCCCAGGCCCACGCCGTCTCGTCTGCGCCCATCTGCCGAGTGGCCTCGCGCCAGGCCTCCTCGAGTGGCGCGCCCAGCAGCAACTCACGCACGAGAGCGTCTGTCTCGACTCGCGCCAGGTGGGCGAGCAGCCGTTCCGATGGCATAGACGATCCCGCGAAACGCTGGTCTGCCGCCGAAACGAGTGCCTTAACGGCCGCAGCCGACAACCGCGGCATCCAGATCTCGTACAGCGCCGCAGCGGCAGAGTCTTTGCTGACGACGTGATCCCAGGCGCTCAGCAGCGCGATCGCCTTGCCAGCGGCTGCGTCACCGGTCGCAGGCGCCGCTCGCGGGCCGGCGACCTTCGCGGCGGTGCGCAAGGCATTGCAGACGGCGCGCGCCACGAGCGATGTCGCATCGTGCTGAAGGCGTTCGGAGTCGCCCACCGCGAGTTTCCTGCCGGCCGCCTTTGCACCCCGCAGCACCTCGTCTATGCGATTGAACCGATGCGGCGCACCCCATTCGTACCCCAGCATCTTGCTGTAGCCGGGCGGCAGAATGTTGTGGTTGGCGGTGGCAATGTAGCCGGCGGCTGGATTGTACGACTGAGGCAGATCGTCGATGGTCAGAAACCCGTTCCATTCGTACTTGCCGTTCTCGCCAGGCACGGGCAGCAGCCCGTTCCACCCAGGCCTGATGGGCGCAGCCCCCGCGGCGATCCACCCGATATTGCCCGTGACATCCGCATAGATGATGTTCTCCGACGGGACCTTCCAGCCTGCCACCGCGTCGCGGAACTCGGTCCAGTTCTGCGCGCGGTTCAGCGCCATCGACCGCAAGTATCCCGCGCTCCCGGGTTCGCTGCCGACCCACCGAAGCGCGTACGCCATCCCCTTCGCGCGATCAACGTGAAGAACGGGCCCGTGGCGGGTGAATCGAAGCTCCACGGCCCGCGGTGATTCCCCTCGCACCGCAATCTGCTCGCGTTCAACGCGCATGGCAACGGACGCGCCGCGGTAGAGGTAGTGGTCGGCGTTGGCCGGATCGAGGCGCTCGACATACAGATCCTGCTGATCCATCCCGACGATGGTGAAGCCAAACGCGACGCGTTCGTTATGACCTGCTGCGATGCCCGGCAACGCGGGCTCCCCCGCTCCAATCGCGTTCCAGCCAGGCCCAACCAGATGGGTGCTGTAGCGGAGCGACGGCAACGCGATCACGCGATGCGGGTCGTTGGCGAGCATGGCCTTGCCCGTCGTCGTCATCGATCCGGCCATCACCCAGTTGTTGGAACCGTGTCGCCACGCGGCGTCAGCCCACGACGCCTCCTCGGCATCTCGCGATGGGTCGGTTGGCGCCGTCTGTAGCTCAGCAGCCAGCGTAGCGCGCACGAATCCAAACGCGTGCGGAAGCGCAGCGACCTTCAGGCGATCGGCTGGAAAACGGACGGTCTCGCTGGCATCGCTGGCGATATCGAGGACGCCATCGACGAGGTCGGCGAGGTCGAGACCGTCGGGAACGACGATGGGGGTTGGAGGATCGACGGGCATGAACTCTGCCACGCGCGAAGCGCCCACGTCGCGTGCCAGGCGGGCGCGCTGCACCTCGCTGCGGGCGTTGCGCGTCATCACGTAACCGGCCATCCGGCCAATCACGACTTCTGGCGTCCAGGGTTCCGGTTTCGCGTCGAGCAGTTGAAACTCAATCGGCAGCTTCTCGGGGTGCAGATTGACGAACGCAATCTGCGCGTTGATGCCCTCGACGAATGCGGAGATGATCGCCTTGGCGTCGGGACCATAGCTGCGCCATTCGGCCTCGGGATCGCCGCGGTATCGCAGCAGGCGCGCAAACGTGTCGCGTTTGACGGCCGACGGGCCCACCACCTCGGCGAGTTTGCCCTCGGCGTTGCGTCGCCAGAGATCGAGCTGCCACAGCCGATCCTGGGCTGCGACGTATCCTTGCGCGAAGAACAAGTCGTGGACGCTTTTCGCATAGATGTGAGGAACGCCCCACGTGTCGCGGATGACCTCGACGCTCTGCTGCAGACCCGAAAGAGCAATCGAGCCGTCAATCTGCGCGAGCGCGGCGCGGGCGCGCGTCTGAAGGTCGCGCGCGTCCTCGTCTCCCGGCCTCATGGCAGACAGGCCGAGTGCTGCACAGGACAGCAACCCCACGACGGCAAGCAGACGTCGGTTCTTCATGCCACGCTCCTCTTCTCTCTGAAAGCAGGTTGCCCTCTGTGGGAGTGACTGTGCCGGCGGCGGAATGGATACCGCTCAGGTCTCCGTGGTGAAACTGGTCACCAGTTCGATGTCCTCGCGCAGGGAATGCCACACCGAACAGTACTTCTCGCGCGAGAGGTCGATGGCTCGCTGGATCTGGTCTGATGCGGCGTCGGTGTCGAGCGTGAAGCGAAGCTCCATCCGAAGGAACCGGCGCGGGTCGTCATCGGCCCGGCCGCCGACCAGGTGAGTTGACATCGCGCGTACCGCGTGCCGGCCTTTGGTCAGAATGGCCACCAGGTCGATGCTCATGCAGCCGGCGAGGGCGGCCGCCAGCGCGACGACGGGAGAGGGTCCGGCCTGATTGCGTCCGTCGAGCACCCACGCGTGTGCGCCATCGCGGGCGGTGAACGCCAGACCGCTATCCCAGCTCAGATCGACAACGGTAGGAGGTTTAGTCTGAAGCATGATGCCGACGATTCTACCCGATGCTGCGCCGGCCTCCGAGTGCCGTCGAGGCGCCGGAGCGGACGTTGTCCAGGGGGTGCCGATTCTTGCAATTGATAGGCAGAGCCACATAATAGGTCTCATGTCAGTCCTGTCGTGGTTCGCAGTTGCTGGCGCGCTCCTCGGGCAACGCTGATGCCGTCCAAGCCTGGGCCCTGTGCGGTTCGACGATTCGGCCGGCTTTGCGTTCTTGGCACCGTCGTCGGTTTGGCCAGTCTCCAGGTCCGCGCGCAGACTCCGCCCCCCAATGTCTTGCTGATCACGATTGACACCGTGCGCGCCGATCACATCGGGGCGTACGGCGACATCCACGCGGCAACGCCGACGATCGATCGGCTCGCAAAGGAAGGGGTGCGCTTCAGTGATGCGACGACGCAGGCGCCCCTGACGGGCCCGGCGCACGCGGCTCTGCTGACCGGCCTCTACCCGGCGCGGCTCGGTGTTCGAGACAACGCGACGACGCCGCTCCCGGCCGATACGGCCACGATCGCCAGTCTCTTCAAGAGCCATGGGTACAGAACGGGCGGGTTCGTCGGAGCGTTCATTCTTGGTCCGGAGTACGGATTCGCGCAGGGCTTTGATACGTTCGATGCGGCGTTTCAACAGTTCAACGCCGGGATGAAGCTGCAGGCGCAGCGCCGAGGCGGAGAAGTGGCCACCGCCGCGATCCAGTGGTTGAAGCAGGGCCCGCAGCCCTTCTTTGCCTGGGTGCATCTCTACGACGCCCACACGCCGTACGACGCGCCGGCGCCTTTTGGCGCCCGCTTCAAAGCGGCGCCGTACGACGGAGAAATTGCGTACGTCGATGCGTGCATCGGTCGATTGGTGGCGGCGCTCGAGCAGCGATTACAGCTCGACCGCACGCTCGTCGTGGTCGTCGCCGATCACGGCGAAGGGCTCGGCGACCACGGCGAAAGCGAACACGGGATGTTCCTGTACGAATCGGTCCTGCGCATTCCCTGGATCATGCGTCTGCCGGCGCGTGCCGCCGCCGGATCGGTGGTGACTACGCAGGTTCGTGCCGTCGATGTGATGCCGACGATTGCAGCGATTGCCGGTCTGACGCCGCCCGCGAACATTGACGGTCAGAACGTCGTGCCGATGATCGGCGCCAAGCTGCCTCGCGATCCGGTTCCTTCCTTTGCCGAAACGTATTACCCCAGGTGGCACTACGGCTGGAGCGAGCTGACATCTATCAGAGTCGGGGACTGGAAGTACATCGACGCCCCGCGCCCCGAGCTGTACGAAGTTCGTGCGGATCCAGGCGAGCGAAACAACGTGGTGACTGCGCGAAGTCCGTTGGCCGGGGGCCTTTCTGCCGAACTCGCCAAAGTGGTGGCCGGATTGGGACGCGCGGCCAGCGCCGACGCACCGCGACCCGATTCCGAAACGCTCGCGAGGCTGCGGAGCCTGGGGTACCTCGGGATGGCGGCGCCGGGTGGCGGCAGACGAGGCGCTGATCCCAAGGACCTGCTGCCTCAGGCGGAGCTGCTCCGCACCGGAATCAGCCGGGCAGTGGACGCGCTCGACCATGGCCAGCCTGATGCGGCCATCGAGGGACTGAAGCGGTTGCTCGCCGTCAACGATCGGTCGTACGAGTTGCATCTCTTTCTCGGTGACGCCTATTCGGCGAAGAAGCAGTTCGAGAACGCGCTGGGCGAGTACTCGGCCGCAAAGTTGCTCTATCCAGGTAGCGCCGCGCCGCTGGTCTCCGCCGCGCGGGTCTATCTGGCACTCGGCAACGCGCTTCGGGCGCTCGACCAGGTCAATGCAGCCGGCCAACTCGAGCCAGGCAACGGCGAGGTGTCGCTCGTGCGCGGAATGGCGCTCGAGCAGCTCCAGCAATTCCAGGCGGCAATCGCGGCGTATCAAGCCGCCGTAAAGGCCAATGGCTTCGACATCAAGGCTCGGGCGAGTCTCGCAGGACTCGCGCTTCAGATGAATCTGCCAGACGAAGCACGCAGACAGTTCGAGACGCTGCTGAAGATGGGATACCGTCCCTCGCGCATGCACCTCGGCCTCGGCCATGTTGCCAGGATCAACGGCGACCGCAGTCGCGCCGAAGCCGAGTTTCGGCTCGCGCTCAAGCTCGAGCCGGGCTTGGACGAGGCACGGATCGCGCTGGCCCAGATTGGGGCCATCAAGAAATAGGGGGAAACCTCGGCGAGGGGTGGGGGGTCTTAAGAGAGGGATTAGGGATTAGGGGTTGGGGATTAGGCATTGGGGGCGGGAGATGACTGAATGACGTATGGTCGCGTGAGCCTGGTGAGTTTCGGAATTGTCTGTGCCGGTATTGTTGTCGCCACCTCCTCAGCGCCCGCCGCGCGTCAGGCGACGCCGCCTCAGACGACGGTGTTCAAGTCGAGTGCGAAGATTGTTCCGGTGTACGTCACGGTGACCGATGCTCAGGACCGGCTGATTCCCGACTTGACGAGGGCCGACTTCGAGATCCTCGACAACAACGCCCGGCAGGACATCTCGGTTTTCGAGAACCAGTCGCTGCCCATCACGTCAATCGTCATGCTCGACACGAGTGGCAGCATGACCAATTCGCTGAAGCTGGTGAAGGCCGGAGCCGAGCAGTTTCTCGAGCGGCTGCTGCCGCAGGACAAGTCCCAGGTTGGCGCCTTCAACGACAAGATCCAGTTCAGCGGCACGTTCACATCTGATCGGGACGATCTGGTGGCGGCGCTCAAGGACATCGATTTCGGGTATCCGACCCGACTGTATGACGCCGTCGATCAATCCGTCGACCGGCTGGCCGACATCGACGGTCGACGCGTGATCGTGCTGCTCACCGACGGCGACGACACCGACAGCAGGAAAGGCCAGGGCGAGGTGCTCGACAGGGCCAAGCAGGAAGAAGTGATGATTTACGGGATCGGCCTCGAGTCGGTGTATTTCAACGGCCAGCGACAGGTCCGGACCAGTCCCGACAGGGTGCTGAAGAGGATGGCCGAGGAGACCGGTGGCGGCTACTACAGACTGGCCGCATCACCGGAACTCAGCAGCGTCTTCACACGCATCGCGCTCGAACTGCACAGCCAGTATGTGCTCGGGTTCTCGCCCACCACGCTTGACGGTAAGGTGCACAAGTTGACCGTCAATCTGA
>Ga0334722_10003151_pt1 | contig 17998 bp, 15 predicted proteins | sample C3_bottom_MG_FD_207210 | JGI IMG/M metagenome (GOLD analysis project Ga0334722, IMG submission 207210) | Sediment microbial communities from Yellowstone Lake, YNP, Wyoming, USA - C3_bottom | ecosystem: Environmental > Aquatic > Freshwater > Lake > Sediment | place: USA: Wyoming | collected...
CGACCGTGCGCTGGTCCTGGTCGTCAAAGGTCCTGACCGTGACGGCTTGTTTGCGGTTGGAGAGCGCCTGAAGCGCATTCTGCACCAGATTGATGACGACCTGCTCAACCTGCTGTGAGCTTCCCGTCACCAGCGGCAGCGGATCGCCCGGTTCCAGTGAAAACTGGTCCGTATGCTTCATGATCTCGTTCTTAAGGATCACCAGCGCGCTCCGGACAGCGGAGTTAATGTCGATCGCATTGCCGAGGCCGGACCTGTCTTCACGGGACAGTTCACGCAGATGGTCCACCATGCCTTTGATCCGTCGCGAACCTTCGGTTATCCCTGTCAGCAGCTTCGGCACGGCCTCGCGCATCTCGGCATAGGGCAGACCGGCTATTTTGAAAGCGGGATCTTCCACCGCATACCGATCGAGGACCTGCGCCATGTCCTTCCAGGCGCTGTGCAGGAGGGAGCTGTTGAACATGATAAAGTTGTTCGGGTTGTTCACCTCGTGCGCCACGCTCGAGACAAGCATGCCGAGAGCGGACATCTTGTTCGCATGGATCAGCTTGGTCTGCGCATGCTTCGCCTCCTGTTCAAGCCGTTTCCTCTCGGTGATGTCCAGGATGGTGATCAGGACCATCGCTTCCGCGCCGATCATCAGCCTGGTGGTTGAAATAAGCAGCGCCATTTCCTGCGCCCTCTCCTTGACGAGCAACCGCATAAGCGCTTCCACCTGGTTGTGCGTCTCCCCCGTCTTAAGGGTATTCATCACTGTTCGGCGAAGCGCGCAATCCGCGCAGTGCGGATCGGCGCCGCACACTTTCGGGTCGTCCTGCGCATGGAGGCAGCGCAGGGCTTCTCCGCTGCGCACGCCGAGCATGTCCACGGCCCGTGAGTCCGCGAAGGCCGCGCCGAGTTTGTTCACCTTGCGGACCCTGAGCTCCCCGTCCACGAGCAGCAGGATGAGCGGCGCATTCTCGTAGATCGCGGACAATTCCGATCTTTGCGCAATAACGATCTGGTCGGAGAATTTGCGATTGCTGATGTCGAGACTGAAACCGAGGTATCCGATGAATTCACCGCTGCTGTTGTAGCGAGGGCTGCCGTCATCCTGCAGCCAGCGGTATTCACCGTCACGATGCCGCAGGCGATAATCCATGCTGAAGGGCTCGCGGAGGTCGAAAGACTCGTTATAACTATCCAGACAGTTCTGCAAATCGTCGGGATGCACGCCTTCGCTCCATCCGCTGCCCAGTTCCTGTTCGAGCCGCCGCCCCGTAAACTCAAGCCAGGTCTGGTTAAAATAGCTGCGCAGCCGGTCCTTTCCCGCTGCCCAGATCAGGGCCTGGCCGGAGTCCGCGAGTGTCCGGTAGTTCTGCTCGCTCTCCGAAAGAGCGGCTTCCGACTTTTTACACTCCGTGATATTGTCGAAGACCGCCACAAAATATTCCTTTTCAGGGCTGTAGACGGAGACGGATAACCAGATGTTCAAAGACGGCAGGTACGTTTCGAACCGCTCCGGCTTGCCGGTCAAGGCAACTCTGCCGTAGATCTCCAGAAGTTCCGGATTGGATTCCCGGATGCCGGGAATGACCTCGCTCACTTTTTTCCCGATCACCGCACCCAGTCCGGTAATTTGCTTAAAGGCCAGGTTCACTTCGAGGTACAGAAAGTCCTGCGGAACGCCCTCAACAAACAGCATTCTGCAGAGAGCAAACCCTTCCAGCATGTTCTCGAACAGATGGCGGTAGCGCTGCTCCTTTATCTGGAGCGCCTGCTCGGCATGTCTGCGCTCGACGAGCAGCCTCCATTCGCGCAGCGTGCGCACCAGGATTCGGGGCATGTCGGCAAAAGCCTGTGGCGATTTGACGATATAGTCGATCGCGCCGGCCCTCATCGCCTCCACCGCCGTCTTTTCATCGCCGTGGCTGGTCATGACCAGGATTGGAAAGGGGCCTGCTTCGGGCGGTGAGGTCAGGATATCGATCGCCCTGCCGTCGGGAAGGTTCAGGTCGATAAGGACGATGTCGGGCGGAGACACGGCCAGGTGCCGGTTGAATTCTCCGATCGATCCGGCCACATCGATATGCATGTCCATACCGGTGTCCAGCAGGGAACGCTTGACGGCTTCGGTGTGGGCCGCGTCATCTTCTACAAGAATAAGCCGAATCAGTGCAGAAACCATGGGTACCGCCTTTATGAGATACTGCAGGGACATAGGCTGAAAACTGAAGGCCGATACAAGCAGGAAACTTTGAGGGCTCCGCTGCAGTCACTTCCGCCTTCAGCCTTCAAACCTTTTGCCTCTCAGACTATATTCATTCATACGGCTGCCGGTTCCACGTAATCCAATAGCAGCAAAGTGTTTCTATCATATTGGTAAACTGATCGCAATCAACCGGCTTGACAAGATAACTGTTGACGTGACATTCATAGGCCATTGCCACATCCTTCTCCGCAGCCGAGGTGGTAAGGACCACGACCGGAATGCCGGCAAGATTTGGATCGGCCTTGATGGTTTTCAGCACTTCCATGCCGTCCACCCTGGGCAGCCGCAGGTCAAGCAGCACGAAACCGGGCCTCGGAGCTTTATCGGGATCACCGAAACCATTGCGGCGATACAGATAGTCCAGCGCCGCCTGGCCGTCCTCCACGTGCATCAGGCGGGTTGCCGGGAGCGATCTGCCGAGATTCCTCCGCACGATCTCCGCATGGCCGGGATCGTCCTCCACCAATAAAATGACGGCCGGTTCACCGTGCATGTATATTTCTCCCTTCGGTAGAAATCAATTAAGAATTGCATCTGGAAGTGTGAACTTAAAGCACGTCCCCTTCCCCGCCCCCTCCGACTCAAACCAGATCCTGCCATTGTTCAATTCCACGATTCGTTTAACCAGCGCCAAGCCAAGCCCGGTGCCTTCACTTTTCACATCGAGCTTTTCGAACAACCCGAATACTTTGTCCTTATAGCGGAGAGCGATGCCCATGCCGTTGTCGCGAACGAAGAAGATCGTCTCCTTTTCATTGCTCTCGGCTCCTACCTCGATACATGACGCCTCCTGATCGCCCATATACTTGACCGCGTTCTCGATCAGGTTCTGCCATATCTCGGCAAGCCGGGGCCTGTCTCCAAAGAGAACAACATCAACTTCTTCCACACGCACATCCATCTTCTTTTCCGCTATGCGCCCCGCCACTGCCGCCATGGCCTCATCAACCAACTCGCGGAAAGTGACACGGACAGGGTCAGTCACGACCCTGCCGACGCGCGACATCTCAAGCAGTTCGTCAAGCAACACTCCCATTTTGTTTGCCGCCGTGCGCATGAAGTCCATGTCCTTTGCCACCCGCTCGGCGTCCTTCGCAGCAAAGTCTTCCTGCAAGAACCCGAGGAAGGTCTTGAGCGTTACCAGCGGGCTTCTGAGATCGTGGGATGCCGTGTAGGTGAAACGCTCCATCTCGGCATTCTTCTCCCGCAACGCGTCCTCGGCCTGCCTGCGTTCAGTGATATCCTCGGTGGTGCCCAGGAGCTGAGAGGGCTTCCCGTCGTTGTCTCGCGCGAACAGAACATCGCGGCTGTGCAGCCAGCGCCACTGGCCATCCGACCGCTTCATTCGGTACGTAACTTCCAGCATGTCACTATCGCCTGCCGTGATAAAGCACGCGTGGTGTTGGCCCACATGCGCCGCATCGTCGGGATGCAGAATGTTGGTGAACAACTGAGACCCCATGGCCTGCACCTGTTCGGCTGTGTATCCCAGGAAGTCGAACACTTCACGATTGGCATACACGTTGCGGTGCTCCATCAGATCATAGATATAGATCAGGTTGGGCGTCGTGCCGAGAACGCGCTGAACAAAATGCTCTCTATTCGTCAGCGCCTCCTCAGCCTGCCTGCGTTCGGTGATGTCGCGCACTATTCCCTGAAAGCGGCCGTCGGAGAGCATTTTGGCGCTGATTTCCACAGGGACCAGCGTCCCGTCCTTCCGAATCATTTCGCGCTCGCTGAGAAGTGATTTTCCTTCCCTCAGCTCCGCCATTCGCAGTGGATTATCGGAGGTAAGTGTGGTCACGTCCCGCATCGTCATTTGGAGGATTTCCTCGCGGGTGTAGCCCAGCAATCTGCACCCTGAGGTATTCACATCGATGTATCGGCCCTCCTGGTTTGCAAGAAATATCCCGTCGGCAGCCTGCTCCATCAGCGTGCGGTACTGTTCTTCACTCTTTCTAATTGCCTCATCCGTCCACTTGCGTTCGGTGATGTCCCGGACGTTCGCAAGGGTATAGGTCTCGCCATGCAGATCATACGTTGAAACGTTGATTTCAAAATCGAACTCAGTGCCGTCTGTTTTCCTGCCGCGTGTTTCGTAGAATGAGGAGACCTTTTCTCCGGCTTTTCTGCGCTGTATGTTTTGCACTATTTCCCGATGACAGCTCGGCGCAATGCAATCAAGTATCGAAGTGCCGGCGAGTTTATCAAGGCTCTCATACCCGAACAATTTGAGATATGCAGGATTTGCAAAAACATGCACTCCGTTTTTCGATACGGCGACTGCGTCCCTGGTGCTTTCGAACACAGCGCGAAACTGGATTTCGCTTTCCCTGAGCGCTTGCTCCGTCTTCCTGCGTTCTTCTCCCACCATTCGAATCGATCGAAAATAAGCCCCGATTCTCAGGACGCCCAGCAGCATGAGCGCGGAAATCATCAGAGCGATATATTCCGGCAAATCGAAGGGTATTGTCTCGCCTGATGAAAACAGAGCGACAAGAGTTACCATGCGACGCCATGCCATCAACAGCATCGCCAAAGAAAGCAGTATCCACGCAACCTTTCGGCCGGTGGTACGAATCAGCAAAAGGGCCGTCACCGCGGCCGAGAGTTGCAGGCCGATCGACAGAAAAAATAAGATAGCCGAAACCATGATGTCCTCTCGCATCCAATTACGACTGACGTAAAATCAATTGCGAATTATAAATTTACACCGGATGCCAAGATTTAATTCGTAATTCCTAATTACGACTTGCCCGTTTTGCCCTTTTTGCGCGTCGTTTCCTTTTGGCGCTTCGTCGGGACCTCCCGGAGCTCGATGAATTCCTCGAGCCCGAGAATAAAAAAAAACTTCCGCACGTCATCGCCGACGGTCCTGACAAGGACCTCATCTTTATCAGGCAGAGGGGAGCTCAGGACAAGCTTCCCATATTTTCTAAAACTGTCCTCGGTCAACGCCTCGGCAAGCTTGATGATGCCCACCAGGGCAAGAGAATCTTCATCGAATTCCAAAACAGACATGTCCACGGCTTTTTTCATAAACGGGTCCATCTTTAACCGGTCGACCAGGGTGGTCGCCATGTGCACCTTGTACTTTTCGATGAACGCATCGCTGAGTTCGGCCCCCCGATTGCGCGCTTTGATTAAAACATTCATGCCGAGCTGGGCAAGCAGGCCGCCGATTTCCACCTGTCGGATGAACTCGTCTTTCAGGTTCATCTGTTCGGCAATGGTCCTGGCCAATATCCCGATGCTCGCGCTTTTCGCCGCGCGACGCCTCACGTCCGTGCCTTTCCCGAGCACGAACAGTGAAAGAGATACGATGAGGGCCTTCACCCGGTCGGCGCCGATCCTCAGCACCGCATCGAAAAAGGAAGGGACATCTCCGTGAGCGCTGTGGTCGAAATAGTTGGAATGGGCGATATGAAGAATGGTCGTGGCCAGTTCCGAATTACTGACCGCGATCTTTTCCCCCAGTTCCTGGATTTTCGTTTTGCTGGCATTGACGTCATCCAAAATATCGAGTTCCGACAGGTCGAAACCCAGTTTCATGCTCGAGAGAATCATATCCTCGATCGCCTGAATGACCTTTGCGTCCTCTTCCGGAATTTTGGTATCCATGGATTCCCCACACTTTTCCGCGGATTATTGAGATATTTTCCCGCGCAACCTCCGTTGCACATACAATGCCGAAAATATTGCGCAAATAAAGCCTTACACTTCAATGTATTACAAAACAAAGCCTGCAACCTGTGGCCTCAAAATCGTTGCTTCTCAGGGTAGTATATCATGCATTGTGGACCTATCTCTTTGAAAGAGAGAACATTTTTACGATTGTCTATGTGCAAATAATGTCGGAAGGGTATATCCGCATATGATCTGCCGCCGACAGTGAACTCACGAATACTGCGCGCCTTACCAGCCTGATCGCTACTGCAATGCAAAGGGGGAAGTACTCATAGGCGATGCATACTAAGAGGGAACGAAAAAAGGTGTTGGACTGAAACCTGCAAAATTGGTAACTATTCAGGTCGTCAGCAGTTTCGTGCGATTTGGCCTTTTTTGGACCAAGCCGACCGTGTCGGCGTGATTTACGGCAACGCGGTTGCCTTGGTCCACATAGGGAAGTAAGCAACTGACCTGAATAGTTACAAAATCCGCTCCTCGTAACTGCCGGGAGCGGAATATGAACCGGACCGGAAAAACTGGGGTATTCACTCGCTGGAAAGCTCGAAGTACCTTAGGCCGCTTCTTCTAAGCTTTGTTTACCGCCATCCGGGAGAAGGCGGGTAGGGCCTCCAGAATGGATCATACCAGCCGCCATAATAGGGAGACGGGTAGTTGTAGTAATAGGGGTAGGCCGGCATCAGGTAATAATCTCTTTGCTCTTCCCAGAGATAGATCTGCCTGATCTCGAACACCGGGAAGGTGTACTCCATCTCGTCGATCTTGCCCTGCCGATTCTCGATAAAGGTCCCGGCAAGCGTGATCTCTCTGCCCTTTTTATAGATAATCGGATCGAGCATTCCGCTCGTCCGCGGGTACAGCGCCAGGAACCGTCCTTCGTACTGCTCCAGACCCCTCAGATAGCCCAAAGCGTTCACCGGAACAGCGAGCGCCTCGACCTGAGAACCTTTGTCCGTGACCCTCGTATCAACGATCACCCCGCCGAAAATGAACAGCTTGCCTTGATAGATGTCAGGATGTTCCCTGATCTGCGAGAGGGGAACATTCCGCGCCCCCTCTTGCATCAGCTCCCGGTTCAGAACGGGCGTGCAGGCGGAGAGCAGCAGAACTCCGATCAGTATGGTAAATGTTTTCTTCATGGTATTATTGTGACACCGGCCGCTCATTCTGTCAAGCTGTCCGGGCCGCCATAAGCTACGCTCAGTCCTCATCGACTAAATCCGGGTACAGCTTTTTCGCGCAATCCGGACAGATGCCGTGGCTGAACTCCGCGTCGGTCCGCTGCTGGATGAACACCTCGACGTGGCTCCAGAAACCCTTGTCGTCGCGGATCTTTTTGCAGGATGCACAGATCGGCACCAGACCCTTGAGCGTCTTGATGTTGTTCAGTGCCTTCTCATAAGCAAGAATAAGCTGCGAACGCTCCTGCTCCAGCTCTTTCTGGCTGCTGATGTCGCGAAAAGCGGTCACGGAGGAGACCGCTTTCCCATCTTCCCAAATCGGGCTGGTCACGACCGAGACGGGAAAAACCGTGCCGTCCTTTCGCACGAACACCTCATCAACAGACGCATAGTTCTTCCCGCTCACGAGCACATTGTACATCTCGCAGGCCTCGAACGGCAGGAGGGTCCCATCAGCTTTGCGATAATGGACAAGAGCATGGGCGCCCTTTTCGTTCATTTCTTCCCGGGTCCAGCCCAGAAGGCGCTCCGCCTCGGGGTTCATGAACGTAATTTTCCCCTGTTGGTCGAACACATAAATGCCTTCGGCCAGATTTGAGGTGATATTCCGCAGCTTCCTTTCACCTGCCAGGAGAGCGTCCTCGACCAGCATCCGTGTCTCGGCCATCCGGTTGAAGGTCGCGGCCAGCTGCCCCAGCTCGTCGTTCGAGCGGACGGGGACCCGGGCATGCATGTCCCCCCGCTCCAGGGCCTGCGCCGCGATTGAAAGCTGATGCAGAGGCTTGGTCACTGATGAGCCGAACAAGATCGCTACAATGCTTCCCGCGAGAAAGAGCAATGCAATAGCGCCGATGATCATGGCCATGATGTCTTTGATGTCCTGGTCCACCGACGTCTGAGACATCCCCAGATGCAGGGTCCCTGCCCCGCCCCGCAACAGAGGCACGATGAATTCGTGGACCTCTCCGCGCTCGGTGCTCAGATACCGGACGGCATACTGACCATTGCTCCGCGCTTCCCCGGTATCTTCCCTTTGCAGGTCAACGGGAAACCCGTTCTCAAAGGTATGCGCCACGATCTCCCCGCGTGCATTCCGGATGTAGCTATACTCGATATCCGCGTCCTCGTTTTTTTCCTCCCTGAGCATCAGCGCAAGCTCAAGGTATTTCTCGGTCAGCATGGGATTGACGCTGTCGCGCGCAATGTTTCTGGCAAGGGAGAGCCCCCGCTTTTCCAGTGTCACGTGCAGCTTGTCGGAGAGGACTGTCTTGGTGAATACCACCAGCGACGCCCCCGTCACCAGCGCCATCACCAGGAGAGCCAGAATGAATTTCATGCGCAGCGTCATATTTCGCATAGGCGTTATTCTTTGAGCTTCCCTTGTGCAGCCTGTTTGTTCATGAATGCCTTCATTTCCCGTATCGAATCATAGGCCCGGTCGTCGAGCGGCACGAACTTTTCGATCATCATATGTCTGAGGATCTCCCTGCCTTTTGGATCCGTATGGGCGTTCAAAAAAATGGCTCTGAGCCTTGCCTTCAGCTGCGGATCCATGCCGGGGCGGACGACGACCGGCGGGATCCCGTAGGGCGGGGATCTTTCGATGATCTTCGTCTTCACGGTAAATGTAGGGCTCTTGAGATTATCATATTCCCAGATAAGGCTGTCCACAGCAGCGCCGTCAATGAGTTTTTCCGCGACCGCCTTTATGGAATTGTCGTGGGTGCGCGTATAGATGACCTTGCTGAAGAAGCTTTTTGGCGACTGGCCCGCCCGGGCGAGCATGTAGGTGGGCACCAGTTTCCCGCTGTTCGACAAGGGATCGGTGAAGGCAAAGCTCTTTCCCCGGAGGTCCTGGAAATTTTTTACGGGGCTGTCCGCCGGCACGATGATATACGAGTAATAGACCGTTCCGTTGTAGGCCTGGGGCGCGGCCAGCAGTTCCATGCCAAAAGCCGCATGGCCGTCCACATAGGGGCCGCCGCAAACGAAAGCGACATCCACCTTGCCGGATTTCACCAGCGCATTGATCTCAGCGTAATTTTCACGGTCCACAAAATCCACCCCCTTGCCGAGTTTTTCACCAATATAGTCAAGGAATTGCTTATAGTAGCCGAAACCCTCCTTGGGCGTGATCATGCCGCCCACTGCGATCCGAATATGGTCGGCATGTTCCTCCACCGCCCTGGCCGGATTTACTTCTTTTTTTTCAAGGCTCACCTTACGTGATTCGTTGGAGCGACCGCAGCTCGCGAACGCGACAGAAAACACTAAGATAAACATAAAATAAACCAGGTTACGGGCCATGGGTACACCTCCGTCGGAACGTTTCCCTTTGCGCAAAACAACGTATTTAAGTATAGCAGAGCTGCTGCGATAGTGGCTTTTTGCTTCAATTTTATTTGCACGCTCCCGGCCGGCATGGTATACTGTGCTCCACCATCGGGGAGGCGCTCATGGCATCCATCAAGTTGTACACGCTCAGCACCTGTTCGCACTGCGCGCGGACCAAGCGGTTCTTCCAGGACAACGATATCGAGATGAAGTTCGTTGATGTGGACCTTTTATCCGGCGCTGAACGGGAAAAGGTCATGAACGAAGTGAGAAAGCTCAACCCGGATTGCAGCTTTCCCACCATCTGCATCGACGATACGGTCATCGTGGGCTTCAACGAAGAGAAGCTGAAAAAGGCCTTGAAACTGCCATGACGCCTGAGACACTTTACAGTATTTTATCCAAGTATGCCGAAGCGCAGGGTATTCGCCTGAACAGCGATAAATCCTTTGTGATGGATATCCTGCAGGGCCTGCTCACGAACGAGGCCCGCTACGGCTATCGCTCATGCCCCTGCAGGCTTGCCTGGGGGGTGAAAGAAAAGGATGCGGACATCGTCTGCCCTTGCGTATACCGCGACCCGGACATCAGGGAATACGGAAGCTGCTTTTGCGGTCTCTACGTTTCCGTTGCGTGGAACGAAGGGAAGAGCGAACACCAACAGGTGCCGGAGCGGCGGCCGAAAGAGAAGCGCGTGCTGTAAAATCAAAAAGAATGAAGGAATGATGCGATGAAAAAAAGTCAAAAAGAAAAAACCGGAAAAGCCGATATGCCTGAATTCCTTTTCAAGGAGTTCACTCCCGAGGAAGACAAAATCTACGAAGAAGCGGTGAATACTTACCGCGCTGCCCTGGCAGCGGGAAAGACCCTGCGCCAGGCCTACGAGGGCCACCGCATTGCCGACAAGGAGCTGGAAACGGTGATCCAGGCGGACTTTCTGAAAATCATGATCGCCGACCTGCACTTCGGCAAGGGAAAGTCGCTTGCGGAAGTGGCTGTCGCACTCTCCGTGCCGAACGACCTGGTCCAGGATACGAAGAACCGGATGCTGCAGGAGGCCGGGGTGACCGCCGGGAACGAGTTCGGCAAAACCTACGGCAGCGTGATGCCGGGGACGGACGACTGAGAGCGGCTGCGCTGTCGCGCGTGGATCAGGAAAATTGTTTATATCGAAAGGGTAGCCCACATAGGGCTGCCCTTTTTGCGTTTGGTCGAGAAAGGCCTTAAACTGAAACCGGCGGTCGGACACGGATGAACACGGATTTTCACGGATAGGACCAAACATTCGGAAGAGAAAGACCACTTTATCTTTATCCGCGTTCATCCGCGTCTATCCGCGTCCAAAGCTTTTCGCCTCACAACCGGATCAGGTCCTGATGATCGTCCTCATGGGGATTGACATGGATCATGACGTCCCCGACGTTCAGGAACTGTTCAAAGATGAGCTGCTTGACGGAGGTGGCGATGGCGTGGGACTCCCGCACGGTCATCTCGGGATCCATGTCGAGCTTCAGATCCACGATCAGGTACTGGCCTGAGCGGCGGCACCGAATCTCATGAACATGCTCGACGCCTGCCACGCCTTCGGCAAGCAGCCTGATGCCGTCGACACAATCGTCGGCAGGCTTGCCGTCCATGAGGTCGTGCGCCGCGCCCACGAAAGTCTCATACCCGATATGAAAAATGAATAACGATGTGATGCCCGCGGCAATGGGGTCCATCACCGTAAGTCCGAAGAAAGCGCCCGTGACGCCCACGAGTGTGCTGATGGAGGTGATGGCGTCCTTCCGGTGGTCCTTGGCCACCGCGAGGATGGCAGGGCTTCCCAGTGCCGTGCCTGCCTTGACAGAATAGCGGTACAATGCTTCCTTGATAATGATGGTGAGGAAGGCCGCGGCCACTGCCATGGCTGCCGGGACCTCGTACACCCCATCGATGATCGCGTGCATTGACCGGACAAGTATCCATCCGCCGGTCGCGAAGATGACAAGCGATACGATGATGGCGGAGATACTCTCAGCTTTGCCATGTCCGTAAGGGTGCGCTTCGTCAAAGGGCCGGCTGCCGATGCTCAGGGCGATCATGCTCGACCCCAGTGCGATGAAGTCTGCCGCGCTTTCCATACCGTCGGCAAAAACCGCTTCCGACTTGCCGAAATAACCGGCAAGCAGCTTCATGATCATGAGCCCTGCATTCACCCAGAACCCGATCTTGATGACCCTGCCTGCGTACCCGAACCGTTCGTTGCGTTCCATCTGGATCTCCCCTGTTCATGCCGGCACTATGGACCAGCACTGCCTTAAAACATGCCTAATGAGCGCTGCGCCATGCACCCGCTGCAAAAAGAGCGTACAATAATTGGATGAAAATGGCAAGAAATTAGAACGGTTTTGGCAATAACGAAGGAACACTTCGGAGCGTTGTAACTTGCACATAAACGTCGCGCTGACTCGCACAGTAAGGTTCGCCGGGTCGTCCGTACATAAATAGATAACGCAGATCGTGCATAGTATGGTAAACTATAACGGTATAGTAGGCGAGAATGTCATACGCCCTGAGTAAAATTCCCTTTTTTCCGTAGAGACACACTCACTCTTTCATGCTGAATCTTTTTACCAGATAAACTCAAATGCGCCCCTCGGAGGAATGAATGATGAAAACGCTGCTATTCTTTATTACCGGCATGTTGTTTTTTTCCCTCAATGGCCGCGCGGGTGAGCTCCTTGCGCAAAATGACCCCGCGAAGGCGGCCCCACAGGCTGATACGGCGAGTCAGCCGGAACCTGACAATACAGTGCTCACAAAGGAACAGCAGGAGAGCATACAAGAAAGTGCTGAAGAAGAAGAAGCGGAGGAAACATTTCTTTCTACGCATAAAGTGAATTATTTTTCTATAAATCATAAGCTAGGAACGCACAACGAGCAGGCCAAGTACCAGATAAGCATGAAGTTCCGGGTGCTGAAACCGGACATATTTGAATTCATGGACAAATATTTTCCGGTCTATTTCGCCTATACGCAGAAGTCGCTCTGGAATCAAGGGCAGAGGTCAAAGCCTTTCGAGGAAAGTAATTACAATCCCGAGGTTTTCTTTGATTATCCGGTCAACGCCGCGATCAACAACCGTATCATTCTGCGCCGCATAGTTTTTAGTCCTATCGAGCATGAATCCAATGGTATCGCCGGCGACCTGTCGCGAAACTGGGACAGGACATATGTTTTGATCAGGTTCGGCCTCAAGACGAAGGAAAAGCTGGAAGAAACAAAATCCTTTTTGGCGGACAAAGCGCAATTGTATGTCAAGTGCTGGTACGCATGGGGTTATACCGCCCAGACGAAGTATCTGCAAGCCAAAGGCGCGAACAGTGATTTTCTCGACTATATGGGGAATGGCGAGATCGGGGTAAGCCTCAGAAATTTTCTCTGGGGTGGGGCCTTTAAGAACCATCAACTGGATTTTAAAACGCCAATATCCTATAATAAACGCAAAGATTCATTTGAGTACGTATTCCGGCAGCAGCTTCCGAATATGGAGTTCTCTCTTTTTCTTTCGTACTGGCATGGCTACGGAGAAACCCTGCAACGCTTCGATCAGTACGGACGGAGAGGTTTTATCGGGCTGGCTTTTACATATTAATTGACCGCATTCAGGACGCGGATGAACGCTCTGCCTTCCGGCAGTCTGCGCCGACGCAGGAATGATACGGTGGGTTTTGATTCCGCTGTCGGAACGGAAACAATTATCAAATCTCATCCAGCGTCAATGATGTCATCATGTGCGATTTTACCCCAATGACATTTCAACCCATGGGTTGCGCTGCTGACTTTCGTTTCAATCTTCGTCTTCCAGCGGGGCATCAACCAGATCGAAGACTGCTGAGTGAAATTCGACGTCGAACCATTTCTTGAACGTGGCAAGGTCTCGCTTTGAAGGCCAGTCAGGCTGATTCGTCCACCATCCATCAAGCTGTTCTTCAAAAATAACCTCAACGAACCGCTCGATTAAATCATCGCGTTCATGGTCATTTTCGTATTCCGGCAATAGATAGGCCGCGCTATCGCGATTCATCTCCTCCAGCGTTATGTTGCCTGGATTAGGAAGCGATTTGACCCATTGCAAAAAGGGCTTTCTGGCTTTTACGATCAAAACACAACGGTTTATCATGGCAAACAATAACCTCCTGATGGCGGGTACTAACTCGGTGCATGTCTATCTATTCTTCAGTAAAGAAATCTGGAATATTCTTCACGAGGCAGTTTTGTTTTCTGAAAGTCAAACAGCATAGACACAGAAAAGTTCTCTTAAAACACTGCTCAATTTACTTCAAGTGGAACAATATAGACCTGGCCCCAAGAAGTTCCAGGATTGAAAACCTAGCAAGTTCTGACTGAAATATAACGCGGAGGTGAGACGCACGCCTTTTGCGCGTCGGTCTCGACCTCCTTGTTAAAATTCTATGAGACAGTCCTTCTTATGCCTGCTTCATAACACAGCCTTGCATTTTTCTGTTAACATTTGGGCCAATTCGTTTAGATTCTTGGACTTCAAAACAGGAACAAGTTTCTTCAATCGTTTGGACCCAGCTTTTTCGCCGAGTACTTCAGCCCAGGAACATACTGATGTGGACGCATCTTCTAATATGGTTTTATCCAGGATCGCGTTCAGATCCTGATAGCCTTCTAAAACCGCCAATTGATATTCTCCAGCATATTCTTCTGCCAACTCTCCGTCAAGATTGAATCCGCCGTACTGCGAAGGCGATAGCAACATTAGTGCAGCGTCACGGTCCTGTTTCTTGATGGCAAGAGAACGTATTTGATTTAAAGCGTAAGTGCTGACCTGCATTGAGCAATCCACATCATGCTCGATGTTTTTACTCACTAGGTCTTTTAGAACCAGAAGCTGTTGTTTGTTCTTCAAGCCAAAATTCTCTGGAAACACGAGTTCGCAGCAGGCAGAACCGCACTTCTTCATTTTAATTCCTTGCCAGCCGTCAAGTGCCGATTTCTTTGCGGGTATCTGAATGGTTTGTCCTGCGCCTGAAATGGTCGATTTATCAGAAGTCTTGTTGCGATCACTTGATTTACAGGCAAGCGCTGTCAATAAGGTGAACAGCGCGATTATACACACAACTCCGAAGCATGTTTTTTTCATACCGTATCCACCTCCCGGAAAAAAATCAGAGGTTAACCAGTTAATCTCTATTCGGAAACCGGTTTATGATAACATAAACTTTTGTGGTTTATGCTATGATAAACTTCTTCAGTTCGACATCCGTCATTTTCCCGAACTGAAACTCCCAAGAAACTCCCAAGTGTCGGGGCTTTTATTTTGGTGTTACGCCGCTCCATTGCGATACTTACAGCGAACGAACATTCGCGGCCCTGATAAAACTTTAACGAACATCATGCCTGCGTGGGGAAAAGAATGCGGACCTTGTTGGCCCCGACAAGTTCTTTTAACAACGTATAGTTCTTTTTCTCATAACGAATTCGTCCGGCGGGAATTGCTGCATTGATTCTCAACTCTTCAGCAAAGGCCCGCACGGTTTCCGCAGAATATGTCCGGGACAGGCCTGCCTTTATCCATTGCTTGGTGGGTATAAGCGCTTCAGAGGCAAGCTTGTCCGCTTCCTTCTCCAGTACGTCTGTTCCGCCTTGTGAAAAATCGTCATAGAAGGTGTCGATGTCGTTTTTATCCAGATGCAGCGCGAGATGGGCCAGTTCATGACAGAGCGTGAACCAATAATGGTCGAGTCGATCATATCGCAGCGTAAGCGCCACTAATGGCGAGCCATCCGGCAGCTTGAGCGCTGCGCCGTCCAGAAAGGTTTTCGGCAAGTGAGGCTCCACGTGAAAATGAATGCCGTTTTTGTTCAGGAATTCCTTCGCAAGCTTCGGGCCTGCATCAAGATAGCTAAGCCGCACCAGCTCGCGCAGAAAATCCGGGGTGATCGAGGCCGGTCGATACGATGGCAGGGTTTCCCGCATCGCAACCGTCGAAACTCGGATACGCCAGGCAGCCAAAGCGTAAGGGTCCATCCTGCTGCCGCTCCGAACATGCTGCCGGTTCAAGGCGGGCCGCAGTGCGTCAACCCCGAGAGGTCCGGCAAAGGAAGCGAGCAAGTCCTCCAACTGTTCTTTTGCATCGGCCAGCGTCCCGTTAAAGCCGGCAAACCACCCTCGCTTGAGCATCTGCGCCACCGGAAAACGCTGCCCTTGAAGCGCCGGAGAGCTCGCATCGAGCTTAGCCCCAGGTTTTCGCAGCATTACTTCCGCGGGAATTCCCAGCCCCTCGACAAGATTACGAATCATGCTCAGACTGAGACTTCGTTGGCCAGAGAGGACTTCCGATACCTTGCTGGGACTGCCGATGTAGGGGACCATGTCTTTCGGTTTCAGGCCTTGCTGCTCCATCCGAAAGCGTATCGCGGTCAGCGGGTCGGGCAAATCGATCGGGAATGCCTTGCTTTCGTACAATTCCACCAAGGTTGCGAGCAGCTCCAGCTCTTCGCCCTCAGACGTGCCGGAAACGGCATCGAAAATCTCGTCAATGCGTGCCATTGCCGCCCTATAGTCTTTTTTGGTTTTTATAATTTTCGGTTTCATCAGATTGTCTCCGCGTCGATCTTATCGTATTCTTTATGCGTACCCACGAAACGGATATATATCACGGCGTACTGATAATTTATCCGGACGACTAAACGGTACTTATTGCCGCAAATATTGAACACAACGCGACGCGCTTTTAGAATACTGGCCTCTTTGTATTTAGCTTTGATATCGGCCGGTGTCTTCCATGCGGCATTCTTCGCTTCAGCATGCCACGCTCGTAATTCCTCTTCAGCAGAGGCTTCTCTCCGCCAGTAGTCCTTCAGGGTTTTAAGGGAGATTACACGCATACTGTACCACTTTCCCATAATAAGAGTCAAGCAAATGTTCCCGTTTTGGGAATATTACCGTTCTTCACTATTCGTCGGCCGGGATAGGAAACGCGTCGTCTGTCTGGTCATGTGCTGCCAATTTCAGAGAGAACTTTTTTGGTTGTACGACAATATATCACAAGTCCATATTTCAATAAGTATTTATCCCGCGCCTTACTGAAAAGACAGCAGGTCCTTTTTATTCCTTCTTCTCCCCAAAAATTTTTATAGCATCCATGAAGCGCTCACCATACCGCTCCAACTTTACATCCCCCACTCCGGCGATCTGTCGCATGGCGGAAGCGGTCGTTGGGAAGTTGCGGCACATCTCATGCAGCGTCTTGTCCGAAAAAATAACATAGGGTGGCACGTGCTGGTCCTCGGCGATCTTTTTTCTGACAATGCGAAGCTGCTCAAAGAGCGTCTGATCGTATCCCCCGGTTGCCGCTGCGGCTCTTCGTTTCGCTGCGCCCTTCTTCGTTTCTTCCCGTTTAAGGCCGAACACCAGTCCGGTTCCCGTGAGCACTCCAGCGCCCTTGGCGGTCAATTTCAACACCGGGTACCGGTCGCCATCCTGTTTGATCAGCTCCTGCGCAAGCAGTTCGTTCACAATGAAGTGCCAGTGGTTTTTGTCCTTGCCTCGCCCTGCGCCGAAGGTCTTGATACTGTCATGTCCCAGGTCCTTGATGCGCTTTGTGTCAGCTCCCATGACCACATCGATAACATGCACGATCCCGAAGCGCTCATTGGTCCTTGCCATGGCTGACATAAGGATCTTGGCATCCTGAGAAATATCGACCTGCAGTACCGAGCCTGTGCAGATATCGCAAGCCCCGCAGTTGTCCCCGGGCCAGGTCTCGCCGAAGAACGACAGGAGCTGCCTTCTCCTGCAGACGTTATGAGAGGCGAAGCGCACGGTCTGGTTCAGCTTCTCCAGCGCGATGGCGCGTTCCTGCTCGTCCGGAGTCCGGTCGATGAAATAACGGATCTTCGGAATGTCGCCCCGGCTGAAAAAGAGCAGGCAGTGGGCAGGCGCTCCGTCGCGGCCTGCGCGGCCCGTTTCCTGATAATAGGCCTCTATATGCTTCGGGAGATCGGCGTGGACCACGAACCGGACATTCGACTTGTCGATGCCCATGCCGAAAGCCACGGTCGCCACGATCACCTGGATCTCGTCCCGACTGAAAGCCTCCTGGTTCCTCTGGCGTTCGTCCGCTGACAGGCCTGCATGATACGGAAGCGCCTTGATTCCCTGACCTGCAAGGAACGCGGCTGTTCCGTCGACCGCATCGCGCGTTGTCCGATAGATGATGCCTGACTCTCCCTCATGGCTTGCGAGAAAATCCTGGAGCTGCTGTTCTATATTTGACTTGGGCTCCACCTGATAAAAGAGATTGGGACGGTTGAATGACGCGCGCACCTCATGAGGAGTTCTGAGGCCAAGCTTGCCGATGATGTCCTGCTGGACCTTCTGGGTTGCCGTTGCCGTGAAGGCCGCGATAGGAATGCCGGGGAAATCGATGGGTATGGACGAGAGCGTGAGATAGTCGGGCCGGAAATCGTGTCCCCACTCAGAGACACAGTGCGCCTCGTCAATAGCAAAGAGCGAAAGCGGAATG
>Ga0334722_10003152_pt1 | contig 17995 bp, 16 predicted proteins | sample C3_bottom_MG_FD_207210 | JGI IMG/M metagenome (GOLD analysis project Ga0334722, IMG submission 207210) | Sediment microbial communities from Yellowstone Lake, YNP, Wyoming, USA - C3_bottom | ecosystem: Environmental > Aquatic > Freshwater > Lake > Sediment | place: USA: Wyoming | collected...
CCAGAAGAAATAACAAGGTGTTTTGGGCGGTTGCGGCAGGCTCGGCGTGCTGGGGCGACCATAAAACGAGGGTCGCCACCGCTCCCCACTCCGCCTCCCCTCTAACACAGGGAAAACACGGGCCGCTCGACTGTTTTCTCGACCCATGAATCCCCCCTTGACACATCCCTATAAAGATCTTACCATAATTATAGACATATGCACATAATAACCGCTCCGCCACTCATCCACCGCTGTTTTTCTGGAGGGATTCACCATGAAAATCGCCATCAGTGCCACAGGAAAAGACCTCTCCTCCGCTGTTGATCCACGCTTTGGCCGGGCCGCATACCTGCTCATTGTCGATTCAGACACCAGCGCCATCGTCAAGGCCATTGACAACCAAACGGCCAATGAGGCGGCCCAAGGGGCCGGAATCAAAGCGGCGAGCCTTATTGCCGACGCCGGAGCAGAAGTTGTTCTCACCGGCGTTGTCGGACCCAAGGCAGCCGCTGTCTGTGAAAAGGCCGGGATCGTCATGCTGAGCGGCATCGAGGGAACGGTGGCCGAGGCCATCGAACAATTCCGGGCCGGGCAGGAAACTTCAGCTTCCCAGCCCCGGAAGGCGGCTGCCCCGCGACAAACAACCTCGCTGCCCGGAGGCCCTTGCAAGCAGAAAAAAGGCAAGGGCTTGGGCGGCCTGGGTCGAGGCCGGGGCTGTGGCAAAGGCGGCTGCCGCACCAGGCAGGGCGGGGCATGAAAATCGCCATTGCCAGCGGCAAGGGCGGGACCGGCAAAACCACCATTGCCGTGAGCCTTGCCCTGGCCGCCGACGGGCCGGTGCATTATGCGGACTGCGATGTGGAGGAACCAAACGGCCACATCTTTCTGAAACCAGCCCTGAATCAAGGCCGGGAATTCGCCCTCACCGTGCCGGAGGTGGTTGAGGCACAATGCACCGGCTGCGGGAAATGCCGAGAGATCTGCCGCTTCAATGCCATCACTGTTTTTGGCACAAAGGCCATGGCATTCACGGAACTCTGCCATTCCTGCGGGGGCTGCTTTCTGGTCTGCCCGGAAGGCGCCCTCAACAGGGGGAAAAGAGTGCTGGGCTTCATTGAAAACGGTCAGGCAGGCAACATCGGATTCAGTCAGGGCACCCTCCGAATAGGAGAAGCCATGGCCGCGCCACTTATCGCCGCAGTAAGAAAAGAGGCCGAACAACAAGAAGGGTTAGTCCTCCTCGATGCGCCGCCTGGCACGTCATGTCCGCTCATCGCCGCCATCGTCGGCGCCGACTACACCCTGCTAGTCAGCGAGGAAACCCCCTTCGGTCTCCATGATCTGCAAATCGCGGCGGGGGTACTGCGCAGACTGGAGCAGCCCTTCGGCGTCATCATTAATAGAGCCGATCTAGGCGCTGGAAAAACAGGGCAATGGTGTCGCAAGGAAAATATCCCCGTTCATCTTGAAATCCCTTTTGCACGGAAGATAGCCGAAGGCTATGCCTCAGGCATACCCCTGGTCCAAAGCCAACCGGACCTGTTGCCCGCCTTCTCCAACCTGCTCAAGGAACTAAACCCATGAAGGAACTGCTGATCCTAAGCGGCAAGGGCGGCACCGGAAAAACCTCGATAACCGGCGCCCTGGCCATGTTGCTTCCCCTTCCGGCCTTAGCTGATTGCGATGTGGACGCCGCCGACCTCCATCTGCTTCTTGCGCCGCGGCCCCGTGAAGAGCACGATTTCCTCTCCGGGGTAAAGGCCGTAATCAATCCAACCCTCTGCAATGCGTGCGGAACCTGCGTCGAGATCTGCCAATTTGAAGCCATCCACATCAGCATCAAAGCCGAACTCCGCCCATTTTTCTGCGAGGGATGCGGTGTCTGCGCCCGCTTTTGCCCGGCGGAGGCAATCAGTCTTCAGGAAAACCACTGCGGGACCTGGTTTCTCTCCGATACGGAATACGGGCCCATGGTCCACGCCCGCCTGGGCATCGGCGAGGAAAATTCCGGCAAACTCGTCTCCCTGGTCAAAAAAAGAGCCAGGGAAGAAGCCAAGAGGATCAATGCGGCATGGCTGCTGGTGGATGGCCCTCCTGGTATCGGCTGTCCGGTGATCGCCTCGCTCTCCGGGGCCGACCTTGTCCTCTTGGTCACCGAACCCACCCTGTCCGGCCTCCATGATCTTAAAAGGGTGACGGAACTCGTCCGTCACTTCAAGGTGCCGATGGGGGTCTGTATCAACAAATGGGACCTACACCCCGGCTACTGCGCCGATATCAGCAAGGTCTGCCGTGAACAGGCCATTCCGGTTCTCGGCAAAATACCCTTTGACAAGGCCATGGTTGATTCCGTGGTCCACGGCGTGCCGTTGTTTCGGCAGGCTCCCAACTCAGCGGCGGCCGAAGCCGTGCGAGGGATTTACAAAAAACTCAGCCTTTTCCCTGCCTGACCCACAGGAAAAGGGCAAACCCATTCACCTTTCGCACAGGAGAAATATCATGAAAACACTGGTGGTTTATTCATCACAGACCAACAACACGAAAAAACTAGCCGAAGCTGCGGCAACAGAACTTGGCTCCGAGATGATTCCGGTCGGCGAGGTCGGGGACATCAGCGGCTACGATTACATCGCGGTCGGTTTCTGGTTCAAGGGCGGCGGCCCGGATCCGGCGACCCAGGAGTTTCTGCCGAAACTGACGGGGAAAAAGGTCTTCTTCTTTGCCACCCATGGCGCGGCGGTCGGCTCCGCCCATGCGAAAACCGGCCTGAGCAAGGCCTGCGAACTGGCGGCTGGATCGACAATAGTGGGGAGCTTCAGCTGCCCCGGCGAGGTTTCCGCCAAGGTCCAGGCTGCGGTGGCGGAGAAAAATCCCAAGGCCCCCTGGCTACCGGACGCCCCGGCAGCAGTCGGCCATCCGAATACCAATGATCTTGCCCTGCTGCGCCAGGCAATCCGCGTCGCTTTCCCACGGTAGTAATGCGGACCCAAACGACATTAGCCAGAGGCACGGAAGGGCTGATTGTCACCTTCCCTGCCTCTTTCCCTGCAAGGTGAACCCTCAACGCCCCAATAATTCAGCCACCTTTCCCTGCAACCGCTCGGCCAGCTCCTGCTTCTGCTTAACGTTGTAGTCGCTAGTGGCAATGGGCGCACCCACCCGGATCTCCACTCGGCCTGGCCGGACCAGGAGCCGCCCCTTGGGCAAAACCTCATGGGTGCCGACAATGGCCACCGGCACCACCGGCACCCCGGCCTTGATCGCCAGCACCATGGTTCCGGCCTTGAACTGCCCCAGCTTGCCGTCCAGGCTACGGGTGCCCTCGGGAAAGATGATGACCGAGGCGCCGTCGGCAATGCGGCGGGCCGCCTCGTCCAGACTTTTCAAGGCTTTGCGGCCATGCGCCCGGTCCACTGGAATATAGCCGGCCAGCTGCATGGCCTTGCCGAACACGGGAATCTTAAACAGTTCCAGCTTGGCCAGCCAGCGGAAATCACAGCCCAGATAGCCCTGGAGCGCAAAGATATCGAACTGACTCTGGTGGTTGGCGGCAAAGATGTAGGGTCGCCCCCGCTCAAGAAGACCGCCGCCGGTCATGCTGACCGAAACCCCGCTGAGCCGGGCGACAATCCTGCCCAAGGCGCGGGGGAGAAACTGCACCTCCGCCGCCGATCGCCGGAAGACGAAAACCATGATGATGGCCACGATGCTGACCACCCCGGTGAGCAAAGGGGCAAGCAACAAAACCAGAACGCCTCGCAAAAAAGTAAGCACGTTGAACTCCCCGGTGTCTTTATGGTATTGTGTCGAAAAAATGGCTGTTTTTTCTTTTATTTTCCCTCGGATCAGGCTTGGCATCTTAGCATTCCTTGGCGCTCCTGCCAAGCACTGACCATAAACACCGGACAAGCGCCCGTCGGATTAAACGATGATACGCATTACCGATACGCCAAAATCGAGGGACAGATTCGGCTCTATCCCCATCCGCGATGGCAAGCCGACGAACAGCCTTTCGCCTGGGCCGTATCTCCCCCGACGGCCAAAGCCATCCTTCCTCTGGATCGGCTGCAAGCGAATCGTTGGCCTTCTTCTCTGGCTGACGCTCATCCTGGGGCTTGGCAGCCCTCTGCTGGTCCCCTATCTGGCCACCACCCTCCTGCCCAAGCATCTGGCCTCGACTCTGAACCGACCGGTGACCATTGCCAGGGCCGAATTCAATCCGCTCACCTGCACTCTGACCCTGCGCCATCTCATGATCGGGCCAAAACTTTCCCGGCCCGATGACCCGGTGGACCCGTTGCTCTCCGCAGACAGAATCTCCCTTGCTCTTGCCGCGCCGAAACGGCTGTTGCATGGAGAAATCGTCTGCAATCTAGGCGCGGGACATTTCTTTCTGCACCTGGTTCGCCAGAAGGACGGCGCCTACAACCTCGGCCAGGTTCTGGATGATCTCCTGCCCGGCCTGCCTTTACTCCCGCTGCGTTTCTCCTGGAACACCATTGCCCTTGACAACAGCCGCCTTGCTTTTGACGACGAACAGACCGGCAAGGCTCATCTGGCCGAGGAACTAACGCTGGGCATCTCCCCAGGCCAGGCCAACTCCTTGCGCTTACAGGCCAAGATCAACGGCGTCGCGATCACCCTGCCCGACACCGCCAATCCCGGCAGGGACGATGGCCCCGCCGTAAAAACATCAGAGGCAATCGCCCTGGTTCAGGAACTTAGCCAGACCGCAAATCAGTACCTGCAAAACCACGACAACTCATCGCCCCAGTCCCTGAGCCCCTCCCCTGCCCCCTGACCCGGAAACTCTGCCCATGCTCCGCCCACCCTACACCCATTACAACCGCCTTTACACCTACCATCTCGATCTCAAGAATCTCCCGGACATCGACGATCCTGACCTCATCGGCACCTGGATCGAGGACGAGACGGCCATCCTCTTTTTCCACCGGCCAAAGGAACGATTGGTCAAAAGTCTTTGCGAGGCCTCCGGGGCCAAAATTATCTATGTGGCGGATCTGGACTACACGGATTGGGAAGCGGGCCGGGAAATCGGGACCTTCGCGGTGGACGGGCTGACTGTGGCCCCGGTCTGGGAAAAGACGGCGGCGGATATTTCGCTGGACCCAAGCGTTATCTTCGGGAGCGGCTTTCACCCCTCCACCCGCCTCTGCCTGGAAGGGCTGCTCAAGTACAGCGCAAGCCCGGAAATCACCATCGGCACCGCCCTTGATCTGGGCTGCGGCACCGGGCTTTTAGCCATTGCCGCCGCCAAACAAGGGGTGGCCAGGATTACCGCCTGCGACAACAACCGGCTGGCCTGTCAGGTGGCCAGCGCCAACTGCCAGGCCAACGGAGTGCAGGATCAAGTTACGGTGCTGGAGGCCGACCTCCGTCGCCGATGCCCGGATACCAGGGTTGATCTGGTGATGGCCAATCTTTACAAGGGGTTGATGCTGGAACTGTTCGAAAATCCAGACTTCTGGCAGGCAAGGCTCTACCTGCTCTCCGGCTTCATCTCCGGCATGGAAGAGGATCTGCTTGCAGCCCTGCCGCAAAACGGGATCACTTTTCTGGAACGAAGGCGCAACGACCGCTGGTGCAGCTGGGTCTTGTTACGGGAATAAACACGGGGGCTTGCCCGACCTTCAGCGAGGCTTTTTGCCGCGCCGCAGATACACCGGACATTGCTCGCGTTTTTCCATGGCGCAATCGGCAACCTCCCAACAGGGGGCATAGTGCAGCAGCTTACCGATGGAGGCGATGGTGATGCCGCTATGGATCATGCCGAAAAGACACCTGATCCAGGCGATATCATCGGTGCTGTAATACCGCCATTTCCCCTTGCGGCTCGGGGTGACAAGGCCCGCTTTTTCATAATTACGCAAGGTGCGGGGGTGCAGGTCCAGCATATCTGCGGCTGCGGAAATCCGATAGATTGAGGGGTGGGCTTGGCATTGCATGGCAATCCTTTTCATTCTCGCTAAGAGTTGCAACAACAGCGCTCAATCACCCTTCAGGGGAAAACTGAACGCTATTTGGGTATATTTTCCTTCTTCGCCGCTGATCGACAAGAGGCCGCCATGGTCTTCGACAATCCGGCGGCAGACAGCAAGCATCTCCCCCCAGCCTGCCTCTGTAGTGTCTTTGCCGTGCCCTGACTCAGGGAGGCTGTTCAGTGGGATCACCGCCCCAAAATCCTTAATGCTGATCTCAAAGACCCGACCCTGGCCATTTTCCACTATGGTCTGCGTGACGACGCTGAGTTTCTTACGAGGATCTCTGCCGACAAACTTTTCAACAAGAGCGATTCGGATCCCGCCCAGAATAGTCAAAAAAACCTGCTGCATGTGCTGGGCATGCACCGGAACCACTGGCGGCACAGGATCCAGGTCGGTCTCCAGTCCGATGCCCTCGCTTTTCAGATGATAGCCAATGAGCAGCAAGGCATCCTCCAACACGCCGGCCACGGGCAGAAACTCACCCGTCGCCGAGCCATCTTCCTGGCCATAGAGAATAAACTTGCGGACAATCTCCGCAATACGTTCGCCAGCTTCGATGATCTTGGCAACCAGCTCGTTTCCCGGCTGGCCAGGCCTCTTGAGCTGTTCCTCGTCGGCCAGCACCTGGGCATAGTTGATCAGGCCGTTGCTGAGATCGCTCACCTCGTGCGAGACGCCGCTGGCCAAGGAGGCGATCATTTCCAGCCGCAGGCTCACCAGCTCCCGCCCTTCGGGGTCTTCCTGCCGAGCAAGGGGATACCCCACCAAAATCAAGCGGCTCTGCTCCCCGTCGATCTCCTGATCCGGGACAACCCTGCACATGAATCTCCGGACGGGGATTACCCCGGGAAAAACCAGTTGGACGCCCTCTCCAGAACGCAGTTTTTCCAGCAACTCAAGATCATCTTTGACCAGACCAGGCTGGACCGGCCCAAGAAAATCTCGCCAGCCGCGGCCCGGGATTTGCTCGGCGGCACAGCCCGCGAGCCCTGCAAAAACAGGGTTCGCGCCAAGGATCACCCCTGCCGGCGACAGAGTCAGTTGAATCACCCGCAGCGCTTCAAGAAGCCGCCCATGCAAATTTTCCCGGCTAGCCAAATGCCTCTGCCCTTCAATGGTGTGCAAAGCCAGGCCGAGATCGCCGGCAAACCCTTCGAGCAACTCTAATTCCTTGCCATCAAAATCAGTGGGAGAGTGGGCGTAAATAGAAAGCACGCCGTAGGCGGTATTCTCCCAGATGATGGGCAGGGCAGCACAAGCCGCCTGCCCCTCGGCCAAGGGTGTTCCCTTGAGCAAGCCCTTGGGAATCTCCGCCAGGATATCCCTCCGCACAACCGGCGCCTTGGAACGCATGGCCAAGGCAGCCGGATTATGTTCCGGCCCCTTTTCCTCGGCCTCGGTAAGGAGGATGGCCATGCAGGCTTCGCATTCCTTGTTGCTCATGGAGGTCGCGCCGTCGGCAGTCACCGGCATGATATCGCCACTTTCGTCAGCCTGACCTATCCAGACCAGGCAATACTCGTGGTTTGCCAGCAAGGCTCGACAGACCTCCTTGAACAAGGAATCCCTGGTTTTATTCCTGGCGATTGCCAGCTGCGCTCCCTTAACCGCCGAGACCACCCGCTGAAACCTTGCCAACCCTTGGGCCGTGATTTCCCTGGCCATCAGGATGTCGTGGAATGAATAGGCCAGCTCGGAAATCTCCCCGCTTCTCCCGGCAATGGAAAGCCCGTCGCGGGATCCGGCGGCCACCTCCTTCACCTGCTGAACAAGATCAAGCAAGGGGGCGATCAGTCGCCTCTGAAAAAAAAGAAGCAGGCCAATGATCAGGCTGACCACCATGGCCAAGGCGCCGATCACCACATTCTGAAAACTGATCAGCTCGCGCTTGCCATGCTCGACCAGCACCCGGTCAAAGAGCATGAGCCTCTCTCCCAGGGTGCGAATTTCCGTATTGAGTTGTCGCAGATGTTCGGGCCTGACCGGGCCAGCGCTGATCTTTCTCACCAACAGGACCAGGCCGGGCAGATCAACGGCATTGGCCAGGGTAAGCTTATAATTGTCATCTATGAGCCGGTTCCCGATAACAGCCGCCAGATTGAGATTGAGTTCCTCCAGTTCCGCGCCCACCGATGCCAGCCCGGCGTACTGCCCTTCCAGCAAATTATCGCTCACATGTTCCCGGATGATGGCGAACTGAAAAATGAGCCTTTCGGTCTGGCGGCTGATTTCGACATGATTGCGGTACAGTTGGTACTGCTTGATTCCCAGGCCCATCAGGGCCACAAGAATCAGCGCAACCGAGACTGCGATGGCATGGATTGTTTTCTTTAAGGGAAATGCCATTTTCAGTGACGCCGTGTTATTCCAGATTATAGATCAAGCGTTATTAGGTGATGCAGCTCGAATGAATTGTTGTGTGCATATGCCCATAATAACTACGGGCTTTTCTGGGCTGTGTCAAGGGGATTTGCCGGGGGGGGAGTTTGTTTAGTCGCTCCCCACCGGCAAATCCCCTCCCCACAAAGGGAGGGGATTTTTACCAAAGGCCATTTTGCTCTAAAAGTGGAACTACTTCTTTTCCTTCCAGGTGTAGAGGATCGGCATCCTGGCCAGAACCGCCCGATAGACCACGATATAGGTGGCATAGACCGTGAAGACGATCACCAGCTCCCGCCAGTGGGGAATTTCCCGATACAGTTGCCAGTTGAAGGCAATGAGCGCCGTATTCAACCGGTTCAAGGCGATACCAAACACCGCCAGAAAAGCGGCGAAACGGGCCAGGGAGGCGTTGCTGTTCCGCACCGCCATGGTGTAGAAAGTCAGCGGCAGGATGACGCCCACCAAGATCTCGAACATGTACCACTGCCCCCAGCCGGTGAGCAGATACGCCCAGTTATTGTCATGGGCAATCGCGATGATCTTGATGACCAGATAGGTGATCAAGGCAAAAGACGCACCCTTGGCCAGTCCCAGGGTCAGCTTGCTCAGGTTGTTCAGGTAGTTTTCATCACACCGCCAGCGCATGAACCATTTGGTGATGGTGCTGACCACAATGAGCATGGACAAGCCGGCAAAAACCGCGGAAACGAAAAAGTGCAGCCATTGAAAGGGCGAGGAATACCAGAGCGGATGCACCTTGCCCGGGGCATAGGTGAACAACGCCCCCAACGCCCCCTGATGCAGGGTGGAAAGGATGATGCCGGCAATGGTCAGGCCGAGCACGATGCTCTTGATGAACTTCTTGGCCTTGGGAAAGCCCATCCATTCGGAGAACGCCGGCACCAATTCCGCCACCTGACAGGAAAGATAGGTCGCCACATGCCAGGCCACGAGAAAAAGCACCGCCGCCGGGCCAAGGGAGACGAACATGGGGTAGATCAGCCGCCAGGGCTGGCCAAGATCAACCTGCAAAAACACGACCGCGAACAGATAGCCCAGGAGCCCGTTCAATAGGCCAAGCCGTTCGATGGGCTTGAAATCCTTGCGGCCAAAAAGCTCCACCGTGGTGCCCATCATGAAGCCAGAGGCGGAAAGCGGCACCATGGTGAACAAGCCCCAGCCCAGAAACAGCCCCCAGGGATAGTCATAGGAGGAATGCGTGACCCAGCCCAGGCCAAAAATAAACCGGCCCACCAGAATCGGCAGCCCGATGGCATAAATGGCCCAGAGCACCCAGTTGAACGGGTTGCGGAGCTGAACCGCCATATATTCCTTGGGGCTGAGCCCCAGCATGATCTTCTCTTTTACGGTCCACTCGCTCCCATCCTTCTTGAGATGGGAGACAACAGGGGCGAACCCTTGTGATTTTAAGCTATTCATCGTTGTCCACCTCTCCTCAGCTTTTATTATCTTCGTTTTTCAGGGCGTCCTTCCGGTTGCTCAACAAATGGAAACCGGTGAACAGGGCGGGCCAGATGGTAAGAACCATCGGCACCATTCCAAGGAAATCCTTGACATAACTGATGATCGGCTCCTTGCCCAGATGAGTGTCATAGCCGATCTGGTCAAAAGGCACGTCGGAGAGATACATCCAGGCCGTGCCGCCCACCTCGGTTTCGCCATACACCTGATCCACATATTTATCCGGCTTCTCGCTGATCCGCTGATGGGCCAGTTTGAGGAGATCCTTACGCTTGCCGAAGGTCATGACTTCCTGGGGACAGGCCTCGACACAGGCCGGCGGCCTGCCAAACTTTAGGCGGGTGTCGTAGCACATGATGCATTTTTTCACCACCGGGTTGGTGGGGCTGGAATAGCTGTAGGCCGGGATATAGAAAGGACAGGCGACCATGCAGGTCCGGCAGCCGACGCACACGGTCTTATCGTAGATAACCGCGCCTTCCGGCGTTTTTTTGTAGGCATTGACAAAACAGGAGGTCAGACAGGCAGGTTCGTTGCAGTGATTGCACTGCACCTTGCGAAAAAGCGGATGTTCCCGGCCTGGCACGTCATATTTCTGCACCACGGTATAGGCTTTCTCCGAGGTTCTTCTCGGCAGCCCGCCCTCGCGCTTTTCTTCAAAGACCGAGAGATCATCAAAGGGCTTGTCCGGCGTGGGCAACCCCTGCTCCTTGTTGCAGGCGGCTTCGCAGGTCCGGCAGCCGACACATTTGGTAAGATCGACAAGCACGCCCATGCTGTCCGGGTAGCCGCCAAAATTATGCGCTCCGGCCAGGGCCTGTTTGCTTGTCCCGACGGCGGCGATGGCAGCGCCACCGGCCAGTCCGCCTTTCAAGAAACTTCTGCGGTTTAACTTTTTCATAGTGTAACCCTCTGATATCGTTTCAGCGTAAGCCGTCGCAAGCAAAACAACCTTGCTGCTTCCCCGGCAAGGACGGCGTAAAGAGCCGTAACGGAGCCGCGTTAACCGCGATGGTTATTCCTTGACGGCTCCTAAACTTCAAGCCTCTGTACCCTTCAATCAATGCCCGCCCCCATGCGCGGAAGACGCGCTTGGAGCAGGGGCGTATTTCCCTGAATTGAAAAAGGCATCGCCCTTGTCGTTGCGGCTGTGACAATCCTGGCAGCCGGTTGGTCCGCCCATCTCGGTGTGGCAGCCAAGGCATTTCTGGTGATAGGCTCCTTTCAGACCAGGCTTCCCTTTATGATACAACTGCGAATTCCCCTCGATTTTCGCCAGGTTTTCCGCTGAAAATCGTTTATCGGAATGGCAGTCCTTACAAGCAACGCCGCTCGCTTTATCACCGGCCTTATGGCAACGGGCGCAGTTCGGGTCGGTTGGCGCTGCCCCGGTTGTGTGGTGATGGCAATCAGCACAGCTTGCCGCAACCCCGGTATGCATGGCATGATCAAAGGTCACGGCAGAATAATGATTTGCCAGACTGCCAAGCTCCACCGTGCCCGGACCCTCTGCGGCCCAACCCTGCCTGGCCAGTGGCGCGGTCAGGAGCATAAGCGCCGCCATGCCCAAGAGTGTCTTCTTTCTTCCTCCCATGTTGTGGTCTCCTTCTAAAAGAGTAATCTCATAAAAAAACAAACTTCGTTTGCGTTCTCCATGCAACAAGAATTCCTTCCGCCGAGGAAAGGCTTCGACCTCAGCCAACGCCGCCTTTGGAATTGCACTCAAGTTGCATAAGCACATCCTGTGCCAACCCTTATTTTAGACGGCATTAAGTGTCGCTGCCCCAAGCCGGGACTAAGGCCTGGAGCAGACCACATCGGGGGAACCCGAGCAATGGCTACTGGAAAATGGATCGGATAATTACTGTCCATGAGGATGTCTTGCGAGAAAAACAAAAAAAATCGCCGTCCGCTATTTTTACCCTGTATAGGCGCTGCGAGACACAGACAAAATCCGTTGCACGCAACACATGTGTTGCGTCAGATGTGTTGCATGCAACGGATCGCAAAACATGAAACCACTACCTGGATAAGCCGGTTTGTTTCTTATTCTCTTCGGTCAACTTAGGACAAGTCACTATGATATCAACCTCTTCCGCATCAATGGTCTCATTGAGCAGCAGGACTTCGGCCAACTTATGCAGGAAGGTTATCCGCCCTTCAAGGACAATGATCGCTTCCTGATAGCATTCCGCAATAATCCTGGTGACTTCCTCGTCAATTGCCCTGGCGATTTCCTCACTGTATGGCCTTTGCCGGGAACCGTTGCCGAGAAAGCCCTGGTCAGGGGTTACGAAGGCCCGCGGCCCAAGCCGTTCGCTCATCCCCCATTCACAGACCATGCGGGTGGCGATATTCGTGGCCACCTGCAAATCATTGCTGGCCCCGGTGGAAAATTCATTGAACACTATCTCCTCTGCCGTTCTGCCGCCAAGCAGAATCTTGATCCGGTTGGTTAGATATTCCTTCGAATAGGCGTGACGGTCATCAATGGGCACCTGTTGCGTAACACCCATGGCCTGGCCTCTGGGGATGATGGTAATCTTGTGTACCGGATCGGTGTTGGGCAAGATCTTGGCAATAATCGCATGGCCAGCTTCATGGTAGGCCGTGACCTTGCGCTGCTGTTCGCTGACAACCAGCCCCCTCCTCTCCGCACCCATGAGGATTTTATCCTTGGCATCCTCGATATCGCTGAGTTGGATTCCTGCCTTGCCCTTGCGCGCCGCCATCAGGGCAGACTCATTGATGAGGTTGGCAAGTTCGGCCCCGGTGAACCCCGGGGTGGACTGAGCCACCACCTTCAGGTCAACGTCCGGGTCCATCATCACGTTGCGGGCATGCACCTCCAGAATCTTGCGCCGCCCCTTGACATCGGGAGGCATGATAGTGACCTGACGATCAAAGCGCCCAGGCCGCATCAAGGCGGGGTCCAACACATCCGGCCTGTTGGTCGCCGCTACGATGATGACGGTTTGCTCGCTCTGGAAGCCATCCATCTCGACCAGCAAGGCGTTGAGGGTCTGCTCCCGCTCATCCTGCCCGCCCATGGCCCCGGCAGCCCCGCGGCTACGGCCCACCGCGTCTATTTCATCAATAAAGACAATGCAGGGCGCGCTTTTCTTGGCCTGGGCAAAAAGATCTCGCACCCGTGAGGCGCCGACTCCGACAAACATCTCGACAAAATCAGAACCGCTGATGCTGTAGAAAGGAACGCCTGCTTCGCCGGCAATGGCCTTGGCCAACAGGGTTTTTCCGGTTCCCGGGGGGCCTTGCAGCAGCACCCCCTTGGGAATTTTACCACCGAGCCTGGTGATCTTCTTGGAATCCTTCAAGAAATCCACAATCTCGACCAATTCTTCCTTGGCCTCCGGGATGCCAGCTACATCAGCGAAAGTGACCCTTCGGGCCTTGTCAGGGTTCTCCATGGCGATCTTTCTCTTGCCAAAGCCGCTGCTCCCGCCTTTCTGTCCACGGAGCATAAAAAACATCCAGCCGCCCATGAGCAGGAGAACCGGAAAGGTGGAAGACCAAAAAGGCGAAACCGCGCGGGGCTTTCCGGCGGAAATACGGACATTCTTACCTTCAAGCCGGGGAAGGAGTTGTTGCACATCCGGGACGTAAGTGGAGAAGGATTGGCCATAACTGTCAGTGCCGGTGACCTCCTGGCCCTGTATCCGCGCCGCCTTGATCTCGTTATTGTCCAATTTAGCGAGAAAGTCGGAATACTCCAGCTTGGGCAGCTGATTTTCAACGATCCAGACGTTGTATGCTATGACAGCCAAGGTTGCCGCAAACATGAGCAACAGATAATTTCGTACATATTTGGCCACGATCTCCCTCCCGGACACTATGAATGCGATGCAGAACGGACACACTGTGCAACAGAACATGATGCAACATCCGCACCATGTTCTGTTTTCAGCCTACCACTCCCCCCGAAAAAACGGCAAAAAAAAGCCCGGGAAAACCCGGGCTCAGAGGGAGGTGCTACAAGGTTAGCCGTTAAACGGCATCAGGGGACGATTACGGATACCTCAAAGGACAAAGCATCCGTAATCTGCTCCTAATCAGCGTTGGCCGGGAACCGTAACCTTCTGGGTGTTGACATACTTGAAAAATACCGGAAATGCGGCGAAGAAGGCAAGACAGATCAGGTACTCCACGCCTTTGATGTGGGTGTAAAAATCCACCAGGGTAGCCTGTTCACTGACCAAGCCGATGGCCACCATGTACTGCCGGGCAACTTCACTCAAACCAGCCTTGGAAAGACTTAAGCTCAGGGCGACAAAAGCCCACAAGCCGATGGCGGCGCCGAAGCCACCCATTACTGCCATGAAGATTCCTGCGCCTTTCTTATCTGTCATTGCCTTTTTCATGATGCTTCTCCTTGTTAAGTTCGATTTATTCTTAATGATTCTGATATGATCTCATATCTTTTTTAGTCTGCTTACATTCCTGTTACTGCGGTGAGCCAGCTGCGCCCCATTTCAACGATCCCGCCCATGGTGCTCATGCCGCCGATCAGACAGGCAATGCCCCATACGCCGATCAAGGTGGCCAAGACAAGGATGACACCCACCCCAGCCTGAGAGATTCCCTCACCGATTGCTTCCTGATCAAGTTCGCCAATGCCGAGTCCCTGTTTTTGCAATGTGTTCTTCATGGTGAGCCTCCTATGATTTTGTTTTTTCGCTCTTATCTCGTTGTTGATCTCGTTTGACTAGGAGACATTGCACAGGGTGTGCCAACACAGTAGCGTAAACAGGGTGAAGATTTCTAACATATGGATTTAACTATTTGATTATAAAGGAAATAAAAAATTATAGACATTGCGGCAACAAAGGAGTGACCAAGGCGTCATAAATCGTATAAAATTTTTTAATATCAATAAGTTACAAGAAAAATACAGGGATGGCCAGAGAGGGTCAATAAAAAGGGGTGGGCAGGAGAGAAGAGGGAAGGGGAAAAACAAAAAGTGTAGCGCCAGGGATTACGACGCCACACTTTTGCTGTTGCATGTGTAGCAGAGTGTTGCATCTGCAACACTCTGCTATTCCAGGCCGTATGCCTTCATCTTTCGGTACAGGGTGCTGCGGTCAATCCCAAGCAGCCTGGCAGCCTTTGCCTTGTTGCCATCGGTCTGGGCAATGATGCCAAGGATGTGCGCCTTCTCGTTTTCCTGCGAGACAGGCTCGGCTTTGCTGGCCTCGACGGTGGCCACTGGTTCCGTTCTCGCGGCCCCTGGTATTGCCGAAACGACGGGGCAACCACCACTACGCACCTCTTCAGGAAGATTGCCAGTGGTAATCGTGTCGTCCACGCACAACACACAAGCCCGCTCCACCACATGCTCCAATTCCCGAACATTTCCAGGCCAGCGGTAGGCGGCCAGCAACTGCAAAGCCTGATCGGAAATACCAGTGATATTCTTGTTGAGGCGTTTACTGAAACGAGCCAGGAACATCTCCACCAGAATGGGCAGGTCGCCCTGCCTGTCTCGTAAAGGCGGCAGAGAGATATCTATCACCCGCAAACGGTAGTAGAGGTCCTCCCTAAATTCGCCCCGCTGAACCTTCTGCTTCAGGTCGGCGTTAGTTGCCGCCACCACCCTGACATCCACGGTGACCGGCTTGTCCTCGCCAACCGGGTAGAAGGTGCGTTCTTGCAGAAAGCGCAGCAGCCGCAGCTGCATAAGCGGTGAAATATCGCCAATCTCATCAAGGAAAAGCGTGCCGCCATCCGCCTGGAGAATCCGCCCCTCCCGGTTGCGATCCGCCCCGGTGAAGGCCCCCTTCTTGTGCCCGAACAGCTCGCTCTCCATGAGGTTTTCCGGGATGGAAGTGCAGTCGAATTTTATCAGGGGCATGTCCCGGCGCGGGCTTTCCGCATGCAGGGCCTCGGCCACCAGCTCCTTGCCGGTGCCAGATTCTCCGGTGATCAGAACCGAGGTGTCCACTTGGCCGACATTTTCGATAAGGGTATAGACCGTCTGCATGGCCCGGCTCACCCCGGCCAGCCGATGAAAATAGGTGCGCTTGCCCTGCTTTTCGAGATCCTCCAACCGACTAACATCGCGAAACACCAGCACCGCCCCGAGAAAGTCCTTACCCTGCTTGCTCTCCAGGGGCGCGGCACAAAGACGGAAAACAACATGGCCGCCGGTCTCTGGATTGATCTCGATGCGATGCTCGCCCACCGCTTCCCGGCATTCCAGCACCTTCCTCGCGTCCGAGGCAAACACGGCGAAGGCCCCGGCCACCTCCTCAAGGCTTGCGCCAATCGCAAGCCCAGGCATACGCATTGCCGCCCAGTTTTTTGCCTGATCATTCATCTGCACCACCCGCAGATCGTGGTCAACGGTGATGATCATATCCCGAACGCTGCGGAAGATCGTTTCGAGATATTGCTGGTAGCGTTCCTTTTCCCCTGTCAGCCGCTCCTTCTCCTTCCAGAGCCCATACTGCTGCAAGGCCATGCGCGCGGTGCGCAACAGATCGGCCTTTTTCACCGGTTTGGCCAGATAATCGAAGGCTCCCAGGCGCACAGCCTCGGAAGCCGTGTTGATATTGGGATAACCAGTGACCATGACCATGGGACATTGCAGCCCCAGCTCCCGGACTCGCCGCAGCAGGTCGATACCGGAGGCGCCCTCCATGACGATGTCACTGATGATCAAATCAAAGGTCTGCTGCTCAATAAGCTCCATGGCTTCTTCAAAGGTCGAGGCGGTCAGCACCGGCCCGTACCCCTCGCGGCCAAGAAACATCTGAAAGGTCAACCGCAGACTTTCCTCGTCATCCACCACCAGTATTCTGGTCTCCGATTTGTCCAAATCAATCATTGCGGCCCTCGTGAAAAAGGAAAAAAGTCAGTGGATGGGCTTGCCCCATCCGTGCAAGTCCACGACACAAACGTAAAGGGTTCCAACGAGTAGCTCGTTGTAATCGCGGCTTTTTTACGATTACAACAATCATTGCTGCTCCCCTGGCAAGCCAATGCCAACGATTTACACGGTTTGGCTTGCATCTGCCGGCAGATCAACGGTCAGGGTGGTGAACTCGCCCAGTTCGCTCTCCACCCTGAGCTCCCCATGAAAATCCCTAATCAGCCCAGCGCTGATGGACAGGCCCAGGCCGGTCCCTTCCCCTGGTTTCTTGGAGGAAAAAAACGGCTCGAATATCTGGGGGAGAACCTCTGGCGGAATTCCAGCGCCATAATCGGTGACTTCCGTTCTTAGCAGGGAATGGCCATTTTTCTGTATGGCCCGGCAACGGATTTCCACCTTTTTCCCGGGATCCCGCCCCGGATAGCGTTGATTTAGAGCATACCTGGCGTTGCTGAGCAGATTAAGAAAAACCTGTTGCAATTGCTGCGGATGCACGCGGATGGCCGGCAGGTTCTCCGGGATATCGGTGTGGATGATCACTCCGTCTTTCTGGAGCTGATGCTTGATCAGGGCAAGCGAATCCTGAATAATCGCTTCAATCTCGACCACCTCCGCTTCCTCCTCCCGCTGGCGGGCGAAAAAGAGGAGATTGCGCACGATATAAGCGATCCGCTCCCCTTCCTTGATAATGCGGTCGAGCATCTCCCGCTGGATCGGGGGGGCGGCGGACTCGCCTGCCAACGACACCTGGTTCGAGTCGTCGAGCAGCACCTGGGCGTAGTTGATGATGCCGTTGATGGGGTTATTGATTTCATGGGCCACCCCGGCGGCCAGTTCGCCGATGGAGGCAAGCTGGCCTGCCCGCATGGTTTCGGCCCGGTACATTTTTTCCTCGGTGACATCCCGCAACAGAATCAGGGCCTTGGTCTGGCCATCGACATCGGCAAAAGGCACGTAACTCTGCTCATAGTGCCGCCGGTCGGACATGATCTCCTCGGTGCGCTGAATCTCGTTGCGCTCGATGGCGGCATGCATGCGGCAGACCTCGCAGGGCTTATCGCGCTGTTTGTAAACCTCGTAGCATTTTTCGCCGATCTTGTCGCCAAAGGTCCGACGCAGAACCTCGTTTTGGTATTCGATCACATAATCCTTATTGAGGATGTGCATGCCCTGATCGAGGGCTGAGAGAATCCCCCGGAACTTGTCCCGTTCGGTGCGCAGCTGCAGCTCGATTTCCAGCTGCTCGGTGACATCC
>Ga0334722_10003153_pt1 | contig 17986 bp, 12 predicted proteins | sample C3_bottom_MG_FD_207210 | JGI IMG/M metagenome (GOLD analysis project Ga0334722, IMG submission 207210) | Sediment microbial communities from Yellowstone Lake, YNP, Wyoming, USA - C3_bottom | ecosystem: Environmental > Aquatic > Freshwater > Lake > Sediment | place: USA: Wyoming | collected...
CCGAGAGCGACGCCTGCGTCCCCGTCATCGACACCGAACCGTCCCCCAACGGATTCACGAACCCCCACAAACCCGTGTTCAACACCCCGGAATGAAAATCGTCCGATACGATCCCCGAGGGATCGACCGTGAACGTCGCCGTCACCGCGGCGGGACCGTTCATCGTCAGCGACACCGGGTTCGCCGTACCGGACGCCGCGCCGCTCCACCCGCCGAAGAGCCAGCCCGCATCCGGAATCGCCGTCAACGACACCACCTCGCCAGGAAGATACGACGCCTGGTCCGGGTTCTTCGTGACGCTCCCGTTCCCCACCACGCTCACCGTCAGCGGACCCGGAGACGGCGGAAGGAGCGTAAACGTCGCCGTCACCGTGGCGGGACCGTTCATCGTCAGCGACACCGGGTTCGCCGTCCCGGACACCGCGCCGCTCCACCCGCCGAAAGACCACCCCACGGCCGGAACCGCCGTCAGCTCCACCACCTCCCCAGGCAGGTACGTAGCCTTGTCCGGGCTCTTCACCACGCTACCGCTCCCCGCCACGGCAACCGTCAGCGCGCTCTCCCCCGCGTCCTCCGGGACGATCGGGGACGTCGTGTTGAAGAAGTAGTCCACCACCGCCGTGAACGCCGGAGCGGGACTGCCCGCGTTCCCCGCGAACGGGCCCACCCCGGTCACCGCCAGCGCCCGCGAAAAGGATACGTTCGTCGTCCAGTTCACCCCGTCGTACGAGTAGAACTGCGTCCACTGGGACCCCGCGCGCTTCACCCGCAGGTACAACGGGTTCCCACCGGCGATCACCTGGCTTGCCTTCGTGCTCGCCGTACCTCCCGTCACGCTCGCTGCGAACGCCCGCAGGTTCGAACCGTCGTGGTAGAAATCGAACCGCAGGTAGTTGCCCGCATCCTGCTCCACGATCAGGCCCTGCAACTGATACCTCTGGCTCGGCACCGATTCGAACTTCACCTCCACCTCGAAATCCGTGTTCCCCGCCGCCTGCATCAGCCGCGGGGCAAAGTTCCCGCCCGTCCACACGTCGTGAGAGGTACCCGCGGGAACCGAGAGCGACGCCTGCGTCCCCGTCATCGACACCGAACCGTCCCCCAACGGATTCACGAACCCCCACAAACCCGTGTTCAACACCCCGGAATGAAAATCGTCCGATACGATCCCCGAGGGATCGACACCGCCGGGGAGAAGCGTAGTAAAAAACCGGTCGGACGAAACGGCCGGGTTTCCGCTTCCGTCAACGGAAGCGACACGGTAATGGTATTGCGTGCCGGGTGTTAAACCGGTAAGCAGCACGCTGTGCACCGTCACGAGATTCCCGTCCGAGATGTGCCCCGCTTCATACGCAACGGTCTGGCCATAGTCCACGACGCCGGTGGCCGATTCGTTGGTCGTCCAGGAGATGGTCGCTCCGGTTTCCGTGACGGTTGCCCCCAAATTGCTTATGACCGGCGGGATTGTATCCGAGGCGGGAATCACAGGGACTGCAGACAGGTTCCCGAACGTCGCATCCACGTGGTGGGCGATCAGCAGGAACGAGCCGCTGACAGGATCGGAAAGATTCTGCAGGGTCGTGAGATCCCAGGAAGCAGGTTCCGGATCGGAAGCCTTCCAAACCTTGAGGCAGTACCGGTGACCTTGCCCTGCGATCGTCTCGACCCGCATCTTGAAGTTATACGGGACACCGAATGCGAGCTTCCGCCCGCTGGTGTCCTGCGCGACTATGGCCCCGCGGTTTCCCATGATCAGCAATCGGTCGCCCGGCGGGTCGGTGAGATACCTGTACATTCCGAAACCACCCAGGGGGTAATACCCGATGATCGGCTGGGCTCCTCCCCAATCGGAGTGGCCGGGCCACCGAAGAAGAATTCCGACGGCGGGACCGTTGCTGGGAGGGTTGTACCCGGCCGGATCGATCCCGTGGATGGTGACTGGAACGGTCACTTCGTAATTGACCCAGGAGATGTCCCCGATATCCACGAGCCGGTCGTACCCGAGCACCACCGGGCGCAGTCCGCCCGGCTGCAGGTTCCAGAGTCCGTCCACGACCTGAGCCACATCCTGGATGTGGGCGGCACTCTCCCAGTCGATCGTGTACGGCAGCGGCCAGACCCTCGCCGCGACTTTTTCCACGGTGATCGCCTCGATACTGACGTTCCCCGCTGCGTCCCGGGCGGTGATGGCCAACTGGTTCGTTCCCGCGGGAAGGGTTGCATAATCCAGTTCCACGTTGAAATCCCCGGGTGCGGTCAACCGCCGGGTGTCCGGACCCATGGAGAGCGGATTCGGGGGTCCGCCATTCAAGGAATAGGTCAGGGAAACGATGCCGTCCGTATCCGAAACGTTCCCGAGGATGTTCACCCACTTTTGCGGGACGCCGATCGAACCGAACACCTGATGGAATCCATACCACACGTCGATACGGGGGTATGGCGGGGTCGCAACCGCCGGATGCGTCCGGAATACGAGGTTATGGGAGAGTCGGGTATGGCCGCCGGCATCGGTCGCCTGGATCTGGACGTTATAGTTTGTGTCCGCCTTGAGATCATCCAGGATCAATGTGTGGGACTGGAGGACCGCGGGATCATTGACCGCGCCCATCTCATAGGAAGGCGTTTCTCCGTATAAAACCGCTCCGCTGGCGGGCTCGTCGGTAAGCCACGTGATCTGCAGTGTGAATTGTCCACCGAGGTTGCTGACGTTGTAGATATAGGGCGGGTTCGTGTCGGAAACGACCGCCCCGTCCTCGGGGAGTATGGGAGACGAGGTGCTAAAGAAATAATCGACTAGGGCGGTGTACCCGGGCGGTGGACTGCCGGCATTCCCGGCGAACGGTCCAACGGAGGTCACCGTCATCTGGAAGTCAAAGGTTACGGCATTTACCCAGTTTATCCCGTCGAACGAATACGACTGCGTCCACTGGTTCCCCGTACGCTTCACCCGCATGAACAACGGGCTTCTACTGGCGATCACCTGGCTCACCTTCGTGCTCGCGGTTCCACCGTCGAAACTCGCCGCGAACACCCGCAGGCTCGCCCCGTCGCTGTAAAAATCGAACCGCAGGAATTTCGCGGCGTCCTGCTCGACGATGATCCCCTGCATCTGGTATTTCAGGGTGGGCAGGGAATCGAACTTGACCTCAACCTCGAAATCGGTGTCCGCCACGGGTTGCATCAAGCGCGGCGCGAAGTTTCCACCTGTCCAAACATCGTGGGGGGTTCCGGGAGGGATCGTGAGGGCAAGGCGGGCATCCGACGTGTTCGTTCCCGTCAGGAGGAACGAGGCGTCACCTTGCGGATCGACATAGGCCCAAAGCCCGGTATTGAGATTGAAGTTGTTGAAGTCGTCGGAATCGACCGAATGACCGGACGCCGGAAACAGTGCCGGAAGGAAAAAGACCAGAAAAACGGCAAGAAACCTCGACCGTGTCCATCCCTTTTTCAATAAGCCCAGCGTCACAATCCACCGCCTATATTATGATAAATATTTCCTGAAGAATTTAATGCTAATAGTGTGCCACCGGAAGGTTTCGGGTGCATCAGCATAAGCACTTGATTTAAAATGATATTATCAAATGGAAGCATGGTGTAACATGGTGTAAACGGTACGGAAGGCATTATTGGGAAATATTTTTCACACTCTACGATACAGATTACACATCATTGATTTATAACGTATTTCACTAAATTGCGGTAAACTTCAGAGAACAATTGCCAACACAACACATACGGATACGAAGGTCATGCAATAATCAGTTTTCGGCAATGGAAAGCTTCCGCAAATCGGTCGGAAGCGTTGCATTCGATTCCTCGAATCCTCATCATCGAATAAAACAAATCCTGATTGAACCAATGGTTGCTCTTTTGAGTTTCAAAGTATTTATTTATATATTTGACCTTCTGCCGGCAGATTTCCCTTCCCAGGTGGATGTAGGCATTCGGCGTCCCGAGATCCCCATCGTATTTCGGGATTTCGTACTCCAGGACCAGGTGGTCCCGGAAGGTGTTGTACGTCAATTCGGAAACGAGACGATGGTCCTGGTGCAGATCCGATCGGTAATGGGTGAAGATGACGTCGGGGGAAACCGTCTTCTTCAATCGCTCGAAATACTCCTTGATCTCCCCTCCGACATAAGGGAAGAAGCCGTCCCGGAACTTCTCCACGGTCACGAAACTGCCCGGTGCCCCCTCGAAAAATGCCCCCGCGCTTTTCCGCGCCTCCCCCTCCCTTTCCGGGGTGCAGCTGAAAACAACCCACTGGAATTCCACCTTCCGCTGTGTTTCGATCATCTTGAGTACCGTGCCCCCGCAGCCGATCTCGATGTCGTCGCTATGGGCCCCCAGGCACAAGATCCGAAGGGTCTCGCGCCGTTTCTTTCCGATCAGCAGGGAAAGCGACCTCATCGCTTGCCTCCCCCTTTCCATACTTCCCATGGCGTTTCGCCGCGCGAGTACATGTCGTTCAGCAATTGCCGGTCCTTGAAGGTGTCCATGCTCGCCCAGAACCCCTCGTACTTGAGGGAGATCAATTGCTCTTCCTTGATCAACCGCTGGAACGGTTCGTTGACCAGTTCCTCGCCGTCGCGGATGTAATCGAAGATCCGTCGATTGAATATGAAATATCCTCCGTTGATGGATAAGCCCGATTGGGAGATGTGCTGGATGTTGTCGACCAGGTACCCGTCCCGAAGGGAAACGACGTGAAAACTTTGTGTCGGTTTGACCGACAGGAAACAGGCGACCTTCCCGGATCTCTTGAACGTGTCGATCAGCCGGTCGAGGGGAAGGTCGCACAATCCGTCGCTGTAATTCGCCATGAAGATATCCTCGTCCTGCAGGAACTTCTCGACACTCTTCAGCCTCTGGCCGATGTTCGACGCCAGTCCCGTGTCGGCGAATGTGATCCGCCAGTCCTGGATGTCGCTGGCGAGAAGTTTCAGATCCTTCCCCCCGTTGCTCAGCACGAAATCGTTGGAGATGCATTCGTTGTAATTCAGGAAAAAGCTCTTGATCATGTCGGCCTTGTACCCGAGACAGAGGATGAAATCCTTGTGGCCGAAATGCGCGTAATATTTCATCACGTGCCACATAATCGGCCGGTACCCGATGGTTACCATCGGCTTGGGGATATCTTCCGAATAGTCCCGGATGCGCATCCCCAGGCCGCCACAGAACAGGACGACTTTCATTGAAGACCTCCCTTGCCTTGATTAATAGATCCGAACCTCCGGGATCGGCACGACGAACTTTCCCCCCCACTCCCGGATGAAAGCAAGCTGGGCCATGATCTCGTTTCGAAGGTTCCAGGGAAGGATCAACACGTAATCCGGCCGGACTTCCCGAATCCGGTCCGGAGGATGGATCGGGATCCGCGTGCCCGGAAGGAATTTTCCCTGCTTGTAGTGGCTCCGATCGACGGTGAAATCAATGAAATCCGTACGAATGCCGCAATAGTTCAGGAGCGTATTCCCCTTCCCCGGGGCGCCGTAACCGGCGACCCGTTTCCCTTCTCGTTTTGCCCGGATCAGGAATTCGAGCAGTTTCCTCTTGGTTTCGTTTACCTTTTCCTGAAATTTTACATAATATGCGATGTCCTTGAATCCTTCCTTTTCTTCCTTTTCCCTGAGCGCCAATACCCGTCGGGTCACCGGACGGGTCGTTTCCTGTTGGTGCCGGGCATAGATTCTCAGGGATCCCCCGTGCGTCGGCAACTCCTCCACGTCGAAGATCGTGAGACCGTGAGCATCGAACACCATCTCGGACGTTATGAGGGAAAAGTAGGAGAAGTGCTCGTGGTAGATCGTGTCGAACTGGTTCTCCTCGACGAGACGAAGGAGATGTGGAAACTCCAGCGTGATGGTCCCCCTCTCCTTCAACAGCACCTTCATCCCTTTGACAAAGTCGTTCAGGTCGGGGACCTGGGCGAGGACGTTGTTCCCGACGATGAGATCGGCGCGATTTCCCTTCCCGGCCATTTCGCCGGCCACCTTTTCGCCGAAGAACTTCACCTCCGTCGGAACGCCTTTCCTGTTGGCGACCTCGGCGACGTTTGCCGCCGGCTCGACTCCGAGGACGGGGATCCCCTTCTCGACGAAATACTGGAGAAGGTATCCGTCGTTGCTCGCCAGCTCCACGACAAGGGAATCCTTGTTCAACGAGAAGCGCTCCCGCGCCATATCGGTGTATGCCTTGGCGTGCTGAAGCCACGAGTCGGAATAAGATGAAAAGTAGGCGTATTCGGTGAAAATGTCTTCCGCGCTTACATATTCTTCCAGCTGCACGAGGAAGCACCGGTCGCACACGTAAACGTGAAGGGGGTAGAACGGCTCCATCCTGTTCAACTTCTCCGCCGGGACGTAACTCTCGCACAACGGGGACATCCCGAGATCCACGAACGTATTTTCCAATGTCTTGCCGCAGAAACGGCAATGGGCTGCGTGGTTGCCCGATTCCTCGGTCATGCTTCTTCCTCCGGATTGAATTGGCCAGACATCCTGTCGCTCAAAGAACGAGGTAGGACGGGGATAAACCAAGCTCACCGACCTGTTTCCTGATCTCGTTCTCGTAGATCCGGTTGGTTACGATCACGGTGCTCGGCGGGGCATTGAGGAGAGAACGGGGCGTAACGATCTTGTGACCTGCTCCGGGGATATGCTTCCCTTCCTTGTGGGGATTGATGTCGACGACGAAGTCGATCTCGTCACGAACCTTCAACATGTTCAGGAAGCTCACCCCTTTCGCGCCGGCCCCCCACAAGATCGTTCTGCCCCCCCGTTCCCTCAAGGACGAAAGCGTTTGACGCCACATCACGATTTTCTTCCGAGCGGAGGAACCGAAACCGGCGACAGGATCGGCCCTTGCCCAACGACCAGAACCTGATTCCATCCCCGGCTGCATCATGCCATTCCCCGTCACCGCTTCCATCGAGAGGTATTGCCCGTTGAAGACCTCTTCGATCCGCTGGACGTCGAATCTGCTTTCGGAAAACACCCTGGCGAGGGACTCCTTGCCGAAATAGGAGCAATGCTCGTAGATGATGTCCCACACCGACATATCTTCAACGATGAACCGGATGTTCGGGACCTCGAAATAGACGACCGCCTTCCGCTTGTCCCTCAAGGCGGCGCGGACCGTTCGCAGGAACCCGGCCGGATCGCTCAGGTGTTCGAAAACATACCTGCAACAAACCAGGTCCCCGGCGATATCGGCGTACCGCTCGGAGTAAAAATCCCGGATGAACGTGATCCGGCGGGCGGCGTCCTTCGAAACCCTTCCCGGCTCGAAGCTTGGGTCGAAACCGATCCCCTTGTTGCTTCCGAGCTCACACAGCAGCAACAGGAAATCGCCCTTTCCGCAGCCGATCTCGACGACGGTTTTTTCGCGCAGCCCATACCGCTCGATCAGACCCATCGCCGTCGTTCGGGCATACTCCTGGTAGAAAGGTGAGTAATGAAGGGAATTATCATAGGCTTGTGAGTACTCGAGGCGCGATGCATCGAACGCCATGTTCATGACGAAACCGCAGTCACGACATAGACCCAACCGGATATCGCCCTTCGGGCAATTCATCGCAGAATCCTTGTCCGGCCAGAGGACGCCGATGTTCGATGGAACACCGGCGACTTCGAAGAACGGGTCGATCCGCGTGGATGCACAGACGGGGCAGGCGCGAAGCGTGACGTCCATCGGTCAACGAATCCAACGCAAGGTGGCGTCCAACTGGCCCGTTTTCAGCAACTGTTCGATATGGGAGATCCTTTTATACTTCGGGCCCTCGAACTCCTCGAGGTTCAAACCGTATTTTCGATACCCATCGTACAGCTGGCGAGCCCCTTTTCGCGCGTCCCACTTCGGTTGAAACCCGGGGAACACCTTCGATATCTTGCTGAAATCCACCCGGTAGCAACGTTTGTCCGGGCCGGCATCCTCCGCGTATTCAATCCGGCAATCCGGTATCGTCTCCCGGACGATCTCCGCCAGGTCGCGGATCCGGTAATTCTCCTCGTTCTTTCCGATATTGAAGGCCTGGTTGTGCACCGATTCGCGCTTCGCCTTGAGGACGAGAAGAAAGGCAAGGGAGATATCCTCGATATGGACGATCGGGCGCCACGGCGTCCCATCGCTTTTCAGGAAGATCACCCCGCTCGTGCAGGCCCACGCGACCAGGTTATTCAGCACGAGGTCGAAGCGATGCCTGGGGGAGAGGCCGTAGGCGGTGGCGTTTCGCAGGAACGTGGGACTGAAACGGTCGTCGGCCAGTTTCGCCACATCCCGTTCGACGAAGACTTTCGACTCCCCGTAAGGGGTGACCGGATGGAATTCCGCGTCTTCGCTCAGCATGTCGTCCCCGGCGGCACCGTAAGTGCTGCAGGAGGAAGAGAACAGGTACCTGGACACGCCGGCCTCCTTCGCGATGCGGGCAAGGTGCACGGAAGCTTCATGGTTGATCTCGTACGTGAGTCGCGGGTTCAGGTTCCCGAGGGGGTCGTTGGAGAGGCCCGCAAGGTGGATGATCGCGTCGAACCCGGACAGGTCATTCTTTTTCAGATCCCGGATGTCTTTCCAGATCAGCGGAACCGGTTTCATCCCGTCCCCGTAGGTGCACTTCGCATACAGGTCGGAATCGATCCCGACCACGTCGTGCCCTTCCTTGACCAGCATCGGCGCCATGACCGCGCCAATGTACCCGTGGGAACCCGTTAAAGCCACCCGCATGATCTTCCTCCAAAACCGTTATTTGAGTTATGCCTGCGGTGACGCCGGTACTGGAATCGAGCCTTTCCGGTAATAGCCGCGCTGGATGACCCTGCGAGCGGTTCCCAGCGTGGATTTCAATTTCTCCTCGAGATTGAGCCTTCTCCAGTTCGTGTACAGAGAGAAGCCCCGGAGCTTCGGCGTCGGAACCCCGAGAAGCCGCATCGCAAGGAGCCGACCCCACACCGCCTGTCTCTTGCCAAGCAGATTCTTCTGGGACTCTTTCAATACCCACGGTTCGACAGGTCGAAGGATCACATACCCAGACTCGATGGCGCCGCGAAGGATCGCTCGACCCCGCTCCGTCCGCACAAGGACCAGGGAGTATCCAGGCTCGTTTTCCGGAATCCCGCGGTACCAGGGATCCCCGCAGGAGAGGTCGGCGAATTCCCCGGTCCCGTCCGGACACAGATGGCACCGGTAGGGGCGGTACTTTTGCAGGAACCCCCACGAATCCATATACGTTATGGTGCGGGGCGGCCTGGATTCTTCCTTGAACGTCACGGTGAACATCCCCGGCCACCCATTTCCCCGGAAGCGGATCGACCTGACTTCCTCGGGGTTTGCATGAATGCTCCGCAACAGGTCCAGCAGCCCCTGCGTCGAAGGAGTGCCCGCGCAAAAAAAGGCGATGAAAATCCCCATCCTTCTCGCCAGGCCCGGTCGACAATCCGCGGATTTCCGTGCCCCCACAACGTCGCAAGGCTTGCCGACGAACACGCATTGCGCCGGAGCCGATTCCATCCTATCCAACCCGTTGCATGGAGATGCCGGGGAGTAGCGAGACCCCGTTCTCGTAAGGAGCTCCTCACGTGTCCGGCTAAGAACCGTCCGGTTCATCCAGGGAATCGCCTCATCTGTGCCCGTGTGCACGACCGCGTGCATCCCCTCCTTTTCCAGGCAGTAGAGCGCCAGGGCGCTTGTGAGCCCACCGGAAGATCCCCGGTAACGGATGTCCTTGTCGGCCGCATGACCTTCCCACAGCTCCAATACCGGCCCGAACCCTTCCCCCAACTCCGAGACGGCACCGAGGCGTTCCCCGGAAGCGTGGGCTGTCTCAACACCGGGACACACCTTGAGACATTCCCCGCAAAAGTCGCACTCCGTTCCGGAAAGCACCGGCCGGATCCCGTCGGTTTCCACATCGTGCAGGCGTATCCGATGCCCGGGACAGGCGACCGCGCAGGCGCCGCAACCGATGCAAAGCCGCCAGGCGGCGGCTTCATGGACGGTGTTTATTCTCGACATATTACGGCTTCACGAGGGGGAAATACTCCTTGCCGAATATGCCGAAGAGCTTACGCTTCAGCTTTGCGCGAACACCGATGAAATCGTAGGGGTCGATCGAATAGCCCTGTAACCTCTGGGCCGATTGACGTAGACGTTGAATCCAGGCTTCCTTGTTCTGAATGTTGAAAGTCACCGCACTCAACGGGATAAGCTTTTTGAAATCTTCTTCGGACCGGATCCCTGTATGCTCCGCCCTCGGATCATCCATATGCTCCTGAAAGAGAAACGGGTAGTACCAACCGTTGATGAACCCTTTTGCCGCAGCACGAATGCAATACGTCGTAAAGCTCTCCCCTTCCCGGAGCAGGCCTATTTCATCGAGTACGTCACGTTTCATCATGTACCCAGACCCCTCGATCCAGCAGTTCCGCATGACCTGGTGATTTCCGTACCGAAATATTTTTTTTGAGGCCACCTCCTCGTTGAAATCCTCCGGAAAAAACCGCCAGCAACCCAGGATACCTGCCCTCGGTATATCAATGTGTGCCTGCTGCAGAATTTCGCACCATCTTACCGGGACCAAGCAGTCATCGTCTACTTTGCTAAGGAAATCGGCGTCACGATAGTTGCCGAAAAACCAGTTCGTCGGCCGCCGGAGCTTTTCATTCGTTGAGTTGAATATGATCCGCTCGACGCGAGGGTGATTTTCATATTTTTTCACCACGGACCTGGTCGGTTCTTCAGAGGCGTTGTCCCATATGACGATTTTCGCTGACTCTGGAATATTTTCGCAAAGCGTTTTCAGCGAAAGTTCCGTATAGGAAGGACGATTATACGTGATCATAAGGATTCTTATGTTCATACAAGACCTCCGGTCAAGGGATCATTCCCTCTTTATTTGAAATTAATGAATCCGGATTGATTTTCGAAGCAATAATCGAGGAGATCTCCCGCAATTCCCCTGAGGGGAAATACTTTGTAAGCAAGGCAAAATATATCGCCATCCCACCCGGGACCAGTATGGTCAAAACCAACAGACTGCTGATGTGTATTGCATTCAACCCAAAATATTTTGTCCCCCCAAGCACTGCCGCCATGCAGGCTGAACATACGAACGCAGGAAGCAAGGATTCAAAAAATGCCCTTATATTCATATCAATAAGTCGATTTGCAAAATATTGCCCGATAAAAAGAACCGGTACGGAAGCCGCCATATAAGCGACGATCAACCCAATCAGACCCCATCGAACACCTATAAGAAATGCGGATAACATGACCACAGCATTAAAAAGTCCCAATTTGAGGATCAGGTCCGACCTCCCTTGTGAAAGGATGATCACCCCACCCGTCGTGCCGATCGATTGAAGGGCGCCGACGATGCACAACAACTGGAGCGGCACGACGACAGGTTCCCACCGTCCCCCGTAGAACGTCAGGATGAATTCCCTGGCTACGATCATGAGTCCCGTCATCATGGGAAACGTGACTATGGAAATTGCGCGGAGGATCTTTAAATATGTCGCCCGGATCCGCTCTTTTTCATCCTGGATCCTCGAAAACGCGGGGAACAGAACCCTGCCGACCGACCAGGAGATCAATTCCAACGGCTTGAGCATCAGGTTGTAGGCGACAGAGTAGTACCCGAGGGTGGTAGCCCCCAGGTATTTACCGACGACCAGGTTGTCGAAGTTCCTGGAGAAATAATTCAGGATATTGAACCCGAGAAGACTGGAACTGAAAGAGAAAAGATCCTGGAAACAGCTTTTTCGAAATCGGAATTTCGGGATCCATTTCGCCGTCTTCCAGTAGACCGGAATCATCATCGACTGCGCAACCAATTTGCCGAGGACAAGGCTCCAAACGCCGAAATTCGTAAGCGCCAATATGACCGAGATTCCACCTGATAACACTTGGTTCAGTACGTTCAGGATTCCGATCTTCTTGAATTCCAGATTCTTAGTAAGGATGGAATTATGAATGGAAACCAGGGGACTCAGCACAAACCCGATGGAGTAAACCATGATGATGGATTTGAGGATACTCTTGCCGTAAAAAGAAGCGACGATCGGGGAAATGCCAATGACCAGTGCGGCGATGACCAGACCGGTAACAACTGATACCGAAAAAGAGGTGGCCAGATGATCCTCGTCTATCTCCTTCTTTTGTATAATCGCAGACCCCATCCCCAAATCCTGGAAAAGGGTGATGACACCGACGATGACGCTTGAGATGGCAATGACACCGAAATCCTCGGGGATCAACAGTCGGGCAAGGATAATCGTTACGGCAAAATTTACGGCCTGGGCGCCTATATTGGATGCAGCGCTCCAAAATGAACCGCTGATGACCTGCTTATTAAGTTCCATTAGTATTCCGTTTTGAATATCATAATATATCTTGAAATACACTGTAAATATTATGCTTTATTCCTGGAAGCATTTTTTGCAGTCTTATTTTTATTTCTTTTCTGTTCCTGAATATACTATCAATACGCAACATTATTTCGCTAATATTCATTGTCCGAGGATCAGACACAAGTTCGGCAAAATCTATACTTGACATTACACCGTAAAATTTATCGCTATACGCAATTGCCGCGGTGGGAACTCCTTGGGACAAAGCGGCAATGCAGGCATGCATGCGTGAACCGATAAAAAAATCACACATCCCAATAATATACTTGATTTCATTTTGATCATATTTTTCCTCAATATTAAATAACTTATCCTGATATTTATCCTTGTATTCCTCATAAAATAATATCCCTGCATGGACGTCGCTTTCCACATTCTCCTTGTCGCCGAATACGTGTGGTATAACAATAACATTTACGTTTTCTTTCTCAAGATACGTACAAATAATTGTCCTAATCAATTCATTGTAATCAATCTTTAAAGAGAACATATTTTTCTTTGTATAACCGCCCATTGACAGAAGTCCACTGATATTTATTCCAACCCATTCTTTACTCGCATCCCTCTGCATTTCTATTTTTCCTACGATTCCAGAATTTGGTTTTTTGGGCTCCAATACAAAAGCAACATCATAGCAAAACCTGAACTTTCTCTCATTTAACTGATTATCCATTAATCTTTCCAGCATATCTTTGTTAGTTAGATCCCTCATGTAAACTGATTTTGATTTATTCAAAATGTATTTTGCAATTATTCTGACTATTTTATTCTTGAATGGACCAATTGTTTGAGGAAGTAGCACGATTGTTTTCTTTAGAAATATTGCTAATAGTTGAGGTAGCGATATGTATATGAATCGTTGCAGACCATAGATATCGCTGAAACTGTCCCCTCCGGAAATCGCAGCGACAATATCACTATCTTTGATAGTTTTAAGATAATGGTCTTTTGAAATAATGGATTGCTTAATTTTATGGAATGGTATTAATTTCAAAAAACAGGATTTCAATAGCAGGTACGCGATATGATTCTTCAATAATAAGTTTTTAGAAAACCGTATATTTACTGTTTCTACTATATTGTTTCTACCGTTCCAATTATAATAACAATAAGAACTTTCCTTACTGTAATCCATCAGCACGATGGTTGCGCCCGGATGCGATTGAAGAATGGCTTGAATTGTCCCCGCTGTAAGCGCACCTACTCCCATATTATCGGTATTAAAGGAAGCACCCATCAGGCAAATTTTTTTCATTGGAAATGGTTACGGGGTGAAGACTGGATACAGCGTAAGCGGGGAAATATCTAAGACAGACCCTGTTCTTCTGGGTCAAGATACTGAAATATTCTCAATCGGTATCTACATCGTTATTATTTTAGCCGATTAAATACACATCTAGTTAATTGACTGGACGGCTGGTGGGTTCGGGATCAACGGTGAGGAAGGTAGTGTCGACTCATACGCTCCCACGTCCCAAACGCCAACAGATCCGCGAAATGTGCCAATCATATCTTTATCGAACGGCGTATTCAGAATTTTACCGGCTATAGAAGCAGCAAGACGAAAATCCTTTCCCGTTGGGTTGATAAATGGATTTTGATTCCCCCCTGCAAATCCATGAGTTTCCGCATATGCGCCGCTTCCAGTGAACCAATTGAAATCGTGCGTTACTCCGCTAAACGCTAAAGTGTCCGTATTTCCCCAAAAGATATTATTGTATGCCTCGTTGTTTGCTTCACCTGTAGTGGCAAGGCTTATGGCATTGAGACCTGTACTAGATGAATTTACATTAACAAATGTATTGTTATGAATCTTCCACCGCCTTGCGTATTGCCAGTTTGAGGCATCGGATATCGCGGCAATTAACCAACTCGCCGCTCCCGAACCCTGATCAAAAATGTTTCCGTATATCTGGACATCTTCGCATACATTCTGGGTACCGGTTCCGCCACTCGGCCCATTAATGGCAACGATCCCCCCGGTACTCCTCCACGAATAAAGATAGTTGTATCGTATCGTGAGGCCATCATTCCCAAGAAGAGAGAAGATTTCGGAGTGGTCCGACCCGCCGGATCCCGGAGGGTTGTTGTCCCCGAGTTTGGAATACTCCACCACCCAATCGTGGTTATACCCAATGTGGAAAATCGGTCCGTAGACTGTGTGGAACCAGCAATGGGATATATTGACGTAGCTATTACCGACCCCATCGAACGCCCCGAAGGAATAAACAATCCCCGTGAAGACACCAAGGGAGGACGCGGTTGCCTCGACGTGACGTATGTTTATGTAATGAACACCCGCAACGTTGATGCGAATGGCTTTGGCAGGGGGTGTGCAGGTAATTTTGATCCCGTGACCATTCTCCCAACTCCCCGGACCGCCTCCCGTAACACCGTCGATATCCCAATACCCCGTTGTGAATTCCCAGGATGAGAAGTTCGCTACCCCGTCCCCGAATGTGTCGTTCCAGCCTGTGTCTGTCCCGTGGGCCGACGCAGTGGCCTTCTTGATATAGATCCATGCGGTACCGCTTTGAGGTGTACTGAATGTGTACGAACCGTAACTTCCTTCCGCGACGTAGTAGGTATCCCCTCGAACAAGCGTCGCAGGAAGCGTCGCCCATGCGTTGGTCCAATCAGATCCGTTATTCGCTCCCGTAGCCCCCGCCCGAATGAAATGATCCATTGCAACAGAAATCGATGGAAATAATGTACTGAAAAATAACAAACAGGCCAAAATCTTAATACTTTTCATGATGACTCCTTTTTACCCGTTCTCCCAACCAAATATTGCAACATTCATGCTAACCTACCAGTTCTGCCAAGTAGTTGTTTATTTTATGTTTTCTATACCGCATGAGATTCGAGCTCACCATATCTGGATTATTCATTTCGATTTTGTAATAACCGATCGCAGGAGGAGAACCTCCAGTGCAAAGTGGATTTCTAAAACTAAGCACCAAGGGATCCTTTAATAATAAAGTCCTCATCCCTAACTATACTTTCCAAGTCCCTTGACTCTTTCAAAACAAAGTCTCCCGCCAAAGAAGATATCATTGCGAGAAGCAAATACCATATCACGATGATTTGGTCGAAGTATGATACGGAGATAAACGATGCGATATGCACCGATAGTGAGCAACCTGTACACCAGAGTAACATCTTATATGACTTGTTCTCTTCCATGGTCCTATTTACGGCCATTCCTATGTATCTATAGCAATAAGCAATCAAAAATACAAACAACACTACTTTCAACAAACCTCCGCTAACCCCTTCAAAAACGAACTGGTTCGTTATGTCGATACTGGTCGGGTCGGCACTGAGCGTAATTCCGAACCAGTGAGACGTGTTTTTTGTGCCGATCAGCCACCATTCATCAAAATGTCGAATCGTCGCATCAATCAAATTCGCCCGATGCCACCCGGTCGATCCGGAAAATGCGGTAATTCTACCAATCAAAAACCACACAGGCGCTTTCATTACCTGGTGAAGGGATATAACGGACAGAAAAATACCCCAACGGATTAAACGTAACTTCCCTCTGTAATGCCAACATAGAAGCGAAACCAAGCCGAACATGTAGGCGAATACCGGACCGCTGGAAGAAGATAAAAAAGTAATTACGGTAGAGGAGATTACACCCAGCACGGGAAGCGCGATATTTCGATTCTCCTTCCACCAATACGCGAGGAGCAGGGGCATAAGGGCGGCGCCGAAGGTCCCGGCAAGGATCGAATGCGCAAATGAACCTTGACAGCGAAGTTTCCCCTCGCGAACTATCGTAATTTCAGGCACACCGCCAAAAACGGCAAACAAATTTCTGCCAGTAGTTAATTCAACCAGCATCAGCAAGGACATTGGGAGGCATATGACCAGAAGCCACTTTATTACATCATAGGCGTCCTTTTCATCGCAGATCAACATACGAAACATAAAGTACATTCCCACGGCGTTAAAGGCGAACCCCAGTCTGTTAACGAATGCTTCGGTGGTTTGCCAAAGTATTGTATATGCTATGACACTTACTACTACCCATATCGTGATAGTTTTATCTATCGCGTTCCAGGATAGTGGTCTGTTCTCCCCTTTGATGAATATTCGAGCCCAACCGAACAGGACCATTATCCTCATTATCGAGAAGTGGAATCCGGCAACGTATAAAACTTGCCCCAAGGTTGAAAAATACGAAGCAACGAGGATCGGCAGAACCGCCATTCTTCTCGGGACGACCAGCAGCAGAAAACCCATCCCGAAAATCAACGCGATCGAAAGATTATTGATCATTATCGCATCTTCGATTTACATAATCGATAGTGTTCACTATAAACGCTACTTAATTCCTGCAGTAACGGACCAAGCCATGAGTTTCAAGTTTTTCATGACATAACCATCATATTTTCTGTTTTCGTTATTAATTATTCTTAGCGCTGCAATCACAATTGTCGCCGCCAGAAGTCGAAAAACGGACCCAAACGCGACAACTATTCTGTAGCCAACGGCACTGCTTAACCCATAATTCTTTCTTATAAAATAATAATTTGCTGCCTTTTGCATGACATAGGCATTACTGACAGTGTTACTCAACTTCACGCTTGTACCTTCGTAGTGATATATCTTTTCCGATGCCAGATAATATAATTTATATTTATTTTTTTTCAATCTATAACAAAGGTCCACATCCTCCGCATACATAAATAATTTCTTGTCAAATCCTCCTAAACTATCGTTGACTGATTTTTTAATCATCATACATGCGCCGGAAAGGCAGTCGATTTCCCTGCTGTTTTCATGGTCCCAATAATTCATTTCCCGTGTAGAAAATATTCTGGTCTTGGGGAATATCTTATGAAGCAGAAACATTTCACTGAGTTCATTCACAAGCGTTGGATAGGTACTTGCGCATGTCATCTGTATGGAATTGTCCATATTGAATATTTTAGGACCTACTGCTGCGTAATTGCTGTTTATTTCCATAAATAAATACATTCCGTATATAACATTTGATACCAGTTCCGTGTCTGGATTCAAATACAATATATATTTACCAGTTGCCGAATTTACGGCGACATGATTTCCGTAGGCGAATCCAAGATTTTTACCACTTTTTATTATCTTACACCATGGGAATTCCTCCTCCAGCATTTCAAGGCTTCCATCCGCCGATGCATTTTCAACAACTATCACCTCATAATTTAAATATTTCGTATACTTTATTAGAGATTGCAGACACGCCCGGAGTTTATTTTTTGTATTCCAATTAACGATGCAAACAGATACATCGATATTATTTGATTTTGGCATGATAATAAGTCGTTTATGGTCTACCGTATGGCATGTGTTCCGTATTTTCAATATAATCCCATTTCCCATCCTTGAATTCCTTGAAAGAAATGGCTCTTCCGGGTTTGTAGTGGCTCGCCCCCGTTTTCGGGGTGACTGACGTCGGTTTGTGTGTCGCTCTTTTCCATCTGTTGGATAATGACCGCCGAGACGCTTCGGGATGCTGTTTGTCCGAGAGGGAGCGCCGCGGAGGGAGCCGATGCAAGATCGCGAACTGTACGCCCGGATTCTGGGGATCA
>Ga0334722_10003154_pt1 | contig 17981 bp, 16 predicted proteins | sample C3_bottom_MG_FD_207210 | JGI IMG/M metagenome (GOLD analysis project Ga0334722, IMG submission 207210) | Sediment microbial communities from Yellowstone Lake, YNP, Wyoming, USA - C3_bottom | ecosystem: Environmental > Aquatic > Freshwater > Lake > Sediment | place: USA: Wyoming | collected...
CTTTGCTGCTGTTTAGCGCTGGCGCTGCTGCATGGTTAGGCATCCAATTCCGTTCGAGCCATCGCGAGACCTACCTTCCCCACACCCCAACTGATTGGTGTTTAAGAGCTTGATATGACAATCTGATTGATATGCGGTGGGCTTCGGCATGCTCCCTTTTTGCAGAGGGAGGCGCCACATGTCCCCCAAGTTCTAGTTTCGCACGTTCCGGAATCTGGCCGTCAGAAACCGCCCCTACTTCGCCCATCTCGCGCTGACCCACCGCTGCAACCTTCGATGCCATTTCTGCCATATTCCCGAAAAGCAAGTTCCGGAGCAGGACACCGCTGGAATCAAGCGCATCATCGACCGGCTCGACCAACTTGGCGTTGCCGTCTTAAGCATTTCCGGCGGTGGAGAACCCCTGCTTCGGCCGGATTTCGCGACCATCCTGAATTACGCGGCCGACAAAGGTTTGTATACCAAAATCACCTCGAACGGGACCATGTCCGTCGCCAAGTATGCGGAACTGCTGGCCTCCCGGGTCGCGGAGATCGCCATTTCCCTCGATGGTGTGCAAGGCAACGATTTGCCCCATAGCCACGTGGGTCCCAAGATCCTGGAATCGCTCCGCTATTTGAACGATCAGCTTCCGAAAGGGAAGCGCCTGACGGTGAACATTACCGTGTCGTCCAACAATCGGGAACAAGCCGGTGAAATTGTGGCATACTGCACCAGGGAGTTTCCCAGGGCGCGACTCTGGCTGAATCCTGTGGTAGTTGGAGTGGGCAAGCTCCGCGTGCCCTCTGAGCTCAAAGTGAATCCCGACTTTCTACGCCAGATCGATTCGCCGACGCTGCTTGCACCGAGCTTCTACAAGCAAGGCTGTGAAGATTACTATCGCCACGAAAGCTATAACTGGGGCTGCCTGGCCGGGGAACTCTTCTTTGACATCAAACCTGACGGGGAATTCTGGATGTGCCAGGATCATCCCTCCCCCCTGCCTCTCAATATCCTGAACCCCGATTTCGAGGCGAAGCGCCGGAAGGCGGACTTCGGCTCCCGCCGGCAGTGCAGCGGGTGCACATACTCGTGCTACTGGCTCACCCAGAAATCCTTCCAGCCGGCGGCGTGGCCAGGGATGGCGGGCGTGTGGTGGAAGTCCAACACTCAGCCCGGCGAGCCCTGCCGCCAGACCGCGGAGAAGCGCGGCCATCTGGCTGGGTTCCTGCATTTCTCACTCTCGCGTCTTTTCCCATCTTCACGCCTGCTCGGCCGGCTAACGGCCCCACTCGTCCTGTTCCTGGCGCTGACCGCAGCGCCGCTAGCGCTTTCTCCGGCCTCACCGGACCGTGTGCCACAGGAAGATGTGATCGCGCGGATGGAAGAAGCTAACGCCCAGCGCCGTGCCAGCCTGGCATCGTTTCGCAGCCACCGGCGGTATTTCGCCGCGAATTCCTTTCTCCGGCGCCGGGCGTACCTGGAGTTGCAGGCGGATTTTGCCAAGCCGGAAGAGATTCGCTTCCAAGTTCTCAGCCGGGGAGGGTCTCGGGCGGTCGAGAACCGCGTCTTCCAGCCCATGCTGGAGACCGAGCAGGCAAACCTGCGGTTGCCGGCGCGCAACGACGTCGAGATTTGCCGCCGAAACTACAACTTCACATTTGAGCGGCACGATCACGAGACGCGCGCCTTTGTCTTCCTGGCCGAGCCGCGCACGCCAAACAAGTATCTCTTTCGGGGGAAGATCTGGGTGGATGAGGCGGACTTTGCCATCCGCCGCATCGAGGGAGAGCCAGCGAAAAGGCCTTCCTTCTGGGTCTCGCGGACGCATTTCGTTCACGACTACGAAAAGTTCGGAGATTTCTGGTTTCCCATTCGCAACCGCACCGAGGTTGTGCTCCGCCTGTTTGGGAGCGCGAGCATGGGCATTGACTACTACGATTACGATTGGCAGCCGCGCGACAAGACCCGCTGGTCGGGTTCGAGACTTCCCCTTCAAGTCTTGCCTCTGCCGGCCCACCGCCCCGCGCAGGGAGCGCAATAATGGACTCCCAAACCCCTTGGACAGGCTTCCATCCCGGCCTCGCGCGCGCATTATCGCCTGCCGCTATTCTTTGACCCGCCTGGCGGAATCCGATAAAATCCTGAAGATGGAGTGATTTCCTTCGGCACGAGTGGGAAGGACTGATGCTGCGATTCCACACGGCGGGCGAGTCTCATGGCCAGGCCTTGCTGGCGTTCCTTTCGGGGCTGCCGGCGGGCTTGCGTGTGGACTTCGCCTACGTGAACCGCGAACTCAAGCGCCGCCAGGGCGGCTACGGGCGCGGCGGGCGAATGAAGATCGAGTCGGATGCGGCCCAGTTCCTTTCCGGGGTGCGGCATGGCCAGACGATTGCCACGCCCATCACAATTCTGATCGAGAACCGCGACTGGGAGAATTGGAAAGAGGCCCTGGCGGTTGAGGACCATCCCGCATCGCGCGCCAAGTACAAACCGCTTTCTCCTCCCCGGCCCGGGCACGCCGATCTGGCAGGCTGCCTGAAATACAATTTTCGCGACGCGCGCTACATCCTCGAGCGCGCCAGCGCCCGCGAGACCGCGGCGCGAGTTGCCGCCGGCGCGCTGGCAAAACTGTTTCTGAAAGAGTTTGGGATCATGATTGCCAGCCATGTGATCGCCGTCGGCCGGGCGGCTCTGGCCGAGGACGCAGTGACCTTCGAGCGGGTGCTGGCCCTGCGCGACGTGGAAGAGATCGTCTTAAGCTGCGTTGACCCGGCCACCGAGGCGCGCATGAAGGCGGAGGTAGACGAAGCGCTGAAAACCAAGGATTCGGTCGGCGGAGCCTTCGAAGTCATCGCGCGCGGCGTACCGCCGGGCCTCGGTTCCTGCGCGCAGTGGGACGAGCGTTTGGACGGACAACTGGCCCAGGCCGTGATGTCCATCCAAGCGGTCAAGGGAGTCGAGGTCGGGACCGGGATCGAGAACGCTGCCTCCTTGGGCTCGCGTGTGCACGACGAGATCGGGTACAGCCGCGCCGAGGCGCGCTTCACTCGGAAAACCAACCGCGCCGGCGGGCTGGAGGGCGGAATCACGAACGGAGAAGATATCGTTGTGCGCGGCTATCTGAAGCCCATCTCCACGCTTCGCCAGCCGCTCGAGTCCGTGGATCCGGAAAGCAAGGAAACCGTGAAGGCGGCCTACGAACGGTCGGATGTCTGCGTTGTGCCGGCCGCTGGCGTCATCGGCGAGGCCATGATGGCGTTGGTGCTTGCGCGGGCCTTCCTGGAGAAATTCGGCGGCGATTCGCTGGCGGAGACGCGGCGAAACTTCGAGAATTACGTTGAGCAGATTCGGAAGTTCTAGACGAGAAATTCGAAAATCGGAATTCGAAATTCGGCGGATTTTCTCGAATGCGCCGTGCGATGACAATTTCGATCTTCGAATTGGCAGTTTCGGTTTCCGAAAATGATCTATCCCATCGTGAAATATGGCCAAAAGGTGTTGGAGGCGCCCGCCGAGCCGGTGACGGTCTTCGACGGCGACCTGGAAAAGCTTGTCGCCGACATGTTTGAGACCATGTACGCCGCGAACGGAGTGGGGCTGGCGGCGCCGCAAATCGGAATTGCGAAAAGGCTCTGCGTCATCGACGTCACTTCCGGTGAACGGCCCGACGGAAGAATCGTTCTAGCCAACCCGGTGATCGTGGCCACGGACGGTCGGGTGACGCAGGACGAAGGCTGCCTGAGCCTGCCCGATTTCCGCGCCGGGACCCGACGGCCGCAACGTGCGACCGTCCGGGCGCAGGATATTCATGGCAAGGAAATCACGCTGACCGGCGAGGGCCTGCTGGCCCGCGCCCTCTGCCACGAGACCGACCATTTGAATGGCATTCTTTTCATTCAGCACCTCAGCATGCTCAAGCGCGATTCCATCAAACGCAAGATCAAGAAACTCATGAAGGCCGGCGAATGGTAAAGAAACCGTCCGTGGTCCGGAGCCCGTGACCACGGGCCACCGACCAGGGCGCCCCCCCATGAACCTCATCTTCTGCGGCACGCCGCAATTTGCCGTTCCCACACTCGAGAAACTCCTTGGCGAAGGCTACGGGGTCGAATTGGTCCTGACGCAGCCCGACGAACCTTCGGGGCGGGGTTATGAGGTGAAGCCTCCGCCGGTCAAGCAGCTTGCCCAGAAAGCCGGCATCCAGGTTTTTCAGCCCGCCAAGCTGAAGGACCCGGCGACCCAGGACTTCCTCTCCGCGTTCCACCCGGATGCCATCGTAGTTGTGGCGTATGGGCGGATCATCCCGCCCTGGATGATTGAGCTGCCTCACCTGGGTTGTATTAACCTGCACGCTTCGCTGCTGCCGAAATACCGCGGCGCCGCGCCCATCCCGTGGGCTCTGATTCGCGGCGAGCGTACCACCGGCGTCACCACCATGAAGATCGATCCCGGCATGGACACGGGCGATATCCTGCTGATGCGGGAAGTGAACATCGGTGAAGAGGACACCACGGAAACGCTCTCCGCGCGGCTGTCGGTTCTGGGCGCCGACTTGATGATCGAAACCTTGCGGGGACTCGAGCGGGGGGAGATCACGCCCCGACCCCAGGATCATTCCCAGGCCACGCTCGCGCCCATGCTCAAGAAAGAAGACGGCCGGATCGACTGGAACCTGACGGCACAGGAGATCGCCTGGCGCGTCCGCGGCCTGCGCCCCTGGCCGGGAGCGTACACCTCGTTTCGGGGCAAGAACCTGCACGTCTGGGCCGCGGCTGTCTCCGCTCCCGAGCCGCAATCATCATCACCCCCCGGTGCGCTCGTCGCGGAAGCGGGGAGACTTGTGGTGAGTTGCGGGGGGGGGACCCGATTGGAAATCAAGGAACTTCAGGTTGAGGGACGCAGGCGGATTGCCGCGCGCGATTTCCTGAATGGTGTACGCCTCGCGCCAGGCGAGATTCTGATCTGAATCGCGGAAGCTGCATGATGAACAGCGACTGAGGCTCACCGCGACGAACAGGCAATTCAGAATTCATCGCTCGTAATTTTGCCATGCCTGCAACCCCCGCCAGAGTCGCCGCGTTTCACGTGCTCGGCCGCGTTGAGAGTGGACGCGCCTTCGCCGTGGACTTGCTGCAAGGCCCGATGGTATCCCGCCTTCGGGAAGTTGATCGAAACCTTGTGACCGAGATCGTCATGGGCGTACTCCGCTGGCGGGGCGAGCTGGATTTCCAAATCGAGCAACTTTCCGGAAAGTCCCTCCGATATTTCGACTCCGAAGTTGCCATCATCCTGCGCATGGGCATTTACCAGATCCGGTTTCTGGAGAAGATTCCCAAGCGGGCGGTGGTGAACGAAGCGGTGGAACTTGCCAAGGCCGCGCGCAAGCGTTCCGCTGCAGGGCTGGTCAATGCGGTCTTGCGGAAATGCCAGCCCGCGACGCCCCGCCCGCCGGGGGAGGGAGCGGGGGGAATTGACCCAGAGCTGCTCCGGGCTGCCAGGCGGTCCACTCCGGCCTGGCTATGGAAGCGCTGGGAGGCGAATTTCGGGGCTGCGGCCGCTGACGCGCTGGCCTGGGCGAGTAACGCCGTACCGCGCACGACCCTTCGCGTCGTCCCGCGAGAGCGGGAGCAAATCCGGCAAGAACTCATGAGTGAGGGAATCGAGACCGAGCTTTCAAAATACGCGAATTCCGGGCTTTGGGTCAGCTCGGGGAGCGTACCGGCCTCATTGAGTCGGCTAACGGGGCGCGTGGCAATCCAGGATGAGGCTTCCCAACTCGTCCCCCTGTTGCTGGCCCCGCGTCCGGGCGAACGCGTGCTGGATCTTTGCGCCGCACCAGGGATAAAGGCAAGCCAGCTTGCGGGCCTGATGGGCTCGGGAACATTGGTGGCGAGTGACCTCAACGCGCGCCGCTTGCGGACACTGGCAAAGCTTGCAGCGGGGTGGATTCCATCCACGGTACGCATGTTCCCAATGCAGCTTGATGCCGCGGCGGAACTGCCCTTCGGCTGCACGTTCGATCGAATTCTGGTTGATGCGCCCTGTTCCGGGACGGGGACGCTGGCCCGTAATCCGGAGATCAAATGGCGGCTGCGGGAGAATGACTTGGTGCGGCTTGCGCAGCTACAGGAAAAGATTCTGCGGAGAGCGCTGAAGGTCCTGGCACCCGGCGGACGGTTGGTTTACGCCACCTGTTCGCTCGAACCCGAAGAGAACGAGCAGGCCGTGGAGCGGGTCCTGCGGGAAGTCGCGGAATGCCGGCTCGTGAGCGCCAGGGAGCTCTCATCCGAGTTTCCAGAGCTCGCCCCGCTCTTTGATTCCCACGGCTACTTCCGCACCCGGCCGGACTTGCAGGCGATGGACGGCTTCTTTGCGGCGGTCATCGTGCGCGGCGGAGATTCATGCCTCGCGGAGGCGGCATAAACCAGAGCCGCACTCACTTCGACATTTCGTTCTTGACGATCCGGCCGCCTTTCATGACAAACTTGACGTGTTCCAGTGTGGTGACGTCGCTGAGCGGATTGCTCTCGACGGCGATTAAGTCGGCGAATTTCCCTGCCTCCAGGCTGCCGACGTGGTCGGACCAGCCCAGCAATTCCGCGGCGTTGATCGTTGCCGACTGAACGGCCTGGAGCGGGCTCAGGCCGTACTTTACTTCAAAGGCGAATTGCTTGGCGTTCCCGCCGTGGGGGTAAACCCCGGCGTCCGTGCCGAAGGCGATCCTCACTCCGCCCTGCGCGGCCTTCCTGAAGCCCTCGCGCTGGCGTTCGCCGACCATGCGCTCCTTGTCGAGCATCTCGTCCGTGAAACCATACTTTTTCCCCTGGCCCAGAATGAAATCATCGTTGTAGATATCGGCGACCAGAAAGGTGCCGTGCTTCTTCATGGTGCGGACGCCTTCGTCATCGATCAGGCTGCCGTGCTCGATGGAATCCACGCCGGCGTTGGAGGCGTCGATGATGGCCTGCGCGCCGTGGGCGTGCGCGGCGACCTTGCGCCCCTGGCGGCGTGCTTCCTCGACCAGCGCCGACATCTCGGCGGGGCTGTACTGTTCGGTGCCCGGCAGGTCGCCCTTCGAGAAGACTCCGCCGCTGGCGCAGAACTTGATGACGTCGGCGCCGTACTTGATCACCTCGCGGGTCTTGGCCATGACCGCCGGGACGCCGTCCGCCACGCCTTCATCGCGATGATTGAACTCCGGCGCCAGGCGGTTTTCGTCGCAATGTCCGCCGGTCGAGCCCAACGCGGGACCGGAAACCAGCATGCGGGGCCCGGGGATCTCGCCGGCATTGATTGAGTCGCGCAGGGCCACGTCGGCGTAACCCGCCGCGCCCAGATTGCGGACTGTGGTGAAACCGGCTTCGAGGGTCAGGCGAGCATTCTTGGCGCCCGTCAGGGCCTCGCGGGGGACCGAAATTCCCAGCGATTTTAGCCCGCTGTTCTCCGGGTCGGCGGTCAGGTGGACGTGGCAATCAATCAATCCTGGAAGAACCGTCGCCGCGCCGAGGTCGAGGACGGTGGCCTCAGGCGGGATTGTGATTTCACTGGCGTGCCCCACTTTCTCAATCCGGTCGCCTGCAATCAGCACCACCGGCTGGTCGAGGATGCGGCCGCCCCTGACGTCCACCAGGTGGGCCGCTTTGACGGCAACCATCCCTGTCTTGGGCGCCGATTCCTGAGGGAAGAGCGGAAATGCAGATAAAACAACAAGGACGATGATTCCATGGCTGAATTTCATTTCCAGGTCTCCTGAGGTCTAATTGGCGTGCCCCGACAAAACCAAGAGCGGCGCGCAACGCCCGCCATTATGGCATAGGCGAACCCGTGCGCCAATGCCGACAACAGCGCTCCCCCGCAACACGGCCAGCGGGAATGTGGCACTGCCACCGTCTTGCCTGCATGCAGTGACTGCAGTAGCTTGGTCATTGTGGAGCCGGTACAATACTCTCCACGGAGGTGAGCATGCCAGCTTTGGCGTCGTTACAGCCCTATGCGCGTTCCTTACTGCGGATCGTGGCCGGGTTCACGTTTTCCCTGCACGGCCTGCAGAAGTTATTCGGATTTTTCGGAGGGATGGGCGGGAAAGGCATGACCGCCTCCTTCCCCACTCTGCCCTGGTTTGGAGGGGTTTTGGAGCTGGCTGGAGGGCTGCTCCTGCTGCTGGGTCTCTTCACCGCGCCGGTGGCGTTCCTCCTCAGCGGGGAGATGGCCGTGGCGTATTTCATGTACCACTATCCGCACGGGTTCTTCCCCATCAGCAACGGCGGCGAACTGGCTGCGGTTTACAGCTTCCTGTTTCTCTACCTCTCCATTGCCGGGCCGGGACCGATTAGCCTCGATGCGCTGGTTCGCAAGAAGGGCTAGCGAGGTTGGGGGCGAGGCGGTTTTGTCATCGGGGTTTTCACGGAATCTTCGAGTCGGCGCACCTCAGGTCAAGAACAGGACAATGGCCGGCGTGCCGACCGGCGTGTATTGACCGGTAAAGGTGAGCCCGCCCGATTGGCGAGAGATACGAAAAGTGGTGATCGCGTCGCTGCGCTGGTTGCACGAGTAAAGAAAACTGCCTGTGGGATCGATCGTGAAGCTGCGGGGATAGTCGCCGCGGGTCCATTCCTCTCCCCCGTAGGAAAGCGAGCCTCCTTCACGGACCGCGAACCAGGCAATGCTGTCGTGGAGGCGGTTGGCGGCGTAAACGAACCGCCCGTGGGGCGAGACGACAACCTCGGAAGTGAAGTTCGTGCCGGCAAAGCCCGCGGGAAGAGTTGAAATCGCTTGCCGGGCCGTCAGGCTTCCTCTTGTGGGATCAAAATCAAAAATCTGGAGTGTCGAGCCTTCCTCCTGCAGCGAGTAGAGCCAGCGGCCGTCGGGATGAAAGGCGAAATGGCGCGGGCCGTCGCCCGGCGGCAGCGCCACGGCGGGAGGGTCGTTGGCGAAAAGCTTGCCGTTCTCCGCATCGAACTTCCAGATGAGGATTTGGTCCGTTCCCAAATCGCTAGTGAGCACAAACCGACCGGTCGGATCGGGCAGAACCATGTGGGCGTGCGAGTGGTCGTGGCCGCTGATGGCGAAGCTGCCGGGAGGCGCGCTGGTGGCGTGGGTCGGTCCGATTGCGGTCGGATTGTGTTGGATGTCGGTGGCGGCGCCGAGCGCGCCGTTCGCCAGAATCGGGAGGACCGCCACCGTCCCGCCGTGGTAGTTTGCGACCAGGGCGTGCCTGCCGGAAGGGTGGAGGCTCAGGTAGCAAGGGCCGGCGCCTTGCGAACTCACCGTGTTGAGCAGCGTCAGACGGCCGCTCGATTTTTCCAGAGAATAGGCGCTCACCGACCCGGAACGGAGCCCCTCGTGCGTCTGAATTGCGTTCGCCGAGTAGAGGTGAGTTCGCGAGGTGTCGAGGGCCAGCCACGCCGGGTTGTCGGGGTTTGAGAAGACCTCGCGTTGCGTCAGAACCCCGGTGGCGGGATTCATCTCAAAAAGGTAGATGCCTTGTCCGCGGCCGGCGCTACCCTCCGGCCCCTGCGGCGAACTGTACGTGCCCACGTAGGCGAGAATCGGTTCCCTGGCCGGCCTTGCCGTCGCGGGCCGGGAAAGGGCAAGCGCCGGGCCTGTTACCCCCAGAATCCCGGCGCGCTTCAGCAGCCCGCGGCGCGAGATGGGTTTGCCGAGTTGCCCGCGCTCAGGCATTGGCCTTGTTGTGGCACTGCATGCAAGTCGTCGGCGCCTTCTTCCCCTCGGCGTTGGCCTTCAGATGGCAATCGATGCAGGTGCCGGACTTGGCCATGGGGTTATGAAACGCCGCCTGGGTGGCGGTCTTCATGGGCGGCACGGCGGGCTTGACGTGGCAACTGCGGCAGGCCTGCTGCGGCGCCGTGGCCGGCTTTTCGGGCTTGGACGGGTGATGACAAGTCTCGCACTTATTTCCCGCGCGGTCTTCCGCATGGGTCTTGTGGTCGAACTTGACCCCGCCCATGGGATTCCCTTTCAGGATGATGATGTCAGGCGCTTTGGCCTGGTCCGCGCCTTGCAAATCGAGAGTCAGGGCGGGAAGGAAAAAACACAACGTCAGCACAGCCACAACTGAGTATTTCTTCAAGAGAGCACCTCCATGTGAATAAACAATCGGCAAACACGCAACCTCGAGGAGCGGACAATTTGACTTCCCCGCGCCATCTGATTGTCGTGAATATCTATACTCGGTCTGGTGCGCCGGGTCAAGCGGGGAACTCTTGCGACGGCTGTGGTAACATACGCCCCGCTTGTCGCGTCCGAGGAGGAGCCGCATGAAGTTGCAGGGCAGGAAAATCGCCGTCCTGGTCGCCGACCTCTATCAGGAGATGGAAGTCTGGTACCCGTTGCTGCGCTTTCGCGAAGACGGCGCGGAGACGCTGGCCGTCGGCGCCGAGGCGGGGAGGACCTACGCGAGCAAGAAGGGCTATCCCGTCGTGGCCGACAAGTCGCTGGACCAGGTCGGCGCCGCGGACTTCGACGCGGTGATTGTTCCCGGAGGTTGGGCGCCGGACACCCTGCGCCAGGACGAGCGAGTCCTGAAGCTGGTGCGCGAGGCGGACAAAGCCGGAAAGATCGTGGCGGCGATTTGTCACGCCGGCTGGGTGCTTTGCTCGGCCGGTATCCTGCGCGGGCGAAGGGCGACCTGCTTCAAGGCCATTAAAGACGACTTGATCCACGCCGGCGCAAACTATGTGGATGAGGAAGTCGTGGTGGACGGGAACCTGATTACCTCCCGCGTGCCCACGGACCTGCCCGCGTTTTGCCGGGAAATCGTCAACGCCCTGGCTGCAGGGACAGACGCGCACGCGAAGAAGGCTCGCGGCTGAGGCGAGAAAATCGGATTTCGAAAATCGAAAAGCGAAAATCGGTCGGGATGAAGGGGGGCTGGCGGGAGGATCAATCTGTGCGCCACCCCCAAGCCCAAGCCTGAACCCCGAACCCCTGAATCTCAACAAGGAGCATTTATGCGCAAACACCGAAATCTTTTCTTGATCATCATTGCGGCGCTGGCCTTCGGGGCTTTTGTCGGCGGCCAAAGCGTTGTTGCCAGAGCGCCAAAGAAGGGCAAGCTGCTCTACATGACCCTGACCAAGGGCTACCATCACGAAAGCGTGGAGCTCTCGAAGCAGATCGTCAAGGAGATTGGCGACAAGTCCGGAGCTTTCGAGACCACGGTGACCGAGGACGTTGCCGACTTCACGAAGGACAATCTGAAGAATTACGACGCTGTGATGTTCAACACCACGGGCGAGCTTCCCATGAGCGAAGAGCAGAAGAAGGCCTTCGTGGATTTTGTGCGCTCGGGTCACGGCTTCGTGGGCGTGCACAGCGCCACGGATACTTTCTACATGTGGGCGGATTATGGAGAGATGATCGGGGGATACTTCAACAACCACCCCTGGCACGAGATGGTCACCATTGAGGTGGCCGATCCCTCCAGTCCCCTGGTTTCCTCGCTCGGGAAGTCGTTCCAGATTAACGATGAGATTTATCAGGTCAGCGATTTTCAGGCCAAAGACTCCCACGTCCTTCTGCGGCTGGACCCGAACTCCGTTGACCTGAAGAAGAACGGGGTCATGCACCGGTACTACGGCTGGCCGGTGTGCTGGACGCGGCCATATGGCAAGGGCCGCGTGTATTACAACGGCCTGGGCCACGACGACTGGGTCTGGAAGGACGCGCGCTACCAGGAGATGCTCCTGAAGGGCATCCAGTGGGCGATGGGGCAGACCCAATAACTCGCTGCCGGCGGCCGCGCAGCGATTTCCTTGGGTAGGGAGCGGAGCCGATGAGGTTGTTCGGCGGGCGAATCTCGCGCCGCGCGTTCATGGCGCGGGCCGGTTCGGCTCCTCTGGCCGGCCTGGCGATGGCGGCGGGGCGGCGAGCTTCGGCAGGCGCGGCTCCTCCGCCCCGTTCGCTGGCGCTCATCGGCGACCGCTATCACAACGCGGACTTCATTCGCGTTGCCCTCAGCCGCCTCTTCAAGTCCCTGGACTTGGGCATCGAATTCACGATCAACCACGAGGCGATTTCGGCCGAGCGCCTGAAGGGCTACCAGCTTTTCCTCTGTTTCCGCGACGGCATGATCTGGCCCGGGGGCTATCTGGGCCCCGACTCCTATCCCTACACGCGCGAGCTGGAGAACTCCCAGGACTGGCCGAAGGAAAAGCCGGAAGGCTGGATTCAAGAGGCGCAGGGGAAAGCGATCAAGGAATTCGTCCTGGCCGGAAACGGGTTTTACGCCTTCCACAACAGCAGCCACATTTCGCTATATTCCAAGGACTACCGGGAGATGATGGGGGGCGCCTATATCGGCCATCCGCCCCTGCGTCCCTTCAAGGTGCGCGTCACGAATCCTGGCCATCCCATCACCAGAGGCGTCAGCGACTTCATGGTGACCGACGAGCAACACTACGTGACCTACGACCAGGACCCCGCCAACATCCTTCTGCGAAGCGAAAACCTTGACGGGCTGGGGTACGAGAATCTCGGGACCCAGGCCATCGCCGGCTGGGCCCATGAGCTCGGAAAAGGCCGGGTGGTGTTTACCGCGCCCGGCCATACCCTTCATGCTCTCTGGCAGCCGGAGTACTTCAAAATCCAGCAAAACGCCGTGCGCTGGCTGCTGAGGCTGGCGTGACGCCCCCGACGCGAAAAATCCCCGTGCCGAGGGTGGTTTTTTCTTGACAAAACATTGCGCGCCTCGTATTTAGAGATTTGGAACGTGGGTGAGGACAGGAGGAGCGAGGGTCATTTCCAAATCACGGTTGACCTCGTTAGGCGAGGTTACCACGCAAACACACGCCACTGCCCGGAAACCCGGAGACGGGCCAACGGGTGGAGCAGGCACGGCCGGATTAAGGCCCTGCCGAAGGTGGCTCTGGTCCGCCGGAGCGGAACAGCACGTTGCGCGGAGCCAAAGCTCACACCAGGAGGCTCTTTCGATCCGGGGCGGCCCTCCGGATCGAAGCAATCGCCCCAGGGGAGTTTTGACCCTTTGGGGCGTTTTGATTCTTGCGGGGCGGCGAGAGTGAGGGTCTCGAGTCACAGCCAAGCTGCCCTCCGCAGTTTCGGGATGACGAGGTGAAGCTGCCCAGGGTCTGAACGCGTGCTGCCCCCGGCGGCGGGGCGGGAGGCTGACGATGATCTACTTTACGGAACTGCAGAACCTTCCGATCTATGGCGTGAAGGGGGAATACCTTGGGCGTCTGGAGGACGTGTGCGTGGACCCCAGTCAGAACCCCACACGGGTGGCCTCTTTTCTGGTTCGCACGCCCAGGAGAAGCCTGCTGTGCGTCACCTACGAGCAGATGCAATCCATCTCCGTGCGCGCCGGACAGACCACGGTCAGCCGCGACGAGGTGCGCTGCTATGCGCCGGATGAAGGGCTGATTCACATCAAGAAGGACGTGCTGGACCAGCAGATCATCGACGTCAACAACCGCAAGGTCGTCCGGGTGAACGATGTGGATTTCGACATCGTGCCGGCAAACGGCCACACCGAACTCCGCGTGGTGGCGGCCAACGTGGGACTGGCGGCGGCGGTCCGGCGCCTGCTCCAGGGGTTGGCAGCCAAGCACCGGATCCGTGGGGTGTCGGCGCTCTTCCCATCCACGATCATTCCCTGGGAATTCATCAACCTGATCGAGTCCGACCCGGCCCGGCGCGTCAAGCTGCGCATCTCCTATGACCGACTGGCGGAGCTGCATCCGGCTGACATTGCCGACATCCTCGAAGAACTGAGCCGGGACGAGCAGAGGGCGGTGATTGAGTCGCTGGACGACGAAACCGCCGCCAGCGCGCTTTCCGAAATCCCCACCAAGATGCAGGCGGCGCTGCTGGAAAGCATTCCGGCGGAGAAGGCCGCCGACATCGTCGAGGAGATGCCCCCCGACGATGCCGCCGACGTCCTGCAGGAATTGCCGCCCGAGGCCTCCGCCGAGGTCCTGGCGGACATGGGCAAGGAGGAGGCGGAAGAAGTCCGCGAATTGCTCGGCTTCGAGGCCAATACGGCGGGGGCGCTGATGACCACGGAATTTGTGTTTGTGGGAGAAACCGCCACCGTGGAGGGCGCCATCGCCTCCCTGCGAAACTTCGAGGGCCCGCTCGAATCCATCCATAACATCTATCTGGTGGACTCCCAGGCGGTCCTTACCGGGATGGTGCCGCTGGCGCGGATTCTGCTGGCCGACGCCTCCACTCCTCTCAAGGAACTCTCCGCCGAGGAAGTCATCTCGGTGCCTTCCCACGCCGACCAGAAAGAGGTGGTGGACTTGTTCCACAAGTACGACCTGGTGGAGCTGCCCGTGGTGGACGACGCAGGGCATCTGCTCGGGGTGATCACCTCGGATGATGTGATTGAGCTGGTGGTAAATCGCAAGTAAACGGGGCGAAAGATGCTGCCGGTTTTGAATTCAACCCGTGTGCGGCATTTCCGGCGGAACCTGCTGATTTTCCTTGCCGTCCTGGGCCCGGGAATCATCACGGCCAACGTGGATAACGACGCGGGCGGAATCTACACTTACTCGGTGGCGGGCGCCGCCTACGGGTACTCGCTCCTCTGGACGCTGATTCCCATTACCGTGGCCCTCATCGTCGTCCAGGAGATGGTGGCGCGCATGGGCGTGGTGACGGGGAAGGGGCTGGCCGACCTGATCCGGGAGGAGTACGGCCTGCGCACCACGTTCATCTTGATGGTCCTGCTGCTGGTGGCCAACCTGGGGAATACGGTGGCGAACTTCGCCGGCCTGGCCTCGGGGATGTCGGTCTTTGGCGCCAGCCGGTTCATCGTGGTACCCCTGGGCGCGCTCATCATCTGGCTGCTGGTGGTCAAGGGGACCTACCGCGTGGTCGAGAACGTCTTCCTTGCCGCCTGCGTTTTCTATCTGGCCTATCCGGTCTCCTGTTTCTTTGCGCGGCCCGATTGGTCGCATGCGCTCGTCAGCACCGTGAAGCCTTCCTTCCATTTTGATGCGGGCTACCTGTACATGATGGTGGGCATGGTGGGCACCACCATCGCGCCCTGGATGCAGTTCTACCAGCAGGCGTCAGTGGTGGAGAAGGGCATCAAACTGAAGAACTACGCCCTGGCCCGCTGGGATGTCATCGTGGGGATGATTACCACCGACGTGGTGGCGTTCTTCATCATCGTCGCCTGTGCCTCCACGATTTATGTCAGCGGCTCCCGGCATATCGGCGACGCCGCCGACGCGGCCCTGGCCCTGCGCCCTCTGGCGGGGCACGCCGCCGGAGCCCTCTTCGCCTTCGGCCTGGTCAACGCCTCGCTGTTCGCGGCTTCCATCCTGCCCCTTTCCACCGCCTACTATGTCTGCGAGGGGCTGGGGTTGGAGTCCGGAATCAACAAGCGCTTCAATGAGGCGCCGGTGTTCTACTGGCTTTACACCGGCCTGATCGTGCTGGGCGCCCTCTCGGTAGTGCTGCTCAGCGAGGCGAAGCAGGTGCCCATCATCCTGCTCTCGCAGGTCGCCAACGGGGTCCTCCTGCCGGTGGTGCTGATCTTCATGCTGCGGCTGAGCAATCGCGAGGACCTGATGGGAAACTATCGCAACTCGCGCTTCTTTAACACCATCGCCTGGACCACCTCCATCGTGATGATCATATTGACGGTCCTCCTCCTGGTGAGTTCTTTCTTCCCCGGCCACTTGCCCGTTTGAACCGGGTGATCCTTCCGCTCCCCAATTGGCGCCGGAGGCTGTCCGCTCCCATTCACCTTGCGATGAGGGGGGCGCTGTGCTAACGTTGCGCTTTGCGAGGTAAATCTCTTTTTCGTACTTGCAGGCCGCGGTGAAAACAGAACTCCGGGAAGCGGACCTCCTGGCGCAAATCGATCTGGAGCGGCTTCCGCAGCACATCGCCATCATCATGGACGGCAATGGCCGCTGGGCGAGGCGGCGGCGCCTGCCGCGCATCGCGGGCCACCGGGCGGGCATCCGGGCGGTGCGCCAGGCGGTGGAAGCCTCGGCGCGCCTGGGCGTGCCCTACCTGACGTTGTACGCCTTCTCGGTGGAGAACTGGAAGCGTCCCCATTCCGAAGTCAAACTCCTGATGGCGCTGCTGCGCGAATACCTGCGCAAAGAGATCGCCGAACTCAACCGGCAGGACATCCGGCTGGCGGTGATCGGCCGGGTCGCCGAGCTTCCCAAGGCTGTCCAGGGGGACCTCCAGGCGGCCATCGAGAAGACGGAACGCAACCGGGGAATGCAACTGACCCTGGCGCTGAACTACGGCGCGCGCGCGGAATTGATTGACGCGGTCCGCGCTCTGGCGGAACAAATGAAGCACAACGGCGCGGTGCCCATAGACGAGGCCACGTTCAGCCGCTACCTTTACACCCGCGACGTGCCGGACCCCGATCTGCTGATTCGCACCAGCGGAGAACTGCGGCTGAGCAATTTCCTGCTCTGGCAGGTGGCCTATTCCGAGATCTGGGTGACCGAGACGCTCTGGCCGGACTTCACCCAGAAGGACCTGTTTCAGGCGATCATCGATTTCCAGAAACGCGAGCGCCGCTACGGAGGGCTGGGCCTGGGATAGGAACGCAACGCCTCGGCCGGATGCCGGCGGCGGGTTGCGGACCCCCATAACTCCCGCATGAAATCTCGCATCCTGACCGCCCTGGTGCTTTTGCCTCCGGTTGTTTATCTGATCGGATGGTCTCCCTCCTGGCTCTTCCTCTTGGCGGTAACCCTGACGGTCGAGGCAAGCCTTTACGAATACTTCCTGATTTGCCGCAACGCCGGCCTCCCGAGCATCCCCGCAATAGGCTACGCGGGCGGGGCAGCCCTGTGCCTGGCTCAGGCCGCCGCACTCTTTTTCCCTGCCAACCTTACTCTGGCGGTTCTGGGACTGTTCCTCCTGGTCACCCTTTCACTGGCGCTGGTTTGGACCGTGGATCTGAAGGAGTATCTGCAAGCGGTTTCCTCGACCATGTTCGGAATCCTCTACGTCGGTTTCACGCTCTCCTGTCTGATCCCCTTGCGCTATTCCGACCCGGTCAAGGGGCAGAAGCTGATCCTTCTCCTTTTCCTGGTGATTTGGGCGGGAGACATCTGCGCGTTCTTCGTGGGCCGCTCAGTGGGGCGCCATTTCGTGTTTCCCCGCGTCTCCCCCAAGAAGACGGTGGAGGGCGCGGTGGGAGGATTGGCGGGGAGCCTGCTGATTGCCTGGGCGTTTGTCCACGGGTTTTGGCAGACAGCCGACCTCAAAAAGGTTATCCTGCTGGCAGCGTTGATCGCGGTCGCAGGCCAAGTCGGCGATTTCGCCGAATCGGCCATGAAGCGCGGCGCCGGCATGAAAGATTCCGGGGCGATCCTGCCCGGCCACGGCGGGCTGCTCGACCGGATCGACGCTCTGCTGTTCGGCGCCGCGACGCTCTGGCTGGCGCTTTCCATCAAGGTGACCTGGCCGCTATGAAGGGACTGTGCATCCTGGGCTCGACGGGTTCGGTAGGCCGGAACTCCCTGCGCGTGGTGAAGAGCCAGCCGCAGAAGTTCCGCGTCGTGTCCCTGGCAGCGGGCAAGAACCTCGATCTCGTGGCCGAGCAGGTTCAGGACTTCCATCCCCAACTGGTTTCCGTCAGCACGGCAGATTGCCTCGAAGCGCTCCGGCAGCGCCTCCGCAGCCGAGGCTACGAACGTCCGCTCCGGCTGGTGGCGGAAACCGCAGGCCAGATCGAGGCGGCGACGCTCCCGGAGGTTGACATCGTCGTGTCTTCCGCGCACGGGGTGACGGCGCTCCGGGCCACCTACGAAGCCGTGCGCGCGGGCAAGCGGATTGGCCTGGCCAACAAGGAAACCCTGGTGGTGGCCGGGGAAATGGTGATGCGCGCGGCGCGCGAGAAGGGCGTCGAAGTCCTGCCCATCGACAGCGAGCACAGCGCCGTCCATCAATGCCTGCGGGCGGGCCGCCCCCGGGAAGTCCGGCGGATTATTCTGACGGGCTCCGGCGGGCCGCTGCGGAAAACACCCGCCGAA
>Ga0334722_10003155_pt1 | contig 17980 bp, 16 predicted proteins | sample C3_bottom_MG_FD_207210 | JGI IMG/M metagenome (GOLD analysis project Ga0334722, IMG submission 207210) | Sediment microbial communities from Yellowstone Lake, YNP, Wyoming, USA - C3_bottom | ecosystem: Environmental > Aquatic > Freshwater > Lake > Sediment | place: USA: Wyoming | collected...
CCTGTCTCTCTTTCCACAGAAGACAATTGTCCGTTTTTTTCGTGTAGATTTCTTATTTGAGGCAACGATTCAATTTTATATAGATTTTTGATGAGGCAATTCGAGAAGTTGAAATTAGATGTGAAGACATATAATATATCACGGAATGTATAACCTCGTAAGTCTCGCAGGCATTTTCGTTCTCATGGCCTTTGCCTGGCTGATATCCTCCGACAGGAAGGTAGTCAACTGGCGTGTTGTCATATGGGGCACTGCTCTGCAGCTTATCTTCGCGCTCTTCATATTTGTAGTGCCTGCAGGATCAAAGGTGTTCCTTGTTATTAACGATTCTGTAGTGAGAGTTCTCGACAGTGCGACCGCCGGCACGAAGTTCCTGTTCGGCAGGCTTGCAATTCCGCCGGGCATGAAGAACGAGGCGGGTGAAGAGTCTTTGGGTTTTATTCTGGCGTTTCAGGCTCTTCCTACAATCATATTCTTTGCAAGCCTGATGGCTGCGCTCTATTACGCAGGCGTGATGCCCAGGCTTATCAAACTTTTCTCGCATGTCTTTACAAAACTGATGAGGATAAGCGGGGCCGAGTCGCTCAGCGTATCGAGCAACATCTTTGTGGGAGTAGAGGCTAACATGACCGTGCTGCCCTATCTGGGAAACATGACCAGATCAGAGTTCTGCACGATCCTCGCAGCGGGGATGTCCACAACGGCGTCAAGCGTGCTTGCGTTGTATGTCTTTCTGCTCCACGACCGTTTTCCTTCCATAGCGGGCCATCTGGTTTCAGCGTCCATAATATCTGCGATTGCGGCTATCGTAATGTCGAAGATCATACTGCCGGAGACCGAAAAACCGGTGACGCTCGGCCTGAATGTAGACCCGCATTACCAGAAGGAATCCAGTCTTATGGAGGCGGTCATAAACGGCGCTAACGAAGGGGTAAAGATGATTGTCGGAATTGTGGCGCTACTGCTTGCATTCCTGGGCATTGTCGCTTTGATTGACCATCTCATGACCGGGATGGGCGGCGGCGTCAACAGCGCAATGGGAATTAATATCGACTGGTCGCTAAAAGGCCTTCTCGGATACCTGTTTTATCCGTTCACCCTTATCATAGGCGTGCCTCCGTCGGACGCGCTTGAGATATCGAGGCTCATCGGCGAAAGGGCCGTGCTCACGGAGGTCAAGGCGTATCAGGACCTTGCGGTACTCCTGAACAACAATGCGCTTAAAGACCCGAGGTCGGCCGTTCTCGCGGCGTATGCGCTGTGCGGGTTTGCGCATGTCGCGTCGCTGGCGATCTTTGTCGGCGGCACTGCGGCGCTTGTGCCTCAGAGGACAAAAGATTTATCGGAAGTAGGCCTGAGGGCTCTGATCGCAGCCACCCTCGCCTGCCTCATGACCGCTGCGGTTGCAGGGACTTTCTTTATGGAAGGTTCGATACTGCTGGGGAAGTAAGTTTAATAATACTTGGCCGGTCTTGATGTCCGGGAAAATTATTCCGCTGCAACGACCCTGTTTTTGCCCGTCCTTTTGGCATTATAAAGCATTTCATCCGCAGACTTGATAAGATCTTCGATCGTATGCCCATTCTCAGGAAACCTGGATATTCCGATCGAGATCGTCACGATAAAGCCCTTATCGTCGGATTTGAAATTATGCGCCGCAATGGCAGCGCGCAGCCTTTCAGCAGAGACTATTGCATCTGCCCTTTCAGTATCGGGCAGGCATGAAACAAACTCTTCCCCGCCGTATCTGGCAGAGATATCAAAAGGCCTCAGACTTGAGTTAATAAGGCCTCCGACTTCCCTCAGGACATTAGATCCTGTAACGTGGCCGTGGGTGTCATTAACCTTTTTAAAATCATCGAGATCCATCATCAGGATCGCAAATCCCCTGTTTCGCTCCCTTGCAAGATCTATCTCCCAGTTCATGGCCTCTCTGAACGACTCCATGGTCAAAAGCTGCGTGAGGGCGTCATACTTGATCTTCTGCCTGATATCCGAATGAAACTTTGCGTCAATCGAATCCTGCAGCTCGAATTTCAGTATGGTGTCGCCGAGTTGTATCTTGTCCCCGCTTTCCAGCAGGCACGAGCCGACCTCATTCCCGTTTACATATACGTGGTTTGTGCTGCCGAGATCCGTAATCCTGTAAAACTGCAGCTTCCTTTCAGGCGAATATCCGACATCGATCTTTGCGTGTATCCTGGATATGCGCTTGTCTCTGAGAGGGATGTCGGCGTTCTCGGCGCGTCCGATTTCCACGCTGCGCTTGCGGATCAAAAAATCCTTGCCCATGTCCTGGCCCTGCACAATTACAAGCCCGGCAATTGACTTTTTTAAATTCCGCATGAGGGGATTGACCTTGAGCACCACAGTATTGTCTTGATCCTTATTTTCAGGACAGTCCATTTATTCATCGATCTCCAAAACCAGATTTCACCAAAATCCCGCGCAATCCAAGAGCAACGTTCTTCTGTCGGATCGCGTAAAAAATATACTTATATTATCATGAGATAAACAGAGGGCTCAATACAATAATACTGATATTTTTGTTATAAGCCGGAAGAATCATTGGACAAAAAGGGAGTTGCAGGGAGACGATGCCCCTACCTCATTACCTCTGCTTGTGCGAGGTCTTTCTTTTCAGGCTGGGAGATACTGTTGCGGATATAAGCTTGGGGCGGGCGGATTTCTCCCCGCCCGCCAATGCCGTCTGAACCAATGATTATTTTTTGGCCGAAGGAGGCGCCGGCACGTTCGCGCCGTGACATTCGGCGCAATTCTGCTGTGCTGTAATCCCTACATTGGATGCCGCCTTCCAGCTGCTTTTTGGTTTATATGCGCCGTCTTTCCAGGCATTCAGGTCCTGGACAAGGTGGTATGCGGCGCTTGCCGTCACGCGCGCGCACCTGTCCCTCCTTTCAGGACTTCCAATAGCGTAGCCCGACGCCTTCATCCACTTGCCGACCGATATATGACAGAGCGGTGAATTGCTTGTGGTTTGTACTATCGTCGCTTTTACCCTCGGTTCCTTAGGCGTAAATACCGGAAGCGCTGTTTCGGAATACCACTCCAGCGCGTCGGAGCCGATTGCCGCACCATTTTCACATTCAGGGCCGGCGATTCTGGGACCTATGATCATGTTGCTTACTATATTTGCCCCTGCATTTGAACCGCATATTGTCCCCCACCCGGCTATGCCGCCTTCGAGAAAGATAAATGCGTCTACAGGAAAGGATTTATACGGCTCGCCGATTTTCTCTCTAAGCTGGCTGAATACGCTGCTGATGACGGCAGCGCCGCAAAATACCCGGTACCATTCATTGTAGGCAAGCGCTGCGGTCTTTTCCGGGTCGAGTTTTACATAGGGCCACGGCCACTTTTCGGCGGAAGCAACTCTTGCCTCAGCCTTTGAAATGAGGCTAAGCCCGCCGGATGCGAGGGCGGTTATGCCTGCTACACCTGCAGCGCCTTGAAGAACTCTTCTTCTGGATAATTTTTTTTCAGACATTTTTTCATCCTCCATAACTTTGCCTCCAGTCGGATTTATCAGTTTTATTCACAGCTCGCAGGAAATTTATTTTTTATTTTAAGACGATAGCTTTTAAAAAATCAATTCAAAATTAATAGCTATCTTTATAATTATAACTATATGGAGCCGGCGCGAGCAGGTTTGATGAAGTCAACTATTAGTCCGGAAGACTCGCCCTCCGGTTGAACGCACGTCAAAATAGGCCCTAAGGATCACCCGATTTGATTCAAATACCCCAGAAATTCTTCCAGGGTCCTGCTATGTTTCATTGCCTTAACAGCAGCGACAAAGTCGGCATCCGGGACAAAACAGATAACCGCCTTAAGTTTGTGCAATATCTGGGTGTTCCCGTGGAAAATTTTCCGGTACCTGCCGGCCAGCTCGCGTAAGTAATACACCAACTCCTCAGCACGTTCTTTCCTGCCCGGATTTAAACTGCCTTTGCCGCGCAGCCGCTGAAAAAGCAGGGGTGAACCGATTGCGCCCCTGCCAAGCATCAAGCCGGCAGCGTTAGTTCTATTGAGAACATCGTGACCTGATGCGGCAGAATTGATATCCCCGTTGACGATTACAGGCAACGTGGTCTGTTTTACAACAGCTGCAGAAACAGTATGATCAGCCCGGCCCCCGTATTTCTCTTTTACCGTGCGGGCATGCAGAATCAGGAAATCGAGCCCAACGGCTTCAAACATCGGAAGGAGGGTGAATATTTGTTCGGGAGTGTCGTACCCCGAGCGTATCTTTACCGAAAGACTGCCTTTCACAACGTGCCTGACAGCATGAAGAATATCCGGCAGGCAGGACGGATATTTCAGGAGAGCGCCGCCGCCCGCCCCTGAAGTCATTCGCCCCTGAGGGCATCCCATATTGATATTGATATGTCGGGCTCCGTGGTCCTGAGCGATTTGCGCCCCAGCTACAAGCGCCTCCAGGTCGCGCCCGACAATCTGGACCACTAACGGCACATCCTCATGCATTGAACTCACTTCACGCAGGTCAGCATTTGACAGCGGCTGCTTCGATCCGGGACGAACCCTTACAAATTCGGTAAATACTACATCAGGCCGCACCCATTCGACTAACAATGATCGAAGCGCATAATTGGTAAGCCCCTGCATCGGGGCCAGCATCAGCGGCTTAGTTGTCCGGTTCCAGGGAAGGTCCATGTTACATCCATGGGATCGAAAGACATCCGCCATTATTAATTAGTTGCATAAATAAATGCACAACAGACAGTGCAGGCAGACCGAAAGCCTTTTGTAGCGATACCTTTATGGCCCCGAAAGCCGCGTTTGATATGTAAAGCACGAACTCTCTTTCAGTTAAGTCCTGATACCAAAGTCAGGCCCTGTCAAATATTATCGCCTTGAAAGGCCTTGAGGGCTGTTTGCACTGTCTGCTTCGCAACATTAAGGTTTATTGATAAGCTTCACCACTTTCTTGTCATCCGAGGTCTTGAGCACTACCATTGAGCTTTTGGCAGACCCGGCAGTCCCATACACTGTAATAATATCTATACCTGCCTGAGCAATAATACCCGATACCTTTGTGAACTCTCCCGGCTTATTGGGCATCTCTATTGTTACGACATCCGTATCACCAACAGTCGCTCCCATTTTTTTAAGGAGCTTCTTTGCCGCCGTATTATCACTGGTAATAAGCATGAAGATTGCCATGTCCCCTGTTTCAATGCCAAAGAGCGACGTAATATTTATTTTTGCTTCGCTGAGCGTCGCGCTTATCTCATGCGCCAGGCCTGCCTTATTGGGCATTTCAAAACTGAGCTGCTTTGCCTTTGCTGCTATTGCCATAATGTGTTGCCTCCCGAGAATTATTTTGTGCCTAAAGTATACACAAATCGGCTCAGGATATGCCCATTGAGATATGCGTCATTCCCTAACAAAGGATCAAAGAATGCATACAGAGCGCATAATAATGACAATTTCAGGTTGACAAAGTGTTTATGCCGGATGGAAACTAACGCAACTGCTTATTGGATTTAGAATTTTGCAGGGAGGACAATTGAAAGTATTGATAGCAGAAGATGATATGGCGCATCTGCAGCTTTTAGTGGCTATGGTGAGGTCAAAGTTTAAATATGTAAACGTAATTGAGGCTGTTAATGGTCACCAGGTCGTTGAGCTGGCAAAAGACCACTCACCTCATCTTATTCTGATGGACATTAAAATGCCGGTAATGGATGGTATCGAAGCCATGAAGATGCTCAAATCGGAACAGACCACATCAGGCATACCAATTGTTGCTGTTACAGGTTATTCAACAGGAACAAACGACGAAAACATGAAGATGTTCATGGATAAAGGATTTGACGGCTATATCTCAAAGCCTTTTCATGTCATCAAATTATTTGCTGAAGTACAGAAACATCTTTCGCAAAAGAGCAGCTATGCTTCCTGAAAATGAGACTAAACTTTTATGACACCCTGATCGGGAAGCGGTCATCCTGCACAAAAAAAAGCTGAATTTAAAAAAGACATTTTATACTACCCTCACTGCTGTTCCAGTTATTTCGCTACTTTCGTCTGCTGGGCGAGATATGCCCGGGACCGCTTTTTTCGTCTGCGTTGATATATTTACCTACCCCTAGCTTGCATTGTTGCGAAACTTCTTGACTTTAGAGCTTATCATCGCTGATAATTTAAAAAAGCTGCGTTGGCATGCTGAAATCTTCCTTTAGCGGGAAATAAATCGAAAGGAGCAAAAAACGATGATACGAGCAAAATATATTATGTGCAAGAAGACGGCGGTAACAAGAGATACGCCGGGCAAAGAGGTTGTGTTTAAGCTTATGGCGACCGGCTGCCCCGGCGTTCCGGTAGTCGACGATAAAATGGAGGTCGTAGGTGTTGTAAGCATGTGTGATATGCTCGGCTTTGCCAAAGACAAAGGAGCTGAAATCAACAGCATTACGGCAGAGCAGGTCATGACAAAAAATCCGATAACTGCGGGTCCCGACACCTCGCTTGATGATCTCGCGGACATGATGTCCGCAAACAAGTATTCTATAATTCCGATCGTGAAGGGCAATAAACTGGTCGGGATCGTCAGCGGCCGCGAAATCATGGATACGTACATAGAACCTCATCTTTACACCGTCTTTGAAGAGTAGGAACTCGAAAAAAGAAGAAAGGCCTCAAAAATCTCTTCAGAAATACTTAGTTCATGGAACATAGCCATGTCAGGAGGTAATGACAGTGAATAAGAACATTGGTTCGATAGAAAGAGTAATCAGAATTCTCGCCGGACTCGCTATTATTTCGATGGCCTTTATCGGGCCGCACTCTCCCTGGGGTTATCTCGGCATCATACCGCTGGCCACCGGGCTCATTGGCTGGTGTCCGCCTTATGCCCTTTTCGGAATCTCTACATGTAAGCGTTGCAAGTAAAATAAATCGGATTACGACAGATCCCAAGTCTCAGGCTGAAGCAGGTTTGAGAGCGCTGCCTGCAGCCGCCCCGGCCTGCCTCACGACTGCCGCGGTTGCAGGCACTTTTTTTTATGAAAGGATCGTCGATACTGATGAGAAGAGATTTGTTGGTGGTTGGTGGGTGGGCTGACTCCGGCTCTGCTTTATTGAGGTATTTGATCGCAGATCGTACAATTTCTCCGGCAACTGCATGCGGCGGCGAAAATTGACCAAGTCCGCTACCCGTAACTTTGCGGGTCTATCCTCCCAATAAACAGCGTTCTGATGCAGGGTTGCCGGGGCGCGTTCAGTTTTTTTCGAATGAGTGAAATTATTCCCCAATAAATGTTTACCCCTCAGTCATAGGAGCCGACGCTGTTCTGTGATATATTTTATTAAAACCTTCATGAGTCATGGAGGAAAATAATTATGGATACCATGGTATTTACAATCGGCCATTCCACAAGACCTGTCTCGGAGTTTATAGAAATTATCAAGGCCTATGGGATAAAAAAGGTGGCAGACATCCGGACCATGCCGAAGTCGCGCCACAACCCGCAGTTCAATGAAGACATGCTGAAAGCGAGCCTGCGTGAAGCGAAGATTGGATATCTTCATATGAAAGGCCTGGGAGGCCTGCGCCATGCGCTGAAAGATTCCTTAAATACAGCATGGCGAAACGCATCATTCCGCGGCTTCGCAGACTATATGCAAACAGCGGAATTTGAGGAAAATCTGAAAGCGCTTATAGAGACCTCGAAGAAAAAGGCCACCGTTATAATGTGTGCGGAAGCGGTCCCATGGCGATGCCACAGATCGTTGATAGGAGACGCACTGCTCGTTCACGGAGTCCGGGTAAGGCATATCATGAGCGCCGGCTCAAGCAAAGATCATGCTCTTACGCCATGGGCCAAGGTGGAAGGGAGCAGGATAACCTATCCCGCAGGCCCGGCATTATCTGAGTGAAGTTGAGACGCCGTAAGGGAAAAAGCGTCGGGACCCGAAGAAGGGTTTGCGCACAATGTAAATTCGGAGGGAAAAACCATGAGAAAAAAAAAGCCGGGCTATAACCGTTTATGCACAGACGTCGGGGGATTCGATTCCCTGGCCGGGCTGGCGCTGGATATGCACTGGTACTGGAACCATTCTGCCGACGAAATATGGAAGCAGCTTGATCCTGAACTATGGGAGACCACATACAACCCGTGGGTAGTTTTGCAAACAGTGTCGCGGGCCCGGCTCCGCAGCTCATTGGCAGACCCCGCCTTCCGCAGAAAGGTGGATGACCTTCTGGAGGCCGGGAGGCGCGAGGCAGAGTCACCCGCATGGTTTCAGCAAAATCATCCCCGGACACCGTTCACCAATGTGGCCTATTTCAGCATGGAATTCATGTTGAGTGAAGCTCTCCCCATTTACTCAGGAGGACTTGGAAATGTGGCAGGCGACCAACTCAAAGCCGCAAGCGATCTGGGTGTGCCGGTCATCGGGGTTGGACTGCTCTACCAGCAAGGCTATTTTCGCCAGGTGATAGACAAGGACGGGGCACAGCAGGCCCTCTTCCCATACAACGATCCCGGCCAACTACCTATCACCCCTCTGCGCGGACCTAACGGAGACTGGCTGCGGTTGAAACTCGAATTACCCGGGCACCCTGTCTGGCTGCGCGCCTGGCAAGTCCGGATCGGTCGTGTGAAGCTCTACCTGCTTGACAGCAACGACGCAGCGAACCATCCGACGCGTCGCGGCATTACCAGCGAACTGTACGGAGGAAGCCCGGACATGAGGCTCAATCAGGAACTGGTGCTCGGCATAGGTGGATGGAGACTTCTCACAACGCTCGGTCTTAAGCCCGAAGTCTGCCATCTGAATGAAGGACATGCTGCTTTCGCTGTATTGGAACGAGCCCGGAGCTTTATGGAAGAAACCCGGCAGCCCTTCGAAGTCGCGCTGGCTGTCACGCGGGCGGGCAACCTCTTTACCACCCACACTGCGGTGGCAGCCGGGTTTGACCGGTTCGCTCCTGACCTGATCGCCCAATACCTGGGTCCGTATGCCCGGAACGAGCTGGGCATCACGCTCCATGGTTTGACGGCACTCGGCCGCCAAAACCCTGACGACCCTTCTGAGCCTTTCAATATGGCTTACCTTGCTGTTCGCGGAAGCGGAGCTGTCAATGGGGTGAGCCGTCTGCACGGCAAGGTGAGCAGGGATCTCCTTGGGCCTCTTGTTCAGCGGTGGCCTGAAGAGGAAGTGCCGGTAGGATATGTTACAAACGGTGTCCATATGTCGAGCTGGGATTCGGAAGAGACCGACTCTCTATGGACTGACGCATGCGGCAAGGACCGCTGGCATGGAGCTTTGGAAAACCTGGAAGAGGACATGCGCAAGCTTTCCGACCACAGGATATGGGAGTGCCGCGCTTCCGCCCGCGAGACGTTGATTGAATATGTGCGCAGCCGGCTTTTCCGGCAAAAGGAAGCGGAGGGCGCTTCACCCGAAGAGGCTGAGGCGGCAAAGCATATCTTTGACGTCGATGCCCTGACGCTATGCATTGCGCGCCGTTTCGCCTCCTACAAGCGACCGACCCTCCTGCTCAAAAATACTGAAAGGCTCTTGAGCATTCTCAACAATCCGGAGCGCCCGGTACAGCTCATTGTTGCCGGCAAGGCCCATCCCGCCGACCAGGCAGGGCAGGACCTGATTCAGGAATGGACGCATTTCATCCGGAGGCCGGAAGCGCGGAACCATGTGGTCTTTCTGAGCGACTATGACATGTTCCTGACCGGACAACTGGTGCAGGGGGTAGATGTATGGATCAACACTCCGAGAAGACCATGGGAGGCCTGTGGCACGAGCGGTATGAAGGTGCTTGTAAACGGCGGCGTAAATCTTTCGGAGCTGGACGGCTGGTGGGCGGAGGCGTACAGCCCTGAGGTAGGATGGGCGCTGGGAGACAGACAGGAACACGGCGACGATCCGGCCTGGGACGCGGCCGAAGCCGAAGCGCTCTACGATCTGCTTGAGAATGAAGTAGCACCCGAGTTTTATACCCGTAATGAACAAGGCATCCCAACGGCCTGGGTCGCGCGCATTCGTGAGAGCATGGCGCGGCTGACACCGCGTTTCTCCGCCAACCGCACGGTGCGCGAATATACAGAGGAACACTACATCCCCGCGGCCGCAGCCTACACAAAGCGGGCCGCAGACAAGAGCGCTATGGGCGTGGATATTGTTCGTTGGCAGCATGCCCTGGACCAAAAATGGACCGCGCTGCGCTTCGGCGAAATGAGGCTTCAAACCGGGGACGGTCGGCACGAATTCGAACTGCAGGTGTATCTCGATGACCTCGACCCGGACACAGTGCGGGTCGAGCTTTATGCGAATGGGATTGACGACGCCGCGCCGGAGAGATTGGAAATGAAGCTCCTGCGGCGACTGGCGGGTTCGAAGAGCGGCTACAGCTATCACGCAGAACTGCCTGCTGTCCGCCCGGCAACGGACTATACAGCGCGGATGATACCGAATTACGCAGGAGTTGCGGTCCCTCTGGAAAACTCCCATATCCTGTGGCAGCGGTAGTTACCGGCTTTAGGCGCGCCGGAGATACCTCCATGTTTCTTGAATATTTCCTGGTCTGGTGTTATCGTCATACTAGGAAATATTTATATCCTTGCCGGACAAACGGGTTCTTTAAGGGGCAAATAAATTGCAATACGCAACTGCCATGAAAATTACAAAGACTTTTCTGCTTATCTCCGTAATCATACTCATTGTGAGTACTGCCGCGGTCTCTGTTTCAGGCGCTGGGGAAACCATTAAAATCGGCGGTATGGGCAGCGGACTGGGCATAATGAAGATACTGGGAAAGGTCTTTGAAAAAAAGCATCACGGGACGATCGTACAGGTTTTGCCAAGTCTCGGCAGCGCCGGAGGGATTAAGGGGGTTGCCAAAGGGGCCCTGGACATTGGTATTTCCGCCAGACCTTTAAAGGGTGATGAAACAGGCTTTGGAATTTCCGCTTTAGAGTATGCGCAGACCCCGTTAGTTCTTGTCACAAGAAAAGATACCGTGGTCACTGAACTTAAGACCGAAGACCTGGTCAGGATATATGAAGGGAGGAGAAAGACGTGGGAAAACGACAAGCGGATCCGGCCTGTCCTCCGGCCTGAGGAGGAAATCGACACTCAAATCCTCAAAGAATGGTCCCCTGAGATTAAAAAGGCCTTAGAAACAGCCATGTCCCGCACAGGCATGCTCATGGCCATTACTAATCAGGATACAACCAATACCATAGAAAAAACTCCCGGCGCTTTTGGGTTCGCAACACTTGCGGAGGTGATCACTGAAAAACTACCCCTTAAGATAGTCCCCCTCAACGGCATCCTCCCGACTGCCGGCACACTGTCTGACGGATCGTACAAGCTAAAGAAGTCACTCGTACTTGTTACAAGGTCTGAGACCTCGCTCAAGGTCCGCAATTTTCTGGAGTTTGTAAGATCTCCGGCAGGGACAAAGATTCTGGAGGAATCCGGGTATATCGTATCTCTGCCAAAAAGCGGGCGGTAATCCATGTTCAGCGGCAAAAAAACATCCCGACTGATTCTTTGGATTGCGTTGTTAGGGATGCTGACTATAGCTGTTATCGCTCCAGTCGGCTTTTTTTATATCTCCTACCAGTATATGGCCGGTTCTCTTGAAAGCGAGGCCAGGCTCAATGCCGGTCTCATCACAAACATTATCAGCACCAACCCTGAGATGTGGGAATTTCAGCAGATAAGGTTTCAGGAAATCCTTTCACACAGAACAGATAAGCTTCATGCAGAGAACCGGCGTATTCTGAATCTGAAAAATGAAGTTGTTGCGGAAAGTTCAGACAACCTTGGATTTCCTGTAATGGAGCGGAGTTTCGAACTCATGGACTCAGGGGTAGTTGCCGGCAGACTCCTAATACAGCGTTCCCTGCGCCCTCTTATGATACAGACAGCGCTTGTCGGCGCAGCATCGATGTCGATGGGCTTGGCCGCTTTTTTATTGATTCGCATCCTTCCGGTCCGTGCCCTGGAGCGCAAGGAGGAGGAACTCAGAATCAGCAATGAAAAACTGCGCTCTTTAGTCGCCTCCATCGAAAAGCGGCATTTTATCTATCAATATGATAAAGAGAGGGTCTTCAACTATCTCAGTCCTTCGGTCACAACTGTCCTCGGATATTCACCCCAGGAGTTCATGACGCATTACCCGGCCTTTCTGACTGATGCTCCGGTCAACGAATCTGTCAGAGGATTCAATGATCGCTGCCTGAAGGGCGAGGCCATTCCACCCTATGAGCTTGAGATATACCACAAAGATGGCCGCAAAATATGGCTTGAGGTGGTGGAAGTCCCTCTCACCGATGACAAAGGAGCAGTGAACGGGCTTCAGGGCGTTGCCCAGGATATTTCAGATAAAAAGAAGGCCCAGGAGGCGCATCTCATGAATGTTCAGGTCGAGACCATGAGAAAATTGATCAGGGGGCTGTCGCATGAAATCAGAAACCCCCTGTTCGGGATTTCCTCTGTAAGCCAGATATTGGAGAGGGAAATTGCGGATGATAAGTATATGCCGATGATCAGGGCACTTAACACCGAGTCAACGAAGATCGCCCGCCTGATAAAAGAACTGAATATGTTTGTCACACCGAAAACGCCGGTCATATCGCGGATAGATTTAAAAACATTTATTGATGCAGTACAGTATAAATATGAGGGAAAATACCCTCGTGTCAGCTTCAGGGCCACCCTCGGGCCTTCTGTGACAATACAGGGAGATGAAGCCCTGCTTGCTTATGCCGTTGAGGAGCTGCTGGAAAATAGTTATCAGGCCGGCGCTACCGAAATCGTTATTGACGGTCAGCTCTCCGGAGAGCGGGTAAATTTAAGCATACGGGACAATGGCAGGGGCATGTCGGAGCAGGATTTGCAGGCATGTTGTGAGCCCTTCCATACAACAAAGCAGGGCAGCAGCGGACTTGGACTTTCCCTGAGCAAAAAATTCATCGAAATGCAGGGGGGGCGTTTCGCGATAACCAGTCAGGTTGGTGAGGGGACAACCGTAACCATTTCGCTCTGAGGCAGATGGCAGCCCCACTCGCCTGCCTTATGAGCGCTGCGGTTGCAGTGACGTTTTTCATGAAAGGCCCGACACTGCCGGGGAAGAAATTATTGCGGGTGTTGGTGTTTACGCCGGCCTCTCCTGAAACTGATTGCTGAACACCGGGCTTAACTCATCCGTCGGCCCGGTAATCTTAAGACCCCCTGTGCCTGCGGTGTCTTCCTGAACGTTCATCGCAGGCATCTAGTGCCCTCTTCTTCCCGCACCTAGAGTAAGATCGCGCCTTCTTCCATAGCCTGGACAGTACGATTCAGTAAGGGGTATTGCTACAAATACCTTGCGCTGCGTCCTACAAAAATATCAGATATAAGCCGATATTTTCTTTTACTTCGCACGGGTACAATGATTAAGAAATTAGAAGGGGGTTAGATGCGCGGTCTCTGCCTGATCATACGCATCTTTACAAAAAATTTCCTTTGACGGGTTAAAGCATTCTTCCTGAGGGTTACGGTAAAAAATGCAGCAAAAAGCTGCCATACAGTCGTTTGAGACAATCGACCGGAGAGGGAAACAATGAACAACAGTATCGGGATGACAAAATCGGATGTACTCCAAGAACTTCTTCGCTGCTGCAGCTGCACAATGGCATTCCAACCGATCGTCGGCCTCAGAAGACATAACATCCGGGGGTTCGAAGCTCTTCTGAGAGGCAACAACGGGACATCCGTTACTAATCCGGATTTACTCTTCAACCAGTCCGAATCCGGGAGTGACGATACTCTTTTGAAGCTGGATATGGCCGCGCAGGGCTTCCGGTTCGGCCACCCTCAGCCCGCGGAGATGTGGTCATGAACACAAGACGGGAATACATATCGCAGGAATTGCCATCCGTTAAGCATGCGTATGGAGCATTGGGAGGCGAATATTCCGCCGGAGGATGGAAGGCGCTTACGGAGCGGATCTGCCATGAGATCGGAGCGATTACCCGTCATACTGAAGAGGAGTTTCTCACCATAGGCGCAGGGTTAATGGATTTTCACAAGCGCGCACGGACGATCTCCGAAATGTCTTCCGAGGTTGCGGCGCGGATGACCGGCCCGGTGATAGTAACGGCCATCGACAGTATGAACAGATTGCTGGAAAAAATGGAAACTTATCTTCTCCGCTCGCAAAACGATACAGCGACCAGAGCGGAGACCTTAAGGCATATTCTCGATCTCGCGGACCACTCGCACAAATCGCTGGAGGCCTTTCATCTGATTTCAAAAGCTCTCCATTCCGTAAGCGTTATCGCAAAGGTCCATAAGGCGCAGCTGATGGCAAAGGACCCTGAATTCAGGGATTTCTTCCTGGATGTGGACAGACTGGCCCGCACGGTAGCGGAAAAATCGGACAACATCTCGGAAGACCTCAGCTCCCTGCAGAACGGTATAACCGCGGTCCTGACAAGACTTCTTGTCTTCCAGGAGAACCAGCAGAGCAATGCAAGAATGTGTCTTGACCGCACCGCCTCGGTCCTTTGCTCCATAACCGGACAATACGGGCTTTCGGCGAATACTGCGAAGAACGTTTGTCGGCGCTCCGAGGAAATCGTCAGGAACGTAGAAGAGATTGTGGCTGACATACAGTTTCATGATATAGCCCGTCAGCAGTTCGAGCATATCGGGTCGGCGTTCGGTTCCCTGAGGGAAATTCTCTCGTCGCCGTCATCGCCGGCGCAGTCCGCTTCGTGCGCCGCCGCCCTCGACCCTGCCATGGGCCGCTTTTGCGAGAGTCATTCTGTTGGGCTGCTCCGGATACGGGACACCTTCGTAACCGCAGTCAGGGAAATAACCGATGACCTCCTTCACATTTCGGTCGGCGTGCGCGACATTTCGGGCGACATACAAAAAATTGCGGGCGGCAACGGCTCTCACGGGAGGACTTTTCTTGAAGAGATGGAAGAGACTCTCTCCTCAGTAAAAAAGTCTTTTGCAGCGCTCTCCGACAATGCGGAGAGAAGCCGGGAACTTGCGGACGATATCATTCCTCTGCTGGACATGACCAAAGAGATGGAGACATTTGCGGTCGCTGTCGAAGATATTGCGGACGATATCGAAATCATCTCTTTCAATACCGAGATCAAGTCCTGTTCCGTCGGATCGGAAGGCTCGGATATTGCCGTCGTGTCCTCACGTATCCGGCGGCTCTCCTCGGAAACGGCCATACATGCAAAGAAGGTTATCGAATTACTGATGAGCATTGCAGCCGCAATGGCGCAACTGTCCTCCACGATCGACGTGGAGCGTACTCACATCCTGGCCGAGATCAACGACATTTCAGATCATCTCGAGGGATTGATCCACGGGATCTCCGACCTGAACGGGCAGATCTTTTCCATCAGTGCCGGTATCGCAAAAGAAAGCGGAATGTTATCGCCGGACATTGAAAGGGCCACAAGGAGTATCCGGATCCATACCGTAGTTGACAGAAACGTAACCGGAGTAGTTCAAACATTAAAAGACAGCGCAGCCCGGACGGGGCCGGTATACCACTTGAACGGAAGCAACAGTCCGGGGCCTGATTTCAGGGCCCTGCTGTCCAGGATCTCGGCCTTAACAGAGTACGCAGCCGCCCAGACGGCAAGTGAAAGTGCGGTCGAGTTTTTCTGATGTATCGGGTCGCACATATAAAAGGGGACCAGGAATATACGGCAGCTATGAGGGACCGGCACACGTTCTACAGACGGCGCTGCACACGATGCGCATGTCGGGTTCAGCGTCCGGCCGCTCCGGACTAATTCGGGAGGATGAGACCATGAAAAAAACTGTTATGGCAGTAGACGATTCCGCCAGTGTTCGCATGATGGTAAATTTCACGCTCAGCGAAATGGGATTCGACATCGTCGAAGCGTTTGACGGGCTTGACGCCATGAAGAAACTCGACCTGAAACCTGTTGATATGCTGATCACTGATCTGAATATGTCCGAGCTTGACGGCATCAGCCTTGTGAAGAAGGTCCGCGAAAAACCCCTTTACAGGTTCATACCGATTATCATCCTCACCACCGAAACCTGCGAAGAGAAGAGGAGAGAGGGAAGGCAGGCGGGAGCAACAGGATGGATCGTAAAACCCTTCAAGCCGGCACAACTCACAGCTGTAGTAAATAGGGTAATGGGATAAGAAAGAGTGAACAGGACCCTCGCCTGCTCCATTTATTGTGCGGCTGCAGCCCCCTCATATGCTTATTTCAAACAAATAAACGTCGGGAGCTGCTTTACGGAGTGAGAGTGCCTTTGTTTTCAGACATATACGGGTTTATAATATGAGGAAGCATTAATAAAAAGGTAACAACAGGAGGATGACATGCTTAATAAAGTCTTGTATTCACTAGGATTAGCTTTTATTATTCTGGGAGCGGGCATCTCAACAGCTGCGGGCAACAATCCTAAAGATCAGGTCGGCCCTGTGGAAGTGTCCGGAGCGGTGCAATTTGATGTATCAGGGCCTGTAAGCGAGCTGGAAGGGTTGGCCCCGTCTGCGGGCAGCGATAAAGAGAAGAAAGAAAAACCCTTACGCCTGATCCCGCCGGTCGGACCGGGGGCGGGCACAGACACCGCTGTACAGACCGCGGTCACACCATTGATCGGCGTAACAAGCGGAGTCGGTTTTGCAGGTGTGGGGAACGGAGACTACGGCTTCACCGATCAATATGCGCCTCCGGATACGAACGGCGCAGTTGGAGCGACCCAATACGTTCAGTGGGTGAATACATATCTGGCAGTGTTTGACAAGGTGACGGGACAGATTGCGCCGGGGTTCCCAAAGGCCGGCAACGCTGTCTGGAAAGGTTTTGGCGGACCCTGTGAAAACAATAATGACGGTGATCCTGTTGTTCGGTACGACAGCGCCGCAAATCGTTGGGTCCTGACCCAGTTCTCGGTATCCACTCTTCCCTACATGCAGTGCGTGGCGGTCTCGACCTCGCCCGATGCGACCGGTTCTTATTATCGCTATGCCTTCAGCTACGGCAATACCCAGTTCAACGATTATCCGAAGCTGGGCGTGTGGCCCGACGGCTACTACATCACATATAACATCTTCAATAACGGCAGTTCATTCGCAGGTTCCAAAGTATGCGCCTTTGATCGCTTAAACATGATCAACGGTCTGCCTGCAACACAGCAGTGTTTTCAATTGAGCGCAAGTTACGGCGGCCTGCTGCCTTCGGACCTGGACGGCGCTACACAGCCGCAGGCCGGTTCACCAAACTTCGTTGTCAATTTCGGCACAAACTCATTGAACCTGTGGAAGTTCAGGGTCAACTGGACCACCCCCTCAGCCTCCACCTTAACCGGTCCTTTAAAGATTCCTGTCACAACCTTCGCTGCTGCCTGTAACGGCGGCGGCGCTTGTATTCCGCAGCCCGGCACCGGTCAGAAACTTGATTCCCTGGCCGACCGTTTGATGTATCGCCTTGTCTACCGCAACTTTGGAGATCACGAGTCGCTTGTGGTCAATCATACGGTGGGAGTAGGAGCAACGAAGAGCAAACAGGTTGCCTCGGTCCGCTGGTATGAGCTTCGCAATCCCGGTCTGAACACCATGGGTACCGGCACCCCTTATGTCTATCAGCAGGGCACTCTTGGGACCGCAGACGGAATTTTCCGCTGGATGGGCAGTATAGCAATGGACAAACAGGGGAATATAGCCCTTGGCTACAGCGCTTCCAGCAACAGCGTGAAGCCCTCGATCAGGTATACCGGCAGACTCGCCACAGACCCGCTCAACACAATGCAGACAGAGGCTCTTATCAAGGCAGGCGGCGGTTCGCAGACAGCGAACCTCAATCGCTGGGGAGACTACAGCGCAATGTCTGTAGACCCGGTGGACGACTGCACCTTCTGGTGTCGAGGTCCAGCGTAATTCCCCACTCGGGTCCAAATGAATTCCCCA
>Ga0334722_10003156_pt1 | contig 17979 bp, 28 predicted proteins | sample C3_bottom_MG_FD_207210 | JGI IMG/M metagenome (GOLD analysis project Ga0334722, IMG submission 207210) | Sediment microbial communities from Yellowstone Lake, YNP, Wyoming, USA - C3_bottom | ecosystem: Environmental > Aquatic > Freshwater > Lake > Sediment | place: USA: Wyoming | collected...
GTGGAAATTTAACGCCACAAATGGTTTCGCTGTTGTCTATGATGCCAATGACCAAAGGACTTGAAGAACTGTACAAATTAGCACAGCCATCTGAGACACAAGGTCAAGCATTTAAGGCTGAGGATGGCAAGTATTACATTTATACAAAAACTGGTGGCGTGATACCAGCGCCAATTGCACCGGCTGATTTAGGCGCTGAAGAATATGGAGCACCAGTAGCGCAAATTGTTAACGGACAAATTCAGATGGTCCAATACAACAAAAAAGGCGAAGGCAGGATTGCAAAAGATACTATGCCGTATGAGCCACAGTCACAAGATATCCGTTCTGTTGAGTACCTTTTAGGTAAACAACTAGGTGGAACTGGTGCTGCTGGCATGGGCCAAGTTGGTCAGTATCGTCAAACACTTGCTCCTAAAACAACTTTCAATGTTGATCAAAAACAACAGGGGGCGTTTGAGGCTGGGCTTGGTAAAGGCCAATCAGAGCGAATTCTTGCCAATCAAGTTGTTGCCCAAGACGCTGCCGCAATTTTAGAGACTAATCAAGTTGGTCGTGATCTCCTTAAATCAGGCGCAATTACTGGTACAGGCGCTAACTTTTTTGTGGGCTTTAACAATGCGCTTAAACAAGCGGGTGTTGATTTTGGTTACGCAAATGCTGCGGCTAATTCACAAGCCTACGCGGCTGCAATGGGTGCCAACGTGGGTAGGATCATTAAACAATTTGGCGCAGGCACTGGTTTGTCTGACGCTGACCGCGAATACGCAGCGCAAATGGCAGGTGGGAAAATTAGCCTTACTGAAGCCTCGTTGCGTAAAATTCTTGACATTAATGACAAGGCGGCAAATCGCGTAATTGATTTGCACAATAAAAATGTAGCGGGTATTAAAACTAACATTCCACTTACTGTAGATAAGCCCACCTTTACGCCGCCGCCACCAGCGGCAGCAAGCCAAATACCGGGCGGCGCTCCTGTTGCACAGGCAGGTAAGTTATCTCCAGCAGAGCAAACGGAGTTAGATCAGCTTCGTCGAGCATTTAGAGGGCCAAAATAATGGACCCCCGTGAAGAACTAATGGCTTTGCGTAGGATGGCTGAACTAGAGGCTAAGGCTTCTGGTCAAGCCGCCCCATCTGAAGAACTCATACCAACAGCACAAAAATCTAGCAACATTTTGGGGCCTATCAGAGGCGCAATTGAAGCTGGCGCAGGTTTGCTTACGGGCATGGTGACCGCGCCTATTGTAGAAGGCGCAAAAATCTATGGAACGTTAGCTAGTGGTAAATATGGAACGCCTGCGGGCATTCAAGCGGGCGAAGAATTTGGCCGTCAATTTCAAAAAAATTTTTACCAACCGCGCACTGAAGAAGGCCAACAATATTTGCAAGCAATTGGTGAAACTGCGGCAAAAACAGGTATGCAGGGTGTACCTTTACCTATGCTAGCTGATTTGGGTAAAGGTATGGCAACTGCAACCCGCGCCGTACCTTTAACCCAACAAGTTAAAGCAAGTGTTCAAGCGCCATTTGAACCAATGCTCCAAGCCAGACGCGAGCGTTTGTCCGCAGAGTCTTACGCCAAAGGCCCGCAGTTAGACGCGGCGGCTGAAGCCCAACGGTTAAAAGTTGCGCTTAACCCAACAGATATCGAAAATTCTGCTATGGCTAGACTTTACTCAGCGGCGGCTGGCCCTCGCGGCCCAGAGGCATTGGCCGCAGCCAATCGCCCTCGCGTCAATGAAATTGCAATAAATGAATTGGGCCTTGACCCAACTACATCATTGACTAGCAGCCAACCATTTAAACAAGCCCGCGCTAATTTAGCCGCGCCATACGACGCCGTAAGACAAATTCCATCGTTAAACGCTGATCAAACAATCATTGCAAACTTAAACGGCATTCGTAAAAATCAAAAAATAATTGGTGGTGAAGGCGTCGCTAAAAAAGTAAACAAGTTAGTAGACGACGCCGTAACTAAAACGCAATCTGGATTGACAGGGGCAGAACTGCTAGAGAACGTGCGGACATTACGCGCCGACGCTAAAAAGATTTACAACAGCCCAAGTGCTACACCAAAACAAACAGCTATTGCTGACGCAAATTTAGCTATAGCCAATCAGTTAGAGTCAATGATCGACTCTAATATTTCCAACCCTAAATTGCTGGGAGAGTGGCGCGACGCCCGCCAAAAGATGGCGCGCACATACGCATACGAAGGTGTAACTGACTTTAATACCGGCATGGTAGACGTAGCTAAACTGGCCCGAATTACGTCTAAAGACAATGCGCTTACGGGTGATATTGCATCGCTTGGAAAAATTGCGGGTAATTTTCCTGAAGTATTTACGACCGATCCAACGTCTAAATTTTTTAGCGCGCCGCGTCTTACTAGGTCTGGTTTAGGTGGTGGTACAGGCGCGTTGCTTGGATCAAACTTTGGCTTAACCGGCTCTATTCTTGGTGGTTTGTTAGGTGGTGCCGTAGGTGAGTTTGGCGGCGCGGCAGCGGCAAGGCGTATGGCAAATCCCAACTACCAAGCGGGATTAAATCTACAAGATTTTCGTATTCCAGTTAACCAGATGGCGGCGGCTGCCGCACCTATACCGCAAAACCGCGCGCTCGTACCTTATCAAGCCCCTATCGAAGTATTGCAACAAGGTGAGGGCACATATTTCCCTAATTTTGTACTGAAACCTAGCGGTATCGGCTCAGTTACCACGCCCGGCGTTGCGCCCGCTTTTACCCAAATAGGAATGTCTCCCGGCAGCGTCGGCGGTCAAATGGGCGCGCTTCGCATGGAAGATGCTCGTATTCTAGATTTAAAACGCCGCGCCGCAAGACGCAACATGCCGCCCGGTTTACTAGACTAGCCTATTTATTGGCAGATAAAATGCCCGCGCGTATTAACTGCATGGCGTCTTTGAGATCGCCGCGTAGTTGCTCAATGGTGTCTTGTTGGGCCTGTAAACGCAAGTAAGCATCAAAGGCAAAGTTTGCTAAATTTTCGTTTGACCAAGCGGCAAAATTGGGAACTTGATTCACTTGTACTCTCCAAAGAAAGCGCTAATCATTGGATCGCGTCTGGGTTTGATTTTCTTCGCACGCTCACGCGCCTGGCGAAACTCTTTTTCTTCCTGAGTCTCTTTGGCTCTGGACCTTTGCTGGCGCTCCTTGTCCGTTGTCCGTGGCGGCTTGGGTGCATCTACCCCTATGCCTGCCGTAAACACTGCTGCAATGCCGTCCGTTTGCCTACGCCAGCCTGACCTGTAGACCAGACCTTGGCGCCGTAGTCTTGCAAGCAGTTGCTGGGCCGCACGCTGGGTGCAGTGGACCAGGACGCACAGCTCTGCGGTGGACATATCCTTCCTCTGCAAGATGTCCAGTATTCGGCCTTGGTAAACCGACTTCATTTGTTTGCCTCCCTGATAGCGGCTTGCAGCACCTTGCCAAAGTTAATTTGTCCCCAAGGCATGGGCGCGCCTCTGTGAATCTTTACAAGATCGTAGTAAATCTGTTCAATCTGGTTGTCTGTCAGGTCAACCCACGGGCGCTGTGGTGCGGGTGCTAACTTGTCCTGCGCCATAGCGCGTTTTGATTTGTAGCCTGTCATTTTCCGCAACTCCTACACTTGGTTAATATTGTGAACACAGGGCGATTGCAATACACACAATAAGATTGATAGCTGGTCATGTTTGTTTCTCCTTAAAACCACGCCAATACTTGTTTTGCAGGGCATCAAAATTTGAGTGGAAACGGTGCATTTCATCGTAAGTAGCCACACGCGACCATCGCTTTCCGTTCCACATTGCATACATATAAGACTCCGAAGAATTTTTTGGCGTGAACTTAACTTCGTACACACCCTTACGCACCGGCTTGATGTGCGGGGGAAACCACTTTGTCATCTTGCTCATTTTTGCCCCTCCAAACTATCGTTAATCAATTGCTGCTTAACCAATTCCAGGCAGCCAATAGCGGTTGATAAAAACATAGCATCGTCGTACTTGTGGATTGTTTCTAGCAATTCGTCCACCAAACCTTGGACTACTTCGCCTTGGCTTAATTTCATACTGTTCCCCTTGCGCGGATTGCGTCTTCAATTCGTTTACGGTCTTTCTGCAAGATGAGCAGAGTCCTTGTCTGCACCGGCTCACCAGTACCAGCGTGTACCAGCTTGATGTACTCCTCACGCTCATGTGCTGCTACTAGCTTGGCAAACTTTTCAAGGGCTTCTTGATAGATTCCGTCCAAGTGCGGACGCATTCCAATTAATCGGCATTCCTGTGCCATTTCAATGATGTCAGTCATAAATTCCACCAAATCACATAGAACAGCAACCAAACACTTGCCGCCAAAATAATCACGGCGACAAGTCCACTAAATGAACCAAGCGTGTCATCGTATGGATTAGTGTCAGGCTTGCCGTTGATGTAAGCATCGTTAACTTCTTTGATGCGTTGTTTTCTGACGGGGCAATCTCTGCCCTGTTCGCATTTGTATGTGCAACATGAGCAAGTCATTTGTATTCCTCTAGACGTTTATTCAAACGCTCTATCTTTTGCATACTCAGATCATGGCACGCTTTTGCATACTCACAAGCTGATTCAGCTTCAAGCCTGTCTAGATGGGCTTGGGCAAGCTCTCGCTGGATAACCTCGACTGGCGTTAGGTCGCGGTAGTAATCCTTAATAAATTTAAGAAATCGCATACCATTCCCTTTCAGCACGTTTAGCCATAGACTTTACAGTCTTGCCTGTCAACCCAACTAGACCATCGCGCTCCATTTCGGGCAAGCGCCTCGCTACCTGGTGTCCATCCATTACGGCAAAGAAAGCAATCCCGTCTTTACCTAACGGGCCTTGCTCCATCAAAGTTTTAAGAATCAATGCAGCATGGGCTTTGGCAAGGTCTTTTGCTTGGTCAGCCGCTTGCCAGCTAGTTATCGGGTCAAGGTTTCTAGCTCGATAGTGTTCCATGTTGCATCCTAAAAAGGTACATCAAAATCATCTTTTGGCAATCCTTGAAATTCATCCTTTGGTCGCGGTTCATTGATGTATGCCCAACCATTCCAGCCGCCTTCCATTAGCGGGGTTACGTCCAGCTTCAGCATATCGCCGCTTTTTGTTTCGATGATTGAACCGATGCGGGTGTAGCGATTCTTTGTTGTACCTTGGGCATTGGTGTATTTGCCGCTGATTACAGAGATTTCTTTTTTGATTTTGGACATGATTAATTACCTTCAATGATTGCGTTAAGTTGTTGAATTTGCACGTTTACTTCAGCTAAGAAATTGACAATTTCCGCCTCCATTTCTTTAATAAACACATTGTCGCGCTCGACCCGTTTAATAAATAGCTGCGCCTTTGCTGGCATCCTGGGGTCGAATACAATGTAATCGCACCAGTCGCGCTCAGTGCAAGCCATCTGGAATTGCATCTGGGTGTTGTACTTGCTTGGCACTTTGCCTGTCAAAAGCGTGTCAATCATGGTCGCGGTGTTTGGACACTTAATCTCAACCAATCCAAAAAGCCCAACAAGGCCATCAGGTGAGGCACCAGCCCACTCAATTAGTGGATGTGGCACAAACCCCACTTCCTCGACCATTTCGCCTGTTTTGGCCTCATACGCTGCCCGTGCAAACGGTTCCTGTTCAGTACCCCATTCCATTGCGGCATTGGTAAACCCTTCCGCTTTGGTTTTTGTAATGTTTTCACAGACCAGTTGCGCCATGTAGTTGTCCCGCGAAGTGCTGTATCCGCTTTTGGTTTTAGCCATCAAATCTGCAACCCGTGAAGCGGTTACTTTGCCTATGCGGGCGTTAAACCATTCGTCCGTTCCTTGTTCCATTAGGCCAGGCCATGCGTTTGGTAAATCAGACATTTTTAAGTTCCTTTAGGCGTTTGTTTTTTACTGCAATTACTTTTGCTTGCCAAGCCTGATCTCCATCGCAACAAGCATAAGCACCGTTGTAGGCAAGTTTCAATTCGTCTATCGTTGCACAATTCCCCATAACAACTAATTGCTGCTCAATGAATTTCACGTTTGGTTCTGAAGGCTGGACAACCTCACGCTTGCGGCTGGCTGCGTTACCGTCATCGTCCTCCGGCGCAATTCCGCAAGCCGCCATCAGGCTATACCTACGGGCGTATGTCAGCGCCGAACCGTACCCTTGCGGGTCTTGCTTGGCGGCTGGAACGTGCAGTTTGCCGCACTCAAGCATCTCGCCTGATTCGTGGACAAAGACCGTTTCCACGGTCACGCCTGTATCGTCTTGGCTTGTGCGCTGGATAAGGGCTATCCCTGCGGCGTTTAAGCTATCTACAACGGCCTCCACGCATCCGGCAAGGTCTACATACTTGCTGCGGAAATGAGGGTTGGTAGACGTTTTCAAAGCCGGTGCAAAGCCGCGCTGGGCCTTCACAAGTGCTGATGCAATGTTTTTCATAGTGTCCATCCGTAAACTAAAACCCAAGCCAAAGATACGCCGATAAACACGGCAAGCGAAATGTCTGCTAATTTTTTATTCATCATGCTCTCCAAATTGTTGAATTGATGTCCAAAGGTTGTCGCTCACATCGTCCAGGTTGTCGGACAGGCCGTTGTGGATGTTGGGAAAATTTTTGGTAAGCGACCAATTCATGTCGTTAAGTAGCTTTGCCATTTCCAAGGGGGGGATAAAGCCGCGTAATAGTGCTTCGCGGAATTCAATTAGTAGAACGTGTATATTGCGCATTACTTACTCCTAAAAAGACCGCTACGGAATGTTGCGGCATGGACGCATCTTATCACAATTGTGAAGCCTGCAAGCCCTTTTTTAACTTTTTTTCAACTATTTACACTAGGGATTTCCCTAATAGTTGCTCTCACAAATGTGATATAGTCGGGGGATGGACATCTTAGAAATCGCAATCAAGGCAAGCGGCGGCACTGGTCGCCTGGCCTACATCCTGGACGTAAGGCAGAACGTAGTGAGCAACTGGCGGCAGCGTGGTGTGCCAAAGGGCTGGCAGCAAGTGCTGAAGTTTAAGTTCAAGAAACAGATTGCCGAAGCTGGGAAAGTGGTATAAAGTTAGGGCACGGCTACCTTTAGCGGGGGAAAAGACGACTTATCACCGTCCTGCCGATGCATCTTTTTAGTGATAACAACCGTGATAAAGGTTTACGCCATGCATTACTACCAATTTAACATTGGTGACTATCAATCCCACACTGCGCACCTGACAGAAATTGAGGACTTGGCTTACCGCCGAATGCTCGACTGGTGCTACCTCCACGAAAAAGCCTTACCTGTTGACCCTGGCGATGTTGCTAGGCTTGTCCGTATGCGTTTGCATAGCGAAAGCATTGCAAGCGTATTGCGCGAGTATTTCGAATGCAGGGAGGAAGGCTGGATTCACTTGCGTGTTATTCAGGAAATTTTAAAGGTAGGCATCAAGTCTGAAAAGGCCAGCGAGAGTGCCAAGGCTAGATGGGGAAAGGCAAAGGATGCGAACGCATTGCAACCGCAATCCGATAGCAATGCTACCCAAGACCCATTACCCATTACCCAAAACCCATTACACAAGACACAAAAGAATACAGTCGCCCCGCCTGAAGGCGTGACGGATTCTGTTTGGCAGGATTGGGTAAAACTTAGAAAAGAAAAACGCGCAGCAGTCACCCAGACCGCCATTGACAGCATAGAGCGCGAAGCACGCAAAGCGGGGGTGAGCCTACAAGTGGCACTTGAGACTTGCTGTGCAAGGGGCTGGACAGGCTTTAAAGCTGATTGGCTGCAAGGCAAGACAGAACAGAAATCATTTGCTGAAAAGGATTACGATTTCAAACGCGCTCGATGGGAAGCCATGACTGGCAGAACCGAAGGTCAGGAAATGAAACCATTTTTGGAGTTAGAAGATGACACAACCAATTGACCGCCTCTTTGAACGCTTGTCAATGACCTACGGCATTGCTTGGGACAATTCGATAGGGACAGCCCCGCTAAACGAAATCAAGTCGTTTTGGATGAATCAGCTATCAGGCTTTATGCAAAGCAAGGAATCCATGATGGCTATTTCTTGGGCGCTAAACCACTTGCCTGAACGACCACCGAACCTAGTCCAATTCAAAAACCTATGCTACCAAGCGCCTGCCGTGGAAAGGCCGCAGCTACCAAGCCCACCAGCCGACCCCGAACGGGTAAAGCAGGAATTAGCAAAACTGGCAGGGATGAACAAGCCAAAGTCAGACCCGAAGGACTGGGCGCGGAAAATATTGGGTGACTATGCGGCTGGAGTAAAAAAGTCTCCTACGGTGTTGAAAATGGCTCGTGATGCGCTGAAGGTGACAACATGATCGACCCTTTTAATATGTGGAATTTAACTAAATCTCGACAGAATTTGTTTGACCACTACTTAATGCTTTGCAAAGAACCAGGCTGGAAAGATTACGCTTGGCAGCGGGTAAAAGAACTGGACAAAGAACCTGTTTATGCAGGAATAAAGGACTACATCATGGAGCAAATGAAACATGGAGCAATTAATTGATTCACTATCACGGAACGCCAATCAGCCCCATAAAAGCAATTGAGACAATGGGCGGGAAACACTTTTGCGTTTCTTATGCCCGTCCAGATGACCTTAAACGCTGTCTAAGAATTGGGCAATCCTTGATGTTAGATAACGGCGCATTTAGTGCAAAAACAAAAGGATATGAATTTGACCGTGACGGTTTTTATGATTGGATTGAGCCTATTCTTGCTCACCCTCATTGGGGTGTTGTGCCTGATGTCATTGATGGAAGTGTTGAACAACAACGGGAAATGACTAAAACTTGGCCATTTCGCAAAGAGTTTGGCATTCCAGTTTGGCATCTTGGTTTGCCAATTTCTTATTTGATTGAACTATGCGATGCCTGGGGACGGGTTTGCTTTGGTTCATCTGGTGAATATTGGCAGATTGGAACGCCAAAATGGAATGCACGAATGGATGAGGCATTTAATGTTTTGGTTAAAACCTACGGTAGACAAATCCCTTGGGTACATGGGATGCGGATGCTTGGTCAATCAAGTGGCCCGTGGCCTTTAGCAAGCGCCGATTCCACCAATGTTGCTCTGCATCATGCAGAATATTTACAGTGCGCTGGTTGCATGGCAAAGCGCATTGATTCAACCAATCCACCAACAAAGTGGAATGTTCAACCATTACAGGAAATTTTATGTTGATTGCAGCAATTTTTGTTTACGCTAGTGCCATGACATTGGCAAATTTATCCATTGCTTCATTTGGGGTATGGGTCAGTCCTATAAATGCGTTTATTTTTATTGGGCTTGATTTGGCATTGCGAGATTGGTTACACATTAAGATAAAAATGTGGCAAATGGGCGCATTGATAGTCAGTACAGGATTGATAACTTACGCACTTAATCTTTCTGCTGGAATGATTGCTGTGGCCTCTGCCCTGTCTTTTATGCTGGCAGCACTTGCTGATTGGGCGGTCTTTACAAAAATTACTGGCATATGGTTTAAACGTGCCAACGTATCAAATGTTGCAGGCGCTGCGGTTGATTCCATTGCTTTCCCAACAATTGCGTTTGGCGTTTTGATGCCAGAAATTATTGCAATGCAATTTGTTGCAAAAATTGCCGGTGGTTCAATTTGGACTTACTTGTTAAATAAAAATATGGAGCAAATGAATGCGCAGAGCAGCAAGGATTGACGCTAATCAAGCGCAAATAATCGAAGCATTACGGGCGGCTGGCGCTTACGTTTGGATTATTGGCCTACCTGTAGACCTACTCGTAGGCTACAAAGGGCATACGTTTCTAGTAGAGATTAAAGATGGGCCTAAAAAGCGTTTAACAAAGTTACAAAAGGCTTTTTTTGCAAAGTGGGCTGGAGGTACGCTAGTGCGTGTTGATGGCCCTGAAGCCGCTTTAAGAATGATAGGGGTAATGAAATGAAACTTGCAATTCAATGCTGGGAGCCAGTCCAAGCCCATGCTGCAATGACAAAAACAATCTGGCCGCAGCTAAAAAACGCACTAATGGCAGGGCATAAGATGGTGCTGGAGATTAAACCGGCAACGCGCAGCCTTGAGCAAAACTCCCGACTTTGGGCCATGCTGGACGAAATAAGTGACCAAGTTGACTGGTACGGGCGAAAACTTACGCCAGAGGAATGGAAGCACGTATTCACTGCGGCACTGAAAAAACAGGACGTAGTGCCAGGTATAGACGGTGGATTTGTCGTGCTTGGACAGTCAACCAGCAAGATGACCAAAGCCGAAATGTGCGATTTGCAAACTTTGATGGAAGCATTCGGGGCAGAAAAAGGCGTGAGATTTTCGGCATGATGTTCCCTAAAACAAAGTATCTGCGGGACAAAAAGCGCCTAGAAGCCTGCCGCGCATTACCCTGCCAGAACTGCGGGGCAGAGGATGGGACAGTAGTCGCGGCGCACTCAAACGAAAGCGCACACGGCAAGGGGCGAGGGATTAAAGCTAGCGATGAGTTTGTGGCGGCGCTTTGCTTTACTTGCCATGCCAACTTGGACCAAGGCAAAATGAGTAAGCACGAAAAATCACAAATGTGGCACAATGCTCACATGAAAACCAAAGAAAAGTTAGACAAATGACTAATCCCGCAGACAAGATAGAACGCTGGAGCATTGACAAATTGATTCCATATGCCCGTAATGCCAGGACACACTCAGACGAGCAAATAGGCCAGATTGCGGCAAGCATCAAAGAATGGGGCTGGACTACACCGATTCTGGTTGACGAGCAAGGCGGCATCATTGCAGGACATGGGCGTACATTAGCTGCGCAAAAGCTGGGTATAGACAAAGTTCCTGTAATGGTAGCCAAAGGATGGTCCGAGGCTAAAAAACGCGCTTATGTAATTTCTGACAACAAGCTGGCAATAAATGCTGGATGGGACAATGAAATGCTGGCGTTAGAATTGGCCGAGATTGGTGAATTGGGATTTAATATAGATTTAATTGGATTTACTGCTGGAGAAATTACTGGATTAACTTTTAAAGAAAAAGATTTATATCCTGATTCAAGTGCGCAAGAAATTGACCCAGATGATTACAACATGGGACATCAATGTCCTAAATGTGGATTTGAGTTTGACGATGATAAATAAGCCAGATTGCGCCTGGAACCTGACTGACTTAGCAGCCGTGCCAAAAAACGGATTAAAGGTAATGAGTACCTTTGCCTGTGGCGGCGGTTCTAGTATGGGCTATAAACGGGCTGGATGCGAGGTAATTGCAGCTAATGATATTGACCCCGAGATGGCCTGGCACTACAAGCTAAACATCAACCCAAAGCATTATTTCCTTTGTCCTATTGGTAAATTGCTGGAAAAGGAATTGCCAGAAGAACTTTACAATTTGGACATTCTTGACGGTTCACCACCTTGCTCTACCTTCAGCATGGCAGGCAGCAGAGAAAAAGCCTGGGGTAAAGATAAGCACTTTAGGGAAGGTCAGGCTAAACAGGTGCTGTCTGACCTGTTCTTTGACTACCTCGACCTGGTAGGAAAGCTAAAGCCCAAGGTAGCCATTGCTGAGAACGTCAAAGGAATGTTGCTTGGTAATGCAAAGGGCTATACCAAGATGGTTATGACACGATTTAAGGAACTTGGTTACAGGCCACAACTATTCCTGTTAAATGGTGCTGATTGTGGTGTTCCTCAGAGAAGGGAACGGGTTTTCTTTGTAGCCATCCGTGATGACATTGAAAGCCAGCCTTTAAAATTGGCTGCAAAGCATCGTTGGATTAACGCGGGTGAGGCTTGCCAAGACTTACAGACTCTTACTAATGAAGAAGTAAAAGATACAAAATCTACAGGAATTGATGCAAAGGCATGGAGTTATACAGAGGAAGGCGGTTGTTATGCTGATTACTTTAAAAAGTACGAAGGCAGAAACAATGCATTTTCACATCAAAAAATTAGTAGTAAAAAACCTAGCTGCACACTAACTGCAACCTTTGATAATTTTACTCATTGGGGTGAGTGCCGCAAATTAACTTACCGTGAATGGAAGCGCCTAGGAAGTTTCCCAGACGATTACCAGGCTAAAACTGACAAGATTGGCAAGTACATGATCGGTATGAGCGTGCCACCTAAAATGACCGAACAAGTTGCCCGTGCGGTAATTGACCAGTGGCTTTTGGTAAAGGGGGAATGATGACCAAGATTGAAAAACCCGTTCTAAAAAAGCAGGATGCTAGAAAATCCAACGGCGGCGCACGTGAAAACGCAGGTCGCCCAGCCTTTGAGCCAACGGATGCCGAGCGTAAACAGGTAGAGGCTTTGTCTGGCTACGGCTTACCAATTGACCAGATAGGCGCACTTGTAAGAGACGGAATCAGCGTTGACACCCTAAGAGTGCACTTTGGCAGTGAACTGATATCAGGCAAGTCAAAGGCAAACGCACAGGTAGGGAAAACCCTATTCCAAAAGGTAATGGCAGGCGACACGACTGCGGCTATCTGGTGGAGCAAAACCCAGATGCGATGGGCAGAAACCCAAAAGCACGAACTAACTGGCGCTGATGGTGCGCCTTTAGAGTTTGCCAAGATTGAACGCGTCATTGTTAAACATGGGTAAAACCCTACAACTGCAAACCCCAGAATGGGCGCTGCCCCTGCTGGAAGGCAGTCGCTACAAAGGTGCATGGGGTGGTCGAGGCTCTGGCAAGTCGCATATGTTTGCCGAGTTAATGATTGAGGCACACATCATTGACCAGAAAAGGCGCAGCGTTTGTGTTCGTGAGATTCAGAAATCCCTGAACCAGTCCGTTAAGCGACTGCTGGAGACCAAGATTGAGGCGATGAATGCTGGCGCTTACTTTGAGATTCAGGATGCCGTTATTAAGTCCAGGAAGGGCGATGGTGCGATTATTTTCCAAGGTATGCAGAATCACACTGCTGACAGCATAAAGTCGCTGGAAGGCTACGACTGCGCCTGGGTGGAGGAAGCGCAAAGCTTAAGTCAGACCAGCCTTGACCTACTGCGACCAACAATCCGCAAGCCTGATTCTGAATTGTGGTTCACGTGGAACCCCCGCCAGAACAGCGACCCCGTGGACTTTCTGCTGCGTGGGCCGGAGCTGCCAACCGATGCAACAGTGATTAAGGTGAACTTTGGCGAAAACCCTTGGTTTCCTGACGTACTTAAAGAGGAAATGGAGTACGACAAGCGGCGCGACCCTGACAAATACCAGCACGTTTGGATGGGTCAATACCTGAGAAACAGCAACAGCAGAGTGTTCAGGAATTGGAAAATAGACGAGTTTGAAGCACCGCAGGAGGCTATCCACCGCCTTGGCGCCGACTGGGGATTTGCGGTAGACCCAACAGTATTGGTGCGCTGCCACATAATTGGGCGCACGCTTTACATTGACTATGAGGCGTATATGGTGGGCTGCGAGATTGTGAACACGCCCGAACTATTCATGCAAGTGCCGGAGGCCGAGAAATGGCCTATCGTGGCCGATTCAGCTAGGCCGGAGACCATCAGCCACATGAAGCGCAACGGGTTTCCCAAGATAATGACAGCGGTCAAAGGGCCAAAGTCGGTAGAGGAAGGCATCGAGTTTCTTAAGAATTACGACATTGTGGTTCACCCCCGCTGCACGCACACTATTGACGAACTGAGCCTTTACAGTTATAAATCAGACCCATTGACAGGGCGAATCCTTCCGCATCTTGAGGACAAAAAAAATCATGTGATTGATGCCTTGAGATATGCCTGCGAGGGTATTAGGCGGGCAGTGGTCACAAAAGCGGCTACATTTACGCCATTGCCTAACGTCAAACGGTGGTAATCAAAGGACAAATATGGCACGAATACCCAACGACCAACGCCTTGCTAATCTGCACGCTGATGCGCTACGGCAGTTTAACGACATCCAAACCGCACTACGCGACGAGCGCTTACAGTGTTTGCAAGACCGGCGTTTCTATTCCCTTTGCGGTGCTCAGTGGGAAGGCCCACTCTACGATCAGTACGAAAACAAGCCTAAGTTTGAGGTCAACAAGATCATGCTGGCGGTCATTCGTATCGTCAACGAGTACCGTAACAATCGCATTACAGTTGATTATGTAAGCAAGGACGGTTCAGAGAACGATAAGCTGGCCGAAGTCTGCGATGGGCTTTATCGTGCTGACGAACAAGCCTCAGTTGCTGACGAAGCCTACGACAACGCTTTCGAGGAAGCGGTGGGCGGCGGCATTGGAGCATGGCGGTTGCGGACAGTCTATGAGGACGAAGAGGACGACGAGAACGACAGGCAGCGCATTCGATTCGAACCAATCTACGATGCTGACAGCAGTGTTTTCTTTGACCTGAACGCCAAGCGCCAGGACAAGTCAGACGCAAAATTCTGTTTCGTGGTAACAAGTATGACCCGCGACAACTACATGGAAATCTACAACGATGACCCGACAGACTGGCCCAAAATCATCCACCAGTACGAGTTTGACTGGGCAACTCCTGACATTGTTTTTGTCGCTGAATACTACAAAATAGAGGAAAAGTCCGAGACCATCCGCATATTCCAGGCCATTGACGGAACCGAGGAACGCTACACCGCTACCGACTTTGAGAACGACGAGACCCTAGAGGAAACCCTAATAGCAATCGGCACAAGGGAAGTCAGGCAGAAACGGGTCAAGCGCATGAAGGTTCGCAAGTACATCATGTCAGGCGGAAAAGTTCTTGAGGATGCTGGATACATCGCAGGCAAGTGCATTCCCATCGTTGTTGTCTACGGCAAACGGTGGTTTGTGGACAACATTGAGCGATGCATGGGTGCGGTCAGGCTTGCCAAGGATGCGCAGCGCCTCAAGAATATGCAACTGTCCAAGCTGGGCGAGATAAGCGCACTGTCTAGCATCGAAAAGCCCATCATGACCCCTGAACAGGTCGCAGGGCATCAGGTAATGTGGGCAGAGGATAACCTACGAGATTACCCTTACTTGCTGATTAACCCTGTAACTGGGGCTGATGGCGGCACTCAAATCATGGGGCCAGTGGCCTATACAAAGTCAGCGCAAATTCCACCAGCAATGGCCGCTTTGCTTGCAATCACCGAGCAGGATATGCAGGACATTCTCGGAAACCCGCAGGGCGCAGATAAGATGGTTTCGGGCATGAGTGGCAAAGCAGTGGAGTTGATTCAAACCCGTGTGGATATGCAGACGTTCATTTACATGAGCAATTTTGCCAAGGGCATGAAGCGATGCGGTGAAATCTGGTTGAGCATAGCGAGGGAAATCTACACCGAGGACAAGCGCCGGATGAAAACCATTGCGCCAAGTGGTGAGGCTGGCATGGTCGAGCTAATGCAACCAATGATTGACCAGGAGACCGGCGAGATCAAGATGGCAAACGACTTGAGCGATGCCGCCTTTGATGTAATCGCAGACGTTGGCCCATCATCTAGCAGCAAGAAGCAAGCTACCGTCCGCGCTCTGACCGGAATGCTTCAACTGACCCAAGACCCAGAGACTGCCCAAGTGATAACCGCAATGGCAATGATGAACATGGAAGGCGAGGGACTGAGCGAGACAAACGCCTATTTCCGCAAAAAGTTATTGCGCATGGGCGCAGTTAAGCCAACAGATGACGAAAGCAAAGAACTAATGGCCGAGATGCAAGGCCAGCCGCAAGACCCAAATGCTATGTATCTGCAAGCCGCAGCCGAGGAAGCCATGGCAAAAGCAGCCCAAGCACGTGCAAGCACCGTCAAGACCGTGGCCGATGCAGAACTGAGCCGCGCAAAAACAGTAGAAACATTAAGTAATGTGGACATGGATTCGCAAGACCATGCGCTGAAACTAGCCGAGGAAATTGGCGGGGTTGTACAGCAACAGGCAACCACCCAGCCGTTTTAATGGGTGAGATGGAGTTAAAGATGAATGATGAAATCGAGATAGAGGAAATTAGCGAAATCATTGACGAGGAAGAGGTCGAAGAGGAACAGGTAGTTGTCAGCATTGGTGAGGAAGCTCCACCTCCTGAAGAGCATACCCAAGCGCCTGAATGGGTACGCGAGTTGCGTAAGACAAACCGAGAACTGCAACGGCAGAATCGTGAACTACAAGGCAGGCTACAAGCCGCACCACCTGAGATCAAGCCAGTGGTGATAGGTAATAAGCCAAAATTAGAAGATCACGACTACGATGCAGATAAGTACGAAGAGGCACTGACCGGCTGGTTTGAGCGGAAACGGCAGGCCGATGAGTCAAGCGCCAAGCAAGAAGTTGAAGTTATTAATCAGCAGAAAGCATGGCAGTCTAAACTGGACGGATACGGTAAAGCAAAAGCCGAGTTAAGGGTAAAAGACTTTGAGGATGCTGAAGAGGCATTCCAGCAACTATCCTCAATTACGCAGCAAGGCGTAGTCCTTCAGGGCGCGGATAATCCTGCGCTGGTTATCTATGCCCTTGGCAAAAACCCGAAAAAAGCCAAGGAATTGTGTGATATTAAAGACCCCGTGAAGTTTGCCTTTGCGGTTGCCAAACTGGAGAAAGAATTGAAAGTTACTAACCGCAAGCAAGCGCCAGCCCCCGAGCGTGTCCTTACCGGCACGGGCCGATCATCGGGCGCAGTGGACTCTACACTTGAACGGCTACGGGAGGAAGCAGCCCGCACCGGCAATATGACTAAAGTTATTGCATACAAACGCCAAAAAAAGGCATAATGCGCAAAACGGGTATCGCTAGCCCGCAAAAATAGTAGTTGAATGGCCCCCGCCAGCCCATTGGTGAGTAGAGAAACATGGCAGCAATGCCGAAATTTTTTATTCAACCAATGGAGTTTTTATGAGCAATTCATTCAGTAAGGAAGAGCGCGTAGCCTTTGAGGACATCCTCGAAGGCTTCAACGATGCTTTAGTTTTGTCCCGCAACGTGTCCATCTACAACACAGATGGCTCGATGATGGAACGCACCAACAACGTTATTTATCGTCCCCAACCGTACATCGCGCAATCGTATGACGGCATGGATCAGACTAATAATTTCACCGCATACACCCAACTTTCAGTACCGGCAACACTTGGCTTTCAAAAGTCTGTGCCGTTCATTCTGGATGCTTTGGAATTGCGTGATGCTCTGCAAGAAGGTCGCCTGGGCGAAGCTGCAAAGCAGAAGCTGGCATCCGACATCAACATCGCTATCATGAACACTGCGGCTAATCTCGGTTCGTTGGTGGTCACTGTTAGCACTGCTGCTGGTGATTATGATGACGTAGCCCTATGCGACAGCATCATGAACGAGCAGGGCGTACAAGCCTTTGACCGTTACTTAGCACTGTCTAGCCGCGACTACAACGGCATTGCTGGCAATATCGCTGGTGGTGGTGGTAGCGCATCTGTGTCCCGTAGTTTTGCTGGCAACAAGTCCAATACCGCTTTTGAGCGTTCTTATGTTGGTATGGTCGCAGGCTTTGAGACCTACAAACTTGACTATGCAAATCGTATTGCAGCGGCTACCGGCGCTGACCCAACAATGAGCACTTTAGTCGGCGCTTTGAACTACTATGTGCCTGTTGCAACTTCTACTGCGGTAACTGGTGAGACTGCTAACGTGGACAATCGTTTCCAAACGATTACCGTGTCTAGCACCACCGACTTGCCAGCAGGAACTGCCATCGAGATCGAAGGCGTTGAGGCCGTGCATCACATCACTAAGCAAGGTACTGGATTCTCAAAGACCTTCCGTGTGGTGAGCGTGACCACTGCAACTACTTGCGTAATCACACCTCCCATTATTTCCGCACAAGGTGGAACTGATGCCGAGTTGCAGTATCAAAACTGTATCGTGACTGCCGCCGCTGGTCGCACCATCAACCGCTTGAATACCGATGCTGCACCTATCAATTGCTTCTGGCAAAAAGATGCGCTGGAGATTCTGCCTGGTCGTTACGCTGTCCCCTCTGATGCTGGTGTTGCAGTAATGCGCGCCTCAACAGATCAGG